>Ga0194128_10006849_pt1 | contig 15163 bp, 10 predicted proteins | sample TA2KigCa65mmetaG_FD_148650 | JGI IMG/M metagenome (GOLD analysis project Ga0194128, IMG submission 148650) | Freshwater microbial communities from Lake Tanganyika, Tanzania - TA2015037 Kigoma Deep Cast 65m | ecosystem: Environmental > Aquatic > Freshwater > Lake | place: Tanzania: Lake...
CTCCTTTCGCCACCTGCCCGCTTCCCCCGAAGCAAAATATCCTTCCTATTGCGATTGAGGCCGGCGAAAGAATATTTGGAGGCGCCCATTGACGCGAAGAGTGTTTCTGGCGGCGCTGGCGCAGTCTCGGACACGCAAGCCGAATATCATTTGGATGATGGCCGATGACATGGGGTACGGCGATCTCGGCTGCTATGGACAGCAGCAAATCAAAACACCGAACATGGACCGGCTCGCGACAGAAGGTGTGAGGTTCACGTCGGCCTACGCGGGGTCGTCGGTATGCGCGCCGTGCCGAAGCACACTGATGACCGGGCAACACTCCGGTCGCACGCGCGTGCGATGGAATCACTCGGTGAAAACGAAACAGCGTGTGCCGCTGCTGCCGTCGGATGTCACCGTGGCGTCGGTGCTGAAGAAGGCCGGTTATGCGACGGGGATCACGGGAAAGTGGGGACTCGGCGAGCCAGACACAACAGGTATCCCGACGCTGCAGGGCTTCGACGAGTGGTACGGCTTCCTAAATCAAGATCACGCGTTGGAGTACTATCCCGACCACCTGTGGCGCGGACCGAAAAAGGAGGCGGTTCCGAAGGGCGCGTACGTCACCGATCTGTTCACGCAAGTAGCCCTGGCGTTTATTCGAAAACATCGCAGCGTGCCGTTCTTTCTTTACTTCACTCCGACTACTCCGCATGCTCCGCACGACGCGCCGGACCTGGGCGAGTACAAGGACAAGCCGTGGAAGCCGGAGCATAGGGCCTATGCGGCAATGGTGGCGAATTTCGATCGCGCGGTCGGCGCGATCCTCACGCTGCTGAAAGGACTCAACCTCGAATCCGAAACGATCGTGTTTTGCACGTCCGACAACGGGGCGGGCAACAAGCCTGGATTGCCCTTCTTCAATGGGATCGGCCCTTTCCGCGCGGCGAAGGGCGACGTGTACGAAGGCGGCCATCGCGTGCCGATGATCGTGCGCTGGCGCGGGCGAGTAAAGCCCGGCTCGACGAGCGATTATCCGTGGGTGTTCTACGACTTCCTGCCGACAGCGGCCGAGTTGGCCGGCGCGCAGACGCCGAGAGGCATCGATGGGATCTCGATCGCGCCGGTCCTGCTCGGCAAAACGCCGAACAAGCGCGAGTACTTCTATTGGGAGGGCCACACGCGCGGGTTTCATCAAGCGATTCGGATCGACAACTGGAAGGGCGTGCGGCACGGACTAAAGGGCAAGTTGGAGCTGTACGATCTTCGGTCGGATATCTCGGAATCGCGCGACGTCGCGGCGGCGCATCCGGAAATCGTGGCGCGCGTGACGAAGTTGTTGGACGCCGCACGGTCGAACAACGAGGATTATCCGGCTACCTGACCCATACGGGGTGTTTCGCCAATCCGTCTGTGATATAACTCTGGCAGGAGCCAGAAGTGTCTCGATTCTTAGCACTCGTCTGTCTAACCGGCGCCGCGCCGTTTCTGAGCGCCCAGCGCGCGCCTTTGTTCAAAGACGAGATCCTGCCCGTCTTGCAGAAGAACTGCACCTCGTGCCACAGCCCGGAACGGAAGATGGGCGGACTTGATCTGACTACTTTCGCCGGCCTGATGAGTGGTGGATCGAGCGGTCAGGTGATTGCGCCCGGCAAGCCGCAACGCAGCTTGCTGTGGTTGCAAATCGAGAGCGGGAAAATGCCCATGGGCGGCAAGCTCAATGGCGCGCAGAAACAGTTGATCCAGGCCTACATCGAACATGGCCGTTTCCCGCGCGGTGAAACCGAAGCGGCGGCTGCTGCTCGCGAGGCGGCGAAAATCACGCCGGAAGCCCGGCAATGGTGGTCGTTCCAAGCCCCGGCGATGCCGCGCATTCCGTCGACGAAGAAGAAGACCGGCCCGATCGATGCGTTTATCAACGCCAAACTCGAAGAAAAAGGTTGGGCGATGCAGCGCGAGGCCGGCAAGCGAACGCTTCTGCGCCGTGTTCATTTCGATTTGACTGGCCTCGCGCCGGCTCCAGCCGAGACCAAGGCGTTTCTCGAAGACCATGCGCCGAACGCTTACGAGAAATTAGTTGACCGTTTGCTGGCATCGCCGAAGTACGGCGAACATTGGGGCCGACACTGGCTCGACATCGCGGGGTATTCCGATTCGCTCGGTGATGCGGGCGACGTCGAACGCGAGACTTCGTGGAAATATCGCGACTACGTGATCCGCGCATTCAACGCCAACAAGCCGATCAATCGTTTCCTGCTCGAGCAGTTCGCGGGCGATCAACTCGTCAACTACAAGCCGCACGCTTCGCCGACTGCGGAAGAACGCGAGGCGCTCATCGCGACCGGCTTCCTCCGCACAATCGCCGACATCACCGACAATCAGACGATCTACGAAGTCGACAAATACTTCGATGCGCTGCAGAAAACGGTCGAAACGAGTTTGACCGCGGTGCTGGGCCTTTCGGTCGGTTGCGCGCGCTGCCACGATCATAAGTTTGATCCGATCCTGCAGAAGGATTACTACAAGCTCACGGCTGTGTATCAGGCGACGTGGGATCCGGAGAACTGGCTGGCGGCAAGCGTGAAGTATGGGCCTTGGCCGAGTCGCATGGTCATCGATGTGCCGCAGGATAAACGCGAGTCGTGGATCAGGGACGTTACGTCGAACGACGCCAAGACGATTCGGCGGCTCGACGATCTGCTCGAAGCGACCTATCAGATGTTTCGCAAGGAAACCCTTGCGAGCCGGGAAATGGGCGAAGAGCGGCGGAAAGCGATTCGGTTTCAGATTGAGAACGACCCGGACCTGGAAGTCGACCGCAACCCAGATAAGTCCGGCATGTCCGACCAGGACTTGGAGAAGCGCTACCCCGAACTTCTGACGTGGAAACAGGAACTAATCACCAAGCGCGCCAATCGCCGCAAGACGCAAACATCGGTCGATCCGAACTACATCGAAGCGGCCTGGGACGTGTCGAAGACACCGTCGCCGACTTACGTATTGCAGCGCGGCAACTACCTTGCGCCGGGCGCCGAAGTGAAGCCCGGGTTGCCGATCGTTCTCGATAACCCAGCCAAGCCTTTCGAATTCCCCGATCCTTCCAAGCACCAGGAATGGAATCACACGGGCCGCCGCCTGACATTGGCCAACTGGCTCGTAAGCCGCGAAAACCCGCTGGTGTCGCGCGTGTTCGTCAATCGCGTTTGGCAGTTCCATTTCGGCGAGGGTATCGTTCGCTCGGTGGACGATTTCGGCAAGCAGGGCGAAAAGCCTTCCCATCCGGAACTGCTCGACTATCTTGCCGTGTCGTTCCAGAACAACGGCTGGGATCTAAAGCGGTTGCACAAAGAGATCATGATGTCGGACGTGTACCGGCAGGATTCGTCGGAGGTGCCGCGGTATCTTGCGGCCGATCCGTCGGCGAAATACTTGTGGCGCAAGCCGCCGTTGCGGTTGGAAGCCGAGACGATTCGCGATTCGATGCTGCAAGCGAGCGGACTGCTGAATGCCAAGATGTTCGGCAAGCAGGAGTCGATCAAGCGCGGCGCCGATGGACAATGGATGGAAGGCAACGACAAAGAGGAAATGAACCGCCGCAGCTTGTACATCGCGCAAACGCGCACGCGTCCGGTGACGTTCCTTCACGCCTTCGACGCGCCCACGATGACTGCGGACAACCAGTCGCAGCGCTTTCGCTCGGCGCTGCCGACTCAAGCTCTGGCATTGTTAAACGGGCCGCTGACGCTGCGCACGACGAAGGCGTGGGCGCAGCAACTGCTGGAACAAAGTAAGGGCGATGTAGACGCGGCAATCAATCGCGCGATCGAAACCGCTTACACGCGGCCGCCGACCGCACGTGAATTGGCTGTTGGCAAGGCGGCTGTCGAGGGCAACGCCGATAAGGTGGAGGGCTTGCGCCTTTTCCTGCAAGCCGTGTTCGGTTCCAACGACTTTTTGTATAGCTTTTAGGGGTACGATCATGAAAAACTTCGTTTCACGACGGCAGGCATTGCAAGAGATCGCGCTGGGCTTTGGTGGCCTGGCGTGTGGTTCGATGATGGCCGAGGAGGCCGTGCGTTCCTTCACGATGAAGCCGCGCAAGCCGCACTTCCCCGCGAAGGCGAAGAACGTAATCTTCCTCTATACAGGCGGCGGGCCATCGACGATCGACATGTTCGATCCGAAGCCCTTGCTTACGAAGTACAACGGCAAGCCGGCGCCCTTTGAAATCAAGGGCCGGGCACTGAACGGATCCCAGGAGATCTTGGCGAGCCCGTGGGTGTTCACAAAGTGCGGACAATCGGGCCGGGAGATTTCGAACCTGCTGCCGCACTTTCAAAAGGTCGTCGATCACGTCACTTTCGTGCGCTCGATGACAACGGACCGCATCGACCATTCGACAGCGCAGTTCACGTTCGTCACGGGTCGCGGTTTTACGGGTTTCCCGACGATCGGCTCCTGGGTGACCTACGCCCTCGGGAGCGAGAATCAGAATCTGCCCGGCTTCGTTGCGTTAGGCGAGGGCGCGTCGATCGGATCGCGTGCGCATTCGTCGGCATGGCTGCCGCCGGTGTTCACGGGCGCGCAGATGCGTCCCGATCCGAAGACGCCGGTGTTCGACATTAAGCGGCCGGAATCGATCAGCGCCGAACAGCAACAGAAGCTGCTCGGCATGTTGAAGGAGTTGAACGAAGAGCAGCGGCGCCAGCGGCCGATGGACCAGGAACTCGAATCGCGAATCGCGAATTACGAACTCGCCGCGCAGATGCAGGTGGAAGCGTTGCGTGTGGCCGATTTCTCGCAGGAGTCCGAAGCGACAAAGAAGTTGTACGGCATCGACGAGAAAGCCTCTGGCCCGTTCGGCAAGCAATGTTTGATGGCGCGGCGGCTGATCGAAAGCGGTGTGCGATTTGTGCAAGTCTACGGCGGTGGCGGATGGGACACCCACTCGAATATTGTCGGGCAGCTTCCGGGTCTATGCCATTACATCGATCAGGGCACGGCCGCGTTGTTGACCGATCTGGAGCGGCGCGGAATGCTGAAGGATACGCTGGTCGTCTGGTCCGGCGAGTTTGGCCGCCTGCCGACGATCGAAGCGCGTAGCGCGGCGCCGGGGCGCGATCACAATCCATACGGCTTCGGCATGTGGATGGCCGGTGCGGGAATCAAGCCGGGCCTCGACCTCGGCCAGACCGATGAGCTTGGCTACGCGGTGGCGGGCGACAAAACCGGACACGCCGACATTCACGCGACGATCCAGCACTTGCTCGGTATCGACTATCAGAAGAACACGTACTTCCGTGAGGGACGCGACGAATCGCTTGTGGGTGTGAATCCGGCGCGCGTGCTCAAGGAGATTCTGGTATGATGATCCGCCGTCGGATGTTGTCGCTCGCGGCGGGTGCGGGTGTGCTGACCAGCGCTCCCGTGAAACGGCAGAGTGGAACGAAAATCAAGATTGGCTTGAACGCGTACTCGTTCAACCGGCCGCTCATGGCTGGCAAGATGACGGTAAACGATGTCATCACCTACTGCGCCAAGAACAATATCGACGGCGTCGACATGACCGGTTACTATTTCCCTGGTTATCCGAAAGTGCCAAGCGACGCAACGATCCGCGACTTGAAGCGCAAGGCGTTCCAGAACGGCGTGACGATCAGCGGCACGGGTGTGCGCAACGACTTCGCGTTGACCGATGAGTCGAGCCGGCGCGGGCATGTGCAACTGGTGAAGGACTGGATCGACGTAGCCGAGAAACTCGGCTCCGATATGGTTCGCGTCTTTGCCGGTAAGGAAGTGCCGAAGGGGTTCACGTTCGAGCAGGGCTTGAAGTGGATGGTTCCGCTGTTTCAGGAGTGCGCCGACTACGGCGCCAAGCGCGGCGTGCTGGTGGGCTTGCAACATCACGACGATTTCGTGAAAACGGCCGATGAGACGATCCGCATTGTGGATGCGGTGAATCATGAGTGGTTTACCGTGATCCTCGATGTCGGCAGCTTGCGGCAGGGCGATCCTTACGAAGAGATCGAACGGCTGCTGCCGTACGCCTCGAACTGGCAGATCAAGGAACACGTATGGTACGGCACGAAGAAGGCGGAAATCGATCTGCCGCGCGTGCGGCGGATCATCGACAAGGTCGGCTACCGCGGATTCACACCGATCGAAGCGCTCGGTGAAGGCGATCCGGAAACGATTGTTACCGCGTTCTTGCAGAAAGTGCGCGCGGCGTTTTCGTAGGCGCGGCGCTCAGTTGGGCATAGAGCGAATCGAATAATGCAAAACCGTCGTCGAGGCGTTTGGCGTCGGAGTCGTGGCGGGCGGCGATACCGTCGATCATCATGGCGAGCCCTGGCGTCTCGGGACGGCGGAACTTGTCGTCTTTGCAATCGATGTCGTGAACCATTTCGGCGATAGCGCACAGGGCCGCGTCGTTGACGCCGATGGTGTTCAGGACGACTTCGAATGTGCACTTGTCGCCCTCGTGCGTGAACTCGCCTTCGTACATGTCAAAGCGGACTTCTCCCGCTTTGTGCGTGTAGGAGGCAGGCTCGACGAAGCGGAACTTGCAAGTCTCGCCGATGAAGCGCCGCACGAGCCAGGCGGTGGCGATGCGATCTACTTTCACGCCCCGGCGAGTTACCCAGACAGCGCTGCGCAACGCGAGCGTGTCGTGCGAAGGCGTGGTTCCGGATGGCTTGTAGAGCAGGTTCCTCAATGTCGTCATGATCGAATCGATCTCCTCTTTTCGCGGTGAACCGAAGTAGGCCGCGCGGTCCAAATCTTCGGATGTTCGGGCCAGCCTTTTCCAGTCCGCCATCAATTTCGCCCGTACGCCGGGCGAGGATTTTACAGTGAGCCGCCGCGCGCGGCCGAGTAGCGCCGATGCGGCGCGGAACAGTTCTTCATACGCCGTCAAATGCAACGCGGCGAAGCCCTCTCGCACGGCGGCATCATCGAGTCCGGCGACGAGCCCGGCGCGAAAGATCCACGCGGCCCCGCCTTGGGATTCGATCTCGCGGCGCAGCCAGTGGAGGTCCTCGACAAGTTCGGCGCGGTCCGGCAGCAGGTACGACGAGTTCTTCACCGGCAGCGCACCGAGCTTGCGCAGGCGCCGCAACACCATCGCACGCAAATACAGCGGCTTTGGAGGGAGGTGATGCAGCAGAAGTAGCCACGTTGACTGGGTATCGCTCATGTGCTATCACCTACTATAGCAGTTGCTATATAATACAAACAATCCTTCTCGAAGAAATCCAGGCCGCCGCGAAGCGTACGCTGCGCAGGCCTCTTTTCGCCCTCGCGGCGGCGGGCGCGCTGGCGGCGGGGATTGGCGTGAACGTGGCCGTATTCAGCGTCGCGAACGCGGTGCTTCTGCGCGAGCTTCCCTATCGCAACGCCGAATCGCTGGTATGGATCTGGGTCGCGCGAACGGACCGCGACCGCGCCTTCTTCTCGCTGCCCGATTACCTCGATTTCCAGGCCCAAAACACCACTCTTGCGTCGTTCGAGGCGCTCTCGCAGTGGGCCGCGAACCGGCTGGAGGCGCCGTCGCCACGGCGGTTGCAAGGTATGCGGGTCACACACGGATTCTTCGACGCGCTTGGCGTAACCGCCTTGCATGGGCGCTACTTCCAGCCGGGCGATACGGGCGTAGTCGTGCTGAGTTTCGGATTGTGGACACGCGACTACGGCGCCGATCCGGCGGTTGTCGGCCGTACGATCCAACTGAACAACCGGGCGTTTCAGGTGGCCGGAGTGGCGCGCCCCGATCTGCTTTTCCCGGCTGGCGAGGCCGAGATCTTCACGGTTCTCGACCCGGCCACCGAGTCGTTGCGCGGCCAACGAGGGCAGAATTATCTGCGGGCGATCGGGCGAATGAAGCCGGGCGTTACGTCCGCGCAGGCACAGGCGGATCTCGCCGGAATCGAAAAACGCCTGCGCGAGTTGTATCCCGCGGACAACGCGAAGAAGATCGCGCCGCGGTTCATTCCGTTGCATGACGAGATTACCGGACCGTACAGCGCCGCGTTGCGCGCGTTGCTGGCCGCGGCGGCGTTGGTATTGCTACTGACATGCGCCAACCTCGGCAATCTTCTGATGACGAGGGCGTCGGCGCGTGCCGGCGAACGGGCGATTCGCGTGGCCTTGGGCGCGACCGCGCTGCGCGCTTCGGCGGGACCTGTGCTTGAGGCGCTGCTCGTTGCGGCAGCGGGCGGGGTTGGGGCAATCGGCGTTGCGTGGACATTGCTACGCCTCATTGCCGGGCATGCGCCGCGCGGAGTGCCGCGCATGCAATGGGTGGCGGTTGACGGCGCGTCGATCGGGTTCGGCGCCGCGGCGACTGTCGTCACCGCCGTGCTCTGCGCTATGTGGCCGGTGTTCTCGGGGGCGCGCCCCGGTGCGAGTGTTCGCGTGACGCGCGCAAGTGGCGGCTCTCTGATTGGCGTGGAAGTCGCGCTGTGCGTGACCATCGGCGCGAATGCTCTCCTGCTCGTCGAATCGATGCGCGCGTTGCCAGGGCCCGGGTTCGCGGCGGAGGGCCTTGTGCAGACGCGGGTGAGCGTCCCGGGCGGGAAGCCGCCCGGCGAGGCCATTCAACGTTTCGTCGACGAAATCGGCGCGAGGCTTGCGCCGGGAGCGAAGCTCGCGTCAACGAATGAGCTTCCGCTTTCGGGGATGAATGCGCGCCGGGACTTCACGATCCCGGGCCGTGCCGCTACGACCGCGGCGAGCATCCCGGGCGCGCAGAACCGTTGAGTGAGTCCGCGGTATCACGAGTCGCTGGGCATTCCGATTCTGCGTGGCCGTGCGTTCGCCGCCTCCGACGATGCGACGGCGCGGCGGGTGGCGATTGTCGATGAAGCACTTGCGCGCCAGTTCTGGCCGAACGAAGATCCGCTTGGCGCGACGATGACGGTTCTTGGGGAGAACGTTGTGATCGTTGGCCTGTGCGGCGGGGTGAAGCATTTTTCCTTGGAAGAGGACTCGCTGGGCACCTTCTACATGCCGGTGGCGCAAGTATTCGACGCCGACGCGGGTATTGTGGCGTCAGGGCTGTCGCTTGTAGGCCGCGCGCGGCCCGATGAGTTGCGCGACGCAATTCGATCGGCGCGATCGGACGTGGCGGTTGGCGCCGTGACGCCGGTGGAGCAGTTCGTCGGGGATGCCATCGCGACGCGAAAGTTCTTATTGGAGTTCGCAGTGTCGTTTGCGATTGCGGCCTTGTTGATCGCGGTTTCGGGCGTGTTCGCCGTCACGGCGCATGACGTGCGGCAGAGATATCGCGAGATCGGGATCCGGGCGGCGCTGGGCGGCTATGGTTGGCGATTGGCGGCTGCTGCCGCTTCGATACCCTTGCGCAGCGTTGGGATCGGCGCGGTGGTCGGCATTGCCGCGGGAGCGGCGGGAGCGCGGGCGGCAGGGTCGTTGTTCTACAGCGTTTCGGCCGGCGACAGCCGCTACCTGGCAATCGCGGCTGGCGCTGTTTGCGCGGCGGCCATCATGGCGATCGCGATACCGGCGCGGCGTGCGGCGGGTGTCGATCCGGCTGCAGTAATGCGGGTAGAGTAAACGCTATTTGCCGCGATCGTCAGCGAGATCGAGCGCATCGCGCAGGGCCTCCACGTGTGCGGGCGAACTCTCTTTGCCCATGGACCAGTAGAGCGTGTGCGAAAGAAGTCCAAAACGCTGCGAGGTCGACACCTCCACGTCTTTGATACCGTTGCCGAACAGCCGGCGAAGAGGACCTCCGACGAGGTCGCCGCCGAGGATCAGACAGTTCGGGAAATAGAGATTCGTCCAGCGCACGGGTGCGAAGACGGCGGCGTGATGGGGCGTGCCGTTTCCGAACGTGAAGCGAGTTCCTTCGAGCTGCGGCAGGCAACGCGGAAGTTCTCTACCGGCAACGCGCGTCCGGAAGTCTTTCTCGTCTCTCGCCATGAGAATTTCGGCGTGCGCGAGCGGGCTGCCCGCTGTGACGAAATCGGTGACAAGCCACGGGCAGCCGCTGGCTCGTAGTTTGTTGAAGTAGGCGCGTTGCAGTTGTTGCGTGTCTCCCTCGCCGGTTCGTGCGCATTCTTCAAGCGCATCGGCGGCCGCGCCCACCCCCGTCGCCATCATGTGATGTTCGACCCAGTAGTGAGTTAGCACGTCGTAGCCAATCACGCTGCCAAGGCTGTGGCCGACCACAACGATGCGATCGTAGCCGCGCTTGTGTAGCTCACGAAGCACCTCGATGCCCGCCTTGCGGATCTCCGTGCGCGCTTGAATATTGCCTGGCGCGGGATTCAGATAACGCGCGGCGTCGCCGACAATCGCCGTCAGCACCCACGCCAGCAGCGGCCCGATGACAATGCCGAACAAAACGGCGGGCCAGTGATCTTCCTTCCAGTGTTGCTGTGCGTAGACGAAGCCGCCGGCTGTGACGAGCAAGACGAAGACGAGCGCCGCCCAGAGCGGCCGCAAATGTTTGGGAAGGCTCGCCGGAGAGCGAAGCAACAGTGCGCTTGCCCACGCGCCGACCTGCCCGAGCGTCGTGCCTTGCATCAGATGCGCCCAGTAGAACTCGAAGAAGTCGGTCCGGATGTTGGCGCGATTCTGCGGTGTGGTCAACTGGCGCAACTCGAAGTTGCCGGAGACGGCGTCGGGCTTGCTCCACAACGTTTCGGCTGCGGGGATGTGCGGGTGATGCACCGGTTGATTGCGCGTCCACACGGCATCGACGAATCCGCGCAGCGTGCTCATCGGCCGCTGCTCGCCGATGCCGTGGATCAACAAAACCGCCTGTTTCCCTGCCATTGGCTACCAGTGCGTCAACGACCCATCAGGCCGGTAAAAAACGTTTGCGCGGCCCGGTTGGGTCACTTCGCCGATGAGTGTCATTTTCGATAGATCGGCGGTGACGCCAAGCCCCGGTCGATCGTTGCGCAACGCCTTGCCGTTCTTGAAGTCGAGGCATTGCGGCAGGTGTGGGATCTCGCGGCCGCCGTAGTTGTACTCCATGATGACCGGGCCAGGGAATGTCGACAGGCAATTGACGAGCGCGGCGGTGGCGATCGGCCCCGTAAAGTGCGGGATGATGCCGACGGCGTGCGTCTCGCAAATCGCCGCGATCTTCATCATCTCGGTGATGCCGCCGACGTTGGGCAGCGTGGCGCGGATGTAATCGATGTCGTGGTTTTCGACGAGCCGGTTGAAGTCCCAGCGCTGGCCCCACTCTTCGCCGTGCGTGAGCGGCACGGTCGTCATCTGGCGCAACTTCGGGATGTCCTGATGTGCGTGTTCGTCGCGTACCGGGTCTTCGACGAAGTAGGGCTCGTAGTCTTCGATCAGTTTGCAGGCCCGCATGGCGTCGGCGAAGTCGAATCGTTGATGGAAGTCGATGCACCAATCGCCGTCCTTGCCGACGCCTTCGCGCGCTTCCTTGCAATCGGCGGCGACTTTGCGGACGCGCTCGTGTGTATTGAAAACCTGGCCGACCTGCGTATCGCCGGCGCCCAGACGGAAGGCGCGATAACCCGCTTCCATCGTGGCTCTCGCGCGTTCGCGCAGATTCAACGGCGGGCTGCCCGCGGGCCGGGGCGCGCCCCCGGTGGCGTAGCACTCGCAGTGATTGCGCACCGCGCCGCCGAGCAGCTCATGCACGGGCAAATCGAGAGCCTTGCCCTTGATGTCCCACAGTGCGAGATCGAGCCCGCCGAGCGCATGGACCTTCTCGCGTCCCGGCGGATAGAACCACGCGATGTACATCTCCTGCCAGATGGCCTCAATGCGGAACGGGTTCTTGCCAATCAGCGTGCCGGCGCATTGTTCGAGCGTGTCCTTCGTTCCGCCCTCGCCGATCCCGGTAAGGCCTTGATCGGTCTCTACGGTGACGACCATATTGCTCTGATTGAAGTTCTCGTTTAGTCCCGGCGGGCGATAAATACGCACTCGCGTGATCTTGGCGTTTGGCAGCTTCGCGAATGCTTTTTGCGGACGGACCGCCGTGGCGACGGCGAGAGAGTTGAGAAAGGCGCGACGATTCATACTCCGGAATCATATCTGAAACGGAAGGCGCGCGTCCCGCACTATAATAACGACGCCTATGCCCACGCTATTTTCCAAACTCGGTGGCTTCCTGCACGGTAAACGTCCCTGGTACAAATTGCCGCGGCTTCTTGCGATGCCGAGGCTGATCGAAATCCGCAATGAACTGCGCGAGAAGAATCTGCACGACACCGAAGAGCCGCCGATGCCCGCCGGCGCGCTGACGCCCGCGCAGAAGGAGGGCCGCACGATTGCCGGCGAAGGCAACGACGCGAAGTGCCCGATGATGGGCTCGGCGGGGCGGCGATTCGGACGAAACTTTCCGTTGAGCGAAGTGCATCCGGATACGGCGAATCTCCTGAAGCCGAGTCCGCGAGAGGTGTCGACGGCGCTGATGACGCGGCACTCGTTTCAACCGGCGACGATACTCAATTTACTCGCGGCGTCGTGGATTCAGTTCATGGTGCACGATTGGTTCGTGCACAAGAAAGGCGATCCGGCGAAAGCGGTGAAGATACCGCTGCCGCCCGGCGATACGTGGGCCGGCGGGGAGATGAACATCACGCCGACGGCGGTCGATGCGGCGCCCGCGGGGTCGACGCGCCCACCCGCCTACGTCAACGAAAATTCGCACTGGTGGGATGCGTCGCAGATCTATGGCTCCGATGCCGCCACGGCCGCGAAGATCCGCACCGGACAGCATGGCAAAATTCATGTGAACGCCGATGGGCGCATTCCCATCGATGCATCAACAGGCGCTGAAAACACGGGCTTCACCGAAAACGTCTGGATCGGCCTCAGCATGCTGCATGGCTTGTTCGCGCTGGAGCACAACGCGATCTGCGACGCGCTGCGCCATGCGTTCGCCCATCGAGACGACGCGTGGCTGTTTACGAAAGCGCGCTTGATCAATTCGGCGCTGATGGCGAAAATTCACACGATCGAATGGACTCCCGCGATCGTGCCGCATCCGGTCGTCAAGATCGCGATGAACACGAATTGGAATGGCATCACGGGCGATTTGCAGGAGGTCTTCGAGTTTCTGGACGACAAGGAACTGCTCGGCGGAATCGTTGGCTCGAAAGCCGACCATCACGCGGCCCCGTATTCACTGACCGAGGAGTTCGTCGCAGTGTACCGCATGCACCCGCTGATGCCCGACGACTACACAATTCGCTCGGCCGCCGATGACAAAATTCTTGAAACAGTTGACCTGCCGGCGGTTTCGGGCAAGGCGGGGCAGTCGGTATTCAACAAACATAGCGTTACCGATCTGTTTTATTCATTCGGGCGATCGCACCCGGGCGCTTTGCGGCTGCACAACTATCCGAAGCACTTGCAGAACCTGGTGCGCGACGACGGCACGCGCCTTGATTTAGCCGCGATCGACATCTACCGTGACCGCGAGCGCGGCGTGCCGCGTTACAACCGGTTCCGCAAACTGCTTCGCAAGGACCCGGTGAAAAACTTCGAGGAGCTGACCGATAACCCGGCGTGGCGCGAGGAGATTCGCAAGGTCTACAACAACGACATCGACGCGGTCGATTTGATGACCGGCCTTTTCTGCGAGCCTTTGCCGGATGGCTTCGGTTTCAGCGAGACCGCGTTCCGCATCTTTGTTTTGATGTCGTCACACCGTAGAGAAGTCCTTCAATCCACTTCGCACTGGCCGCCGCGCCGCACAAGCCGATTCCGACCCCCGCCGCGGTCCAGCGTCCGGCTTGGCCTGTAATCACCGCGACGATGTCGCGCGACGTTGCGCCGAGGGCCATTCGAATGCCGATCTCGCCAGTCCGCTGCGTGGTCAACAGCGCTATCACGCCGTATAGCCCGATGGCTGCCAATAGCAGTCCGGCCATCGCGAAACCGCCAAGCAGGATCGATTGAAATCTCGGTCGGACTCGCATATTGCTCACGCGGGCGTCGAGTGATTCCACTTCCACGATCAAGCGAGGATCCAACTCGCGAAAAACCGCCCGAACGAACGGCATCGCGGCTGGGTTGCCTCGGACGACGAAGAACATTCGCCGTTGCTCGCGATTGGTCAGAGTATACATTTCCGGGTCGGGGTCTAGGCGGAGCCCGGCGTTGCGAACATCCCCAGCGATTCCGATGACGTCACGAGGCGGCTCGGCGAAGAATCCGATGCGCTGCCCGGTAAGCTTTAGCCGCGCTGCCAACCGTTCGCTGAGTATGACGGCGTTCTTATCGCTATCCGCGAGTGCGCGGCCCTTGCGCATCGGAATGCCCAAAATTTGGAAATACGGCGGCGTCACGCGGCGGACGATCACCATTCCACCCGTCTGCTGCCCGCTTAGCTGCGGCCGCCCCTCCACGGTGATCCGAGAAAAGATCGTGGATTCCGTTCGGCCCTCGGGAGGCATCGATCCCGAAAGCGCCAGCAGTTGCACGCCGGGCGCGGCCGCTACACGCTCTTCAACTTGGCGCCAGAACGCCGCGCGGCTTGGGGGATCTGGATACCGCGCGGACGGTAGTTGCGCGTAAGCTGTGAAGACCGATCCCGTTTCCATGCCGAGCGGCGCATTTGCCATGTTGATCAGGCTCTGGGCTAACAGCGCCGCGCCACAGAGCAAGACGAGTGCCAGTGCAATTTGCGAGACGACAAGCGCCGGCCGCAACGTCTCGCGGCGGCGCGTGGGCTTCGGCTCGCGTAGGGCCGGAGCGGCGCCGAACAGAATCGCCGCCATCATTGACACGGTTACTGCAAAGACGGCGATCCGCCAATCGATGGCGGCGTCGTTCAAACGCAGAATCCCAGCCGGTGCGATGACCCGGAACAACCACAGGAGCGCCCACGCGCAGAGCACGCCGGACGCGCCTCCGGCTGCCGCCAGCGTGAGACATTCGGTGAACATCTGGCGCACCAACCGGACACGGCCCGCTCCGATCGCCGCCCGCACGGCCATCTCGCGCCGGCGCGCCAGCGATCGCGCCAGTAGCAGATTCGCGACATTAGCAATGGCGATCAACAGCAGCAGGCCGACCGCGCCGAGCAGCAGCCATGCCGCCCGCGAGCTGTCACGAACCTGCCGGTCTCGAAGTGAATGGACGGCCAGTTTCACTTCCTTGCGGAAGCCGCGTGGCACCGTATCCAGCGCGGCTTGAAACAGCGGCTCCATCCGCGCGCGTACCT
>Ga0194128_10006850_pt1 | contig 15159 bp, 18 predicted proteins | sample TA2KigCa65mmetaG_FD_148650 | JGI IMG/M metagenome (GOLD analysis project Ga0194128, IMG submission 148650) | Freshwater microbial communities from Lake Tanganyika, Tanzania - TA2015037 Kigoma Deep Cast 65m | ecosystem: Environmental > Aquatic > Freshwater > Lake | place: Tanzania: Lake...
AGCATGGGCATGCAAGAAATCATGTCGCTCGATCTCAAAGCCGGCGTCAAAACCGAACTCAAACCGGGCGGATACCACATCATGCTGATGAAGCTCGCGAAGCCTTTGGTGCTTGGCGAGAATATTTCTGTCACCCTGACATTTGGTTCGGGCGCGACACAGGTCGTGGAAGTGCCGGTACTTGACGAAGCCCCATAAATCTTTTGTCGGGCGCTTGCGCCTCGCCTCGGCGCTGCTGCTCATGCTGGGGTTGGTCACGGGGTGTGACCAACCCCAGGTGAGAATCGTCGAACCCACGGGCGTTGTCGCAAACTATGTGATCAAAGTCGGCACCTACCAACGACTTTTGCGTGGAGAGATTTTCGATGTTTTTCCCCGTGAACTCGAGGTTCATGTGGGCGACGAGATCGTCATCGAAAACCAGGACAGTTTCAACCACATGATCGGCCCGTTTGGCATCAGGGCTGGCGAAACGCTCCGACATGTTTGGGCCAGCGCGGGCACCATCGAAGGTGAGTGCACCTTTATCCCCGATCAAAAAGTGACAATTCGCGTGCTGCCCTGAGTCGGTGGCATGCCTTGCGCCGGGACGCACCGATTAGCGTTTGTGGTCGATGAGTTATTCGGATATCAAGAGGCGCCTGGGTGCCGGCGAGATCGTCGTGCTCGACGGGGCGACGGGCACCGAACTGCAGCGTCGCGGCGCGCAAATGGATCCGTCGGCGTGGTGCGGGCCCGCCTCACTGAACAACAGCGAGTTGTTGACCCAAGTGCACCTCGATTACATCAACGCGGGCGCCGATGTGATCACGGCGAACACTTTCGCCTCGTCACGGTTGATGCTCGAGGCCGCGGGCTTCGGTGACCGGGTCGAAGAAATCAATCGGGTCGCCGTCGAGGCCGCCTTGCGCGCCCGCGACCTCGCGCCCGCGGGTCGAAAGATCGCCGTCGCCGGCTCGCTCTCGCACATGGTGCCCCTTGCCGCCGGCACGGCGAAAGTCGACCAGGCGCGCATACCAGATAGCGACGAACTGGCCGACAATTTCGGCGAGTTGGCGATGATCCTCAAAGACTCGGGGGTCGACCACATCATGCTCGAGATGATGTACCACCCGAATCGCGCACCGATCGCACTGAATGCGGCGCTGGCCACGGGTCTGCCCGTGTGGTTCGGCATCAGCGCAAGGCGCAACGACAAGGGCGACCTGTTGAGTTTCGAGCAGCACGCAGATGTGCCGATCGATGAGATCACGAAGTTGATCCCGAAATCAGGCGTGGATGTCGCCGGCGTGATGCACACCGGCGCAGAAATCGTCGGCCCGGCTCTCACGGCGATTCGCAAAAACTTCGCCGGCCCGATGTCGGCGTATCCAGATTCTGGGTTCTTCGAGATGCCCGACTGGCGTTTTGTCGACGTCATCTCGCCCGAGCGACTCGAGAACTTCTTTGGTCAATGGATCAGCCAAGGCGCCCGCCTGATCGGCGGTTGTTGCGGTCTGACCGTCGACCACATTCACGCCGCCGCCCGCGCCAAAACCACCGCCACCGCCAAATAATACCTGACCAAAATAGTCGGGTTTAGGGCTAGGCTGGGCGCATGTCGAAACGCTTTCCATTTCCGAATCCCGTCAACGAAACATCGGCCCGACTTGTCGCCGCCGGCGTGGTCGCGATCGGCGCGACCTACCTGCTGACGGGCTCAACGCTCGTGCTGGTCGCACTCGCCTACGGGTTCGCCGTACGCGTCGCCACCGGCCCCGCGTTCAGCCCGCTGGCGCAACTCGCAACTCGCGTGATCACTCCTCGTCTCAAAGTCACCCACAAGTTCGTGCCCGGACCACCAAAACGATTCGCCCAGACTGTCGGCCTGATCTTTGCCTCCGCCGCTTTGGTGCTGGCACTGCTCGACAACTCGGGCGCGGCAAGGATCGTCATCGCCGCGCTGATCTTCGCCGCGGCGCTCGAGTCGATATTGGCGATTTGCCTCGGCTGCATCATGTTCAGTTTGTTGATCAAAATCGGCATGATCCCGCAACGAATTTGCGAGGCCTGCAACGACATCACGCTTCGCGCACCAGCCGAAACGTCAAGTTGATTCTCGCCCCGACGGGTTTGGCCGTCTTGGCAATTTGATGCACCCAACAGTGCTGCGACAGTCCCGACATCACGAGCAACGATCCGTTCTCTAGATCGACTTTCACCGTGTGCTTGCTTTGGCGATGACGCAAATCAAAACGCCGCGTCGCACCCAAACTCACTGACGCGATCGTCGGCTCGCGCCCGTTGACCGCCTCGTTGTCGGCGTGCCAACCCATCCCCACGCTGCCATCGCGATACAAATTCACAAGCACCGAATTGAATTTTGCCCGCGCCGCCGTTTCGCATCGCCGGCGAATCTCGCTCAGCACTTCGTTCATCGGATGGGCGACGCGCTCGACACCCGAATACACATAATTCACCCCGGCGTCGGAATGCCAAGTGGACAAGCACGCTTGCTTGTGCTTCTTTCCGAACATCACGATCTCGGGTTGTTCCCATGCGGTGTTGTTGTACAGATAATCGAAAACCGAACGGGTGAACTCTTCGTCGAAGAACTGGTTGAACAAGATCGCGCTGCCGTCGAACGGCAGGAGTTCGCGCGGCTCGGCGAACAGGCTCAAATCTGACATGACGATGCTCATTCTGGCACGACCAAAAGTCGTCGCTGGTCTAGGATGTGGCGCGGAGGAAAAAAATCAATGAAACCAGAATCAGTTTTGCGGGCCACCACGATCCTTGCCGCGGCGGCCAGCCTCGTGCTCAGCGTGTGGCTCTACTTTCAGAGCAACTCGGTCGAAGATCGACTCAACGGCATATACGTGGGTGTATGGGTGCCGTCGATTCTCGCCCTCGGCGCGTTCTTGTTGGCCGGCTCGGGCAAGAAAGGCTGACCATGTCGCTGGCGACACTCTTTGCCTTCGGCAGCGTCATCTTTTTCATCGTGATGACGGGCGCTTTCGTCTACGGAATGACCACGTTGCGGCAAGCGGCCGACCGCGACAACTATCGCTCGGGCACGAACAAAGGCTGACCGAACCTAAACCCGTCGGGGCAAACCGACCCGCACGGGCAGCCCCGGCGAAAACATCACCTGCGCCTCGCCGTTCGCCGCTGGTGTGGGTGCCGCAAAACCGGCCGCTGCGATCAGCGAATCGTCGAGCGAGACAAGTTCGGCGCGGTGAAGTTTCCATGGTTCGTGCGAAATCGGCGCATAGCGCAAGCTGCCGCGATGAGTAGTCGTATAAAGCCCCCACCGTGCGCTGAGAAAAACCTCGAGGTCTGACGGCGCGGTGATGCGCTCGCCGATCTTCAAGTGAATTTTCGTATGCGGTTTCGAGGCTTGTGCGCTTCGGGGCCAGCGCCGCTCGACGGTCGTGTGCAGTTCGTCGCCCACGCGTTTGTTGCTGGCTCGACCAAAGCAATAGGGCAATGTATAGGTCGTGCGCGCGACGATCGTCGGCAACAGCCGATTGATATCCAACGAGCAAAACCAGACGCCCGGCACGCCGTTGTGACGCACATAGGTGCGCACATTTATCTCGGCGAACGAACCGAGATACGGCACCGCGGGCAAACCGGGCACGCCGATGCCGCGCATTGAAAACGGAATCAAACCGACCCACGCCGAACCATCGCAGACATCTACTTCGAGACCCGCCGGCAAAACTTTTGCGACCTCGTCGACGCTGTAGCGAAAGTGAATGTACGCGAGGTCGTACCAACCCTGTTTCATCACCGCGCGTCGCACGGGCTGCGGGCAAACTTCTGAATAACTCATCGCTGCTCTTTACGCACGCACGACCTGCAACACCATCAACGCACAGACGACCGCGCGCGCCGACCAAGCAAAAGTGCGCGGCCAGTTCGTCACCACCAATCGTCGACCCACATCGACGCTCGGGTTGGTCGCCATCTTGGCGTGCAACGGCACCGACAGAATCATCGTGCTGCCGAGCGCCACGGCCAGCAAAACGGCGGCGAGCCACGGCAAAATCAAACTCACCGCCTCGGGTCGACTCGCGAGCAACCACAGTGTCGTCATGCCTTCGAGCGCCATCGGAAATGCCAAAACTTGACCGGTGCGGCGCTGGTGAACGACCGCCGTCTCGACCGCGCGATCAACCGGCACGGTCGCCAACATCGGATAATGCACCCACTGCACGAACCAGATCACGCCCGTCATCACCACCGTCGCCACGAAATTGGCGATCAAAACAACTTCAGCCATTTGCGCTCACTATCGCAGAATAGCGGCGTTGAATTTGATTTCACCAACGCCGATGCACTCGACAAAAGATAAAGTCTGTTAAGTGACGAAAATCAATTCGCAATCTGCGGGTGACCCCAGCAAGATCTCTTCGAGTCGGGCGTTTACGGTCGGCAAGACCGACTCGGGATGGGCGCGCAGGGTCGTAGACATGCCGATCGATCAACTGGGCGACGGAGACACGCTGATCAAGGTCGCGTACTCGGGCATCAATTTCAAAGATGGCTTGGCCAGCACCGAAACCGGTCGGATCGCGCGCATCGATCCGCTGATCGGCGGCGTCGATTTGGCCGGCACCGTGGTCGAGTCGTCGAACGCGAACCTCAAGGTCGGCACCAGCGTGATCGGCCACGGCTACGACATCGGCGTTTCGCATCACGGCGGATTTTCGCAATTCGCGCGCCTGCAATCTTCGTGGCTCGTGCCGATGCCCGCGGGTCTCGACTCGCGCACCGCGATGATGATCGGCACCGCGGGTTTTACGGCCGCGCTTTCAATTGACGCCCTCGAAAAAGCGGGCCTCAAACCGGGCTCGGGCCCGGTGCTCGTCACCGGTGCGACCGGCGGCGTGGGTTCGGTGGCGGTCGGCATGCTCGCCGTGCGCGGCTACGAGGTCGTCGCCAGCACGGGAAAACCGGAAAACGTCGAGTGGCTCAAACAAATCGGCGCCAGCGAAATCATCGATCGCGCCGAAACTTCGGCCGAATCACCCAAACCCCTCGAACGCGAGCGCTGGGCGGGTGGGGTCGACTGCGTCGGCGGTGCGACCCTCGCCTACATCTTGCGCACGCTCAGATACGGATGCAGCGTCGCCGCGAGCGGCCTCACCGGTGGCTCCGGATTCTCGACAACGGTGATGCCGTTCATTCTGCGTGGCGTCAACTTGCTCGGCATCGACAGCGTGCAGACACCAATCGAACCGCGCACGGCGATGTGGCAACGAATCGCCACGGACCTGAAACCGACATGGCTCGAAACACGGAGCGCCGAAATCATCTCGCTAGACGATTTGGGCGCACAACTCGACAAGATTCTCGCCGGCAAGATGCGCGGTCGAGTGTTGGTAGATCCGCATTTATAGAACTGCTCGACGCCGAGTTAATATCTAGCCAGTCGCAAAAAGGACTCCCAGCATGGCCCCAATAATCAACGCAGATCAATTGCAAAAGGCGCGCACCGGCAAAGGCTTCATCGCCGCGCTCGACCAGAGCGGTGGCAGCACGCCAAAGGCGCTCAAACTCTATGGCGTCGAGGAGTCAGAATACAAGAACGATGCCGAAATGTTCGACCTGATCCATGCGATGCGAACGCGCATCATCGGCAGCCCTGTTTTCACCAGCCGGCGAATCTTGGGCGCGATTCTTTTCGAGATGACGATGAACCGCACGATCGACGGCAAAGGCACCGCCGAATTTCTCTGGCAAAACAAACAGATTCTGCCGTTCTTGAAAGTCGACAACGGTCTGGCCGACGAGGCGAACGGCGCGCAGATCATGAAGCCGATTCCCGAATTGGGCGCTCGACTCGAGAGCGCCAAGTCGCACGGCGTTTTCGGCACGAAGATGCGTTCAGTGATCAAACTCGCCAACAAGACCGGTGTGGCCGATGTCGTCAAGCAACAGTTCGAAATCGGCAAAGAGATAGTCAGTGCGGGTCTCGTGCCGATCATCGAGCCAGAAGTCGATATCAAGAGCCCCGAGAAGAGCGCCGCCGAGGTGTTGCTCAAGGCCGAAATTCTCGGTCAACTCAACTCGTTGAACGCCGACCAAAACGTGATGCTAAAACTCACATTGCCCAACGAGGCGGGCCTTTTCGGTGAACTCGTCAAGCACCCGCGGATCGTGCGGGTCGCCGCGCTGTCGGGTGGCTATAGCCGCGAAGACGCGAACAAACAACTCGCAAAAAACCCCGGCGTAATCGCCAGTTTTTCACGCGCCCTGACCGAGGGCCTTTCGGCCAAGCAGACCGAGTCACAGTTCAACGGCGCGCTCGACGCGTCGATCCAAAGCATCTTCGACGCCTCGAACACATAAAACTCGCCCGCGGTTCGGCGGGCAAGATCACGCCACCGATTTTTGTCGAGCGATCGACACCAATTTTCGGGTGTATTCGTGCCGGGGCGATTCGACGATTTCGGCACTCGTGCCCTGTTCGACCAATTGGCCATTTCTTAGCACCAAAATTTTGTCGACGAAACTCGCGATCAACGCGATGTCGTGCGAAACGAGGATCATCGCCACGCCTAGATCTCGCTGCAGGTTCGACAGCGTCTTCATCACGGCCGCCTGCACCGTCACGTCGAGCGCCGAGGTGATTTCATCCAGCAACAACAGGTCGGGGCTCGCCAGCAAGGCTCGAGCCAACGCCACACGCTGTTTCTCGCCTCCCGACATCTGGCTCGGCTGACGGGACAAGAACCTTTCGTCCAAACCCACCGACGACAAGACCGAGACCATCTCCTCTCTGGATGCGTTCGTGTAGCGGCCGAGGGATCGCGCCACCGAACATTTTGGGTTCAACGAGTCGTCGGGATTCTGAAAAACCATTTGAATCGATGACAGCAATTCTGGCGACCTTCGTTTCAGGGTCGTAGCCAAATCTTGGTCGCGCCTGAATCGCAGGTCGCCCGACTCGATCGGCACGAGACCACAGATAGCCGAGAGCAAACTCGACTTCCCGCTTCCCGACTCACCGATTATCCCGACGACTTCTCCCTTGCGAATTTCAAAACTCAGGGAGTCGATGGCGCGCGTGGATTCGCCGCGAAAGATGGTCAACTCCCGAGACTCGAGCACGGTCTCAACACGATTGTTTTGGGCCTGCCGAACTCGGCGGTCGAGTTTGGGAATCGATTCGACGAGTCTTTGCGTGTAGCCGTTGCCGGGACGCTGCAAGACCTGCGCCGTCTTGCCAGACTCGACGATTTGACCGTGGGCCATCACCACCAGTCGATCCGCAATCTGACTGACGACACCCAAATCGTGACTCACACAAACCAGGGCGAATCTGTGCCTGGTCTGCAGGTCCTTTATCGTTTTGAGAACTTCGTCCGCGATGCTCACGTCGAGAGCAGAGGTCGGCTCGTCTAGCAACAGCAATCTGGGCGATCTGATCAGCGCGAGCGCGAGCAAAACCCGTTGGCGCTCACCCCCCGACAACTGATGCGGGTAACGCTGCAGGTACTTTTCTCCTGCCAAACCCGCCTCGGCCAAGGATCGAAGCACTTCCTCGTTTGCGACACCGCTGCCCACCGTGTCGCGAAAGTGACTGAGCACAGTGAGGTGTGGCGTCATCGACTCGCCGAGCGACTGGGCGACCAATGCCAGGGATTTTCCGTACATCTCTTCGCGCTCCTGCGCCGATGACTCGAGGATGCTTTTTCCGAACACGCTCACCGAACCGCCTTGCAGATGAAGGCCCTGCGAGACAACTCCGGCGATCAGGCGAAGCAAGGTTGACTTTCCACTGCCCGAGCCGCCCACGACGCCAACCGACTCGCCTTGAGCGACCCGAAAATCAACCGACTGCAAAATCGGTCGAGCCCCTTCCCTAACGCCGCGCACCACGACCTCGACACCCCTCAACTCGACAATTTCGGAAGTTGCATCGACGCCCATGGCCAATTTCACTCGTGATCCACGAGTGCCTGGATCGCCAGCACCAAACTCGCCAGCATCAAGATTGGCGCAATCACCAAGATTGGGTTGAGGGTCATGTAAGAACGAGACTCGGCGATCATCAACCCCCATTCGGGTGTCGGCGGGCTGGCACCCAACCCCAGAAACGAGAGCGAACTGAAGGCCAAAAGTATCCAGGTGAACTGCATTGTCACCTCGGTGAACACGACCCGCCAGACATTGGGCAGAACTTCGCCGCCGAGAATCGCCAAGTTTCCTGCACCTTGCAGCCGCGCAACGCGCACAAAGTCGCGGGCGAGCAATGTCTGTGTGGTGCTTCTGGCCACACGAGCGATCGGGGCCAGGTACATCAGACCAAGGGCCAGACTCAAAATCACGGGATCCTGACCAAAGAAACTCGAAATCAAAAGCAACAGAATCAGCGTGGGCAAGGCAAGCATGAAGTCGATCAGCCTCGACAACGCATCATCAAGCCAACCGCCGGCGAGCGCCGACAAAGAGCCGATTACTATCCCCGTTAATGCCGAGATCAGCGTGGCAATGACGGCGATCAACAGTGAGGGTCGACCGCCGTGCAGAAGACGACTGAAAACATCCCGACCCAAAGAGTCGGTTCCGAGCCAGTGTTCCAGCGACGGTCCTTGCAGGAGAGAGCCCGAATCCTGCGCGTCGGTCGAGGCCAAGGGCAAAAGAGGTGCGAGCAATGCGACAAAAACGTGGAAAACAATGGTGAACAACACGAGCGGCTTGATCCGTTGCGAACGCAAAGATGCGAGCGGGTTACCGAGCATCGCCGTCACTCGGCGTTCCGCTGGCGGGGGTCGAATATTTTGACGAGCGCATCGGCAAGCAACGACGCGATGAGGTAAACGGCGAGCCCGAACAAGATGATGGGCAAGATCAGGGCAGTATCGCGATCAGAGATTGCGTCGATCGCCAACCTGCCGAGACCCTGATAGTTGAACACCGCCTCGGTGACAAAGGTGCCCGTCAACAACCAAGAACCGTCAATCGCGATCACATTCAAGACAGGCGGCATCGCCGCGGGGACAATGTGCCGCCTGACCGTGATTTTTTCTTTGGTGCCGCGCAATCGGGCACTCTCGACAAAGGGCATGCCCTTGACGTTCATCACGCTGGCTCGCATCGTGCGCATCGAGTGCGCGAAGATGACGGCGGCGAGCGTCAGTGCGGGCAGCCAAACGTTGGGCAAAAGTTCGAGGATCGTGGCGTTGCTTGGCACGACATTGACGCCCGGAAAAATCGGAATCCATATCGAGAGCACCAACCACAGGACGGTGGCGATGACAAATTCCGGGAGCGTCATCGCAATCACACTGAATTGATTGGTCACACGACCGAGGCGACTCTGAGGAAATCTCCCGAGCCGCAAGCCGACGAGGATCGAGGCGGGGAACGCGATCAACGCCGCCACCACAGCCATTACCGCCGTGTTGCGAAGACGCGGGACGATGACATCTGCAACAGGCAAATCTCGCTTGATCGAATAGCCCAAGTCGCCTTTGATCAAAGCAAGCGACCAATCGCCCATTCGGGCCAAGACGGGCTTGTCCAATTCGTTCGCCCTTCGGCACTCGGCGACTTTTTCCGCCGAGCCGAACCGCCCGAGCAACGCCGTGCACCCGTCGCCCGGCAACGCATCAACGCCGATGAATGAGACGACCGCAAGGGCGACGAAAGTGACGAGAGCGAAAAAAATTCGTCTCGCCAAATTTTTCATGTCAACTTCACTTGACGCTGATCTTTTCCCATCTAACCGCGTCGATTACGATCGGCTCAATACCCTTGACCTTGCTGCTCATCGCGCGAGTCAGAGTCTTGTGGTACGGCAAGAAAATCGCCGAGTTTTCAAACAGCCGTTCCTGGATCTTCGCGTACTTTTTTGTTCGCTCGTCGCGATCGATGGTCGACCTGGCGTCGTCAAGCATCGCGTCGAGTTCGCTATCCGCCTGTCCCGTCGGGTTCCATGTCGCAGTACTGCGGTAGACCTCGTTCAACACCTGGGTTGCCGGACGCTGCCCCCAACTGTCGACGAAAGCGGGTTCTTTCATCCACACATCGTCCCAAAAACCGCTGGCATCGGCGATCTTGATCGACACCCTAATTCCGGCGTCTTTGACCTGGTCCTTATAAGCGGTTACAAGCTCGACCATATGCACCTCGACGTCACTCGTGAAGATTTCGATGTCGATGCCATCTTTGAACCCAGCCTCGGCCAACAAGGCTTTTGCCCCCTCAGTGTCTTTGGGGCACGAGCCCTCCCATCGATAAGGGTCGGCCGACCAGACCGGTGTATCGCACGAGACGACTCCGCCTCCGGCACCGAGCACCGTGTCGGCGATTGCTTGACGGTCGGCGGCGATTCGCAGCGCCTTGCGAACTCGGGCGTCATCGAACGGCTTTTGGTCGACGCGAAAATCAATCGCGTTCCAATCACCGGTCGGAATTTGTTGGAGGGTGAATTTTGCCTTGTCGCCGAACATCGAAGACGACTTTCCGTCAATCGCCAGCAGTAAGTCGACTTGATTTCCCGCCAAGGCCTGCCCGGCCGACTGAGAATCGGCGAAAGTGATGATCTCGATTCGCTCCAATTTCGGTTGGCCGAAAAAGTAGTCGGTGTTCGCCAAAAGCACGGTCGTGCCCGCCGGGTCGAAGGTTTCCATCTTGAACGGTCCCGTGCCGATCGGATTTTTGCCAATGGTCTCCTGCGATCCGACCGGGGTCATCAAAGCCCGATAATCGGCGAGCAACAACGGAAGGTCGGCCTCGCCCGTTGACAACTTGAGTTTTACTTCGTAGGGCGAGACTGCGGTTGCCGATGTGATCACACCGAGCACGGCGCGAATCGGCGAGTCAAATTCGGGATCGATCATTCTGTTGATCGAATACACGACGTCCTCGGCATCGAAGTCACTCCCGTCGTGAAACTTCACACCTTCGCGCAAACTGATCGACCACTCGGTCAAATCTGAGTTCGACGACCACGAAAGCGCAAGTTCGGGGATTGGAGAAAAGTCTTTGTCGACACCGATCAATCGGTCAAAAACCATGTTGATTGTCGGCCAGGTGCGGTTGCCGTCATAAGGGTCCATGGTTTCGGCGCCACCGAATCCGGCGTCGTTGCCGACGCGCAACACGCCGGAAACCGTGGATGTTCTTCCGCACGAACTGATGGCCGTGACCACTGCAAAAAGGGCGACTAAAACGAGCGAAATACGAGGTGCTTTTGTCATGGGCACAAGATTACATGTAGTGTTGCTCGAGCACCAATGAGTTCAATCAGTGTTGCCTCATTCAACATTCAGTATTCGCTTGGCGCCGACAACGCCTACGACATCAAGCGCAGCATCGATGTGGTGCGTGATGCCGACATAATCTGCCTTCAGGAAATCGACCGAAACTGGCGTCGCACCAAGATGGCCGACCAGTTCGCCGAAATACAGGCTCTGCTGCCCGATCGATATGCCGTGTTTGGCCCGTGGCTAGACGTCGACGCGAGCACCATCAATCCAGATGGCTCGGTCGATAACCGTCGCCGACAAGGCGGACAAATGACGATCAGCAGATATCCGATCGCCTCTTCACGGGTCATCCACTTGCCAAAACTCGATACGGGGCCGACGATGAATATGTGGAGCATCTTCGTTGAGTCGGTGGTAATGACCCCAATTTCGCCCGTTCGAGTGATCAATCTGCACCTCACCGATAGTTCGGAGTCGAGTCGCATCGAGGAAATTTCCTTCCTGATCGATCAATGCACGAAGGCGACACTCGAAGGTGGCGCATGGAACGGTGAGGCGTGGGATGCCGAGTCGATGGAACATTGGCAACTCAACGACCCCGCGCCCCCGATGCCCGAGGCGATCATCCTTGCCGGCGATTTCAACGCCGAGCCCGACTCACCCGTCATCGAACGGGTTGTTGAAGCGGGATACCACGACACATGGCAGCCTTCGGGTACTTTCCGCCCCGGCGTCACTTTCAAGACGAATCCCGACCAAGGCACCGACAGCGACATGAGAATCGACTACATCTTTGTCTCGTCTCACTTCGATGTGATCGATTCGTCGATTGACGAATCAACGGGGGCCTCCGATCATCAACCGGTCTGGGCACGCCTAAAAGTCAACAAATAGGCTGTTTTTCGTGAGTTTCCGGGGGATTCATCGGCAATCCACCAAATATCCCCGACCATCTAATACCTTTATGGCATATGAAAAAACGTGACCTCATCCAAGCAGTAGCAATCCACGCCGACGTCGACAAGAAAACAGCAACCGCTGTCGTCGAAGGCACCATCGACGTGATCTTGGCCGCAGTCGCCAAGGGCGACGTCGTCAACATCTCGGGCTTCGCGAAGTTCGCCAAGAAGTACCGACCGGCCCGCATGGCGCGCAACCCGGCCACCGGCGAACAAGTGCAAGTGAAGGCGAAGACCGTCGCCAAGATCACCGCGCTGAAAGGCTTCAAGGACATCGCTCTCGGTGTCGCCAAGCCGCCAAAAATCGTGACAGTGCGCAAGCCTGTCGCCCCTGCCAAGCCGGCAGCAAAAAAGAAGCGTTAATCAAAGTCCGACATCGTCGGGCCTATTGATTGACCCGTCCGCTCGGGTGGTTGCGCGCACCCAATTTAGGGCCGTGTTTTTGGCGATTCGGTTCGTCGCGGATCACTGATGATCGCGCCGTCGAGCACTTTGTCGATTGCCTTGAGCGTGTCGGCGTCAAGCACGACGCCGGCGGCTTTGACGTTGTCGTCGAGTTGCTCGGGTCGGGTCGCGCCGACGATCGCCGAGGCGACGTTCTTGTTCTGCAGAACCCAGGCGATCGACATTTGCGCCATCGTGATGCCGGCTTTCTCGGCGATCGGCTTCAACCGTTGCACCCGTGTCAGAACATCGTCGTTCATCCAACGAGCGATGAAGTTTTTGCCGCTGAGTTCGTCGGTCGCGCGCGAGCCTGCAGGTGGTGGTTGACCAGGCAAATATTTGCCGCTCAAAATTCCCTGCGCCATTGGCGACCAGACGACCTGCGACATGCCGGCATCTTGCGAGGCAGGTATCACTTCTTGTTCGATCACGCGCCACAACATCGAATATTGCGGCTGGTTCGAGATGAACGGAACTCGCAGTTCACGCGCGAGCGCCGCACCGCGGGTGATCTGGTCTGCATCCCATTCGGAGACACCTACATATAGGGCCTTGCCTTGGCGCACGATGTCGGCAAATGCAAGCATCGTCTCTTCGAGCGGCGTCTCGACATCGAAGCGATGCGCTTGGTACAGATCGACGTGATCGAGTTTAAGCCGCTTCAGCGATGCATCAATCGAATGCATGATGTGCTTGCGTGAGAGCCCGCGATCATTGACGCCTGCACCTGTCGGCCAATAGACCTTGGTGAAAACTTCGATGCTCTCGCGCGGCACGCCCGCCAGAGCGCGACCCAAAACTTCTTCGGCTCTTGTGCCGGCGTAAACATCGGCCGTGTCGAAAGTTGTGATGCCGAGATCAAGTGCGCGCTTGACGCAGGCGTTTGCTACTTCTTCTTCGACCTGACTGCCATGGGTGATCCAATTTCCGTAACTGATCGCCGAAATCTTGAAACCACTGTCGCCGAGATACCTGAACTCCACTTGCCAAATCTAGCCCAGCGTGTTAGTTTTCAATTGTTAGAAGCCTTCTTGGGGGGGGGTTAAACCATGCGCAGAAATTTTTGGTTGGGTCTTGTTGTCGCGAGCGTGACGGTGATCAGTTTGGGGCATTCGGCATCGGCGGTGTTCGTCGACCCGAGTCAGCTCGCTTGTCTCAAAAAAAAATTCGGCACGAAGGTGGCTTCGTCAATCACCAAGGCGAAAAAACTCACGACTGCACAGGCCAAACAACTTGCCGCCTGTCCGATTTCGGGTGGCAAAAGCGGTTCGAGCGGTTCGAGCGGTTCGAGCGGCAGCGCGTCATCATCTCTGACGTCTCTGAGTTGGGGTCTGATGTGGTCGGTGGGCTCGAATCAGGCGGGTCTTGGCAACGTCTCCGACCCCGCACTTTTGCAACTCGCCGATGGCTCATTGCGGATGTTCTTCAAGAACGGCAATGAGCCGCAGATACCGCTGAGTGGTTTCGACAACAAGCAGCATTCGTATTACTCGACCGACAACGGTGCAACTTGGTCGCTCGAAAGTGGCGTGCGAATCGATGTCGGCTCACCCGTAACGGTGCGCGTCGCCGAGGCCGGGGGCTACGAGGCCTGGGGATGGACACCAGGCGGCGGTGGCGTCGACAAAATGACGCGCTTCACCTCGTCAACTGGCAAAGATTTCTCCCAAGGATCAGGTTCGCTCGTGCCGACATCGGCGTGCAAGAACGCCGATGGCTCGGCTGCGGGGTTCTTGGGTGATCCGCAAGTTGTCACGGTCGCCGCCGGTTATTTGGCTTACGCGCACGACCTTGCCGCCAACCAAAAAGAGCCGCCGTTCAAGCGCCAGGCATGCAAGTTGACCTCCACAGACGGCAACACGTGGAGCATCGATTCGGCGGGCACATTCGCGTTGAATTACGACATCCAATCGAACCCCGAGCTGTACCGCAATTCGGCGGGGCAACTCGAGCTGTGGTTTCCCGCAGACAAGGGCGCGTCCAAGACTTTGGAGATACGAACTTCGTCGAATGACGGTGCGTCGTGGTCGACAGCCAGTTCGCTCTCGTGGATGGCCGGAGACCCAGACAGACTTGATCTCGCCAACGGAACATCGCTGCTCGCATTCGGAAACTTCGACCATCGGCGAGGCGGACTTCTCGCGGTATCAAAGAAAATCTCGACTGGCTACGCGGCGAGTCGCGATGAAAAATTCGACCAAGTTTCTTGGGTCGTCTCGGGCGCCAAGCAAGCCGACATCAAGGTGAAAAATCTTTGCCTCGGCAAAGATGTGACCGCCAGCGCCACATTCGGCACCAGCGGATCGAATGTCACCGTCTCGTTCAAAGATTCGAGTGTGGGCTGCGCCTACATTCTCGTCGGGGCGTCGCAGGCGATCAGCTGAACCCGCGATGACTCATATCTAAATGTTTCCATGAAACCTTTTCCGTCGCCGAAAGCCAACAACAAAGATGCCGTGATCGGCGCGGTCGGGGCTGCGCTGGGCATGGCGGTGACATGGCTGGTTTGCGACGCATTGCTCGACGGTGTCGCGCCGATTCTCGTCTTG
>Ga0194128_10006852_pt1 | contig 15154 bp, 7 predicted proteins | sample TA2KigCa65mmetaG_FD_148650 | JGI IMG/M metagenome (GOLD analysis project Ga0194128, IMG submission 148650) | Freshwater microbial communities from Lake Tanganyika, Tanzania - TA2015037 Kigoma Deep Cast 65m | ecosystem: Environmental > Aquatic > Freshwater > Lake | place: Tanzania: Lake...
AACTCCGGGCCGGGCGCCGGCGGCGCCAGCGGCGCATCGACCGGGGCGCGCGCAATGTCGAGGTCGCCGGCGGCAGTGCGCTGCAGCACGAGGTCGGCGCGCCAGCGCGCGTCGTCACGCCGCGGGAAGTCGCTGCGGAAGTGGGTGCCGCGACTCTCGTCGCGCTCGCGGGCGGCGCGGGTGAGCGCGTGCGCGACCAGCAGCATGTTGCGCAGCTCCCAGTCGCGCGGCGACGGCCGGCCGAGGCGATCGGCCACCTGCCGCCACGAGTCGATGCGCCGCTCGGCCTCGAGCAGCGCGAGGCCCGTGCGCACGATGCCGACCCGCTTCCACAGGAGCGACTTCATCGAGTTGCTCATGTCGCCGGCCGAGAAATCGCGGTCCTCGGGCCGCGCGCGCACCGCCGCTTCCGGCTCGACGTCGAACCGCGCATCCGCCGGCGCGACCGACTCGCCCGCCGCCACCCGGCCGGCCTGCTCGCCGAGCACGAGCCCCTCGAGCAGCGAATTCGACGCCAGCCGATTGGCGCCGTGCAGCCCGCTGCACGCCACTTCACCCACCGCGAAGAGTTGCGGCAGCGACGTGCGCGCCTCCGCGTCGACCACCGCGCCGCCGATCATGTAGTGCGCCGCCGGCGTGACCGGGATCAGGTCGGCCGTGATGTCGAGCCCGAAGGTGAGACAGACGCGATGGATGCGCGGGAAGCGCTGGCGCACGAACGCCGGCGGCAGGTGGCGCAGGTCGAGATAGACGTTCGGATGGCGCGTCTTCACCATCTGGTCCTGCACCGCGCGCGACAGCAGGTCGCGGGGCGCCAGCTCGCCGCGCGGATGGAGCGTCTCCATGAACGCGACGCCGTTGCAGTCGCGCAGGATGCCGCCGACTCCGCGCGTCGCCTCCGAGATCAGCAGGCGCGAGCTGCCCGCCACGTAGAGCGTGGTCGGGTGGAACTGCATGAACTCCATCCCGCGCAGCTTCACGCCCGCGCGCAGCAGCATGGCGTGGCCGTCGCCGGTGGCGACCTCGGGATTGGTGGTCTCGCGGAACAGCTGGCCGCAGCCGCCGGTCGCGGCGATCACCGCGCCGGCGCGCAGCAGCAGCAGGCTGCCGCCGCGATGGACCCGCACGCCGGCGACCCGACCGGCCGTCGTCACCAGATCGAGCGCGAAACAGTGCTCGAGCACCGTGATCCGCGGCGTGCGCCGGACCCGATCGACCAGGACGCGCTGGATCTCGCGGCCGGTGCCGTCGCCCATCGCGTGGACGATCCGGTCGGCCGAGTGGCCGGCCTCGAGACCGAGCGCGATGGCGCCACCCGGCTGCCGATCGAACTGGCCACCCCACGCGATCAGCCGCTCGATCGCCGCCGGACCGCCTTCCACCACGCGCCGCACCACCGCCGCATGGCAGAGGCCCTGCCCGACCTCGTCCGTGTCGGCGCAATGGCCGTCGACCGAGTCGCCCGGACCGAGCACGGCGGCGATGCCGCCCTGCGCGTAGTCGGTGTTCGTGTCCGACAGCCACGACTTCGTCACCAGCGTGACGTCGGTCGACTCCGCCGCCGAAAGCGCCGCCGACAGCCCGGCCACGCCGCTGCCGATCACCACCACCGGCGCGAAGGCGGCCGACTCCTGCAGCGCCCGGTCGGGAGGCTCGAGGAAGCGCCGGATCGCCATCGTCCGCAGGATCTCCGCCGGGGCGCGCCACCGAGGTCCAGCCGGCCGCACGCGCGCCCCACTACACCACCGTCCGTGCGGCGGCGCCAGCCTGCCGCCGCGCGCTCCCGGAACCGCGCTGGAACCGGATGGCGTCGGGTTGGTCGAATCGCCACGAAACCCCGTCGTCGGAGACCGCCATGTGGTCATCGCTCCTGTCGTTGCCGCTCGCCTTCGCCTGCGCGCCTCCTGGAGAGGCGACCGAGGTGGCGTCGACCGTGCAGGGCGTGTCGATCCACCCCGCGAGCGCCCTGGTCACCCGGCGAGCGACCCTTCCCGCCGGTGACGGGCGCTACCGCATCGCCGGCCTGCCGGCGACGCTGGACGTCGACAGCGTCCGGCTGCGGATGGACGGCGCCGAGGCGAACGACCTCGAGGTCCGCTTGGTCGCCGCGGCGCGCAGCAGCGCCGACGCACGGATCGCCGCGCTGCGGACGACGCGCGCCGAGCGGCAGCGCGCCCACGAGGCGGCGCAGGATGCGCATGCGCTGGCCGGAGCGCTGCGCGTTCGTCTCGAACGTCTCCTCGACGCCGAAGCGGCGACCCACGCGGCGGAGCTCTCCCGCGGCGAGGCGGCCACCGACACGTGGAGCAACAACTTCACCTGGCTCGAGCAGGCGCTGCGCCAGGCGCGCCGGGACGAGCGCACCGCCGCCTTCGTCGTCGAGGACGCGCTGAGCGCGCTGCACGCGATCGACGCCGAGCTCGGCGCCGCGGCGCCGGATGGCGCGGCCACGACGCACGCCGTCGAGTTCGACGTCGTCGCGCTGACCGCCGGTCCGCACGACTGCACGCTCGAGTACCAGGTGACGGGCGCCAGCTGGCAGCCGCGCTACGACCTGCGCGCCGACGCGAAGCTGGCCGAAGTCGCGCTGACCTATCGCGCCGAAGTCGCGCAGCAGACCGGCGAGGACTGGCGCGACGTCGAGGTGTGGCTCTCCACCGCCGAGCCGCGCCGGGGCGTGACCGGCCCTGAGGCGCGTCTCGCCTGGCTCGACCTCGTCGCGCCGCGCCGGAACGGCGCGTGGGACGATGGGCGTCTCCGCTCGCTCGGCTATCTCGGCAAAACCGAAGCCGGCCACGACGACGAAGAGATGGACCGCGGCGGTCTCGTCGTGCATGCCGTCACGGCCGCGGTCGAGCGCGAAGGGTTGTCGGTGCGCTACCGACTGCCGCGCAAGGAGACGATCGAGTCGCGGCCGGGCGCCACCACGGTGCTGGTCGGCCACGCCGCGCTGGCGGTCACCGGCCAGCGCGTCTGCACGCCCGCGCTCGACTCCGAGGTGTGGATCCGCGGCCGCACGCGCAACTCGAGCGACTGGGTGATGCTGCCGGGTCCGGCCGCCGTCTTCTTCGGCCAGGACTACGTCGGTCCGGCGACCGTCGGCCTGGTGCGGCCCGGCGAGGAGTTCACGCTCCACCTCGGACGCGATCCGGGTGTCGTCGTCCGTCGCACCCATGTCGAGGACGTGGCCGGTTCGGCCGGATTCTTCGACTCGCGCAAGGAGCAGCGCGACCGCTTCGTGATCGAGATCGAGAACCGTTCGGGGTTGCCGTCGCGCGTCGACGGTGCGGTCACGCTCGAGATCCGCGAGGTGCTCGAGACCTCGCGTGACGACCGCATCGAGGTCCAACTCCTCAACGCGAAGCCGGCGCCGAGCGCCGATCCGCGCTTCGCCCGCGATCGCGCGGAGAAGGGGATCCTCACCTTCGAGCTGACGCTGGCGCGCGGCGCGAAGAGCACCATCGACTGGGCGCGCCGCATCACCTGGCCGAAGGACGAGGAAATCGAAGGCGCAGGCGGCTTCGTCCGCGCCGGCGGCGACCGGGGGTGGCCCGGCGCGAACGCGGTGACCGCGTGGTTGGTCGCGCTCGCGTTGCTGCTGGCGGCGGCGCTGCCCGCCGGCGTTCGTCTCGCGGCACGCAAGCGCGCGGCGCTGCTGGCGCTGCCGCCGCAGCGCGCGTTCGGGCTGCTGCTGGCCACCGGCGCGACGTTCGTCGCCTTGGCCGCGCCGGCGGAGGCGCAGGAACCGGTCGCGAGCCGGATCGACCGGGTGACGGTCTATGGCGATGGCGCGCTGGTCGAGCGGACCGTCGCGTTGCCGGGAAGCGGCGCCTTCCTCGTGCGCGACCTGCCGGCGGAAGCCGACCCGGCGTCGGTCCGGGTGCGGGTCGACGGCGGCGAGATCGTCGCCGTCGAGTTGCGCGAACGGCGCGAACGGCGTCTCCCCGACGCCGCCGTCGAGGCGCTGCGCGCGCGCGTGCAGGCGCTGCAACGCGATCTCGCGCTGCTGAACGACGAGGGGGCGGCGCTCGACGCCATGGCCAGCCACCTCGAAACCCTGCTCAAGCCGGCGACGGCGGCACCGTCGGCACGGGACACGGCAGGTCGCGCCGGCGGCAAGGCCTGGGAGCTGGAAGGCGACTTCCTCGCCGAGCGCATCGCGCGCAACCAGACGCAGCGGCGCGACCACGCCCGCGCTTTCGCGGCGAAGCGGGACGAACTCACCGCCGCGCAGCAGGAGCTCGCGAGTGGCGAAGCGGCGGACCGGCTGCTGCGCGACGTGGTGATCGACGCCGTGGCCGCGCGCGCCGGGGCGCTCGCTTGCACGGTGAGCTACCTCGTCGGCGCGGCCGGCTGGACGCCCGACTACGAGCTGCGCGCGACCCGCGATCTCGCCGCCGTCGACCTCGCCTACCGCGCGCTGGTGACGCAGCGCACCGGCGAAGCGTGGCGCGACGTGTCGCTGGTGCTGTCGACCGCGGCGCCGCAGCGCGGCGCGCAAGGTCCTGATCCACAGGCGCGGACGCTCACCATCCAGCCGCGGGCCGAGGAGATGAACGCCGGGATCTTCTTCCGGGCCGAGTCGGCAGCGCCGACGGCGAGTGCGGGCCTCGATGCGGCTCCGCCGGCGAGCAGCGCGCCGGCGCTCCGTCCGGCGCCCTTCGCCGCGGTGGCCGACGAGGGGCTCTCGGTCCGCTTCGAACTGCCCGATCGCCAGACGATCGAGCCGCACGGCGGCGGCCAGCGCGTGCTGGTCGGCCGTGCCCGCCTGCCGCTCGCGGTGGAGCGCTGGTGCGTGCCCGCGCAGGAGAGCGCCGTCTGGCTCCGCGGCAAGGCGACCAACTCGAGTCCGTGGACGCTCCTGCCGGGCCCCACCGCGGTGAGCCTCGGTCAGGATCATCTCGGCCGCGGGACACTGGCGCTCACGCCGGCGGGAGCCGAGGTGGTGCTCCACCTCGGACCGGATCCGTGGATCGCGGTCGAGCGCACGGTGGTCGCCGACGATCGTTCGACGTCGAGCTTCTCGACCGACGATCGGCGCCGATTCGCCTGGCGGACGACGCTGCGCAACCTCGGCGCGCCGAGCCGGGCCGCCGACGGCAGCGTCGAGGTGATCGTGCGCGAGGCGCTGCCGCGCGCCCGCGACGAACGGATCGAGGTCACCGCCGAGACGTCGAAGCCGCGCCTGTCCGACCACGCCGAGGATCGCAAGGCACGCGAAGAATCGTCGCTGCTCACCTGGCGCCTCGCGCTGCCGAAGAGCGGCGAGGAGCGGACGATCGAGTGGGGCTATCGTGTCGCCTTCCCCGAGGGGCTCGAACTGCGGCGCAGCGACGGCTGATCGATCGGCTGGCGCGCACGCCGCGACGGAGCGCGCGATGACGAGATCACCGGATCAGGGCGCGGCCGGACCGGCGGCTGCGGCGCCGCTCGGCGCGCCGCAGGACGGCGAGTTCGCCGCCTATTACGGCAACTACGTCGCGCGCGCGGGCGTCGGCGACGTCGCAGCGCTGCTCGCGACACTGGCGGCGCAGCCGCAGGCGCTGGCCGAGCTGTTCACCCGCGTGCCGGCCGACCGCGAGACGTGGAGCTACGGACCGGGCAAGTGGTCGTTCCGCCAGGTGGTGAGCCACCTGGTCGACGCCGAACGGGTCTTCGGCTTCCGCGCGTTCTGCTTCAGCCGCCGCGACGACCATCCGCTGCCGTCGTTCGAGGAGAACGACTACGTCGCGCGCGGCGGCGCCGACGGCATCACGCTGGCCGACCACCTGCGCGAGTTCGCGCTGGTCCGCGCCTCGAACCTCGCCTTCCTGCGCCGCCTTCCGGACTGCGCCTGGACTGCGCGCGGCACCGCCAGCGGCAACCCGTTCACGGTGCGGGCGCTGGGGTGGATCCTCGCCGGCCACCCGAACCACCACATCGCCGTGACCCGCGAGCGCTACGCGGCGGCGCTGCGCTGAGAAGCGAGCGCGAGCGGAGACGAGCGAGCGGGCGCCGTCACGCTGCGCCGGTCACTTCCGCGCGTTGGCCGCCAGCCACTCCGCGATGGCGAAGCGATCGGCGTCGGCGAGTTCGAGGTCGGCGGCGCTCGGCATGTCGATGTCGGGCTTGAATTGCTTCGGGTTGAGCAGGAACGCGGCGTACCACGCGGCATCGTGGCCGTCCGCGAGGCCGCGGAGTTCCGGTCCGCCGGCGCCGGAGGAGTCGCCCTCGCCGCGCAGGGTGTGGCAATCGACGCAGCCCGATTCGGCGAGCAGCGCCTCGGCGCGCGCGCTCGCCGGATCGGCCGGGACGGCCGGCGTGCCGCCGCCCGCGGTTGCGTCGGTCGGCGGAGCGAACGGCGGGCTCGACGGCGGCACGTAGGCGAGGTCGCCGACCGGCACGTAGGGCGGCGGCGGCCGTTTCGGGTCGTCCTTGGTCTCCCAGAAGCCCCACGCCGTCATGCCGACGACGCCGGCGACCGCCAGCACGCCAAGCGTGGTGGCGATCGGCCGCTGCGACGCCGACCGCTCCTTGCCGCGATCGAGCCACGGCAGCAGCAGGAGCAGCGCGCCGACGGCGCCGGGGAGGAGCGCGGTCGCGTACCAGACGCGATCGCCCTGGAACCACTCGAGCTTCAGCAGCTGGAACAGCCCGAGGAAGTACCACTCGGGCCGCGGCTCGTACTCGCCGAGCTCGCGACTGGCCGGCGCCTCGAGCGGCGCGCCGAGCTTCCACGCTAGGAATCCCACCACGCCGAGCGCCGCCGCCGCCACCAGCAGTTCGCGCACCACGTGGTCGGGGAAGAACGGCGCGCCCTTCACCTCCGGCGCGCCGACGCGCGCGCCGGGCGGCGTGATGCCGAGTCGATGGACCAGCAGCAGGTGGAGCCCGGCCAACGGGATCAGCAGCGCCGGCAGGATCAGCACGTGCAGCGCGAACATCCGCGTCAGCGTCGGCGCGCCGAGCTCCGGTCCGCCGCGCAGCAGGTCGGCCAGCGCGGGCCCCACCTCGGGCACCGTCGCGACGATCGTCATGCCGACGTCGGTCGCCCAGAACGCCTTCATGTCCCACGGCAGCAGGTAGCCGGTGAAGCCGAAGCCGAGCAGCACGCCGAACAGCGCGACGCCGAGCACCCAGAGGAGCGCGCGCGGCCGCTTGTAGGCACCGGTGAAGAAGGTGCGCAGCAGGTGGAGGAAGGCGAGCACGATCACCGCGCCGGCGCCCCAATGGTGGAGACCGCGCACCAGCCGTCCCACCGCGATCTCGTGGCCGCCGAGCGTCGACTTCACCTCGTGGTCGATGAAGCGGACCGAGTTGTAGGCGTGGTCGGGCGACGGCACGTAGCAGAGCGCCAGGAGCATCCCGGTCACCGCCTGGGTCAGCAGCACGACGAACAGCGCCGTGCCGAGCGCGCGCAGGAAGCCGACGCCCGCCGGCACCTGCTTCGCGAAGACCCACTCGACCAGCAGCGCGCGCAGCGGCCGTGGCGTTCCGCCGGCGCCGTCACCACCGCCGCCGTCCGCGCTGGCGCCGCTCATGTCTCTTCGACCTCGACCATCTCGCCGGCGATGCGCGCGTTCAGCCGCCGGAGCGGCGATTTCGGCGGCCCGGCGATCGGCGCACCCTCTGCGTCGAACTTGCCGCCGTGGCAGGCGCAATCGAACGTCGTCGTCTTCGGCTTCCAGCGCACCGGACAGCCGAGGTGGGTGCAGGAGCGCGACAGCACGACCGGCGCGCCCTGAGCGTCCTTCATCACGTAGACCAGTCGCTTCACCCGCTCGCGGTACCAGCCCTCGACGCGATCAAAGGAGAAGCTGGTCTCGAGCGGCGCGCCATCCTGCAGCGCATCGAGGCGGCAGAGCGCGGTGAACCGCGCCGCGTGACGCGCCGGCCAGCGCGAAGTGGCCTTGGCGAAGAGTGCGCCGAGCAAGCCGAGCCCGCCGGCGATCGCGCCGCCGAGCAGGGTGGCCACCAATCCGAGCAGTCCACGTCGCAGCATGGTGCGCGTTTATACGGCGCCGCGAGGCGCCTCACGCCGTGCTGCGCAACGTTTCCCGCCGTCCGCGGACTTCACCTCGGTGGCGAGCCAGTGCAAGCACGCTGCGTGACACACGCGCCGGAACTCCTGGTAGTCGGCGCAGCAGTTTTCCGGGATCGCCTGGCCGTCGCCGCCGCCGCCGAGCCGTCGGCCGGCTTGGCCGCTGCCGTCCCGGGGACGGCCGCACTCATGAGCCGGCTGCCCCATGTCGCGCGCCACGCCATCGCCTGCCCCCCCCATCGGCGCCGACCGCTGGCGGCGGGGTGCCCACGGTGTCGACGGCGACCGCGACCCTGCGATCGCGCCGGTGCGAGGAATGACGACCCACAGAGCGAAGCATGACATTCGTGACCGGCTCCCGCGGCGAGCGGCTGGGAACTGGCACGTCCGCCCTTCTTCCATTAGTTTCCCGGCCCTTTTCGGGCCGAGCGCCGCCCCCCGTGCGAACGGGGCGACCGTGGCGGCCCGAGACGGCGGGGCGTCGCGCGCGGCACCCGTCGTGCCCCCCGCGTCGCGCCGGAGCCCGAGAGAACCGTCCATGAACCCCCCGGACACGCTGACCGCCCCCCAGACCACCCGGCCGCAGACGACGATCGTGAACGACCTCTCGATCGAGGCGGCGACCGTCAACGGCACCGGCAGCCAGTCGGCCAACAACATCCTGGCCAAGTCGTTCTTCCGCATGGGCATCCCCATGAGCGCGAAGAACCTCTTCCCGTCGAACATCCAGGGGCTGCCGACCTGGTTCACGATCCGGGTCAGCAAGCACGGCTACACCGCGCGCAAGAAGGAGCTCGACTGGCTGATCGGGATGAACCCGACGACGTGGGAGAAGGACGTCGCGGGGCTCCGGCCGGGCGCGGTCGTCATGTGGAACAGCAACGAGCTGCCCGACGCTCCGGTCAAGGCGCGCGGCGACCTGATCGCCTACCCGATCCCGATGGCGGACTGCCTGAAGAGCGTCGCGGCCGACGCGAAGCTCAAGAAGATGCTGATCAACATGGTCTACGTCGGCGCCGTCGCCCACCTCCTCGGCATGGAGGAAGAGGTGGTCCTGAAGGCGATCTCCGACCAGTTCAGGAACAAGCAGAAGGCGGCCGAGATCAACGTCGCCGCGATGCGCACCGGCGTCGACTACGCGAAGGCGAGCCTGCCGAAGGCCGACCCCTACCGCGTCGAGCGGATGAACGCCAACGGCAACAAGATCCTGATCGAGGGCAACACGATCTCGGCGCTCGGCTGCCTGATGGGCGGCGCGACGGTGATGGGCTGGTACCCGATCACGCCGTCGAGCTCGCTGGCCGAGGTGCTCATCTCGCTGGCGAAGAAGCACCGCGTCGACGCCGCGACCGGCAACATCCGCTTCGCCGACGTGCAGTGCGAGGACGAGCTGGCGTCGCTCGGGCTGGTGCTCGGCGCCGGCTGGGCGGGCGCGCGTTCGATGACCACGACGGCCGGGCCGGGCATCTCGCTGATGAACGAGTTCGTCGGACTCGGCTACTACGCCGAGATCCCGGCGGTGATCTTCGACGTGCAGCGCGTCGGGCCTTCGACCGGGCTCCCGACCCGCACGGCGCAAGGCGACGTGACGGCCGCCGCCTTCTGCTCGCACGGCGACACCGAGCACCTGGTGTTCCACCCGTGCAGCCCGGAGGAGTGCTACGAGTTCGCGCGCATCTCCTTCGACTACTCCGAGCGCTACCAGACGCCGGTCTTCGTCCTGCTCGACCTCGACCTCGGCATGAACTTCTGGATGTGCGAGCCGCCGCAGTACACGAACGAGGCGTTCCAGCGCGGGAAGGTGATGACGCCGGCGAAGCTCGACGAGATCAAGGCGGCCGGGAAGAAATGGGGTCGCTACCTCGACATGGACGGCGACGGGATCCCGTGGCGCACGCTGCCCGGCAACCCGCACCCGGACGCCGCCTACTTCACGCGCGGCTCGGGCCACGACGAGTACGCCCGCTACAGCGAGGACCCCGACGTCTTCCGGCGCAACCTGGAGCGGTTGAAGAAGAAGATCGAGGGCAGCCGCGCGACGCTGCCGCAGCCGATCCTCGACGCGATGCCGGGCGCGAAGGTCGGCATCCTCGCCTATGGCTCGACCAACAACGCGATGCGCGAGGCGCGCGACCAGCTGGCCGCCGCCGGCGTGAAGAGCGACTACCTGCGCATCCGCGCGACGCCGCTCGCGACCGACGTGCTCGAGAAGTTCTTCCGGGAGCACGACCGCGTCTACGTCGTCGAGCAGAACCGCGACGGCCAGATGGAGCTGATGATCCGGCAGGTGCTCCGCACGCCGGGCGCGGTCGACAAGATCCGCCCGGTCCGCCACTTCACCGGCTTCCCGGTCGACGCGCGCACGATCAGCGACGGCGTGCTGGCCGGCGAGGCGAAGCGCTGAGCGGCGCGGTCGCCTCGCGCTCCCTGTCCCTCCCACCGAACCTGAACCGAAGGACGCTTCGATGAACACTGCGGTCACCGAGAAGACCAATCGCGCCGGCTTCAAGCTCTCCGACTACCAGGGACTCCCCTCGACGCTCTGCAAGGGCTGCGGCCACGACAACATCACCCGCAACATCGTCCAGGCCTACTTCGAGCTCGGCATCGAGCCCTTCAACGTCGTCAAGACGTCGGGGATCGGCTGCTCGAGCAAGACGCCCGCCTACTTCGTCCACCGCGGCTACGGCATGAACTCGGTGCACGGCCGCATGCCGTCGGTCTCGGTCGGCGCGAAGCTCGCCAACCACCACCTGCAGGTGATCGGCGTGTCGGGCGACGGCGACACCGCCTCGATCGGCATGGGGCAGTTCTGCCATCTGATCCGCCGCAACGTCGACATGGTCTACGTGGTCGAGAACAACGGCGTCTACGGCCTCACCAAGGGGCAGTTCTCGGCGACGTCGGAGCGCGGCGCCAAGAGCAAGGTCGGCGAGGTGAACGAGTTCACCGACATCGACCTTTGCGCGCTCACCATCACGCTCGGCGGCACCTTCGTCGCGCGCGGCTTCTCGAACGACGCCAAGCAGATGGGCGTGCTCGTGAAGGCCGCCGTCGCCCATCGCGGCACCGCGATGCTCGACGTCGTCTCGCCCTGCGTCACCTTCAACAACCACGAGGGCTCGACCAAGTCGATCCACTACGTGATGGAGCACGACATCAAGCTGAACGAGCTCGGCTTCGTCGCGCCGTGGGAGCAGCCGGCCGCGGAGGTGAAGCCGGGCGAAGCGATCGAGATCCCGCTCCCCGACGGCAGCCACCTGATCGTCCGCGGCGTCGGCAACCAGCACGACCCGCACGACAAGTTCGGCGCGCTGCAGCTGCTCGAGGAGTCGCGCAAGAAGGGCGAGATCCTGACCGGCCTGATCTACATCGCCGAGAAGGAGCGCGACTTCAACACCGCGCTGCGCGTCATCAACCCGAAGACGATGGCGCAGATGGACGAAGCCGACTGCCGCCCGCCGAAGGAGGCGTTCGACAAGTATCTGAACGGCTTCCGGTAGCGGCGCGACCGCGCGGCCGCGACTCGACGCAACCGCGCGCATCGACGACGACCTTCGATGACGCCCTCTGCGGCCCGGCTCGCCTCGCGCGCGCCGGGCCGCGGTCGTTCGCAGTGGTGCGCTGCCCCCGATCTCAGGGGAAGTCCCGACGGCTTGCCGGTTGCTCTCTCTCTCTCTCGAGGCAATACGGTGTCCGTCGTTCGCTGCTGGACGAGTTCGCGAAGGGGACACCATGTCGTTCGTCTCGGTCCCGACTTCAGAGCGCCGGTCGCTCCGGCGCCCCGTGTTGATCGCCGTCGGCCTGGCGACGGCATGGTTGATCCTCGCCATCCTGAAACTCGTCCCGCAGCGCAGGCCTGCGACCGCAGCGGGCGCGCTTGCACTCGCGGCAGCAGGCGCAGAGTTCATCACCGGAGTGATGCTTCTGGTTCCTTCCACGCGGCGATGCGGAGCGATCATCTCTCTGGCTCTGTCGTTGGCGTTCCTGGCAGCCACCTTCGCTCCACCAGCAGTGCTCGACTCCATTGAGCAACGTTGCGGCTGCCTTGGTCCGTCGCTCGAGGCAAGCATTGCGGTGCGACGCGCGCTCGCTGCGGGCTTGGCGCTCTGGAGCGTGATCACGATGAATGAACTTGGATCACGCCACCTAGAACGAGCCTCCGCTCGATCTGAGCCCGAGGCAATATCATGAATCGCAGCACTCCGTGGCTTCTCGCCATCTGCGTCGCATGCGCCGTACTCGGCATCTGGTCCGCGACGTCGAACGCCAAGCGGACGACAACCCCTGTCCCGCGGGTCAAGGCGACTCCAGTAGCAACACGAGGTGACATCCCGGCGCCCGCCGACGCAGAGCGGCATCTTGCCGACGGCCAAGGCGTACCTGCGGATCGGAGCCGGTTGACGACCCGGTTCAAGATCATCGACTCGATCTCACGGCAGCCGATTGCGGGCGCGAAGTTGGAAACAGGCGACACGCTCGAGGCGATTGCCGCGAACCTCGCGGTGACGACGGTCGCCGACGACAAGGGCGAGATCGCCTGCGCGATCGATGCCAGTCATCCTCCTCTCTGGATCGTCGCTTGGCAGGAAGGCTGGTTGGCAAGTGTCATCACCTTCCCGATCGTTCCACATCCGCCGGCTCCCCTCCCGGATCCAATCGTGATCGAGCTGGCGCCTCCGATGACTGTCGAAGTCATCGTCCGGTCATTCGAGGGTTCCGCGATCGAAGGCGCCGCGGTCGAAGCGGTCCGTCCGTGGGGGCGCGACGCGATGCGCTTGAGAGGCCCACTTGCGGCGATCATCCAACAACCGTTTGGCGAACGATCGATCACCGATGCCAACGGGCGAGCCGTGGTCCGCTGCGCCTCCGGCAGCAACGTCCGGTTCAGCGCGAGCGCACTCGGGTTCGCTGGTGCCAGCCGCGAACTAACCATCGCCCCTGCCCCTCGGCCGATCGATCTGACGCTTCACCCGTTCTTCGTGGCGGGGCTGAAGCGCCCCGAGTGGGAGTCCCACGGCCGGCCGAGCCACCATGACATGGGGCAGTATCTGTTCGGCTGGTCGTTCGCGAGCGAGGACACCGCTCTCGGCGAGATCAACGGCCCGAACGGCGCGTTAGCCGTACCCGACGAGCAGATCGCCGCGATGCGCGCGGAGCTCGAGAAGAGGATCGGGGTGAGCGATGTGGATTGGCGGTTCTCCGTTCAACTCGCCGCCATCGGTTCTCCGGGGATCGTCGAGTCGATCGCTCAGTGGGCGCCCCCATTCTCGCAGCCGACGTTTCGCGAACTCCGTATCCGCAACGTCGCCTTCAGCTCGTTCGCCGCCGAGGACCTGACGACCCTCGACGGGGCGATCGATTGCCCCGCCACGGGCACCCTCATCGTTGAGTTCGAAGAGATCGACCGCGAACTGCTGCTGAATCCAGAATGGCAGTCCTCCTGGAGCATCCGGCGCGCCGGCAGCGAGGTCCATGAAGTGGTGCCCCGCTTGCTCCCGCTCGATCATCGTCCACATCCGGCGGGCGCCCCGGACGACCGAGCGTTCCGATTCCATCTCTTCCCGGATCGCTACGTCGTCTACTCGGGATCGCCACGCAGCCCCACCTATTCATTCGACCTGCAGACGGTCGACCTCCCGGCGGGGATCGAGCGAGTGGTCCGGATCAAACCGGCAACGCCTCGCGCGCAGCTCCTCTCCGTGCTCGTCGAGGATGACGGAGGGCGACGGCACTCTGACTTCTCATTGGTGATCGCTGGCAGCGGGATGATCCTGCAGCGCCGTTCCGCAGCCGACGCGCCTCTCGCCCCCATCTTCCTCACTGCCGGGACGTACCGCGTGACGGTGGCCGACGTATTCGGCGCAGCGCAGCCGACGACGCGCGATGTCGAACTGGTGGCCGGAGCCGGCCGCCAGGAGGTCGTCCTCCAGGTTCCTCTCGCAGGCGGACCGTAGCTTCGCCTGCATCCTGTCCGAGGTTTTGTGGAGCTTTCGATATGCTCCGTCGCGCCACCGGCGACTTCACGGCGAGCCTGTGCCGTTGCAGCGGCGCTCGCTAGAAAGCCGCGCCGCGCCGGCGCGATCCGCGCTGCGGGCACGGAGCCTCCGCATGCGACGACCACTTCTGCTGTTCGCTCTCGCGTTCCCGGCGGCCTGCTCGCCGAACGACTCGCCGCCCGCCGCGCCGGTGCAGCGCTTGAGCGGACTGCCCGCGGCCGACGCGGCGCTCGCGGACGTGCAGGTCCTGCGCCCGCGCCATTCGCCGGACGGCAAGCGGGTGGCCTGCTTCGCGCGCGAAGGCGCGCAGCGCTCCGACGAGTACCCCTACGAGGGCTATCAGCTGCGCGTCGTGCCGGCAGCGGGCGGCGCATCGACGCGGCTCGGTTCGCAGGAGTACCACGCCGCGATGATGAGCGCGCCGAGCTGGAGCCCCGACGGCGCGCGCGTGGTCGTCGTGCGCTGGGACATGTCATCCCGCGAACCGATCGTCTTCGAGCTGCACGAGTTCGACCGCGGCGGCGCGACCGTGCTGGCCGTCGCGGATGCCGGTGCGAGCGTGCACTCCCCGGCCGCCTGGTCGCCCGATGGCGCGCTGGTCGCGCTCGCGTGGCAGCACGTTGGAGCGGCGGAGGTCCGCGTCCAGCGCCTCGACGGGGGCGGTCGCGCCAGCGCGCGCATCGCGGATCCCCGCTACGGCTGGCCGTCGGCGGCCTTCGACGCGGACGGCAAGCGGCTGGCCGTGCTGGCGCGCGGGAAGCTCGTGCTGCTCGACACGAGCACGCCGCCGAGCGGCGACGAGAACAGCCTGCGCGAGCTCGCCGCGCTCGATGTCCCCTTCGCCGACTCCGAGGCGAGCGCGCCGCCGTTGTTCCTGCCCGGCGCGCAGCGCATCGCCTGCCACGCGGGCCGCACGGTATGCATCGCGAACCTCGCGACGGGCGCAGTCGAGCCCGCCTTCGCCGGCCGCCGCGTGATCGACCTCGTGCTGGCGCCGGGCGGAGCGGAGCTCGTCGCCCTGCTCGAGGAGAAGCTCGAGCCGCGCGGCTTGAGCGGCGCGCTCGAGGTCCTCGCCGGCGCCGGCCACGCGCGCAAGCGCTACCTGCGCAGCGTCGCGGTGCGCGACGTCGCGAGC
>Ga0194128_10006876_pt1 | contig 15114 bp, 13 predicted proteins | sample TA2KigCa65mmetaG_FD_148650 | JGI IMG/M metagenome (GOLD analysis project Ga0194128, IMG submission 148650) | Freshwater microbial communities from Lake Tanganyika, Tanzania - TA2015037 Kigoma Deep Cast 65m | ecosystem: Environmental > Aquatic > Freshwater > Lake | place: Tanzania: Lake...
GCCGCTCCGCTTGAGCCACGCCCACGCGCGGAACGGATCGGGCAGCGGCGTGCGGATCAATGCCACTTCGTCCGGCACCTTCGCCGCGAGCGCTGCATCGAGCCGTTCGCCGGGCGGCGGCACCCCGGTCAGGACGGTCACGCGCTGCCCCTTGCGCACGAGGTGGCGCACGAACTGCAGCGGCCGATGGACGCCGCCGCCCGCGAGCGGCGGGAACCACCAGCTGACGACCAGCACATGGCGGCGCTTCACCGGCCGCTCCCGACCGGCGTCGCCTCGATGCCGGCCGCGGCCGGGCCGCGCGCGGCGACCTCCTCCACCAGCGCGACGAAGCGCGCCAGGATCGCGTCCCAGCCGGCGCTGCGCTCGACCAGGCGGCGCCCGGCGTCGGCCAGCGCCGCGCGCTTCGCCGGCGACTGAAGCAGCTCCACCACGGCCTGCGCCAGCGCCGCGAAGCCATCGGCAACGACGAAGTCGCGCCCGGCGACGCCGTCGAGCCCCTTCGCCGACTCCGTCGTCGCCACCAGCGGCAACCCGGCCGCCAGCGCTTCCAGCGCCTTGTTCTGGATGCCGCGCGCGATCCGGAACGGCAGCACCGCCAGCGTCGCCCGCTGCAGGAACGGCACCACCGACTCGACATCGGCGGCGAGTTCGACACCGGGCCGCTCCGCCAGCGCGCGCACCGCCGCCGTCGGCGCCCGACCGACCAGCACCGCCTTCGCCTGCGGACAGCGCGCCTGCACGCGCGGCAGCAGATCGAGGACCAGCGCGCTCGCCGCATCGACGTTGGCCTGATAGTCGAGCGCGCCGACGAACAGCAGCTCGGCCGGAGCCCGCGCCACCGCCGGCCCGAACGGGAAGGCCGCGAGGTCGACGCCGTTGCGCACGACCTCGAGTCGCCGCGGCTGCGCGATCGCGCGCAGCGACGCCGCCTCGTCCTCGGTGCAGACCAGGGTCAGGTCGGCGTCGGCCACCGCGTGGCGCTCGAGCGCCGCCAGTCGCCGCGCCTCGATCCTGCAGGCGATCCGCCGCGGCCCCGTCACCGTTCCGCGTTCGGCGTAGAGGCGGAACTTCTCCGAGTCGACGTCGACCAGGTCGAGCACGCGCGGACGCCGGCCTTCGAGCAGCGGATCGACGGCGCCGCTGTAGACGACCGCCGCGTCGAACGGCCGATCGCGCGCCGCGGCCGCGAGCCGGGCGCGCAGTTCCGGCGCCGCGAAGTGAGCCGCCGTCAGCGCCCCGCCGGCCAGCAGCGCCCGTCCGGTGCGCCAACGCGCGCCCCAGCGCCCGAGCGGCACGACCGTCGCGCTGGCGACCTCGTCGGCCCACGCCGGAGCGGGGTCGATGTCGGCCTCGTCGGACAACGCGAACAGGTGCACCTCGTGGCGCGCCGCCAGCGCGCGCAGCTGGTGGAACGCGCGGATCTTGTCGCCCTTGGTCGGGCGGTCGGGCACCCGGTGCGCGAGATAGAGCAGCCGCATCGCGCCGGCCTCAGGCCAGCGACGCGCGCAGGTCCAGCGCCCACTCGACGAGGCTGCGCGGCAGCTCGCCCGGGTGCTCGACGCAGACCCAGATCGCGGCGCCGATGCCGACCAGCAGCACCGCCGAGGCCACGATCTGGACCACGCGCACCAGCCGCGCGCGCCGCAACTCCGGCACGGTCTGGATCGGCGCCACCTCGCCCAGCACCGGCAGCTTCAGGGTGTGGCGCGCCTGCTCGGCGCTGCGGAACGACGCGCGGAACAGCTCGCGGCCGATCACCGCCGCCAGCGCGCCGCCGACGCCGAGGAGCGTCGACACCGTTAGCGCGATGATCCCGAGGAACGCCGACGGCGCGGTGGCCGGCATCGGCTTCTCGAGCTCCACCACCGGCTGCTGCGCCCGCGGGCCGCGCCGGTCGGAGGCGAACTTCTTGTCGCGGATCGGCGCCAGCCGCAGCTCCTGCTCGGTCAGGAGCTGACGCTTGACCGTCACCTCCGCCTGCAGGTCGGTGTGCTGGCGCAACACCTGCGGCAGGGTCTCCAGCAGTCGGCGCTGATCGGCGATCTTCGCGGCGAGCGCTTTGCCGGCAGCGCGGAGCCCCTCGAGCTCCAGCTCGATCCCCTCGCGCTGGTCGAACACGATGCGCCACTCGAGATTCGGGACCTTGGGGCCGTCGTCGATCTGGCCGGCCGACTGGTTCGACAGCGCGATCAGCTGGCTCTCGAGCGAGTGGATCAGCTGGGTCAGCGGCCGCCACTTGTCGGTCAGCCCCTTGACCCGCATCGCCTCGATCTGCTTTACCGTCTGCTCCAGCGCGACCAGCGCGGCGGCGCGCTGCGAGTCGACCAGCGGGCTGGATGCCGGCAGCGTCGGCGGCAGCGACAGCTCGCCGTCGGGGCCGACCGCCAGCAGCTTGCGATCCAGCGCATCGAGCTGCGCCTCGATCCCTGCCACCTGGGTGGCGTGGAGCGCCTCCTGCTGCAGCAGCCCGTCGAGCTGGATCGTCGCGCCCTGGCGCTGGTCGATGTCGCTGATCTGGTGGCGGACCTGGAACTCCTCGAGCCGGCGGCTGATCTGGTCGAGCTCGCGCTTGCGCTCGGTCAGGAGCTGCTCGCCCATCGACAACTCGGCGGAGACGTCGGCGATGTGGTTGCGCACGCCCGAGTCGATCCACCAGCGGGTGAGCTTCTCGCAGAACTCGCGCGCGCGGTCCTTGTCGTGCCAGCCGAAGTTGACGAAGACCAGGGTCTCGCCGAGCTCGCCGCGGACGACGCGGGTGTCGATCTTCTCCTTCACCTTGCGCAGGAACACCATCCGCTCCTGCGGGCCCTGCGCCTTCGCGCGCGACCAGTCGTCCCACTCGCATTCGTCCAGCACCGGCTCGACATAGGTGGTCGAGCGCAGCTGGTCCTCGAGGTTGCGCTTGCGCAGCGAGTAGGGCAGCGTCTCCATGTCGCGCGCCTGCGCCAGCGAGTCGAACATCCAGTTCGAGGTGAGTTCGAGCTTGGCGCTCGAGACGTAGGTCTTCGGGACGAAGAAGTAGAGCCCGAGGCCGAGCAGGAGCCCGGCGCCGAGGCTGGTCAGGATCGCCAGCCAGCCGCGGCGGATGACGCCGAGGAACTGGCGGATCTGCTGCTGCGGGTCGGTCTCCCGCTCGAAGTCGGCGGCGCCGGCCATCAGCCGCGCCCTTCGGGTCCGGCCGCCACCTGCAGCGGAGCGTCGCCGGCCGGGGCCGCGCGCCCGAAGAAGTTGTTGCGGTTGCCGCGGAAGCGATCGGTGTCGCCGAAGGTGTCGATCGAATAGATCAGACGGTCGAGGCCGAGGACGTTCTGCACCAGCACGGTCAACGGCGAGAAGAGCTGCTGGGTGAAGAGGGTCAGGTAACCGAAGATGTTCGGCGGCACGTAGATGATGTCGTTCTCGCGCACCTCGGCGTTGGCGAGCGCCCAGCCGCCCTCCAGCATGTCGTCGTAGTCGAACTCGACGACCAGCGGGTGGTACGGGTCGGCGCGGATCAGGCGGATCGCGTCATCGTCGGCGAGGATCGACGGGGCGGCGTCGAACACGGCCCGGAACAGCGTCGTCTCGCCCTCGAACGGCTTGCGGCCGGCCAGCGCCACCTCACCGTCGATGTAGTACCACTTGGACGCGGACGTCACGACCTCGGCGCTCACGTCGGCGGTGGTGTTGTACTCGCGGAAGCGGTCGGTGAGCATCTGCTCGAGGTCGGGCACGGTCAGTCCGGCGACGAAGATCTCCTTGATGATCGGCAGGTCGATCACGCCGTCCGTGCGCACCTTGAAGGTGCCGTTGAACTCGACGTTGAGCGGGTCGGTGACGGTGACGGTGTCGCCGATGCCGAGGTAGTACTGCTCGTTGGTGTCGCCGACGTAGCGGGTCCCGAAGCCGCGCTGGTTCAGCAACTGCTGCACCCGGCCGTCATCGGGCTGGACGCATCCCGGCAGGAGCGTGATGGCGAGCAGCGGCCAGACCGCCAGCGCGGCAGGTCGCGTCGTCCTCGGTTCGCTCACGTTCTCTCCTGCTCCTTGTCCGCCGTCGGCACCGCGGTGCGGCTGGCCCGGCAGCCCTCCCTTCGGCCTTCGACGCGGCCCGGGTTGATACGCCCGTGGCAGCCGCCCGCCGGCCGGCTCAATGCCCCGGGGCGCTCCCGGGGGCGAGCCGCCCGCCGTACTGCCGGTCATAGTAGTCGCGGTACGCCCCCGAACGAATGCGGGCGACCCACGCCGCGTTGCTGCGGTACCAGTCGACGGTCGCGCGCAAGCCGGCGGCGAAGGGCTGACGCGGCATCCAGCCGAGCTCGCGCTTCGCCTTGCCGCAGTCGATCGCGTAGCGGCGGTCATGGCCGGGTCGATCGGCGACGTAGCGGATCAGCTCCTCGCCGCGGCCGAGGATCGCGAGCAGCGCACGGACCACGGTCAGGTTCGGCAGCTCGGTCTCGCCGCCGAAGTTGTAGACCTCGCCCGGGCGACCGCGCTCCAGCGCCGCGAGCAGCCCCGCGCAGTGGTCATCGACGTGGATCCAGTCGCGAACCTGCTGGCCGTCGCCATAGACCGGCAGCGGCTTGCCGTCCAGGGCATTGGCGATCATCAGCGGGATCAGCTTCTCGGGGAACTGGCGCGGCCCGTAGTTGTTGGAGCAGCGCGTGATGACGACCGGGAAGCCGAAGGTGTGGAACGCCGCGCGCGCCAGCAGGTCGGAGCCGGCCTTGCTGGCCGAGTAGGGCGAGTTGGGCGCGAGCGGCGTCTCCTCGGTGAACTTCCCGGTCGCGCCGAGCGTGCCGTAGACCTCGTCGGTCGAGACGTGGAGGAAGCGCTTCACGCCGCTCTGGCGCGCGACGTCGAGCAGGTTCTGCGTGCCGAGCACGTTGCTGCGCACGAAGATCGCCGGCTCGAGGATCGAGCGATCGACATGCGACTCGGCGGCAAGGTGGGCGACGTGGTCGATCGCGTGCCGGGCGAAGACCGCTTCGACCGCGGCCCGATCGGCGAGGTCGACCTTCTCGAACGCATGGCGCGGATCGCCCAGCACGTCCTCGAGCCACGAGAGATCGCCGGCATACGTGAGCGCGTCGAGGTTCACCACCTTCCAGTCGGGGCGCTCGGCGAGGACCTTGCGCACGAGGTTGGCGCCGATGAAACCGGCTCCGCCGGTGAGCAGGAGGGTGGTCATGTCGGGTTTCCGCGGGGTGGCACGGGCGATTGCGGATCCTCCGCTGCGCCCGCCTTCGCCCGCTCGGCAAGGTAGCCGAACAGTCCTTCGCGCCAGTGCGGCAGGCCATGGCCGAGGCGGGCGGCCAGCTTCCGCTTCGACAGCACGCCGTACGCCGGCCGCGGCGCCGGCCGCGGGAACTCGGCGCTGGTGCAGGGCGCCACCGGCGTCGCGAGCCCGAGCGCCGCCACGATCGCCACGGCGAATTCGTGCCAGCTCGCCTGGCCGTCGGCGGAGACGTGCCAGATTCCCGGCTCCGCGCCGGCGGCGAGCAGCTCGTGCAGCGCCAGCGCGAGGTGGTGCGACCAGGTCGGGCAGCCCACCTGGTCGGCCACGACCTTGAGCGCCGGTCGTTCCGCGGCCGCCCGGGCGATGGTGTCGACGAAGTTCTTCCCTCCCGCGCCGAAAACCCACTGCGTGCGCACCACCAGGATGCGCCCGCCGGCGGCGAGCTCGCGCAGGGCCGCCTCCTCGCCGGCGCGCTTGCTGCGGCCATAGCTCGAGTGCGGCGCGACCGGAGCGTCCTCCGCGTAGGGCGTGGTCGCGCTCCCGGCGAAGACATAGTCGGTCGAGACGCAGACGCAGCCGACGCCGCGCGTTCGCGCCGCGGCGGCCACGTTGGCCGTGCCGCCGCCGTTGATCGCCAATGCGCGTGCCGGATCCTGTTCGCAGGCGTCGACATCGGTCCACGCGGCGCCGTGGATCACCCAATCCGGGCGCTGGCGGTCGAGCGCGGCCCCGACGGCCGCCGCATCGGTCACGTCGAGGTCGGCGTGGCGCAGCGCCACCAGCTCGACGTCGCGCGGCCGCGTCCGTGCGAGCGCCGTGCCGAGGATCCCGCCGCCACCCGTGACCAGCACCCGCACGCGCCGCTCCGTCATCAACCGAGGTTGGCGCCGCCCTCGCGGACCAGCGTCGATGCCTTGTACAGCGACTCGAACGTCCCGGCGTCGCTCCACCAACCCTCGACGCGGTCCCACTCGAGCTGGCCGCGCTCCAGGTAGGCGTTGTTGACGTCGGTGATCTCGAGCTCGCCGCGCCCGCTCGGCTTGAGCGTGCGGATGATGTCGAACACCTGCGCGTCGTAGAAGTAGATGCCGGTGACTGCGAGGTTGCTCTTCGGCTCCTTCGGCTTCTCGACGATCCCCTGCACGCGCTCGCCCTTCACCTCGGCCACGCCGAAGCGCTGCGGGTCGGGCACCTCCTTGAGCAGGATGCGCGCGCCGCGCGGCTGCGCGCTGAACCGCTCGACCGAGGGCCGGATCGTCTGCTGCAGGATGTTGTCGCCCAGCACCACCGCCACGCGACTGCCGGCGATGAACGCCTCGGCGAGGCGGAGCGCGTCGGCGATTCCGCCCTCGCCCTGCTGGTAGGCGTAGTAGATCCGGGCGCCGAAGTCGGCGCCCGAGCCGAGCAGCTTCAGGAAGTGGCCGGCGGAGTCGCCGCCGGTCACGATCAGCACGTCCCGGATCCCGCCCTTCACCAGGCATTCGAGCGGGTAGTGGATCATCGGCCGGTCGTAGATCGGCAGCAGGTGCTTGTTGGTCACCTTGGTCAGGGGCATCAGGCGACTGCCGAGACCACCGGCCAGGATCACTCCCTTGATCTCTCCGCCGCTCATCGGTGACCCTCCCTCCGGCCGCCGGCGGCGGCCTGCCGCTCGCGGTACCACGCCAGCGTCCGGGCCAATCCCTCGGCGAACTCGTGGCGCGCTCGATAGCCGAGTTTCGCCGTGATCGCCGTGACATCGGCGGCGGAGCGCACGATGTCGCCGGCACGCGCGGCCCCGTGGCGCGGCGCCGGCGCCCCGCCGAGCAGGGCCGCCAGCGTCGCGTGCAGTTCGAGCAGCGTGCGCGACCTGCCGGTGGCGACATTGAAGACGCTGCCGTGGGCCACGTCCCGCTCGGCGGCCAGCCGCAGCGCCACGACCACGTCGGCGACATAGACGAAGTCGCGGGTGTGCCCGCCGTCGCCGTGGATCGTCGGCGCGATGCCGGCCAGCAGCTTCTCGCAGAAGATGGAGATCACCCCCGAGTACGGCGAGGAGGGGTCCTGCCGCGGGCCATACACGTTGAAGAATCGCAGCGACACGGCGGTGAAGCCGCCGACGACGCCGAAGTGGGCCAGGTACTGCTCGCCGAGCAGCTTCTGCGCGGCGTAAGGCGACTTCGGCTGTGGCGCCTGCTCCTCGCCGACGGCGCGCTCGCCGGCATCACCGTAGATCGCGCAGCTGCTGGCGAAGACGACGCGGCGCACCTGGGCGGCCACCGCGGCGCGAGCGAGCAGCAGCGTGCCGGTGGCGTTGATCGCGTGGCACGCTTCGGGCTGGTCGAAGCTCTTCGGCACCGACGGGCAGGCGGCGAGGTGCCAGATCGTCGACACGCCGGCGCAGGCGCGCGCCAGCGCCGCCGCATCGGTGATCGATCCCTCGTGGAACTCGACTCCGGCCAGGCCGGCTAGGTTCGCCCGGCTGCCGGTCGAGAGGTCGTCCAGCACGCGCACGCCGCGGGCGCGCAGCCCCGGATCGGCGATCAGGTCGGCGACCAGGTGCGAGCCGATGAAACCGGCTCCGCCGGTGACCAGGATCACAGGGTCGCTCCCTCGGCGAAGAAGCGGTCGAGGCGGTCGACCACCCGTTCCGCCGCGCGGCCATCCCACCCATCCGGCACGCGGAACGCGGCGCGATCGCGCGCCAGCATGGTCCGGGCCGCCGTGACGATGCGCGCCGTGTCGTTGCCGGCGAGCACGTTGCCGCCGCAGGCGACCGTGACCGGCCGCTCGGTGTTCTCGCGCAGGGTCACCGCCGGCACCTTGAGCACCAGCGCCTCCTCCTGCACGCCCCCCGAATCGGTGAGGATCAGGCTGGCGCGGGCCATCGCCGCCATGAACTCGACGTAGCCCTGCGGCGGCACCAGCAGCAGGCGCGGCTCGGCGCGAACCGCCGCGAGCAACCCGAACTGCTCGAGCCGCTTCTCGGTGCGCGGGTGGACCGCCCAGACCAGCGGCAGGTCGACGGCGATCTGCTGCATCGCCGCGAGGATCCGCGCCAGCGGCGCGGGCTCGTCGACGTTGCTCGGCCGATGCAGCGTGACCAGCGCGTAGCGCTCCGGCCATCCGGCCGGGCGCGGCGTCGCCAGCGCCACTTCGCGGAAGCGGAGCAGCGTGTCGATCATCGTGTTGCCGACGAAGCTGACCCGATCGGGGCGCGCCCCCTCGTGGCGGAGGTTCTCGACGCCCGACGGCTCGGTCACGAAGAGCAGCGACGAGAGCGCGTCGGTGGCGAGCCGGTTCAGCTCCTCCGGCATCAGCCGGTCGCCGCTGCGCAGCCCGGCCTCGACGTGCGCCACCGGGATCTGCAGCTTCACCGCGGCCAGCGTCGCGGCGACGGTCGAGTTGACGTCGCCGACCACCAGCACGAGATCCTGCGGGTGGGCGACCAGCCACTCCTCGAACTGGGCGAGGACTTGCGCCGTCTGGCGGGCGTGGCTGCCCGAGCCGACCCCGAGGTCGGCATCCGGTCGCGGGAAACCGAGGTCGCGCAGGAACGAGCCGGCCATCTTCTCGTCGTAGTGCTGGCCGGTGTTGACCAGCTGGACCGCGTAGCCGCCGCGCGCCACCAGCGCGTGCAGCACCGGTCCCGCCTTCATGAAGTTGGGGCGGGCGCCGACGACGATGGCGACGCGGACGGCGCGCCCCACTTCAGCGCCCCCGGGCCGGATCGACGGCGGCGGCCTCGCGCGCGAGCTCGTCGCGCAGCCAGCGGACGAAACGGGCGATCCCCTCGCGCAGGGGGACGCGCGGGTCGTAGCCGAGCACGCGCCGCGCGGCCGCGATGTCCGCGCAGGTGGCGGGGACGTCGCCCGCCTGGTCGGGCTGCCGGTCGACCTGCGCCGCCACGCCGAGCTCCTGCGCCAGGAGCGCCAGCAACTCGGTCAGCGAGTGGGTCTCCGACTCACCGAGGTTGTAGACGCCCCACGCCTCGTCATGGTCCACCGCCTTCACCACGCCGTCGAGGATGTCGTCGACGTAGGTGTAGTCGCGCACCGAGGAGCCGTCGCCGAAACACGGGATCGGCTGGCCGGCCAGCATCAGCCGGGCGAACTTGTGGATCGCCATCTCGGGCCGCTGGCGCGGGCCGTAGACGGTGAAGAAGCGCAGGACCGTGACGCGCAGCCCGTGGATCGCGCTCCAGGTGTGGCATAGCAGTTCCGCGGCGCGCTTGGTGGCCGCGTAGGGCGAGATCGGCCGGTCGGCGGGATCGCTCTCGCGGAACGGCGGCTGGCCGGACGCGCCGTAGACCGACGACGTGCCACCGTAGACCAGCCGGCGGCAGCCCGCCGCGACCATCGCGTCGAGGAGGTGCAGCGTGCCGGTCACGTTGACGTCGACGTACTGCTGCGGTCGCTGCAGCGACGGCCGCACCCCCGCCTGCGCCGCGAGGTGCACCACCCGGTCGGGGCGCGCCGCCTCCATCGCCGCGCGGATGGCGGCCCGGTCGCGCAGGTCGCCCTCGACCAGGCGGAACCGCGGCGAACGCAGCGCGCCCGCGAGGTTGCGCCGCTTGATCGCCGGGTCGTAGTAGGGGTCGAAGTTGTCGAACGCGACCACCTCGTCGCCGCGCGCCAGCAGGCGATCGGCGAGGTGCGAGCCGATGAAGCCCGCCGCTCCGGTGACGAGGATCCGTGCCATGCGTTTGGTCCCGCCCGCCGCGGCTCAGAGCTTGAGCACGCGCGCCTTGGCCGTCTTCCCCTTGGTCGCGTTGCGCGAATCGACCACCAGCGGACAGTGCTCGAGCACCGGCGCGAGGTCCATCGCCGTGTGATCGGTCACGATCACCGCGCAGTCGGCCTTGCGGCACGTCTCCGCCGTCAGCGGCACCGACCGGAGCTTGCCCCATTCGAGCGTCACTTCGGACGCGTGCGGATCGTGGAAGGAGACTTCCGCGCCGCGCTGGTGCAGCTTGGTGGCGATGTCGAACGCCGGGGACTCGCGCACGTCGGAGACGTCGCGCTTGTAGGCGAAGCCGAGGATCAGCACCCGGCTGCCGCGCACCGCCTTCTTCTCGTCGTTCAGCCCGTGCGCGACCTTCTCGACGATGAACTCCGGCATCGCCGAGTTGACCTCGCCGGCGAGCTCGATGAAGCGCGCCTTGGTGTGCAGCGTCCGCATCTTCCACGACAGGTAGAACGGGTCGATCGGGATGCAGTGGCCGCCGAGTCCGGGGCCGGGATAGAAGGGCAGGAAGCCGAACGGCTTGGTCGCCGCGGCGTCGATCACCTCCCAGACGTCGATGCCGAGCCGCTCGCACAGGATCGCGACCTCGTTCACCAGACCGATGTTCACCATCCGGAAGGTGTTCTCGAGGATCTTCACCATCTCGGCGGAGGTGGCGCTCGACACCGGGACGATCTTCTCGAGCGCGGCGGCGTACAGCGCCTTGGTCACGTCGCCGCACTTCTCGGTGACGCCGCCCACCACCTTCGGCGTGTTGCGCACGGTGAAGCGCTTGCTGCCGGGGTCGATGCGCTCGGGCGAGAAGGAGAGGAAGAAGTCCCGGCCGACCTTCCAGCTCTTCCCCTGCGCCTCGGCGAGGCGCGGCAGCACCACTTCCACGGTGGTCCCGGGGTAGGTCGTGCTCTCCAGCACGATCAGCTGGCCGGGCTGCAGGCGCTTCTCGACCTCGAGCGTCGCGTTGACGATGTAGCTGATGTCGGGATCGCCGCTCTTGTTCAGCGGCGTCGGCACGCAGACGATCACCGCATGCGCCTTGCGCAGCTCGTCGAAGTCGGCGGTCGGCTTGAACTTGCCGCGCGCGAGCTGCGCCTTGAGCGCTTCGCCGCCGATGTCGTCGACGTAGCTCCGCCCCTTCTGCAGCGCCTCGACGCGGCGCGCGTCGATGTCGAGGCCGATGACGTCGAAGCCCTCCTCGGCGAAGGCGAGGCAGAGCGGAAGACCGACGTAGCCGAGACCCAGCACCGCCACGGTGGCCGTGCGCGCGTGGATCCGGTCGAGCAGTTCCTTGTGCGTCATGGCGACGGGCGAGCTCCGGCGGTCGGGGCGGGGGTGCGGGCGGAGGTGCGACGTCTCAGCCGAGGACGAGCGGTCCTGCCGCCTTCAATCGGCGCTCGAAGTCGGGCAGCGTGAGCCGGAGCCCCTCCTCGAGCGACACCTTCGGTTCCCAGCCGAGCTTCGTCCGCGCGCGGGTGATGTCCGGCTGCCGGATCTTCGGGTCGTCGACGGGAAGCGGCTTCTGCACGATCCGGCTCTTCGAGCCGGTCAGTTCCTTCACCTTCTCGGCGAAGGTCATGATCGACAGCTCGCGCGGATTGCCGATGTTGACCGGATCGTGCTCCTTCGAGCGGGCGAGGCGGTAGATGCCGTCGATCAGGTCGGTCACGAAGGTGAAGCTGCGCGTCTGGCTGCCGTCGCCGTAGACGGTGATGTCCTGGCCCTGCAGCGCCTGGGTCATGAACGTGGGCAGCGCGCGGCCGTCGTTCAGCCGCATCCGCGGGCCGTAGGTGTTGAAGATGCGGACGATGCGCGTCTCGACGCCGTGGTAGCGGTGGTACGCCATCGTCATCGCTTCGGCGAATCGCTTGGCCTCGTCGTAGACGCCGCGCGGGCCGACCGGGTTGACGTTGCCCCAGTAGCTCTCCCTCTGCGGATGCTCGAGCGGATCGCCGTACACCTCGGAGGTCGAGGCGATGACGAACACCGCGCCCTTCGCCTTGGCGAGGCCGAGCGCGTTGTGGGTGCCGAGCGAACCGACCTTGAGCGTCTGGATCGGGTAGTCGAGGTAGTCCTTCGGGCTCGCCGGCGACGCGAAATGGAAGATGAAGTCGACCTTGCCGCCGACGTGCAGATACTTGGTCACGTCGTAGTGGATGAAGGAGAAGCGGCGGTCCTTCAGCAGATGCTCGATGTTGCCGAGGTCGCCCGTGAGCAGGTTGTCGAGCACGATCACCTCGTGCCCCTCGGCGAGGAGGCGTTCCGCGAGATGGCTGCCGAGGAAGCCGGCGCCGCCGGTGATGACCGACCGAGACGTCATTCGTCCTGCTCCTGTCGCCGCGGGAAGCCGAGCGGCACGCGTGTCAGCGTGAGCCCGTCCCCCGGCCGCACCACCACGCGCGCCCCGCAGGCGCGCGCGATGCCGGGTACCGGTCCGTTCCCCTCGAGCGCGATGCCCGACTCACGGACCGCCAAACTCATGGTCTCCGGGGCCTGCACGCGCAGGCGCCCGCGGGCGTCATCGAACTGTTCGGCGGTCACGGTGAGGTGCGGCACCCAGGCGGCCGGCTCCGGCAGCGCCGGCAGGAAGATCCGCTGCCCCGGCGCGACCGTGACCAGCTCCTCGCCCCGGTAGGGCGTGCGCACGACCACCGGCGCCGGTCCGGTCACCCGCAACTCGATCGCCCGGCGGTCGTGGTCGTGCAGCGTGATCCGCGTGCCATTGCCGGCGCATTCGTTGCCGCCCGGCAGCCGCAGCACGCAGTCGACCCCCGCCTCGAGCCACCACTCGGCGTAGCGCGCGAACTGGTCGATCGCGAACTGGCGCGGCCGCGTGCCGACGGCGTCGAGCGCGCGCCAGACCGCGCGGCCGTCGAAGCGGGCGCGAACGCCGTCGCCGTCGGAGTACAACGCGCAGGCGCGACCGCCGTCGAGGCGCACTTCGTCCCCCGGCCCGAGCACGGCTCGCGAATCCCACCAGGCAAGGTCCCGGCGCACGCCATCGGCCCGGACGACCTGAACCGAGTCGGCGATCCGCCGCACGGCGCTTGCGGCCGCTGGCGGCGTGGCCGTCGTCGGCTCCTCTGGCAGGTCCGTCGTCGGCGCGATCAGGCCGCCGGCTGAGCGCTCGGCCAGCAGCCGCTCGAGCAGTTCCTCGAGCGCGCGCGAGCCGCCGGCCGGCTGGTCGTCGGCCGCCGGTGGCGGCGTCGGCGTCTGTGTCGGTGTCGGTGGCGGCGTCGGTGTCGGCGTCGCAGTCGCGGGGTCCTGTGCGGCGTCCGGCGTCGCGGCAGAGAGCGCTGCCGACGACGCCGACGACGCCGACGACGCCGACGACGGCGCAAGCGCAAGCAGCACGATGGCCAACCAGACGTTCATCGGAATCCTCGGCAGCCGCAGCGCGGCACCCGCCACGAGCAGCGCTTGGACGCGGCTCCGGCCAGCCTATCGGCTGCCGCTCCGCGCTCGCCCAAGCGCCCGCCCGGGAGCGCCCCTCCCGGCCGTCTCCCCCGCCGGCAGGCGTTCACGGCAGGAAGTGGGTCTCGACGTACTTGGTGTCCATCTGCGCCTTGCGGAACGCCTCGCTGCGCAGGATCTCCTTGTGAATCGGGATGGTCGTCTTCACCCCCTCCACCACGAACTCGTCGAGTGCCCGCAGCATGGTCTGGATCGCCTCGTCGCGCGTCTCGCCGCGCACGATCAGCTTGGCGATCATCGAGTCGTAGTAGGGCGGGATGCGGTAGCCGGCGTGCGCATGGGTGTCGAGGCGGACGTTGCGGCCGCCCGGCGGGATCCAGGTCGTGATCAGTCCGGGTGACGGCTTGAAGTTCTGCGCCGGATCCTCGGCGTTGATGCGGCACTCGATCGCATGGCCGCTGAGCCGGATCTCCTCCTGTTTCCACGGCAGGCGCTCGCCGGCAGCGACGCGCAGCTGCGCCTCGATCAGGTCGATGCCGGTGATCTCCTCGGTCACCGGGTGCTCGACCTGGATGCGCGCGTTCACCTCCATGAAGTAGAAGCGGTCATCCTGGTCGAGCAGGAACTCGATCGTCCCGGCGTTCCAGTACCCCGCCTGCTTGCACAGCGCGCGCGCGGCGGCGCCCATCTGCTCGCGGATCTCCGGCGAGACCACCGGCGAGGGCGCCTCCTCGATCAGCTTCTGGTGGCGCCGCTGCGTGGTGCAATCGCGCTCGCCGAGGCTGAAGGCGTTGCCGTGCTGGTCGGCGATGAACTGCACCTCGATGTGGCGCGCCTTCTGGATCATCTTCTCGAGGTAGACGCTCGAGTCGCCGAACGCCGCCTCCGCCTCGGTGCGCGCCGCCAGGAAGCCGCTCACCAGCGAGACGTCGTTGTGAGCGACGCGCATGCCGCGGCCACCGCCGCCCGACACCGCCTTGATCATGATCGGGTAGCCGAGCTGCTTCGCGATCGCGAGCGCCTCCTGCTCGCTGGCGACCGGGCCGTCGCTGCCGGGGATGGTCGGCACGCCGGCCTTCTTCGCCGTGTCCTTCGCCTTCGACTTGTCCCCCATCAGGTCGATCGCCTCGGGCGGCGGACCGATGAAGGTGATGCCGCAGCTGCGGCAGACTTCGGCGAAGTGCGCCTTCTCCGAGAGGAAACCGTAGCCCGGGTGGATGGCGTCGACGTCGGCGATCTCCGCCGCGCTGACGATCCGCGAGATGTCGAGGTAGCTCTGCGCCGAGCGCGCCGGACCGATGCAGATCGAGTCGCGCGCCATGCGCAGGTAGCGGGCGCCCTTGTCGGCCTCGCTGCAGACGGCGACCGACTGCACGCCGAGCTGGTGGCACGCGCGCATGATCCGCAGCGCGATCTCGCCGCGGTTGGCGATCAGGATGCGGCGAAACACGGTCCGCTCAGCTCGGCTGGATCAGGAACAGCGGCTGGCCGTACTCGACCGCTTCGCCGTTCTCGACCAGGATCTGCACGATCTTGCCGGCCTTCTCCGCCTTGATCTCGTTCAGGACCTTCATCGCCTCGATGATGCAGAGCACGCTGTCGGCCTTGACGGTGTCGCCTTCCATGACGAACGGCTTCGCCTCCGGCGACGGCGCCCGGTACAAGGTCCCGACCATCGGCGACAGGAACTTGTCGCCCGCGGGAGCAGCCGGACGGGCCGCCGCGGCGCCGCTCGCCGCCGGCGCGGCCGCCGCGGCCGGA
>Ga0194128_10006882_pt1 | contig 15108 bp, 17 predicted proteins | sample TA2KigCa65mmetaG_FD_148650 | JGI IMG/M metagenome (GOLD analysis project Ga0194128, IMG submission 148650) | Freshwater microbial communities from Lake Tanganyika, Tanzania - TA2015037 Kigoma Deep Cast 65m | ecosystem: Environmental > Aquatic > Freshwater > Lake | place: Tanzania: Lake...
GATGGCGCGTTTCTTTGTCTCTTTGTGGTCGTTTTGATCATCGCCTATCTCCGGCAGTTCAGCCCGAAAACGGGACCGGCATGGAAACTATCCATCGTGGGTATTAGCATCTTCCCAGCACTAATCGGTGGGTTCGAGGGGGCGCAGGCCCGAAGTCACGACAATGACACGGTTGCTGCCGCGCAAATACTTGTCTGGCTCGGAACGGCGGCGTTCTTGCTCGGTTTGTTGATTTGGAGGCGTGGTCGACAGCCGCCCGCTCAGCCCACAAATCAGCCGAGTGGACCTATGTCGTGACGCATGCGCCAATGGGCACTGTGGTGTTCCTGATCGGCTCGGTGCTGTGGGCGCGACGTGGGCGTGCGCTAGCGGCACCACCGAAGGGCCCGGTCGGACCGGTGTCGTGAGGGCCGCCAGGACGTGGCAACGAGTTTCGGCGTAAGCACCGTCGCCAAGCCGGAAAGTGAGCCAGGCTGAAGATGCGTCTCTTCGGAATGTTGAGCTGGTGGCTCTACCCCGCGTTCCTGTTGACCGCGGCGGAGGCGACCTTGCGATTCTTTGGCCTCATGGAGGCGTCGACCAACCCGCGCGACCACCTGAGTATCGCCATGCTGCCCGCGTACCTAGCCCTGGCCGCGGGCGCGATCCTGGTGGTTTCAGCGTGGCGATTGCCGCATGGAATGAAGGGCCCTTATCAACTCGTTTCCTTGGGCGTCCTGGTGGCATGGGCGCTCACATCGTATGCGTCGCACTGGCAATTCGTGCCAAACGGAAGTGCCTATGGGTCCTCGAGCCCGGTCCAACTTTGGCAGCTGCTTGTCCTCTGGGCCGTCATAATCGTTCAGGCCGGTGTGCACGCGCTAGCGCGGCGGCGCCGTGCCTTCATCTACGCCCGGTGAGAAGAACACGCGCACGCAGCGGGATTAAGCGGTGTCCCAGCAACAAAGAAGGGCCCCGCAGGGCCCTTCTTCATCGCCGCGTCTGATCAACCTTACGCGCGGGTGTCCTTGTAGGCCTGACGGGACGTGCAGGCATCGAGCCAGCGCTTCACGTTGGGGTAGCTTTCCATCTTGAAGCCGCCCGGCACTGCCGCGGCGATGCACGCGGCCGCGTTGAGATCGGCGATCGTGAAGTCGCTGCCGATCAGGTACTTGCGGTTCGCCAGGTACGTGTTCAAGTACTCCATGCGGGGCTTGAACGCTTCCTCGGCCGCATTGGCCTTGGCCGCGTCACGCTTGTCTGCCGGCTTGAACGCGCGCTCGACCAGCATCGTGATCGCGTGCGGCTCGGCCTCTGTCGCCGACCACAGCGCCCACTGCTCGGCCGCCGCCTGGTCCTTCTCCGAGGCGGGCCACAGCTTCTTGTATTTGCGGGCGAAGTACATGTTGATCGCGAGCGATTCCGACATCGTCAGGTCGCCATCCTGCATCGTCGGCACTTTGCCCTGTGGGTTGACCTTGAGGTAGTCCGCGCCTTTGAGCTGATCGGGCGTGAGCGCCTTCTGGTCGTAGGACACGCCCATCTCCTTGAGCGCCCAGGTGCAGCGGTTCGCGCGCGAGCGGGCGCTGCCATAGATCGTGATTGCCATCGTTCCTCCGGTTGTGGGTGGACCATCGATCGGGTCGGGGGGATTCTCCCCGTGGCGGGGGAGCGGTCAATAGACAATCCTGGGATTAGCCGTGCAGCAATATCTTGCCCACGGCCGTACGACCGGCCAGGAGTTCTACGGCTTCGGACGCCTCCGCCAAGGGGAAGGCAGCCGCCACGACGGGCTTCAGGTGGCCCTTCGCCAACTCGCCGAACACGGTCGCCGTGGTGGCTTTCGGATAGGACGAGGTCGTGAGGATGCGAATCTGCCGACGGAAGAGTTTGACGATGTCGATCGTCACCTGTTCGCCGGCATGCGCCCCAGCGATGGCGATACGCCCGCCGGGCGCCATCGCCTCGATCGTCGCTTTGAGTACGGGTCCGCCCACCGTCTCGATAGCGAGGTCGGCCCCTTGGCCATGGGTCAGACGGCGAATTTCGGCCGCCATGTCGTCTTCGCGGTAGTTGACCACCGCGTCGGCGCCGAGGGCCAACACGCGCCCGGCCTTATCGCGCGACCCGACGGTCGCGATCACCCGCGCCCCCGCCCGCTTGACGACCTGGATCGCTGCCGTGCCAACGCCGCCACCGGCACCGTTGACGACAACGGTCTCTCCTTCGCGGACTCCACCCTGGTTGATCGCGAGTTCCCAGGCGGTGGAGAATGTCGTGCGCCCGGCGGCGGCGGTTTCGAAGCTGAGACCGTCGGGTAGGCGGACGAGATTGTGCGGCGCGACCGCGATGTACTCGGCGAATGTTCCCCAACAGGTCAGTCCCAGGCGCCCGAAGTTGTGACACAGGTTGTCGAGGCCCCGTTGGCACCGACAATCCAGGTGACGGCACGAGCCGCTCGACAGGGCCGAGGCGGGCATCACGCGATCGCCGGCGCGAAACGCCGTGACCTCGCGGCCGAAAGCGACCACCTCACCGGCGCCTTCGCTTCCCATGACGTGGGGCAAGGGAATCTGGTAGCCCGCCACGCCCTGACGCACATCGAGGTCGAGATGATTGACGCCGGCCGTGTGAATCTTGACGAGCACTTCGTTGGCAGCGGGCACCGGTGTCGGGACGTCCTCGTAGCGCATGACCTCCGGCCCACCGTGCGCGTGAATGACGATCGCTCTCATATCCGTCCCTCGGTTGTGCGCTTCAACCGCCCACGTATACACTTGGCGTGACGCGGCCCGCGAGCACGTCGGGTCTGACAAGGGGAGGGACCTCATGCGTTTCACTCGTGGCGAGTTGTTTCCACTTGCCGCCGGCGCGGCCGGCGCTCAGGTCATCAACGTCGACCACCTCACGGAAGCCGCCGCTGCGCGCGTGACGTCGTAGTGCTGTCCGGCGAATACGTCGTCTTCGACGACATCTCGTTCCACTATCACCAGGGCGGGGCGGCCGTCCTGGCGAACTTGCAACTCACGATGGGTGAGGGGGAGTTCTTCCTCCTCCTCGGCCCGTCTGGGTGCGGCAAGACCACGGTCCTCAACCTGTTGGCGGGGTTCGATCGACCGAACGGCGGTTCGATCCGCGTGGGCGGCAAGCCCGTGGATGGACCGGGTGTCGACCGCGTCGTCATCTTCCAGGGCGACGATTCCCTTCTCGGTTGGCTCACGGCCGTCGACAACGTCGAGTTCGGCCTCCGCGTCGCCGGTATTTCGAAGGCCGAGCGACGTCAGCGTGCCGAGCGGGCGCTCGAGCTTGTCGGGCTCAAGGGCCAGGGCCACAAATTCCCCCACCAGCTTTCGGGTGGCATGAAGCAGCGCATCCAGATTGCTCGCGCGCTCGTGTGCGTCTCCGACGTGCTGCTGATGGACGAGCCGTTTGCTGCGCTCGATGCGCAGACGCGAGCAACGCTTCAGGACGAACTCGCCCGGATATGGCAGGAGACCAAACGCACGATGCTGTTCATCACCCACGACATCGCCGAGGCGATCATCCTCGCCGATCGCATCGGTGTCATGAACGCGGGGCCGGCCTCCAAGATCAAAGAGATTATCGTCAACGACCTGCCGCGGCCGCGACGCCGTGGCGATCCCGCGTTCGGTGCGCTCTATGAGCGAATCGAGCGCGTGGTCGCCGAAGAGGTGCGTCGCACCATGCAGCGCGACGCCGCTCGTGGCTGACGGCCGTATCATCGGTGCCAAGCCGGGACAGCTGTTCTTCATGATCAAGATGCCGGCAGCGATGCCGTTCGTGTTCACCGGCTTGCGGCTCGCTGATCGATCGCTTCGGCGGGCGCTTCGCCGTACGCGGTGCAGATCTGTAATCGAAAGGAATCGACATGACGGATTCAGCGAAGCGCGAGGATGCCGGCATCACCCTGGCGCGCTACGCCGCCAATCTGCGATACGAGGACCTGCCGGCCGACGTGGTCGCCAAGGTCAAGGAGCTGATCCTCGATTCGTTCGGCGTGGCGCTCGCCGGGTCGACCGCTCCGGGGATCGACGCCGCCGTCAAGATGATCCGGCAGTGGGGCGGCAACCCGGAGGCGACGCTTTACGGCCATGGCCTGAAGCTACCCAGCTCCTCGGTTGCGATGGTCAACGGCGCGATGTCCACCGCGCGGGACTTCGACGACACGCTCGATGACGCGATGCTGCACACCCAGCCTTCGGTGCTGCCGGGCGTGCTAGCGATGGCAGAAGCCGAAGGCGGGCGTAACGGCCGCGACATTATCGCCGCCGTGACGGCCGGGGCCGAGCTCATTTCGCGCATGGGCCATGCAAGGCGCAAGGGCCAAGAGTTTCTCCCCACGGGGACCTGCGGCGCGCTGGGGACGGCAGGGGCCGTCGCACGCTTGCTCGGACTACCGTTCGAAGGCGTGCTCAACGCTTGTGGCGTGGCCTACAGTCAATGCGCGGCGAACGTCCAGCCGCTGCGCGACGGCGCGACGGTCAAGCGGTTTCATGCCGGTTTTGCCGCGCGCAACGGCGTGGTGGCCGCGACGCTCGCCCGCAATGGCCTGACCGGTGCCCGGCATTTCCTCGAAGGCCCCTATGGCTACTACAACCTCTATGAGCGCGGCGAATACGACCCGGCGCCGCTCACCAAGGATCTCGGGCGGTACTTTCACCTAAAGGAACTCGCGCTCAAGCCCTGGCCGAGCGCCCGCGACAATCACGGTATCGTCGATGCGGCGCTTGAGTTGGCGGCGGAGCACGATCTCAAGGCCGAACAGATTGCCTCGATCGATGCATACCTGCCGCCCAATGCGTTCGGCGTCTCGGGCAAGCCGTGGGCCAAGGCCGATGGCCATCCCGTGGTCGAAGCGATCGTGTCGGGCGCCTACTGTGTTGCGGTTGCGGTCATCCGCCGCGGACTCTATCTCGAAGATTTCACCGAGGAGCGCATCGCCGATCCAGCCGTAGGGGCGCTCGCCCGTCGGGTCAACGTCGCGTTGTTTCCCGGCGTCACCAGCGAGATCGCCTTCGTGCCGCAAATGCTCAGAGTCCATTTGAAATCGGGCCGCACGATCGAACGTCGCATCGACACGATGAAGGGCCATCCCGGGAAACCGATGAGCCGCCCCGAAGTGATCGACAAGTTCCGGCGCTGTGGCAAGTTCGCCGCGCGCCCGGCCAGCGCCAAGCAACTGGACGCCATCATTCACGCGGTCGACAACCTCGAAGCGATGAAGGACGTGCGTGAACTGGGCGTGCTGATGGCGCTTTAGCGTCCGTGCGCCTTGGCGTAGGTCGGTCGGGCCTCCAAGCGGGCCAACCAGCCGTCGAACGACGGAAAGGGCGCCAGGTCGATGCGCGAGGCGCGCAACAGGGAGAAGACACCCGCGACATTGATGTCGGCAACGGTGAAACGATCGCCCAATAGAAAGTCGCGACCGCGCAGGTGGAGGTCGAGGTACATCAGGCGGGGACGCAAGGCTTGCTCCCCCTCGATCGCGACGCGCTCCTCGCGACGCTCGGGCGGGCGCAACACGCGATGGCGCGCGACGGCGAAGAAATTCGGTTCGGCTTCCGTTGCGGCCCACATCGTCCACTGCATTGCCCGGGCCCGATCTTGCGGCGGTTTTGGCCACAACGCAGTGCGTCGCGCCAGGTGAAGATTGATCGCCAGCGACTCGCTCAGCACCCAATCATCCTCGACCCAGGTCGGAATTTTGCCCCACGGGTTGATCGCGAGGAACGCCGCGTCCTTCGTGCCGACGCCCGAGGCCATCGGCACATGCTCGAAAGGTTGGCCGAGTTCGTAGAGCGTCCACAAACAGCGGTTGGCCCGCGAGTTGTGATCGCCATAGAGGCGGGGAAGGGCCATGCCTAGTCGAACCCGTGCGCCTTCTTGTACTGCGGGCGGACTTCCAATTCGCGGAGCCAGCGGTCGGCGTGGGGATGGGCGGTCATGTCGACCTTGGCCCGACGCAAGAAATTGAGCACCGAGGCCACATTGACATCAGCGAACGAAAATCGATCTCCCAGGATGTAGCGCCCGGATTTCTCGAGATGGCGGTCGAGATGATCCAAGCGCGGTGCCAACGATTTCTCCGCCTGGGCGGCTTTGGCCGGGTCGCGCTTCTCCGGCGCCGCGATCACACGGTGGATCGCCAGTTGCACGGCCGGTGGTTCAGCCTCGGTGGCCGCCCAGAACGTCCACTGCAACACGTGCATCTGAGCGTCCTTGTCCCTAGGCCACAGTGGCGTCATGTAGGTTTGCGCAAGGTACAGATTGATCGCGAGCGATTCGGTCAGTACCAGGTCGCCGTCGACCAGCGCCGGGGTCTTTCCGGCCGGATTGATGGCGAGGAATGCCGGCGTCTTGGTTTCGCCCGAGCCGTGGCTCAACGGCACGTGCTCGAAGGGGACGCCCATTTCGTAGAACGCCCAGAGGCAGCGCGTGGCGCGCGATCGAATATCGCCGTAGAGCTTGGGTAGGGCTGGCATGGGTCCTCCGATTTGGCGCGCCATCATGCCCCAGACCGAGGCTGTCGTGGCAAAATGATCGATCGGAGGTCGCGATGTTTCCCACAGTCCTTCACCTCGACGCCGCTGCGATGCCCTGGCGCGAGTTCAACGTCGGCAAACCCAACTACGTTCGGTTGAAGGAACTCAACCGCGATCCCGAAACGGGCGGCCATCTGTGGCTGGTGAACGAGCCGGCGGGCTTCAAGGGCAGCGGCGGTGGACGCCCGCACTATCTTCCGGTCGACGAGGAGGCGTTGTTTCTCTCGGGCCGCATGGTGGGCGATCCCGAGACCACCTACGTCGCGGGCGACTATCTGTTCTTCCCCAAGGGGTTCCTCCACAGCCCCGATGATGCGACCGACATCGGCGCCGAGATCCTCATGCGGTTTTCCGGCCCGATGAGTTACGTCAACGGGGAGTTGCCCAGGGGGCGCCCATGGCGGCGGGACGACGAGCGTCAAGTGCTGCCGGGACAAACCAACGCGCGAACGCCGATCAGTCGACGTGCAACCGCCGATCTGCCTTGGGAGGACTGGCGACTCGAAGGCGAACCGACCGGCGAACGGGTTCGCCTGTTGTCGACTGATCGCACGACGGGCGCCTGTACGTTCATCGTGAAGATTCCCGCCGGGTGGCGCTCGCCAGCGGGACGGCGAATGAGCGCGGCCCAGCGCGAGTGGTTCGTGCTCGAGGGCGATTACCGCACCGGCGGTCCCGATGGCGTTCATATGAAGCGTTGGGGCTATCGCTGCCTGCTGCCGGATGCGGCCTTCGGCGGGGCAGGCGAGGGAAGTGACGGCGGCGCTACGCTCCTGTGTTGGAGCAGCGGGCCGCTCGATCACATGGGCCCGGCGGGCGACACGCGCCAAGCGACCCTCGGCTGAATCGCTCCCGATACGGCGGACGACTAGACTAGCAACAACAACGGAGGACGACGTGGCCGGTTACGCCCATCCCGAATACCTGGTCGAGACCGAGTGGCTTGCCCAGCACCTAAAGGACCCTGACCTGCGGATCTTCGACTGCACGGTCGACATGACCTACGACAAGGAGAAGGGCTATCGCTCGGAGAACGGTCGCGCCAAGTACGAAGCGGGCCACATCCCGGGGGCCGCGTTCATCGACCTGAAAGACGAGTTCAAAGACAAGCAGCACCACCTGAACTACATGCTGCCGCCGCGCGACGAATTCGTGGCGATTGCCTCCGCGCTCGGGATCGGCGACGGCGTACGCGTCGTGCTCTACAACATCGGTCCGACGTGGTGGGCGACCCGCATGTGGTGGAACCTGCGCCACCACGGGTTCGACAACTGCGCCGTCGTGAACGGCGGTTTCGAGAAGTGGGTGCAGGAGGGGCGACCGGTCGAAAAAGCCGCGAGTACCTATCCCAAGGCGACGTTCGTATCCCGACCGCGTCCCCATATGTTCATCGGCAAAGAAGGCGTCCTGAAGGCGATCGACGAGCAATCGACCGTGCTCATCAACGCGTTGGCGCCCGAACTCCATTCCGGTGAACGCCTGCAATATGGTCGCGCCGGCCACATCAAGCGCAGCGTCAACGTCTCGGCGCGCACGCTGCTGAACGACGGCACGTATACCTTCAAGTCGGCCGACGAACTGCGCAGAGCCTTCGCCCCGGTGAAGGCGATGGCCGCGCCCAAGGTCGTGGCCTACTGTGGTGGCGGCATCTCGGCCACGACGGATGCGTTCGCACTGGCCCTGCTCGGCCACGACAACGTGCAGCTTTACGATGCTTCGATGACCGAATGGGGCAACGACCCGACGCTCCCCATGGAGATGGGGTCTTGAGACGTCACACCCTCGGCCCGGTCTTGCTGGCATTGGGGGCGGGCATGGGGGCTCTGTCAGGAGCCCCCACCGCGCACGCCAATCCCGACCTGTTGGGCTGCTTCACCACCGACGGTCCGAACGCCGCGATTTACATGCGGATCACACAGGGGCCTTCGGGCTACCTGATTACGTTTCAGAAGAGCAACCAGACCTTTCCTCTCTCCCCCGCGCCAGTCGGTGATCTCCAGTTGATCGCCGACGACCTCGATCTCGCCCTCAACAAGATTTCGGGAATCCGCGTGCTCTACGGACTTTCCAATGAGGACGACATCATCGCTGCTCTTTCGGCTGAAATTGACTGGCGTGACGGACGGACCCGCTACGTCGCTGCCGACGAGTTCGGCGCGGGCCCGTTGTTCAAGGTGGCGTGCCGCTGACTAGGCCGTTGGCCTTACCTAAAGAAGGGGGATAGATCAGGTGAGCGGGCTATGCATGGCGGTTCAGCGGCGCTTCACGCTCTACGCTGTGTTCGAGGCGAATTGGCGATAGGATGCAGCCAGTACATCGGGATCAAGTTATGATCGCCGAGCTGACAAAGTTTCCTGCCGATGATGTTCTGTCGCGCTTGACGTCGTGACCAAAGAGAACCGTTATGGGAAGGCCCTCTTCGTCGCCGCCGTGTCGACGGAGATCAACTGGGGACTAGGGCGCACGCGCTACCTCAGCGTCGCCCGCAATATCAACCTCAAGCCCCCTACTGGACCACACTACAAGGTAACCTGTCGTTGATCAGGCGGCGACCAGGTCCTTGTATTTCTCGATGTAGAACGCACGGCTGTTGCCGGTGGCCTTCGCGGCCGGCCGTTCGAGCATCGCGCCGAACCAACGTTTGAGCCTAGTGTTGCCCGCGAAGGCATCGACACCGCGGTAATGCTCGAGCAGCGAGAACCGCTCCGCATAAGGAAAGTACGTGAGATCGGCGAGCGACAGGGCCTTGCCCAGCCAGTAGGGGCCGGTCCAACCGTTGCCGAACGCGTGCTCCTCGACGAACGCGATCGCCGCGATGAAGTCCTTGGCGTGCTGCGCGCGCTTGGCCGGGTCTTTTTCGATCAACAAGTAGAAGAACGGACCGGCGAGGCGCGCATTGGCGTAGTCGATCCAGATCCGCACCTTGGCGCGTTCAGCCGGGTCCCGGGGCATCAATGGCGGCTCGGGAAACACCTCCTCGAGGTACTCGTTGATGATCGCCGATTCGTAGATCACCTGGCCGCGGTGACGGATCACCGGCACTTTGCCGTAGGGCGAGACGTCCTTGAACCAGGCGGGCTTGTTGCGGAGATCGATCTCGGTCAACGAGAACGGGACGCCCTTCTCGGTCAACATGAAGCGTGTCCGCTGGGCGTAGGGGCAGGCGTTGGCGCTGAAAATTTCGATGTCGGCCATGGGATCCTTCCTGAGTCTCAAGGCATACCGCGACGGCGGGCCGCAGCCAAGCGTGCGGGGAAGGCTGCGCCGGGGCACGCGGCTGGGCTAAGATATGTCAACCGTTCCACCGGAGGTTCCCATGGACGCTCATGCCAACATCAAAAACGTCGGCCGGATGCTCGACTCGACCCATGACGAGGTCCATCGCCAGCGCTTCGTCTCGGTGCTCCGCAAGAAGGTCCTGGTCGATTTCGCCAAGGACATGAAGACGGTCTACGAGAAGAAAGTGGCGGGGCGACACAAGCGCCGCACCGGGAAAGCGCCCAAGGACGCACGCGAGATCCGCCGCGCGATGCTGCACGAGCCGGTCTTCGAAGCGTGGTCGAGCCTTCGCTACAACGCGCAATATATGACCTGGTGGTCGGTTCAGCCGGCCGTGGAGCGACAGTTGCCGGAGTTGATCCAGGCGGCCAAGGACGCGCATCTCGCCAATCCGGCCGGTGGATCGTTGGAACTCGATAACAAGCTGCATATCCCCGGCTACGTCAGCCAGCTCGACGTGCACCAGATGCCGGGGTGCTTTCAGACCGAGTTCACCAAGGACGACGTCGCCCAGGGTGCCGTCTACTTCTATGGAACGACCGTCTTTTCCGGCGGCTTGGCGCACCGCCGTGGCAACAAGGGTTCGGTCGGCCAGACCATCGCGCAGTACCTGAAGCACAAGGGCTTCAAGCCCAAGCGCATTCTCGACATGGGCTGCACCGCCGGCTCGAACACGATGCCCTACAAGGAAATCTTCCCGCAGGCCGAGGTGCATGGCATCGACGTCGGCGCGCCGTGTTTGCGTTTCGGCCACGCGCGGGCCGAAGCCGAGGGGCACGCGATCCACTTCAGTCAGCAGAGCGCCGAGAAGACGAATTTCCCGGACAATTACTTCGACCTGATCACGTCGAGCTTCTTCTTCCACGAGCTCTCGGTGCCGGCGACGAGGAACGTGCTCAAGGAGTGCCACCGCATCCTGAAACCGGGCGGCCTCGTGCTGCACATGGAGCTGCCCCCCTCGGCCCTGACGGACGCCTACTACAATTTCTATCTCGACTGGGACGCCTTCTATAACAACGAACCGCACTACGAGGCGTTCCGCAACCTCGACTTCCCGAAGACCCTGGTGGAAGCAGGCTTCAAGAAGAAGGACCTGGAGATGATCCGGATCCCGAACTACGCCACGACCAAGCCCGAGGAGTTCAAGGCGGTGGTCGAGGGGCGCGGGCAGACGGCGCGGCGCGACCATGGCGGCGGCGCCGTGTGGTTTACCTTCGGCGGCTGGAAGAGATAGCCGCCCGGGTCGGGATGACCTAGATCAACCAAGAAGTGACAAGGGCCGGGCATGATCTGCTCGGCCCTTTCCGTATTAGGAGGACGTGATGGCGAAGGCAAGAAAGAAGACCAACGGGACGAAAGCGAAAAGCAACGGTGGCCAGCCGGTCAGGTTGCCGATCCACGCCAAGGGAAAGCGCGCGGGCTTTTACCGCGACCCGGCAAACGACCAGATATTCTCGTTCATCATCATGCTGACCCAGGAACTCTCGGTGGCTATGGATCGCATCGAGACGATCGAGCGCTTGCTCGACAAGAACGGGGTGGTGCGGCGCAAGGACATCGAAGCCTATCGTCCGGGCGACGCCGAAGAAACCGAGCGGACCGCACGGCGGGACGCCTACATCGGACGGGTATTCCAGATCCTGCACGAAGAGGCTGAAAAGCTCGAAGCCGGACACTAGGCAAGGCGTGACAGGGGAAGAGCGTGGGCAAGATCCGCAACGTCGGCGAGTTGGTCGAGCCGTCGCACGACGAAGGGCACCGGCAACGCTTCATTTCGATCCTGCGCAAGAAAGTCCTCATGGACTTCGCCAGGGACATGAAGACGGTCTACGAGCAGAAGGTCGAGCCACGCTTCGAACACGTGAATCGGCGTAAGCCCAGGGATGGCCGCGAGATCCGACGCGCCATGCGCCATGAGCCGATCTACGAGGCCTGGTCGAGCCTCCGTTACAACGCGCAGTTCATGACCTGGTGGTCGGTGCAGCCGGCAGTCGAGCGCTCGCTGCCGACCCTGATCGAGGCGGCGCGCGACGCCGCTCGACAGAGTCCGGCCGGCGGCAGCCTCGAGATCGACCGCAACCTCGCGATCCCGGGGTACGTGACGCAACTCGACGTGCATCAGATGCCGGGTTGCTTTCACAGCGAGTACGCCAAGGACGACGTCGCGCAGGGCGCGATCTATCACTACGGCGCCAATGTTTTCTACGGTGGGCTCGGGTCCAACCTGAAGCCCAAGGGCGATGTAGCGCGTTCAATCGCGCACTACCTCAAGGCGCGCTTCCCCAAGTTTCAGCCCAAGCGCATCCTCGACATGGGTTGCACCGCAGGCTCGAACACGCTCCCGTACAAAGAGCTATTTCCGAACGCCGAGGTTCACGGCATTGACGTTGGTGCGCCTTGCCTGCGCTTCGGCCATGCGCTCGCCGAGGCGCAAGGGTTGGCGGTGCACTTCCACCAGCGCAGCGCCGAAGCGCCCGGCTTTCCGGACAACCACTTCGACTTGATCACTTCGAGCTTTTTCTTCCACGAGGTGTCGGTGCCGGCGACGCAGCGCATCCTCAAGGAGTGCTATCGGATGCTGAAGCCGGGCGGCGCGATGATCCATATGGAGTTGCCGCCGACGGCGCTGACGGATGCGTATCAGAACTTCTACTACGATTGGGACGCGCTCTATAACAACGAGCCGCACTACGAGCGCTTCCGCGCCATGGATTTTCCCAGGGCCCTGATGGCGGCCGGGTTCAAGAGGGACAAGCTCCACCTCGTGCGGATTCCCAATTACGCCTCGACGCCGCGGGAAGAGTTCCTCGCGACGGCGCGGGGTACGAACACCAAGCGCCGCGAGCACGGCGTGGGCCGCGTCTGGTTCACGTTCGGCGGCTGGAAATAACGAGAGGAGAACCACGATGTCGAATATCCGCAACATTTCCGAATTGGTCGAGCCGACGCACGATGAACGTCAGCGCCAGAAGTTCATCTCGAATCTCCGGCGTAAGATTCTGGTCGACTTCGCCAACGACATGCGCGTGGTCTACGAGAAGAAGGTGGCGCCGAAGGTCGAGCGCCGAACCGGCCGCAAGCCCAAGAGCGGGCGCGATATCCGGCGGGCGATGCTGCACGAGCCGATCTTCGAGGCATGGTCGAGCCTGCGTTACAACGCCCAGTTCATGACGTGGTGGTCGGTTCAGCCCGCGGTCGAGCGCGTCGTGCCGGCCATCAACCAAGTGGCCAGGGACGCGCGCGAAGCCAATCCCGCCGGTGGTTCGCTCGAACTCGATGCCAGGCTGAAGCTACCGCAATACGTCACCCAGCTCGACGTGCACCAGATGCCGGGCTGCTTCCAGACCGAGTTCACCAAGGACGACGCGTCGCAGGGCGCGGTCTACCACAAGGGGTCGCAGGTGTTCTTCGGCGGCTTCGGCCCGTCGATCACGAGCGACATCGCGCGTTCGATCGCGCACTTCGTGAAGCTTCGGAATCCGAAGTTCAAGCCCAAGCGTATCTTGGACATCGGATGCACGGCGGGGGCCAACACGGCGCCCTATCTCGAGGTGTTCCCGGACGCCGAGGTCCACGGCATCGACGTCGGCGCCCCGATGCTGCGATACGGCCATGCGCTCGCCGAGGCGACCGGAAAGCCCATTCATTTCCATCAACAGGACGCCGAACATCCGAAGTTCCCGGATGGCCACTTCGATCTGATCACCTCGAGTTTCTTCTTCCACGAGGTGTCGGTACCGGCGACCCACCGCATCCTCAAGGGGTGCTACCGGATGTTGAAGCCGGGTGGGCTGATGATCCACATGGAACTGCCGCCAGCGTCACACGCCACCGAATATCAGAACTTCTATTACGACTGGGATGCGTTCTATAACAACGAGCCGCACTACGAGGCCTTCCGCAACCTCGACTTCATCAAGACGTTGACCAAAGCGGGCTTCAAGAAGAACAAGCTCCACTTCGAGAAGATCCCCAACTGGTCGTACACGCCGCGGGCGGAATTCGAGGCGGTGGCCAAAGCGACGGACAAGAAAGAGCGCTTCCACGGCCACGGCCGCGCGTGGTTCACGTTCGGCGGCTGGAAGTAACGTTTCCGATGCTCCCTCTCCCTGAACGAGGGAGGGGGGCAGCGCATCGGTCATCGACGGCCCACCCAAACGGCGCTACCCTCAGTAATCATTCGCGGGGGCGCCCATGAACCGTCGTCCGTTGCGTGCTGTCACCAAGGAAGAGATCGCCACGTACGATCGCGACGGCGCGGTGTGCCTGCGCAGTATCCTGAGTCAGGATTGGATCGAACGCATGCGTAACGCCTGCGAGCGCGTGTTGGCCGCACCGCAGGATTATAGCTTGTTGAAGACCGACCGCCCGGAACTGCTGGGCGATGAACGCCTGCGCAAGGAACTGACCAACATCTACAACCCCGACCGGCTCGCACAGCGGCGTAAATCGGGGTTTCTCTCGCTCAAATTCATGTGGTTGGTCGACGACGACTTCCGGGCTTACGTCCACGAATCTCCGGTGGCCGAGATCGTCGGCGAGGTGATCGGCGCCAACGAGGTTCGCTTTTTTTGGGATCAAATCTTCGCCAAAGAACCGAAGTGCCGCGAAGAAACGATGTGGCACAACGATATGGCCGCTTGGCCCCTCGACGGCGACATGATCCCGTCGTTCTGGGTGCCTTTCACACCGATCACCGACGAGAATTCGCTCGAGGTCGTGGCCGGCACCCACAAGGATCGCACCGTCTATTGGCCTATCGCAGGTGCCAATGCGCGCGCGCTGGCGGCCGATCACCCACCCAATCGCCCGCCGTGGATCAATTACAACGAACGTCGTGGCGATCCCAACGTGCGGTTCCTGAAATGGTCGATGCAGCCGGGCGATGCACTGGTCTTGCACCCGCGTTCGTATCACTATTCGGCGGGGAACTACCACGACACTCAGACTCGCATCGCGCTGACGACGCGGTGGGTCGGCGAGGATATCGTCTGGGACTGGCGTCCCGAGTGTCTGAGCATCCCGGGCATGACTCCCGAGACGATGGTGCGCGGCACGCCGCCGCGCGGTGATCTGTTCCCATTGTGCTGGACGCGACCCAGCCGTGCGCCCGGTCGCGTCGCGGCGGAATAACCGGTGATGCTGACACTGAAGCGAGCCAACCGGCTGGCCAGCAAGATATTGGCGGCTGGCGAGGGACACCCGTTCGCCGTGGCCGTGGTCGATGAAGGCGGCAACCTGCTCGTGCTCAAGCGTCACGAAGACGCGGGTTTCTTCTATGTCGAGA
>Ga0194128_10006888_pt1 | contig 15094 bp, 11 predicted proteins | sample TA2KigCa65mmetaG_FD_148650 | JGI IMG/M metagenome (GOLD analysis project Ga0194128, IMG submission 148650) | Freshwater microbial communities from Lake Tanganyika, Tanzania - TA2015037 Kigoma Deep Cast 65m | ecosystem: Environmental > Aquatic > Freshwater > Lake | place: Tanzania: Lake...
ATGTCGACAACCTCACAGCTGACGCCGAAACGGACGGCTTGCGTCTCACGTTCACGCTTCCGGCTGGAAGTTACGCGACGGTGCTCTTGCGCGAATTTTCAAAATCGGATATCGTTCTTGAAGAAGCCGACTGAGTCGATATTTGGCAGTCTGTCGCGGACGATCGGGCGCAACCTTCGTATGTGCCGTGTGTTGGGAAATCTCGTCATCTGCGAAAAAATTCTTATCGCCGAGTTTGCAGCTGGCGCTGGTCGCTTTGAATTTGACAATCAGTGAAACTTTTTCATCTCGACGATTTTGCACATTTTGAAAATTGATTTGACGATCATGGGGTGAGTTTGTTTCAATCTCCGTGGGGGATCGCAACCAAAGGAGGTTCGAATCCATTCCAGGCAAACCTTTAGACGATTGGGGGACCTAGTGGCTACCGCTACGAAACCGAATGTGGAGGACTTCACGGTTCCGGAGAAAATTCTGCTCGCAGCTGAGATCTTGGAGAAGCAAGGACAGTCGCCATTCTCGGCCGAAATGTTGATTGTCGCAAGCTGGCAGAAGTTTCCCGGCACGTTCGGCCTGAAAGGTTTTACGGAGAAGTATCCCGACTCGAACAAGATTCTGTCAAGCATCATGGGCGAAAAGGGATTGGCTCGCCGCGGCTGGCTCGTCAAGATGGGGCAGAAGCTCTACGCCTTGACGCGTGAAGGCCGCAACGTCATTCGGCGAATGATGGATCAGGAGGAGGAACCGCCTCCTGCCGGCAGTGTGCATCGCATGAGCCGCGATCACGAGCGGTTCTTGAAAACGTTGTTAGACAGCACGGCGGTGCAGAAGTTCGAAGACAATCGCAAGCACGAGTTGACCTTCGCCGATGCCTGCCGATTCTGGGGCATCACCGAGAACATGAAGGGCGACCTGTTCGACGAGAAGCTCGAAGCCATGGACCGCACGCTGGCGGAGTTGGATCGCGTCCTGGCAGATGTCGACGCGGAAACGTCCGGCGGGCGCGTCGTGACCGCCGGCGATATTCGCGTGATGACGAACATCCACCGCTACATGGAGGACCGCTTCGAGCGGCATCTCAATCTGTTGCGGAAACGTTGATGATTTGAAGCCCAGGGGTGAGGTAATCCGAACCCCTGGGATCCCAAGGGTTCGGATTACCTCACCCCTGGGCTTCCATAGATTCACGCCGCCTTCGGCGCGACGAAACGCAGCCGCGATCCCGCTACGTAGTCGGCGTTGATTTCGATGCTGCACCATTTCCGCTGCAACAACTCCGCGACCTGCCCCGTCGTGTTGCTCCCTGCAAACGGGTCGATCACCGTCTGCCCCGGCTTGGTCAGGAAGCGGATGAAGAAGTCCGGCAATTCCGGCGGAAAGCGCGCGGGATGAATCGGCAGCCCAGCTTCCCGACAGCGGAATAGGTACTCGTCATACGATCGCGTATTCGGAACGGTAAGTACGTTGGGCGGGATCGCGCCGCCGTTGTCGCGCTGAAAGTGCGGGCCGATCTCGTGCTGTGACGGCCGCATCGCGGGCTCGTAGCCGTCTTTGAGCAGGCGTTTCATCGACTTGCTGTAAGGAACCAGCACCTGGCGATTGTCGGCCTGTGGCTCTGCGGTTTTAGATAACCACCAGATGTGCGTTACGGCTTCCTTGACGCGCGTGCGGCGAATCGTGACCCATTCCGCGGGCGTCGGCAAGCGCGAGGGATTGTACCAGTAGAAGTCCTGCGCCAGGTGAAAAATCTTGCCCAAGCGAAGGAGCAACTCGTACGGAAACAATGACCGTGTGCCGCCACGATTCCAGGCGCCGCCCAGTTCCATGACGAAGCTGCCGTCGGAGCGCAGGATGCGGCGCACTTGCTCGGCGATTGGCATGAACCAGGCGATATACTCGTCGGCAGCGACGTTGCCATAGGCCTTCTGCCGGCGCAAGGCGAATGGCGGCGACGTGAACACGAGCGACGCCGATTCGTCAGCGAAATTCCCGAGCACGTCCAGCGCGTCGCCCTGGTAGGCGCGCCCGAGCTTCGTGGTATAGGCGGGCGTGATCCGTCCTTTCGCCACCGCAATCCTCCGTGATGGGGTGGCGGTGGAATAACAAAAGTGCGCTGTTTGACAAGGCCGCTTGTCCGCTTGTGGCTTCGCGCCAGGAGAAAATTCGCGGTGAGTTAGGACAATTTGGTAGCGAGTGCGAAGCTGCAAGCGGCATAAATGCCCATCCTACCAATGCGAGATCGGCCCCTTTGGGACCGCAATCTCCGGCAATTCGCCAGCTTTCCACGTTGGCGGCGGTCCCTTTTCTCGCAACGTCGCCACGATCGCATCGAAATCGGCCAGGCATTCAAGCATCATCATCTTTTGATGAATCTCGCGGCCCGGCTTGAGCACGCGCGAATACCAGCCGCCGCACTTGCGAAACACGAGGCTCGCGTAACGCTCGCCGCGCTGCTCGACGAGTAGATAATAATGCCGCGTCATGAAGTCGAGTCGTTGATCGTACGTCGGCACGAATCCGACGTCGCCGGTCGTAGCCCACGAGCAGAGTTGTGCGAAGATCCATGGATTTAATAGCGCGCCGCGGCCAATGCCAATGGCCGCGCATCCCGTCTCACGAAACATGCGCTCGGCGTCCGCGATGGAGCGGACGTCGCCGTTGCCGATGATCGGCATGCGCTCGACGGATTCGACGACGGCGCGAATACCGTCGATGTTGACCTTGCCCGAAAAACCTTGCTCGCGTGTTCGTCCATGAATCGTGACGGCCGCGACGCCGGCTTGCTCGAACTCACGTGCTAGCGAAGGGGCTGTATGATTGGTGTCGTCCCAGCCGAGCCGCATTTTGACGGTGACGGGAATGCGGACCGCCTCAACGACGGCGCGGACCAGAGCGGTCGTTGCGCCGATGTTGCACATCATGGCCGACCCGCCGCCATTCTTGACGACCTTGGCGACCGGGCAGCCCATGTTGATGTCGATGGCGGCGGCGCCGTAGCTCTCCAGCCATTGGGCGGCGTCGCACATCTCCTTGGCGTCACTACCGTAGATTTGCACGGCAAGAGGTGAATCGGCAGCACAAGTCTCGATGTACTCGCTCGTCTTGGCGCTGCCCATCAACAGGGCTCGCGTGCTGACCAGTTCCGTCGTCGCCAAGCCCAGGCCGCCCAGCTCCCGCACCGCGACCCGAAACGGCATATTCGTGTAGCCAGCCAACGGCGACAAGCAGTAGCGCGACGCCAGCGTGAGGTTGCCCAACCGCAATGGAGCGTTTAGCCGCTCGCCTTTGGCGAGCGTGGATTCGTCGCCAGGAATGGTGACGCCAAGCATAGGTGAATCACGTCGAGTACAGCCACTTCCCCAGGAAGATACCAGGCAAGAGCAAAGCCGCCAAGAGCAGTCCGAGCGTACCGACGAACGCACTGGCAAGAAGTGCATCGAGGACGACAAGACCGAGAATGGCCCTCGTCACGACCGGTTGCACATAGCTCGGCTCCGGGCGACGAATCGCAGCGATCGCTGCGACGCCGACGTAGCCCCCTAGAAGCGCGAGCACATAGGGAAACAGCCACGATACCTCGGCGGTCGTCGTCGTCTCACGCGCCAGCGCTGGCACGGTCAACGCGAGCACTAACCCGATCAGCATGGTGATCGAGGCCGCGATGAGCATGGACTGGCTGCTTGTCTTCGCTTCGGTGCGTGCGAACCAGGTGACGCCGCCGATGTAGATGCCGATGACGAGCGCCAGCATCCAGCCCCAGAATGGGGGCAGAACGCCCAGGATGCACAGGCCGAGCAAAACATTCAAGGATCGGCACAGTCCCATCACGATCGGCCCGGCGACTGTCGTTTTCAGCATCCCGTCATAAAGAAAGATCGCAGTGACCAGCAGCACCGAAACGGGAAGTGCGCGAAAGCGAAGCACATTGTCATTTTCGACCGATAGCAGATCAGCTCCTGCCGCGAAGCTCACGCCGAGCAGCATGAAAACAACTCCAAGCCACCAAGCGGTACCGAGTGACACCTGTCCCGACACGAGCGGGCGCGTTGGTCGTTCGAGACGATCCTGGTCCAGATCGAAGTAGTCATTCCAGATCATGCCCGACCAGTAGAGCAACGTCGAGGCCGCCAAGAGGCATGCGAACTTGGCCCATCGCTCCAGAAGAAGTCCCGTCGCCAATGCGCCAAGAAAGATGTCGGCCCACGCCGTGAACGTGTTCGGCAGCCGCACCAGTTGGGCATAGGGGACCAGTTGATTCATAGCTTCGCCAGGATCTCTTTAATGCGTGCGAGCGCCGTGCGAGCCGCGTGGTCCGGGTCGTTGATGTACGGATACAGCTCGATGGTTACCCAGCCATCATAGGACATCGCCTTGATGGCGCGAAGACACGATGCGAAATCGATCGCCCCCTCGCCGGGGACCATGTGATGGTGCACGCGCGTGGCGGCGATGTCCTCGAGATGGAAATGGCGAATGTACTTGGCGACGCGCGGTATGGTCGTCGCCGGGTCGTCGCTGACGCAATACGAATGCCCGATGTCGAAGTTCATGCCAACCGCCGGCGATGTGATATGCTGCATGAATTCCAAGAACTGGTCGGCCGTCTCGATCAACAACCCCGGTTCCGGTTCGACCAGGAGCAGCACGCCTTCTTTCTCCGCATGCTCGGCGACCGGCTTGATCATCTCGACGAACAGCTTCAAGGCCGAAGACCACGATTGCCCCGGCTCGACCGGTCCGCCCGGCTCCGTGGTGATGCACTTGGCGCCGAGGTCCTTCGCCATCGTCAACGCGCGTTTCGTATGGTTGATGCGGATTTGCCGATAGTGGCGGTCCGGCTCGATCCAGGACGGGTGCCAGTACTTCTGCCGTGGATCATCGACCGCGTGCATCATGAAGGCGTTAATGTTCGAGATCGCGAGCCTGTTTTCGTTGAGCGCCCGCTTGATGCCTTGCAATTGCTCCGGCAACATGTACGCCGGCCAGGCGTGCGGAATGTCGGCCATGATCTCGACGCCGGCGTAGCCGATCTTGGCGAGGCGCGCGACGGCGTCGGCGAAGGAGAAGTTGAGATACGCATTGGTGCTGAAGGCGAGTTTCATCTTGAGAAAGCCTCGTGGTGACGTACTCCGAACCCCGGGGTTCGGAATACCTCACCACGGGGCTTGGATTTATCTTACGGCGTCCGCATACTTCGCCAGCATCTCCATTTGCTTGAAGAAATCGTGCTCGTCGCAGCCCATCGGGCTCTTGAAGAAGCAGGCCAAATGTGACAGGATGCCCACTTCGCCACGCCGTTGTGCGAGCAGCGTCAATCGCACGATATCGAGCAACAACGGGGCGGCCAGCAGCGAGTCGCAGCCTTGCCAGAGGAATTGCAGGATCATCTTGGTGTTCAGGAATCCCTGGAAATGGATGTGGTCCCAGGCGGTCTTCCAGTCGTCGAGCGATTGGATGTACTCGATCGACACGTGCGTTTGCGGCTTGTACCCGACGATGGAACTGATGACCTTGTCCTTGGTCTGAATCTTGGAAGCACGGTTGACGGGGTCGTCGAGAACGACGGCGTCGCGGTTGCCGAAGATGTTGTGACCGACCCAGCTCAGGATGCGGAAGTTGCGGTACGCGAACATGGGGGCGAGGACGGTTTTCATCATCGTCTCGCCGGTCTTGCCGTCTTTGCCGCTGACAGTGGTCTTGCGTTCATTGGCCAGATCGATGGCGGCAGGGAAGGAGGCGCCGAGCGACGGCGTGAAGTTGATGTATGGGATGCCGAGGTCGAGCGCCGCCCAGGCGTAGAGCGCGCTGGCCGGGATGCCGGCATCCGTGGCTTCGAGCGAAGTGGCGAAGCGCAGAACGCTGTCGTAACGCTCATCCAACTCTTTGGGCGGCTCGGTCGACGAGACATTGGCGACGACGAGTTGATCGAGCTTATTCCTTGCCTTGAAATCGCGCAGATCTGCTTGCACGCGTTCAATGGCCTCGCGCGGCGTGTTGACGCGTTTGACTTCCGGCATGTCGGCGAGCTTGCCGATGGTTGTGCCGGCGCCGAGGACCGTGCCGGGGCAAATGTTGGCGGTCCATTGGTCCAGATCGGGCTGGCAGGCCTGAATCAACGCTTCGTTGAAGACGTTGGAACGCTGGTTCAAATCGCGGACGGCTTCCGCATAGCTGCTTTGGCGAATGTCGTGCCCGCCGATGACGATGCTGGGCCAGTCGTCGAGATCGATGCCGTCGAACATCGGCGTCGCCGTCACCAGGCTGGTGGTGTCCGTCAATTTTCGGGACAGCGCCGAGATGCCGAGGACAGCCGTAGAAGCCACGCCCCCGAGGGCGCCAATAAGCCAAAGACCGACGCGACGAGTGCTCATCTGAGAGTTCTTTCAACAGGGGTGGTCATGGAATGACCGGTCGAGTTGTCGGGGGGTCGACAAATCAGGCAGGCGCCAGCAACACGCGGGGTACTACAATTTTGGGAATTCCCGCCCCGCCGGTCAAGTTTTCGCCGAAGGTGGTCAGGTTTTTTAGCCTGACAAGCCTATGTCACCGTGTGCGATTCTGCTGTAGGGTGCGTGAAACGCACCATCCGCGGACGTCGTTCAGCGGAGCGGTGCGTTTCGCGCACCCTACATTGCTACGTCACTTTCGTGAATAACAAACGGCAATAGAATACATGTAGCTACACCAAAACACCGGGCAAGAACCATGCCGAACGCGCAGGATTTCGTTTCGATCGAAGACGCACTCGCCGAGCTTAAGGCTGGCCGAATGATCGTGCTCGTCGATGATGAAGAGCGCGAAAACGAGGGTGATCTCGTCATTCCCGCGGAGCATGCCACGCCGGAGTCCATCAACTTCATGATGCGGAACGCGTGCGGCATCGTCTGCCTGGCCATGTCGCGAACCATTTGCGAACGGCTGCACCTCGACGTCGTTGCGAGCGGCAGCCCCGAAACGCAGACGACGCCGTTCACTCTTCAGATCGACGCGCGCTTCGGCATCACGACGGGAACCAGCGCTTTCGATCGCGCTCGCACCGTTGCCGTCGCCATCGACGACAACGCAACGCCGAACGATCTGGTGCGAGGCAAAGGCCACGTGTTCGGCCTACGTGCCAAGGATGGCGGCGTCCTCGTGAGGGCAGGGCACACCGAAGGAAGTGTGGATCTCGCACGCCTCGCCGGCTTCAAGGAAGCGGCCGTCATCTGCGAGATCGTGCATCCCGATGGCACGATGGCGCGATTGCCTTACTTGCGCGAGTTCTGCCAGCAACATCAGATCAAAATGTGTTCGATCGAAGACCTGATCAAGTATCGCCGACAGCGCGAGCGACTGATCCATCGCGAATTCGTCGTCAAGTTGCCGACGCGCTTCGGCGAGTTCGATCTGATCCCGTATACCTCGGTCGTCGATCCGGAGCCTCACCTGGCCCTATGCATGGGCGGCGTCGGTATCGAGGCCGATGGCGTCGTCCCCGTCCAGGCGGAGCCTATCATCGTCCGCATTCACAGCCAATGTCTCACCGGCGATATCCTCGGCAGCATGCTCTGCGATTGCGGACCGCAACTCCATCAAGCGATGGCCCAGGTCGCCCAGGCCGGCAAGGGCGTCGTCCTCTACATGCGACAAGAAGGCCGAGGCATCGGGCTCTTGCCGAAATTGAAAGCGTACAAGCTCCAACAGGAAGAACAACTCGACACCGTCGAGGCGAACAAAGCTCTCGGTTTCGCCCCCGATCTTCGTCAGTACGGCATCGGCGCCCAGATTCTCTTTGACCTCGGCGTCCGCGATATCCGCCTCCTGACCAACAATCCGCGCAAGGTCGTCGGCCTCGACGGTTACGGTCTGCGCATCGTCGAGAGCTTGCCGATCAAGGTCGAACCGAATCAGCACAACGCACGCTATCTGAAGACGAAAAAAGACAAGCTTGGACATCTGTTGGATGACGTGGAATAACCGCGAAGGCCAAGGAGTGAACGACTCCGAACCCCTGGGATACCGGCAAATCCGCGAACCTCGCGCGCAATTCCCCGGTTACTTCATCGTTTGCCATCGACACGGCTCGTTCGTCTAACGGCACAGGATCGCTGTTTTTCACGCAGCAGACACGGGTTCGACTCCCGTACGAGCCATTCCGCGCGCGTAGCACTCTTGCGGCGCCATGTGAGCGCTAAGCGCAGGCGGGAAACGGGGTCGTGATCGTAACGGCAGCGGACCTGACTTTTAATCAGGGGGTGAGGGTTCGACTCCCTCCGACCCCATCTGCCGCTTGCGGCTTCGCGCTCGAGTCGCGAGATCAGAAACAGGTCGCTACTTCTTCGTTTTTCTTGCCGAGATCTCCCCCAGGCGCGCCTTCACCAGTTTTCGAATGAGCGACGGCGGCAGAGGCTTATCAACTGAGAAGTGGATGCTTCCCTTCGTCGTCTCGTAGCCTTTCAACTCCTTTGTGAACGCGGCGACGATAGAGCCGCTCATGGGGAAATACGAGCAGTGCTTTTTCGCTGCTCCGAATCCGGCGAACACCATGCCGTCCAGACGAAACGCCGGCACACCGTAGTTGATGCATTCTTCGGCGTTCGGGGCGGCTTTGTGGATGGCCTGGCGCACCTTTTCGAGTGCGGCTCGCTGTTCCTTCGTCACCGTCGCCAAATATTCGTCGATCGTCGTTGGTTTGCTAGGCATAGGACACCTTACACGTTATTGTTAGCGAGACTTTCTGAGTATCACGATCGTGCCATCCCATTGTTTTTCGACCTCAGAACGCGGCATTCGTTGTTTTTGGCCAAAGCGAGGATCAACCAATTCCATCGCGCTGTCATCCACGCTCAAAACGAGAACGGCATGTCCCCCCAATCGGGGCACATGAATACATGCCAAAAACGGAGTGGGCTGACGGAGGCAATCGCCATAATCAGCTCGCAGGATAAGTGCGTCAAACGTCTGATCGGCTTTCACCGTCAAGGCACGGGCAATGGATGGTGCATCTGTTCCGAGAAATGAGGTGTTGGCAAGATACGCCATTTCGCCTTCGGTCGTTTGGATGCCGTGGTGATGAAGCAGCATTGCAGCAACGGCCGGGGAACATGTCCAACCCGAGCTCTGCTTGAGGAGACCAGCCTGGTCGGGGCTGTTGTTCCACGCTACCTCGGCAAAGAATCGCCACCAAAGCCTCCCACCCGATGTTAGGGCGATGATGAGCATAACTAGCGCAACGATCGTCCTAAGAAACGCTGTGCTTGTGCTCCGCTCTTCTGAACTCCAGACGATGCCGATCAGAAGCATCGCTGCCGTGCACATGATCGTGGTCAGCCCTCCCATCCACCATAAGCCATCGCTCACATAGGCGTGAATCGGCGTGAAATAAGAAAGCCCCAAAAGCAACACGACAGACACGACCACGCTGACGACCACGCGAAACACCCATACTTCCACGCGGTTCAAATAACGCCCTACCGCCAGCGCACCGAATGCAGCCGCCGTCGGCAGCATCACATCGAGAAAGTCAAGGATCAGCGGCCGAAACATGTTTAAATCCGGAATTGAACCACTGGTCGGTCCTAGATTCTATCGTAACCAAAGAGCCAGCAGCATGCACGGTAAAACTGCATTTCGCACCTACCAATTGGTGCGTTAGATTGTAACGTCTCAGGGACGGTTCCGAGACATGTCACCCTTGAAAGGATGTTGTTCGATGAAACGGATCATGTTTCTTGTCATTTGGCTGCTCGCTGTTTTTCCACCGACTACGCACGCTCAAGACAGCAAGCTCCCCAAGCCGTTCGTTACCGGACTGAAGAACCCCGAGTCGGTCGCGGTCGGCAACGATGGCCGCATCTATGTCAGCGAGATCGGCGAGTTTGGCAAGGACGGCGATGGGCGCATCGTGGCTGTCGACAAAGCGGGGAAGGTTACCGAGGTGGCCAAGGGGCTCGACGATCCCAAAGGCATTGTCTTCGGCGCCGGCTTCTGGGCGAATCAACTTTTTGTCAACGACAACAAGCGCGTCGTGCGCGTCGATTCGAAGGGAACCGTGACCGTCATCGCCGACGAGAAGGCGTTTCCGACGCCGCCGCTATTTTTAAACGACATCTGCGTCGATGAGCATGGCGTGCTGTATGTGTCCGATTCGGGCGATCTCAAGGGGAACGGCGGGGCGGTCTATCGCCTCGTCGTCGTGCCGCCCAATCCGAAGGCGAAGGACGACGCCGCCAAGAAGGGCAAAACCATCGTCACGACCGTGACCGACGGCAAGAAGAACCCGCTTGTGAAGACGCCCAATGGACTCGTCATGGACGGCAAGAACCATCTGCTTATGCTCGACTTGATGTCGGGAGATCTACTGCGCATCCGCGTTACCGACGGCCAATCGACAAAGATCGCCGGCGGCTTCCAGGGCGGCGACGGGCTCGCCTGGGACCACTTTGGCCGACTGTTCATCACAAGCTGGCAGAGCGGCAAGGTGTGGGGCATTCCACGGCCTGGGCAGAAGCCGATCCTGATGGCCGAGGGCTTCAAGTCGGCAGCCGATCTCTGCCTGGATCGCAGTGGTCAAGCTGTCATCATCCCGGACATGAAGGAAGGAACGCTCACCAGGCTGCCGACGACGATCCCCGGCTGGGAAGTCGACGTTTCGCCCTTGTCCTTCAAGACGGAAGTCGCGTTTCCCAAACTCCAGTGGACCGGCTGGGAAGGCATCACCGAAAAAGGCAAACAGTTCCCGCTTCGTCCGTTAATGTTGACGCACGCCGGCGATGGCTCGAATCGCGTCTTCGTCGGCATCCAGCAAGGGACGATCCACGTCTTCCCGAACGACCAGGCTGCGGAAAAGACCAAGATCTTCCTCTACATTGAGAAACAGGTCTTCTACTCCGATAACGAGAACGAGCAGGGCATGCTCGGCCTGGCGTTCCATCCCAAATACAAGACCAACGGCGAGTTCTTCGTCTTCTACACGCTCAAGAAAGACAAAACCGTCAATGTGATCTCGCGATTCAAGGTCAGCAAGGACGATCCGAATAAAGCCGATCCGGCTTCGGAAGAGGAGATATTCCGCATCAAACGGCCGTACTGGAACCACGACGGCGGCACAATCTGCTTCGGCCCCGATGGCTACCTCTACATCGCGCTGGGCGACGGCGGTTCGGCTGACGACCCGCTCAAGGTCGGTCAGAAGCTGAACAGTCTGCTCGGAAAAGTGCTGCGCATCGATGTGGACGCCAAGGCCGACAAGATGGCGTACGCTATCCCGAAGGACAATCCGTTTGTCGGCGTCAAGGACGCCAAACCGGAGGTCTGGGCGTACGGGCTGAGGAACATCTGGCGAATGTCGTTCGATCGCAAGACCGGAAAGCTCTGGGCCGGTGAAGTGGGCCAGAACCTTTACGAGGAAATCAACATCATCGAAAAGGGAGGCAACTACGGCTGGAGCGTGCGTGAATCGCTGCACCCCTTCAGCTCAAGCGGCGTCGGCGTCAACGCCAAGATGATCGACCCGATCTGGGAGTACCACCACGACATCGGCAAGTCGGTCACCGGCGGGCACGTGTACCGGGGAAAACGATTGCCCGAACTCGACGGCTACTACCTCCACGGCGATTACGTCACCACGAAAATCTGGGGTCTGAAGTATGACGAAAGCAAGAAACGCGTCGTCGCCAATCGACCGATTCAGGACCCGAACGTGCCGATTCTGTCTTTCGGCGAAGACGAAGACGGCGACGTGTATTTGCTGACGACGACCATCTCGGGGCAGGGAATTCGCAGGTTTGCGCCAACGCAGAAATGATGATCATGCTTTCATCGTCTCCCGACATCTCGGCGCAGGGTCCGGGTAGGTGTCGCCGTCGTGGAGTCAACCGGGGAAACTTCACTTTCGAATGGGAACCGTGATGTCTCATCCAGCCCGGTGGCTGGCTGTCGGCAGTCTTGTTCCCTGCTGGTTGGCGGCGGGCCGCGAGGGGGTAAAGTCAGACTCACGGATGAGAAAAAGCCGTCGGCACTGGGTCTAGGAAGCCAGGGCCTACTCACGCCCGCCGACACAAGCCGATCAAGGCCATCGTGGGCATGGTAGCGATGCGCAAAGCCGCACATCGATTGAACGCGTTGGGCGATTGCGATGAGCGGGAGTTGAGCCTGGTGATGTCCACACTGGTTGGCTGCCTCGACGACAGACACGACGAGGTGCGCGAGCGTTCGCTCTACTGGCTCGTTTTCGACTTCGAGCAGCAACTTCGCGAGGTGGGACGGAAGCTTTGCCGACTCGTGGCCAAGAACGTCGGCGAGGTGTTCGCGACCAGCGCTGGCGGCGCCGTCACCATCTTTGTCCGGCGGCAGGTTCGTTTACATCCCCGACACCGACTACGCCGGTGACGACAGGTTCACCGTTCGGGTCAGCGACAGCGTCACCTCCGTGCCGACGACGGTGCCCCTTCAGGCGGGTTCGTCAGGCAGTCCGTTTCCATGGCGGCGCTGTGCGATCCGTGGTGAGAATTCCGGTGCGGAGCACCTTGAAATCATGCTCGGCGGCAAATTCGCGCCTGGTCAAGGTGCGCGATTGGCCGGAATCTTCCAAAAGATTCGGAAATTCGCAAGGAAATGATTGACAAACATTTTCCGATCATGTTAATCTGATAAGGTCGGCAGCGGAGGTCGCCCGCACCATGGTTAGGTTTGCATGTCCAGCGGTAAATCGGCCTGTCGGCCAAACCTTCACTCCCGGTCCCTCGATCTAGATATTGAGGGACGTGATGTTCCTCTCAAGGTGACTTAATATGGCTGCGCGCAATCCCGGTGTGTGGGGCATCGATCTCGGACAATCAGCGCTCAAGGCCGTTCGCCTCGAGATGCGTGACGGCGAAGTGGTCGCCACCGCATTCGAGTACATTGAGCATCCCAAGATTCTCAGTCAACCGGACGCCGACCCCGATGAGTTGACGCGGGAGGCGCTCAAGCAATTCCTTTCGCGCAATCAGATTCAAGGCGATATGATCGCGATCTCCGTTCCCGGCCAAAGCGGACTGGCACGCTTCGTCAAGCTTCCGCCGGTCGACGAGAAAAAGATTGTCGACATCGTCAAATTTGAAGCGAAGCAGCAGATTCCGTTCCCCCTTGAAGAAGTCGTCTGGGATTACCAACGGCTCAACAAGGGGGACATCGTGGACGGGTTGGCGCTGGAAACGGAAATCGGCTTGTTTGCCATCAAACGCGACATGGTGAATCGCGCCATCGCGCAGTTCAAGGACGTCGGCGTGGAAGTGCACCTCGTTCAGATGGCGTCGCTGGCACTTTGCAACATGCTTGCCTACGACCTTTTGGGCAAGACCGGCTGCGAACCGACCGATGATGCCGACAACCAGGAGTGCGTGGTTGCCCTGGAAATCGGCACCGATAGCTCCAACCTCGTCATCACCAATGGCGGACGGATTATTTGGCAGCGTCCGATTCCCATCGGAGGCAACCACTTCACCCGCGCCCTCACCAAGGAAATGAAGCTCACGTTCGCCAAGGCCGAGCATCTGAAAAAGAATGCCGCCAAGTCCGGATCGGCCGAGCTCAAGAAAATCCTTACGGCCCTCAAGCAGGTGCTCAACGATTTCGTCGGCGAGGTGCAGCGCTCGCTCGGCTACTTCACCAACACGCATCGCAACGCCAAGATTCAGTACATGGTCGGGCTGGGCAATGCGTTTCGTCTGCCGGGCTTGCAGAAGTTTCTGCAAGAAAAGCTGCAGCTGGAGGTTCGCAAATACCAAAAGCTCAACCGTGCGACCGGCGAATCGGTTACGACAGCGCCGACGTTCATGGAAAACATCATGAGCCTCGGCGTAGCCTATGGGCTCGCGCTGCAGGGGCTCAAGCAATCGCACCTTCAGACCAACCTCCTGCCACACGAGGTTCGCCTGGAACGAGTGATACGCGGCAAGAAGCCGTGGGCCGTGGCGGCGGCGGCGTCTCTGCTGTTCGGCCTGTGCGTGCTGGCCTTCGCTCAGGGCATGGAACGCAACGCGATTATCAACGATCAGAACAAGAAAGCCCAGAAAGATCTCGAACGCGTCGCCGGCGAAACCAAAAAGAGAAACGATGAAGGCGCCAACGCCGAAAAGGAGTTTGGCGAACGCCTCGCGCAACTAGATCAAGTCGGTTCGGGCGTGCCCGATCGGCCCAACTGGCAGCTCTTGCATCAGTATGTGAACATGGCGCTCCCTCAGGCCAACGGCGGCCGCCTGGCGCTGGCCACAAAAGCACGGCGCCAGCCTAAGCAGATCTACTGGGACTCGAACAAAGCCTCGCAATACGCGAACCTGCTTTTCGAGTACAAGAAAATCGGTCGGCTCAAGGATCTCCCGGAGGCCGACGTGAGGAACATCGCCGACTTTTTTATCGACACCAAAGACATCAAAGAGGAAAAAAGCCTCAAGCGATTCAATGTCGCCAAACACAAGGACATGGATCAGGATGAAACGGAGAAAATGGATCAGTTCATCAAACAGAATCTGATCCAGATCAACATCGTGGGCATCAACCCGATGTATACCGACGACCTCGGACCGTTTTTTCGCAAACTCCACAAGGACGGCGAGAACTTGGACGGCATGCAGGACCTCGAAAAGGAAATGATCAGGAATTTCGTCAAGTCAACGGACCCTGAGGAGATGAAAAAGAGTCCGCTTTTCGAAAAGGGAAAAGACGGCTGGATCATCGAGATTCGGGGCTCTACATACCATCGCGCCGGCGAGAATTTTGTTAAAGACTCTATCGTGGAAAACCTGGGATTTCCACGATTCGGCAAAGACAATCCTGGCGGCGCCAAGTCGGAAAAAGAAATCATCGACCGGGTCAAAGAACGAATCGGGTTCCTTCACCTATACAAGAAGCCGGTGATCGCAGCGGGGCAGCCCGGGATCACGGAGCATAGCTACCTGCGTGATCTTGTCATCGGCATCCAGCCGGAGAAAGCGGACGGCGGCAAAGAGGGGGGGGGCGACAAAATGCAGTTCAACCAGGTCGGAGGAGGAGGTGGTGGTGGAGGCGGCGGTGGCGGTGGCGCAGAGCCGAAAAAGAACAATCGCCTTGATCATCAACCCATCGGTGAAGCGGC
>Ga0194128_10006892_pt1 | contig 15087 bp, 10 predicted proteins | sample TA2KigCa65mmetaG_FD_148650 | JGI IMG/M metagenome (GOLD analysis project Ga0194128, IMG submission 148650) | Freshwater microbial communities from Lake Tanganyika, Tanzania - TA2015037 Kigoma Deep Cast 65m | ecosystem: Environmental > Aquatic > Freshwater > Lake | place: Tanzania: Lake...
GCGTCTGTCTCTGGCGGCCGCGGCAGGGATGCTGGCCGCGGCCTGCGGCGGCGGGCGCCCGCAGGAGGGCGCCTCCGGCACCCAGGCCACGCTCATTACGGTGGACGGCTCCAGCACGGTGTTTCCGATCAGCGAGGCCGTGGCCGAGGAGTTCGGAAAGGCCAATCCGGGCACCCGGACGCCGACGGTCGGCATCTCGGGCACGGGCGGGGGCTTCCAGAAGTTCTGCCGCGGCGAGACCGACATCAGCAACGCGTCGCGCCCCATCCGGCCGACCGAGATCGAGGCGTGTCAGAAGGCCGGCATCGAGTACATCGAACTGCCCGTCGCCTATGACGGCCTCGCCATCGTGGTGAACCCGAAGAACACCTGGGCAGCCCACATCACAATTCCGGAGTTGAGGACCCTCTGGGCGCCCGAGGCGCAGGGGAAGGTCACCCGCTGGAATCAGGTTCGCCCGTCGTGGCCGAACCGCGACATCCGCCTGTTCGGCGCGGGGGTCGATTCGGGGACCTACGACTACTTCACCGAAGCGATCGTCGGCACGGAAGGCGCGAGCCGGGGCGACTTCACCTCGAGCGAGGACGACAACGTGATCGTGCAGGGCGTGGGGAGCGACGAGCTCGCGCTCGGCTTCCTGCCGCTGGCCTACGTGGAGCAGAACCGCGAGCGGCTCACGATCGTCCCGGTCGACGATGGGAGGCCCGACAACGGGAGCGGGCCGATCGTGCCCTCGGCCCAGACCGTGCGCGACGGCACGTATCAGCCGCTGTCGCGGCCGCTCTTCATCTACGTCTCCCGCACGGCGGCGGACCGTCCCGAAGTGCAGCAGTTCGTCGAGATGTTCTTCAGCCGTACGGATCTCGTGCAGGAAGTCGGCTACATCGAGCTCACGCCGCCGATTTACGAGCTGGCACGCAAGCATTTCGCCGATCGGAGGCCTGGCACCGCGTTCGGCGAAGGGGGATCGCAGGTCGGCATGACGCTCGAGGCATTGCTCGCGCGCGAGCGATGACCCCGCAACCGGCAGGCGGCGGCACGTCGCGATGAGACGGTTCGAGCCGATCATCGAGCGCGCGCTGCTCGCCTGCGCGCTACTGTCGATCGGCACCACGGCCGGCATCATCGTCGTTCTCGCGGTGGAAACGGTCGCGTTCCTCCGCGAGGTGTCGGCGGTGGAATTCCTGTTCGGCACCGAGTGGACGCCGCTCTTCGCGACCCCGCGCTTCGGCGTGCTCCCGCTGGTCGCCGGCACGGTCCTCGTGTCCCTGATCGCCCTGATCGTGGCGCTCCCGACGGGGCTCCTGAGCGCCATCTATCTCAGCGAGTACGCCGACGCGCGGGTGCGGCGGGTGGTCAAGCCGGTCCTGGAGATCCTGGCGGGCGTGCCGACGGTCGTGTACGGCTACTTCGCGCTGCTGTTCGTGACCCCCCTCCTGCAGCGCGTGGTACCGGGGCTGGCCGGCTTCAACGCGCTCGGTCCGGGGATCGTGATGGGCATCATGATCCTGCCGCTCGTCTCCTCGCTGTCGGAGGACGCGATGCAGGCGGTGCCGCGCGGCCTGCGCGAGGGGTCGTACGCGCTGGGCGCCACCCGGATGCAGACGAGCGTGCGCGTCGTGGTGCCGGCGGCCTTCTCGGGCATCACGGCGGCGTGCATCCTGGCGGCGTCGCGGGCCGTCGGCGAGACGATGATCGTGGCGATCGCGGCCGGCCAGCAGCCGCGCCTCACCTGGAACCCGCTCGTGCCCATCGAGACGATGACCGCGTACATCGTGCAGGTGAGCCTCGGCGACACGCCGCAGGGTACGCTGGAGTACCGCACGATCTTCGCCGTCGGCATGCTGCTGTTCGTCGGCACGTTCCTGCTGAATCTCGCGAGCGCGTGGCTGCGCGCGCGCTTCCGTGAGGAGTACACGTGAGGGTCGCCGGCCGCGGGGCAGCCGCCCGACATCTGCTCGACCGCGGCTTCCAGGCGCTGGCGCTCCTGGTGCTTTGCCTCGCGCTGGCGGCGCTCGCCGTCCTGCTCTTTGATGTCTGGACGGACGGGGCCCCGCGCCTGTCGCTGGACTTCCTGACGTCGTACCCGTCGCGGCGCCCCGAGGACGCCGGCATCTGGCACGCCCTCACCGGCAGCGTGTCGGTCATCCTGCTGACGGCCCTCCTCGCGGTGCCGATCGGCGTGGCGGCGGCGATCTACCTGGAGGAGTACGGCGGCCGCAGCCTCGCCGCGCGCGTCGTCGAGATCAACATCGCGAACCTGGCGGCCGTGCCGTCGATCATCTACGGGCTGCTGGGCCTGGGGCTCTTCGTGCGCGCGCTGCAGATGGGGCGCAGCGTGCTGGCGGGCGCCTCGACCCTCGCGCTGCTCGTGCTGCCGGTGATTATCCTCGCGACCCGCGAGGCGCTGCGGGCGGTGCCGCCTTCCATCCGGGAGGGATCGTACGCGCTGGGGGCGACGAAGTGGCAGACGGTGTGGTATCAGGTACTCCCGATGGCGATGCCCGGGATCCTGACCGGCACGATCCTCGCGCTCTCGCGCGCGATCGGCGAGACGGCGCCGCTCATCACCATCGGGGCGCTCACCTTCGTGGCCTTCGCGCCCGACGGCATCTGGTCGCCGTTCACCGTGCTCCCGATCCAGATCTTCAACTGGGTGTCGCGGCCCCAGCCGGCGTTCCAGGTCAATGCCGCCGCCGCGATCGTCGTCCTGCTGGTGCTGCTGCTGGCCATGAATGCGGCCGCCATCTGGCTCCGCGACCGCTATCAGAAGAGGCTCTCATGACGAGCGCCTCCCCTTCGGTGCGGTCTCTGGCGAACGTGGCCGCGCGCGGCGAGCGGCCGGCGGCCGGCCGGCCGGTCAAGATCCAGGTGGAGCGGCTGAGCTTCTACTACGGCGCGGCGCGCGCGCTGGAGGAGATCTCGATCGGCGTCCTCCCGAACGTCGTCACCGCGTTCATCGGGCCCTCCGGCTGCGGCAAGAGCACCTTCCTGCGGACGCTGAACCGGATGAACGACATCATCCCGGGTACCCGCGTCGAGGGCCGCGTCCTCATCGACGACACGAACATCTACGGTCCGGCCCTCGACGTGGTCGCGCTCCGCCGCCAGGTCGGCATGGTGTTCCAGAAGTCGAACCCGTTTCCGAAATCGATCTTCGACAACATCGCGTACGGACTGCGCATCAACAACATGGCCGGGAGCCGATCCGACCTGGCCGCCCGCGTCGAGGAGAGCCTGCGCCAGGCCGCGTTGTGGGACGAGGTGAAGGACCGGCTGCACGACTCGGCGCTCGCGCTGTCGGGCGGGCAGCAGCAGCGGCTGTGCATCGCGCGCGCGCTGGCAATCCGTCCGGAGATTCTGCTGATGGACGAGCCGGCGTCGGCGCTGGATCCGATTGCCACCCAGCGCATCGAGGAGCTCGTCTACGAGCTGAAGAAGACCTATACCATCGTGATCGTGACCCACAACATGCAGCAGGCCGCGCGCGTGTCCGACTACACGGCGTTCTTCTGGCTGGGACGGCTGGTCGAGTACGATCGCACCGACAAGATCTTCACCAATCCGGCCGAACAGCTGACGGAGGACTACGTGACAGGCAGGTTCGGCTGATGGAGAAGGGCGTCCCGCACTTCCGCGAGGAGCTCGAGGCGCTGCTGGCGCGGCTGCTGGAGATGGGCGGCCTGGCCGAGGCGCGCGTCCGCGACGCCGTCCAGGGACTGGTGGACCGCAACACGTCGCTCATCGACAAGGTCTTGGCCGGCGACGACCCTATCAATCGCCTCCACATCGAGATCGACGAGCGCTGCTTCCGCCTCCTCGCGCTCCACCAGCCGATGGCCACCGACCTGCGCGCCATCGTGGCCGCGGTGAAGATCAACACCGACCTCGAGCGCGTCGGCGACCTGGCCGTGAACATCGCCGAGGCCGCGCAGCGCTACACGACGCATCCGCCCGTCAAGAAGCTCATCGACATCCCGCGGATGGGGACGCTGGCGCTCGCGATGCTGCACGACGCCCTCGATGCCTTCGTCCGCCGCGACACCCAGCTCGCCCAGCAGGTGCTCAACGAGGACGACACGCTCGACGGCCTGAAGACGCAGGTCTTCCGCGAGCTGCTGACCTATATGCTGCACGACCCCGCGACCGTGGAGCCCGCGCTCGACCTGATCCTCATCTCGCGGCACCTGGAGCGGACCGGCGACCATGCCACCAACATCGCCGAAGACGTCATCTTCATCGTGTCGGCGCAGGACGTCCGCCATCACACCGCCGACAAGGGCTGACCTATATCCACGCGACATGACGACATCGTACCCATGCGATGTGTCGGGCCAATCACGCGCGGGTTACCGGTGGGTAGATACTGCGCGATACACCAACGGAGCGCCTCCGTTTCGCGAGTGGTGCCGCCCCGCCCCAGGGTTCCCGGTAAGATTGCCCGGATGATCGACGACAGACGCGCCCGCCTTCTGGCGGCGGCGGTCGGCGTGGCGTGGCCGGCCGCCGTCCTCGTCGCTCAGCAGCCGCCCTCGCCCGCACCCCCGACGGCACCCCAGACGCCGCAGATCGAGGAGCGGGTCGAGGTGGTGGGCGTCACTCCGATCCACGGCATCGGCCTGCCGGCCGCGAAAGTGCCGGCCAACGTGCAGGTCTTCACCGCCGCCGACGCGCCGGCGGCTCCTCTGCTCGACGTGCCGACGCTGCTCGCCGATCGGGCGGCCGGCGTGCAGGCGAGCGACGCGCAGGCGGGCGCGTTTCAGCCCGACCTGCTCTTCCGCGGCTTCACCGGCTCGCCGCTCCTCGGCGCGTCCGAAGGGCTCGCGGTCTACCAGGACGGCGTCCGCCTCAACGATCCCTTTGGCGACACGATTCACTGGGACCTGCTGCCGTCGGCGGCGATCGCCAGCATCAACCTGATCCCCGGATCCAACGCGCTCTTCGGCCTGAACGCGCTCGGCGGCGCGCTGTCGATTCGGACCAAAGACGGCTTCGACTTCCCCGGCCACCGCGTGTCGTTCACCACGGGCTCGTTCGCCCGCCATCACCTCGAGGCGCAGTCGGGCGGCAGCCGCGGCGGGCTCGGCTACTTCGTCGCGGCCACGCTCGCCGACGAGGACGGCTGGCGCGACTTCTCCCCGTCGACCGTCCGCCGCCTGTTCGGCGATCTGGCCTGGCGCCGGGACGCGACGGCCGTCACCGTCAGCGCGACGGCGGCCTCGAATCGCCTCACCGGCAACGGGCCGGCGCCGGCCGAGCTCCTCGAGGACGATCGCCGCGCGGTGTTCACCCACCCCGACCGCACCGACAACGATGCGGCGCTCCTCAGCGTCGACTTACGCCGGCAGACGTCCGAGCACGTGTTCCTGGAGGCCGTCGCCTACCACCGGTACGGCCGCACGGAGACGTCCAACGGCGATCTCGCCGACGAGGACGAGGGGCCGTTCGATGCGGCGAACAACCTCAGCGACTTGCGCGGGCGCGGCGCCGGCGCGAGCGCGCAGGTGACGCGCACGGCGCCGCTCGGCGGCCGCGAGAATCACTTCATCGCCGGCGCCGGCGTCGATGCGGCCGGCACGACCTTCCGCTTCGCGAGCGAGCTGGCGCGCCTGACGGAGGAGCGCGGCACGACGCGCACCGGCATCTTCGACGAGGACGAAGCCGTGCACCTCCGCAGCCGCGTGCTGGGCGGGAGCGCGTTCGCCACCAACGTCTGGTCCGCCACGCCGGAGGTCGGGGTCACCACGTCGGCGCGGCTGAACTGGACGCGGCTGCGCCTGCGCGACCAGCTCGGGACGGCGCTCTCCGGCGATCATCGCTTCGCCCGCATCAATCCGGCGGTCGGCCTCACGTGGCAGGCGCATCGGCGGCTGACCGTCTATGGCAGCTACAGCGAGTCGTCGCGCGTGCCGACGCCGGTGGAGCTCACCTGCGCCGACCCCGAGGATCCGTGCCGGCTCCCGAACGCGTTCGTCTCCGACCCGCCGCTCGAGCAGCTGACGGCCGGCACCTGGGAGGCGGGGCTGCGGCACACGCCCGGGCGCACGCGCCTGGCGGTTGCGGCGTTCACGACCACCGTGCGCGACGACATCATCTTCGTCAGCAGCGGCACCCTGCGCGGCGAGGGGCACTTCGAGAACGTCGATCGGACGCGGCGCCGCGGCGTCGAGGCCACGCTCGAGCACCAGATCGTCGATCGGCTCTCGGTCGCGGCGGCCTACACGTGGCAGCGCGCGACCGTCGGCGTCCCGCTCCGCATCGCCAGCCGCTTTCATCCAGACGCGGAGGCGAGCGAGATTGCCGTCGCGCCCGGGAGCCGCCTCCCGGGCGTGCCAACCCGCGCCGGCAAGCTCGCCGTGAGCGGGGCGATCACCGACCGTCTCACGGTCGGCGCGAGCCTTCGCGCCCAGTCGAGTGCCTTCTTCCGCGGCGACGAAGCCAACCTGCTCGACCCCGTGCCGGGCTTCGGCGTGCTCAACGCGCACGCGCGCCGGCGCCTGAGCGATCGGCTGACGGTCCTCGTCCACGCCCAGAACCTGCTCGACGCGCGCTATCACACGTTCGGCGTCCTGGGCGACCCCGAGTTCGTCGCCGACGACGGTGACCCGCGATTCCTGAGCCCCGGGGCGCCTCGGGCGGTCTGGGGCGGCGTGGAAGTCGCGTTTTGAACCTGCGATGATCGGAACACCATGGCACGCGGACGTCGGCAGTTTCTGAAGTTTCTCGGCGCCGGGCTGACGGGGGCGTACGCGGGCGGACTCGGCCCGCTCGCGACGGGCGCCCAGACGCCAGGGCCGGCGCCGTTTGCGCCGATTCGCCCCACCACGCGCGACGACCTCGTCCTGCCCTCGGGCTTTCGCTACCACGTCCTGGCCCGCTGGGGCGAACGGCTGCCGGGCACCAACGCGCGCTTCGGCTACAACGCCGACTACACCGCGTTCCTCCCGCTCCAAGCGCCGGGCGAGGGCGTGCTCGTCGTCAATCACGAGTACGTGAGCCTGCCTGAGCCGGGCGAGATTGGCGTCTACCTCCAGACCTTCCCGCTCGTCCTGGGGCGCGCCCCGCGCCTGGACGACGAAATGGAAGACGTCGGTGTCTCGGTGCTGCACCTGCGCCGATCGCCGGCCGGCCGGTGGGAAATCGTCGCCTCGCCGTTCACGCGCCGCTACGACGCGACCTCGCGGATGGCGGCGTCGGGCCCCGGGCTGCAGCGCGCACGCGACCTGGCGGGCACGTTCAAGAACTGCTCCGGCTGCCATACGCCGTGGCAGACGGTGCTGACCTGCGAAGAGAACTTCCAGGACTACGTGCCCGAGGCGGTCGACACGGCCGGGCACGGGCAGGTCGGCGGCCGGTTCCGCCGCGACGGCGCGCACTACGGGTGGGTCGTCGAGATCGACCCGCTCGATCCCGGCTGGACGCCGATCAAGCACACGATGCTCGGGCGCTTCCGCCACGAGAACGTGGCGATTCGGGCGGAGGCGGGCCGCCCCGTGGTGGCCTACATGGGCGACGACCGCGTGGACGGGCACGTCTATCGCTTTGTCTCCGCCGCGTCGTACACCCCGGGCGACGCGCACCGCGGCTCGCTCCTCGCGCGCGGGCGCCTGTCGGCCGCGGTCTTTCACGCCGACGGCACGGGCGAATGGCGCGAGCTGGCGCCGGAGACGCCGCTCCGCCCGAACGCCGGCTCCTCGCTTCCGCGCATTCCGCGCGGCGCCCGCGCGCTCGGGCAGGTCTACACGGACCTCGGCGCGATCGTCACCGACGCGTTCCGCGCCTCGAACCTGATCGGCGCGACGCCCACGGGCCGTCCCGAAGATGTCGAGGTCCATCCGGTGGACGGCAGCGTCTACATCGCCTTCTCGTCGACCGCCGCGGCGCGCGGGCACCTCTTTCCCAATATCCACGGCGAGATCTGGCGCATCGTCGAGCAGGGCGACGGCACGGGCGCGCGCTTCACGTGGATGCGCTGGAAGGCGGGCGGCCCGAACGACGACCGGCGCGGGGGCCGCGTCTTCGCCTCGCCTGACAACCTCGCGTTCGACCCGGCCGGCAATCTCTGGATCGTCACCGACATCTCGACGGCGCGCCTCAACGACGACGCGCGGTTCACGACGTTCCGGAACAACGGGATGTTCTTCGTGCCGGCTGCAGGACCCGATGCCGGCGTGCCGCTCCAGTTCGCCTCGGCGCCGTGCGAGGCGGAGCTGGCCGGGCCGTCGTGGACCGCCGCGCGCGACACCTTGTTCCTGTCGATCCAGCATCCGGGCGAGGGGTACGGCGTTCGCGGCGCCGGCGTCGCGGCGCCACGCGGCAGCAACTGGCCCGGCGGCCGCCCGGGCGACCCCCCGCTGCCGGCCGTCGTCGCGATTCAGCAGTGAGCGCAAGCACCGCCGCACCCGCGCACCCTCGGACGCACCCTCGCACCATCGCACGTCGCACCATCGCACCCTTGACCGTCCCCGTCTCGTCGATTAGGCTGCCGCACGGGCCGGCGCCCCTCCCACGCCCTTGCTCATGAATGCTTCCGAGCGCCGGCGTACGCACGTCTACGCCCTGCTCGGCTACGTGGCCGTCGCCGTGGCGTTCACGTGGCCGCTCGCGGCGCGCCTCACCACGCATCTGACCGGCTCGCCGGCCGGCGATACCGGCGTGTACGTCTGGAACCAGTGGGTGTTCCAGCGCGAGCTGCTGGCCGGGGGCAACCCGTACTTCACCGACGCGATCTTCTCGCTGAGCGGACCTGCCAACCTGAGCCTGCACAACTACACGGCGTTTCAGGATCTCGTGGCGCTGCCGCTCATCGGCTGGCTGGGCGTCGTCCCGACCTTCAATCTGGTGTACCTGCTGATGACGGTGCTCACCGGCTATGCGACGTTCCTGCTCGCGCGTCACGTGACCGGCGCGCCGGCGGGGGCGTGGCTGGCGGGGCTGCTCTTCGCCTGGAGCCCCAACCTCGTGACGCGCGGGGGCGCCCATTTCAGCCTCGTCGCGGCGGCGCCGCTGGCCGTGTTCCTCCTGCTGCTCCTCAGGACGGCGGAGCGCCAGCGCGTGCGGGACGCCGTCGCGCTGGGCGCCACCTGCTGGTGGGCCGCGGCCGCCGACGCCTACTACGCCGTCTACAGCCTCGTCCTGGCGGGCGTGTTCCTGCTGGCGCGTGTGCTGACGATTCGGCGGCGATCGGAGCCGGTCGTGCCGGCGCTGCGCTGGACGCTCGACGTCCTTCTCTTCTGCGCAGCGGGCCTCGTGCTCTCGCTGGTGGTGAGCGGGGGGTGGCAGTTCAACGTGCTCGGCCGCGTGGCCAGCATGCGGAGTCTGTACACGCCGGTGCTGCTGCTGACGCTCCTGGCTTTCGCGCGCCTCGCGCTCGCCTATCGCCCGGACCGGGCCGCGCTCGATCGGGCCGCACTCATGCGCGTCGTCCGACTCGGAACCGTCGCCGTCGTCGTCACGGCGGCGCTCCTGACGCCGGTCCTCTATGCGGTCGGCGTGCGGATCGCGGAGGGGCGCTGGGATGGCGAGGCGATCTTCTGGCGCAGCAGTCCGCGGGGGGTCGATCTCGTCTCGTTCGTGCTGCCCAACCCGAATCATCCGCTGGCGCCGGCGGCGGTGCGCGACTGGCTGTCGCCGCGGCCCGACGCCTACTTCGAGAACGTGGCCTCGCTCACCTTCGTCGCGCTCGGCACCATCGGGCTCGCGTGGCGCGCGGGCTGGCGGGTACCGCGCTTCTGGGCTGGGCTGGCGCTCTTCTTCGGCGTGCTGGCCCTCGGGCCCTTCCTGCACGTGGGGGGCGTGAACACCCACGTGCCGGGCCCGTGGGCGTTCCTCCGGTACGTGCCGATCGTGGGTCTGGCGCGCACGCCCTCCCGCTTTGGCATCGTGGCCATGCTGGCGGTGGCGATGCTCTTCGCGGCGGCGCTCGTGTGGCTCGCCGACCGCCGTCCGGATCGGCGGCGGCTCGTGATCGCGGTGGCGGCGGCGCTCCTCGTATTCGAGCTGTGGCCGGCGCCGCGGCCGCTCTATTCCGGCGCCGTCCCGCCGATCTACGCGCAGGTGGTCGACGCGCCCGAGGAGGTTCGGCTGCTGGAGCTGCCGCTGGGCGTGCGCGACGGCACGTCCAGCATCGGCAACTTCACGGCGCGGTCGCAGTTCTTCCAGACGATGCACGGCAAGCGGCTCGTCGGCGGATACCTGTCGCGGGTGTCGAGGCGGCGGCTGAGCGACGTCCGGCGCGACCCGATGGTGGACGCGCTCATCGCGCTGAGCGAAGACCAGCCGGTGGATGAGGTGCGCCGGCAGTCGCTCGCCGCGGACGGCCCTGCCTTCGTGCGCCGCGCGCAGCTCGGCTTCGTCGTCATCGACCGCGCACGGGCGCCGGACCCGCTGCGCCGCTTCGCCATCGACGCCTTCGGCCTCGCGCTCGTCGACGCCTCGGGCGAGTTCGAGCTGTACCGCCCCACCGTGCGATAACGCCGGGCGCGCCGTTTTGCGGTACGCTTCCCCTCGCCATGATCGACGAGACGCTGGCCGTCATCCTGGGCGGCGGGCAGGGGCAGCGCCTCTTCCCGCTGACCGCGACCCGCTCGAAGCCCGCGGTGCCGATCGGGGGGAAGTACCGGCTGATCGACGTGCCGGTGAGCCGATGCCTCCACGCCGAGATCCGCCGGATCTTCGTGCTGACGCAGTTCAACTCCGCGTCGCTCAACCGGCACATCTCCAATACCTACCGCCTGGATCGCTTCTCCGGCGGCTTCGTCGAGATTCTCGCGGCCGAGCAGACGCCCGACAACCCGCACTGGTACCAGGGAACGGCCGACGCCGTCCGGCAGGCGCTGCGCCACATCACGCAGCACGAGGCGCGGTACTACCTCATCCTCGCCGGCGACCATCTGTACCGGATGAACTACGCCGAGCTGCTCGACGCCCACAAGGCGACGCGCGCCGACATCACGATCGCCGCGCAGCCGGTGGATCCCGACACCGCCACGCAGATGGGGATCTTCCGCTTCGATGCGGCCGGCCGGATCGCCGCGTTCGAGGAGAAGCCCAAGCCGGACCGGCTGGCGGCGATCGACCGGAGCATTCCGCCGGGCGCCACCTTCGCGCAGCACACCGACGAGCAGCCGTTCATGGCGTCGATGGGCGTGTACGTCTTCTCGCATGCCGTCATGCTCGAGTTGCTCGAGCGCGAGGCGGGTCACGACTTCGGCCGCGAGCTGATCCCGGCCGCGCTCGAAGCCTACCGCGTGGTGCCGTACCTCTTTCACGACTACTGGGCCGACGTCGGCACGATCGAGTCGTTCTACGAGGCGAACGTCATGCTCGGGCGCCCGGCGGCCGCGTTCCGGTTCTGGGACCCGAAGCACCCGATCTACACGCACCTGCGGCACCTGCCCGGCTCGCGCTTCACCGACTGCGTGGTGCGGGATTCGATCGTGGTGGACGGCTGCTACATCGACCGCTGCGAGATCGACGAGTCGGTCGTCGGGCTGCGCACGCACGTCCGCTCGGGCACGCGCATCGTACGGTCGGTGCTGCTCGGGGCCGATTTCTACGAGGACGGCGAACCGCCGCCCGGCGTCCCGAAGGTCGGCATCGGGCGCGACGCGACCCTCGAGCGCGTCATCGTCGACAAGAACGCGCGGATCGGCGACGGCGCGCGGCTCACCAACGAGCGGGGCGTGGAGCACGCCGACGGCGACGGCTACTACATCCGCGGCGGGATCATCGTGGTGGCGAAGGGCGGCGTGATCGCGCCGGGAACGATCGTCTAGCCGATCGACTACCGCGACCCGAATCCCGGCCGCGAGGCGTTGAGGGAGCGCTCGATGAGCGCGCGGAGCGCGTCGAGCGTCTGCGGCGAGCCCGTGAAGAGCCGCTCGGGATAGCGGACCTCGGCGATCATCCGCTGGTAGATCGCGTTGCTCTGATACAGGTTCAGGCCGAGGCCCGCGAGGTACTGGAGCCGCAGGTTGCGGTCGGTGTTGATCGCGGCGCCCTGCAGCCAGCCCATCATGTCGTCGCGGCTGCCCGCGTAGGTGCCGAAGAGCTCCACCGCCGAGTCGATGCCGATCTGCGCGAGCGACCGGCGGATCGCCTCGCCCTCCGGCGACGAGAGCCGCGCCTCCACCGCGTCGACGTCGATCGGGGCGTCGTCGAGCTGCCCGAAGAGCACCAGGTCGTAGCCCTGGTTGTTCACCGTGTTCGCGAACACCGCGCCGTTCGGGAACGCCTCGAAGAACGTGGCGATCTCGCTCTTCACCGCCTCGTCGCTGCTCTCGTAGAGCTGCACGAAGAGCGTCACCACGCCGCCCGGGTTCAGGTGCTCCTTGACGACCTGGAAGAACTCGCGCGTGTAGAGCGTCGCGGCGCCCTTGACCCAGGGATCGAGCGGGTCCGAGGTGATCGCGTCGAACGTCTCCCGCGTGGTCAACAGGTAGTGCCGCGCGTCGTCGAGGAGCACGCGCACCTTCGGATTGCCGACGACGTCGAAGTTGTGATCGGAGAAGTAAGTGGAGACCACCTGTGGAACGAGCGGCTCGATCTCGGCGATCGTCTCGTGCTGGACGCGTGGGTCGATCGAGACCGCGCCGGCCGTGACGCCGGCCCCGCAGCCGATGACCAGTACCCGCGCCGGGTTCTTCGGCACGAGCGTCGTGATGTGCCCGAGCATCCGCTGGAGCCGCATGTCCTGCGGCTCGCTCGACGCCTGGATCTTGCCGGCATTGTGGTAGTTCAGGACGCCCTCGGGCGTCCGCGACACGGCCACGGCGGCGGTGATGCCCTCGCCGACGTACACGATTTCGTTGATGCCGACCCAGGTGGCCGCGAACCGGCCGTAGGCGACGAGCAGCCCGGGCAGCGGCGGCACGACGCGCGCGAGCAGGAAGCCGGCGAGCGACACGCCGGCCACCAGCAGCGCCGCACGACGGCCGGCAGAGGCGGTTTGGCGGCCCGGCGCGCCGTTCACCCCGACGAGGAGCAGCAGCCCGGCCACGGCCGCAATCCCGATCAGGACCTGCTGCGCCGCCTGGCTGCCGACCGTCCCGAGCAGCACGAGCCCCGTCGCGAGCGCGCCCACGATCGCCCCGACGGTATTCGCGGCGTAGACGCCGCCGACGAGCCGCCCCGGATCGCCGCCGCGCACCGCGACGGCACCGAGCGCCAGGGGGAAGCTCGCCCCCCAGAGGAGGGTCGAGGGGAGCATCACCCAGATCGCGCGCATCAGGTCGAGCTGAAAGTTGAACGCCGGATCGGTCGCTATCGAGGGGTTGATCGGCCAGTACGGGAGCGACGCCCCGCTCGCATAGGCCGCCCACGCCATCGTCCCGCACAGCAGGAGCTGACACCAGGCGAGCGCCACGCGCGGCGCCGCCAGCCGCCGGGCCAGATCCGCACCGATCGTGCTGCCGATCCCGAGCCCGACGAGGAAGACGGCCAGGATCAGCGAGAACGTGTAGGTCGTCGCGCCGAACAGCAGCGAGAGCACGCGCGCCCACACGACTTCCGCGCCGAGGGCCGTCAGACCCGAGAGCGCGATGGCGATGTAGACGATGCGCGCCTCCGCACTCGCAGCGATGATGGGCGCCGCGTACGTGCCGCCCGGCGTGGACGTCGTGTCCGGCGTGGGCCGCAGCTGCTCCATCGGCGCGTACGGCGTGAACCGCGCGATGGCCAGCGCCACGAGCGCCACGAGGACGTTGATCGCCACGGCGACATAGGTGGCGGTCGGCATGTCGTACAGCCGCAGCAGATAGAACCCCGCCACGAGGCTCCCGAGCACGGCGCCGGCGAGGTTGCCGCCGTAGAAGTAGCCGAGCCACGACACGCCGGTCGGGGTCGTCTCGACCCAGCGGGCGATGGCCGGCAGCGTGGCCCCCATCAGCACCGTCGGCGGCAGCAGACTGATGCCGGCCACGATGGCGCGCAGGAAGAGGCTCGCCTGCCCCGTGCCGGCGATCGTGGTGTAGACGCCGCCGGCGAGCGGCACGATGAACAGGGCCAGCAGGCCGAACGCCCCGATGCCGAATTCGAGCACCGCGTACACGCGCAGCGGATGGTGGCGCGTGCCGACGAGGCGCGGGAGCAGGAGACTTCCGAGGCACATGCCGCCCATGAACGTGCCGAGCAGGATGCCGAGCGACACCGCGGACGAGCCAACCGAGAGCTGCAGCAGCTGCAGCCACACGACTTCATAGATCAACGCGGCGCAGCCGGAGCCGACGAACAGCAGCAGCAGAACGGGGAGCCAGCTCATGCGTGAAGCGACTATATCAGCTGCCCGTGTGATAATTCGAGGGATGACCGGCACAGTCGAGGTACGGCGCGAGAGCCATCGCGATCGACCGCGCGTGCTGATCGTCGAAGACCAGCAGGACCTGCGACGGCTCTACGTCGAGCATCTGACGTTGTCGGGGTTCGACGTGCTCGAGGCGGGAAACGGCGCCGACGCGATTCACGTCGCCGCGTCGCACGAGCCCGACGTCGTGCTGATGGATCTCGGTCTGCCAGTGGTCGACGGCTGGGAGGCCACGCGCCGGCTCAAAGCCGACGCGCGCACCGCGCACATCCCGGTCGTCGCGCTGACCGCACACGACGGCTCCGGCGAGCTGCGGCAGGCGACGAGCGCCGGCTGCGACTGGTTCATCCCGAAGCCCTGTCCCCCCGACGCCCTCCTTGCCGAGCTGCGGCGCGTGCTCCCCCCCGCGCGCGCGGGGGTACGCCCGCCGGACCTCGGCTCGACCCGGCCAGCTCCCGTGTGAGCACCGCCGCCTGGACCTCGCGGCAGCCGCTCGCGTTCTGCCCGCACCACAGCGACGAGAAATCGCCGCGTCCCTGACGCTCGGCCGCCGCGCGGAGCGGGGCGACGGCCGCCGCGGCGAGCGGAAAGGCCGGCGCGAGGTCGCTGAGCGCGCCGAGATCGCGCATCAACCGATTGACGATCGCGCGCGCCGGACGGCCGGTGAAGACGTTCGCGAGCGCCGTGTGCCGTGCGGCTTCGCCCGCGAGCGCGGCCCGATGCACCGCGCTCGTCGCCGCTTCCGGGCAGAGCAGATACGCCGTGCCCACCTGCACGCCTGCGGC
>Ga0194128_10006908_pt1 | contig 15058 bp, 14 predicted proteins | sample TA2KigCa65mmetaG_FD_148650 | JGI IMG/M metagenome (GOLD analysis project Ga0194128, IMG submission 148650) | Freshwater microbial communities from Lake Tanganyika, Tanzania - TA2015037 Kigoma Deep Cast 65m | ecosystem: Environmental > Aquatic > Freshwater > Lake | place: Tanzania: Lake...
CGGCGACTTTGCCGAGGTGCGCGTCCCCGCCGAGTCGCTCGCGGCGCTCCAGGTGAACCTGCTGCGCAGCCATGCCGCCGGCGTGGGCGAGCCGCTGCCGGTCCCGGCCGTGCGCGCGACGATGGCGCTCCGGGCCAACGTGCTCGCCAAGGGCTTCTCCGGCATCCGGGTGGAGACGCTCGAGCGGCTCGTCGAGCTGCTGAACCGCGGCGTGCATCCCGTGGTGCCGTCGCGCGGATCGGTCGGCGCGAGCGGCGATCTCGCGCCGCTGGCGCACCTCGCGCTGGTCCTGATCGGCGAGGGCGAGGCCTGGGACGGAGACGCAGCCGTCCCCGGCGCCGACGCGCTCGCCCGCGCCGGCCTCTCGCCCGTCGTCCTGGCCCCCAAAGAGGGGCTGGCGCTCATCAACGGCACGCAGGCGTCGACCGCCCTCCTGGCCCTCGCGGTGGCCGACGCCGAACGGCTCGCCCGCGCGGCCGACATTGCCGCCGCGCTGAGCATCGACGCGCTGCGCGGGTCGACGCGCCCCTTCGATCCCCGTATCCACGAGGCCCGCGGCGTCGCCGGCCAGCGGGTCGCGGCCGGCAACCTCGCCAGGCTGCTGGCCGACAGTGCGATCAACGCCTCCCACGCCAATTGTGGCCGCGTCCAGGACGCCTACTCCATGCGGTGTGCCGCCCAGGTCCACGGGGCCGCCCGCGAGGGCCTGGCCTTCGCCCATCGGGCGGTCGAGGTCGAGGCGAACGCGGCCACCGACAACCCGATGGTCTTTGCCGAGACGCGCGAGATCCTCTCGGGGGGCAATTTTCACGGGGCGCCGATCGGCCTGGCGGCCGACGTGGTCTGCCTGGCGCTGGCGCACCTGGTCACGATCAGCGAGCGCCGCACCGAGCGGCTCGTCAATCCGACCTCGAGCGGGCTCCCGGCGTTCCTCACGCGGCACGGCGGGGTCGAATCGGGGCTGATGCTCGCGCAGGTGACGGCCGCCGCGGTCGCCTCCGAGCTCAAGACGCTGGCGCATCCGGCGAGCGTCGACTCGATCCCGACCTCCGCCGGCCGCGAGGATCACGTGAGCATGAGCATGACGGCGGCGCTCAAGGCGTCGCGTGCCGCGGATCTCGCGCGACACGTCGTGGCGTGCGAGCTGCTGTGCGCGTGCGAGGCGATCGATCTGCTCGCGCCGCTCACCTCGTCGGCGCCGCTCACGCGCGTCCATGATTTCATTCGCGCGCGCGTGCCCGCGGTCGAGCGCGACCGTTCGGTGTCGCGCGATCTGCAACGGATTTCCGAGATGATCGTCCACGGTGACCTGGAACGAGCCACGGCCGTGGTTGTCAACTGAAAAATTTTTGTTGAATTTCATTTGACAAGCGCGCGCGCGGTTCTTACCTTCTGATCTTTCGCGGCGACCCGCTCGTCCGGGGTTCCTCCGTCGTTATGACGATTGGCACGCGCACCATCCGATCGCCTCGTGGCGCCGCCCTCTCGTGCAAGGGATGGCCGCAGGAAGCCGCCCTGCGGATGCTGATGAACAACCTCGATCCCGACGTGGCCGAGCGCCCCGACGATCTGATCGTGTACGGGGGATCGGGCAAGGCGGCGCGCACCTGGGAGGCGTACGACGCGATCGTCGCCGCGCTGCGCGCGCTCGACCACGACGAGACGCTGCTCGTCCAGTCGGGGAAGCCTGTCGGCGTCTTTCGGACGCACCCCCTGGCCCCGCGCGTGCTCATCGCCAACGCGCTGCTCGTTCCGGCCTGGGCCACCTGGGAGAACTTCCGGGACCTCGAGCAGCGCGGCCTGACGATGTACGGCCAGATGACGGCCGGGAGCTGGATTTATATCGGCACGCAGGGGATTCTGCAGGGCACCTACGAGACGTTCGCCGCCTGCGCCAGACGGCATTTCGGCGGATCGCTCGCCGGGCGGGTCGTGGTCACCGCTGGGCTTGGCGGCATGGGTGGCGCCCAGCCGCTGGCCGCGGGCATGCACGGGGCCGCCACGCTCGTCGTGGAGGTCGATCCGGCGCGCATCGAGCGCCGCCGCGCCACCGGCTATCTGGACGACGCGACGACGAGCCTCGACGAGGCGATCGACAAAATTGAAATCGCGCGGCGCGGCCACACCCCCCGATCGATCGGGCTCGCGGCCAACGCCGCGGACGTGCTCCCCGAGCTCGTACGCCGCGGCTTCGTACCCGACGTGCTGACGGATCAGACGTCCGCGCACGACGCGCTCAACGGGTACGTGCCGAACGGCATGTCGTTTGCCGATGCCCTCGCGCTGCGCGCGCGGCAGCCCGAGCGCTACATCGAGCGCGCGATGGCGTCGATGGCGCGCCACGTGGAGGCGATGCTCACGCTGCGCGCGCGCGGCGCGGTGACGTTCGACTACGGCAACAACATTCGCGCGCAGGCCGCGCGCGCGGGCGTCGAGAATGCGTTTGACATTCCGGGCTTCGTGCCGGAATATGTGCGTCCTCTGTTCTGCGAGGGCAAGGGGCCGTTCCGCTGGGTCGCGCTCTCGGGAGATCCTGACGACATTGCGGTGACCGATCAGACCGTGCTCGAGATGTTCGCCGACAACGAGTCGTTGTGCCGCTGGATCCGGATGGCGCGCGAGCGCGTGGCCTTTCAGGGATTGCCGGCGCGCATCTGCTGGCTCGGGTACGGCGAGCGCGCGCGGTTCGCGCGGCGCATCAACGAGCTCGTGCGTGAAGGCATCATCCGCGCGCCGATCGTGATCGGCCGCGATCATCTCGACAGCGGTTCGGTGGCGTCGCCGTACCGCGAGACGGAGGCGATGCGCGACGGCAGCGACGCCATCGCCGACTGGCCGGTGCTGAACGCGCTGCTCAACGCGTCGGCCGGCGCCACCTGGGTGTCGGTGCATCACGGCGGCGGCGTCGGCATCGGCTATTCGCTCCACGCGGGGATGGTGGTCGTCGCCGACGGGACGCACGAGGCCGACGAGCGGCTCGAGCGCGTGCTCACGTGCGACCCGGGGATTGGCGTGGCCCGGCATGCCGACGCCGGCTATCCGGAGGCGCTCGCCGCGGCGCGCGACGGCGGGATCAGGCTCCCCATGTGGGAGCGCCACTGAGGCGGACGGCGTTGGGCTGTGGGCTTTGGGCTCTTCCCCTATGAGCCTAAAGCTGAGAGCCCAAGGCCTTTATGGAAGTCGGGGGAGTGAGCATGACGAGTCCGCATACAGGATTCGACCGGCGTGTGCTGGCCGCGCTCGAGGCGTCGCCGTCGCGGATTCCGGTCATCCCGGGCGGCTGCGGCAGCGGCCGCAGCTGGCTGCTCCAGCGGCTGCGCGAGCGGCTCGGCCGCGGCGCGGCCCAGTACATCGACGTGGAGCGCTGCGCCACGACGCCGGAGCGCTTTCTCCAGGCCGTGACCGCCTCGACGCCCTTCCTGTGGCGTGGCGGCGACCGCGCGCCGGCCACGGCCCGTCAGGCCTTCGACGACCTGCTCACGTTCGTCAATACCGTGCGCGCGCCGGGCGGCGCTCCCTGTACGTTCCTGCTCGACGAGGTGTTCGAGCTGCGCACCTTCGAGAGCTTCCCGGGGCTCCGCCACGTCGTCCGCGACCTGCTCGAGGCGCTCGCCGCCAGCCCGAATCGTTTCGTGCTGACGACGCGCTTCGCGGCGCGGGCGCTGCGGCTGCTCCGCGACGCCACCGCGCGGTTCGAGGTGATACCGATGCCGCCGCTCGGCACGCCGGAGATCACGGATCTCCTCGCGCCCGCCTTCAACGGCTTCGAGCAGACGCCGAGCGACGACCGTGACTACCTCGCGCGCGTGATACACGCGCTCACGGACGGGCGCGCCGCGTACGTGCGCGCGATGGCCGACGCGCTCGGCCAGATGGGACGCGGGCCCGACCCGGTCGCCGCGCTGGCGGCGCTCGTGCAGCCCGGCGCCGCCCTCGAGCGCTGGTGCCGCTTCTGCTACGAGCTGCGCCTGCATCGCGCGCGCGGGTACGGCGCGCTCAAGGCCATCCTCGACATCCTCGCCGAGGACGAGCCGCTGACGCTCACCGAGATCTCGCTGCGCCTGCACCGCACGCCCGGCTCCACCAAGGACTACCTCTCCTGGCTCGAGGACGTCGACCTCGTCATCTCGCGGCAGAAGCGCTACAGCTTCACCGATCCGATGCTCCGGCTGTGGGTCCGCCTCCACTGCCGTCCGGTGCCGCCGACCGAGGAGGAGGTCGCGCGCGAGGTCCAGCGCTACGCGCTGGCGCGCGTGCCGCAGCGGCAGGAGCAGGCGCCGGCGCTCGCCTATGCCGGGGCCGGCGCCGGAATCGAGGCGACGCCCGAGGAGCGGAAGAGCTGGGGGATCATTGAGATCGACTGACGTGCAAGGTGGAAGAAGTGGAAAGGTGGCTTCCACTTTTCCATTTTCTCTACGCGTTCCCTTCGAGCCTGGCGAGAGCCAGGCGAGCGGCCTCCTGCTCGGCCTCCTTCTTCGCGCGGCCCGTGGCGCTGCCGAGCACGTCGCCGGCGACGACGACCTCGATCGTGAACAGCTTCCGGTGGTCGGGGCCGGCGGTTGACGCGAGGCGGTACTCCGGCAGCCCGTGGCCGAGGGCCTGCAGCCGCTCCTGCAGCGCCGACTTGTAATCGCGTCCCACCACGTCCTGCTGCGCGCCCGCGTCGATGGCCTCGCCCAGCTCGCGCTCGAGAAACCCCGCCGCCGCCGGCAGCCCGCCGTCGAGATAGATCGCGGCGATCAGCGCCTCGTAGCCGTCGGCCAGGAGCGCCTGCTTGAAGCGGCCGCCGGTCTTCTCCTCGCCCCGGCCGAGCAGCAGATGCTCGCCCAGCCGGATCTGCTCGGCGTGGCGGGCGAGCGAGTGCGTGGACACGACCGAGGCCTTGATCTTGGACTTCTGCCCCTCCGTGTAGTCGGGAAAGCGGCGGAAGAGCGCCTCGGCGACGACCAGGCCGAGCACGGCGTCGCCGAGGAACTCGAGCGACTCGTTGTCGAAGACGCCGCCCGACGCGTCCTCGGCGGCGCGCGACTTGTGCGTGAGCGCGTGCTCGAGGAGCCCCCGGTCGGCGAACCGGTAGCCGATCCGGCGCTGCAGGTCGTCGAACTCGTCGCGCAGGCGCACCACGCGGCTGCCGACGTCCTCGCGGTGGCTGTCGATGATGCGCCGCGCCGCGTCGCCGACCTCGCTCGCCACCGCGACCCGGATCTCGCCGAGCGGGTTGACGACCATCGGCCAGATCGCCTGCGGGTGGCCGGAGATGCGGAAGCTCGCGATGCCGTGGCTGTCGAGCAGCGCCATCACGACGCTCGCCTCGATGTCGGAGGAAGTGACGAAGACGACTACGGGGTCCACGGCGTCCAGTGTCGACGGCCGATCGCAGCACGCGCATTCATCGCCGCATGCTGCAGGCACAGTGGTGAACCGAAACGGGACGGCCGATCCGCGAACCCGTCGGCCTTTGCCAATCCGCCTTGCACCGCGAATCGGCCTTCCGTCGTGCGCCTTCTGCCTTTCACCTGTTCAGTGTACGCTCTTACGTCGTGAAGTTGCGCGAGCACGCCCGGTTCAGCACGCTCTGCATCCACGCGGGCCAGGCGCCGGACCCCTCGACCGGGGCGATCATCACGCCCATCTACCAGACGTCGACCTACGTCCAGGAGGCGCTCGGCGTCCACAAGGGCTACGAGTACGCCCGCACCCAGAATCCGACGCGCACCGCGGTGGAGGCCAACCTGGCGGCGATCGAGCACGGCCGGTCGGCCTTCGGCTTCGCCTCCGGGATGGCGGCGACCGGCGCGGTGCTGACCCTGCTCCAGTCGGGCGATCACGTCGTCGCCACCGACAATCTCTACGGCGGCACGTACCGGCTGTTCGAGCGCGTGCTGCGGAAGTACCAGCTCGACTTCACCTATGCGGATACCTCCGACCTGGGCGCGCTGGAGCGCGCGATCCGGCCCGCCACCCGGCTGATCTTTTTGGAGACGCCGACCAATCCGATGCTGCGGATCACCGACCTGGCCGGCGCGTGCACCATCGCGCACGGCCACGGGATTCCGGTGGTGGTCGACAACACGTTCGCGAGCCCGTACGTGCAGCAGCCGATCGACTTTGGCGCCGACCTGGTCGTCCACAGCACGACCAAGTTCCTCAACGGCCACTCCGACAGCGTGGGCGGCGCCGTGATTGCGACGCGCGACGACCACATCGAGTGGCTCCGGTTCGTGCAGAACGCCGAGGGCGCCATCCTGGGCCCGATGGACGCGTGGCTGGTGCTGCGCGGCACCAAGACGCTCGCCATCCGGATGGAGCGGCACAACGCCAATGCGGCGTCGCTGGCCGAGTTCCTCGCGTCGCACCCGAAGGTCACCGCCGTCCACTATCCCGGCCTCCGTTCGCATCCGCAGCACGCGCTGGCTGCGCGCCAGATGCGCGGCTTCGGCGGCCTCATCTCTTTCTGCGTCGGCTCGTTCGAGCGGGCGCGGACGGTGCTCAACGGCGTGAGCCTGATGGCGCTGGCCGAGAGCCTGGGCGGCGTCGAGACGCTCATCAGCCACCCCGCGACGATGACGCACGCCTCGGTGCCGGCCGATCGCCGGCAGGCGCTCGGCATCACCGACGACATGATTCGCATCTCCGTTGGCATCGAGGACGTCGAGGACCTCCGCGACGACCTCGCGCAGGCCCTGGACCGCATCTGATCCCCTGCCTCGCGAGTCTCGCGCCGTGAATACGCCACTGCTGAACGCTCCGCGCCGCTGGCTCCGTGCGCTCTACGACTGGACGCTCCATTGGGCCGAAACGCCGCAGGCGCTCACGGCGCTCTTCATCATTGCGGTCGTCGAGTCGTCGGTGTTCCCCATCCCGCCCGACGTGCTCCTCATTGCCGTCGTGGCGGCGCGGCCGCAGGCGTGGATGCTGGCAGCCGGTCTGTGCACGCTCGGCTCCGTCGTCGGCGGGGTGATTGGGTACGCCATTGGCGCCGGGTTCATGGCGACCGTCGGGCAGGCGATCGTGGACTTCTACGACGCGCAGGCGGCCTGGGATCGCGTGGTCGAGCTGTACAACGGGCCCTGGGGGGTGTGGTTCCTGGCGGCCGCCGCCTTCACGCCGATCCCGTACAAGGTGGCGACCATCGCGGCCGGCGCCACGCTGATGCCGATTGCGCCGTTCGTGGTGGTGAGCGCCCTCGGGCGGGCCGGGCGCTTCTTCCTGGTGGCCGCCATGCTGCGCGTCTTCGGCCCGGAGGTGCGCCGCCGGCTCGAGGCCAACTTCGATGCCGCCGCCCTCCTCTTCTTCGTCCTGCTCGTCGGGGGATTCCTGGTCCTGCGCGCCTTCTAAGGCGTCAGACGCGGCGTCCGGCTTCAGCCGGACCGGTCATCCAGTGCTCTCCACCAACCAGCCCAGGTAGGCGTCGGATCCCCCGTCGACGCGCAGCACCAGGAATTCCGGCACCTCGTACGGGTGGAGCGCGCGCAGACGCGCCTCGAGCGTGGCGAGGCGCCCGGCCGTGGTCTTGACCACGAGCTGCTGCTCGCGGTCCTGCTCGATCTGCCCCTTCCAGTGGTAGATCGACGTCATCACCGGCAGGATGTTGACGCACGCGGCCAGGCGCTCCTCGACCAGCGTCCGCGCCAGCGCGGTGGCGTCGGTGTCGGCGCCCAGGGTCGTCAGGACGATCGCCGCGTCGCTCATGTGGCCTCTTGTACTTTCTCCGCGGATGCGCTATTTAGGACTTGTACTTGAACCGAGATTCGGGTACAAGGTCACAAGACGCTTGTACTCGCGATCGAAACGCGCTATTGTGGCACAGCACCTGTGAAGCAGACGCCCTCGAAGCGGACTCCCGAGCCCCAGCCGCCGCGCCGCCGGCGCCGCCGGGCCGTCGAGTATCTCGTCGTCATCGTCAGCTCGGTGCTGCTCGTCGACGCCTTCGTCGGCGACAAGGGGCTGCTGGCGATGATGGAGGCCCGCGAGCACTATCGGCTCCTGGAGCAGGCGCTGACCGAGGCGCGCGCCGAGAACGCGCGGCTGCGCGAGGAGGCCCGCCGGCTGCGCGAGGATCCGACGGCCATCGAGGAGATCGCGCGGCGCGAGCTGGGCCTCATCCGGCCGGGCGAGAAGCTGTTCATCATCCGGGACGTCGAGCCCCGGTAGAGGGGCCCCGCACCCTTTCTTCTCCCCGATTCGCGTGTTACAGTGATATCTTCAGTGTCGCGGGGTGGAGCAGTCCGGTAGCTCGTTGGGCTCATAACCCAAAGGTCGGGGGTTCAAATCCCCCCCCCGCAACCAAATTTTGAGTCTCGAAGACGTCCCGTGGGACAAATTTGGGACAAACGCGCAAGCCGATTCGGTTTTCGCGACCTGGCCGATCAACTTCACTCTCCTGATGCGAGTCGAAGTGGTCGGCCTTTGTTGTTCCAGCTCACCTCCAGTCCTCTTCTGAGTTCCTCGTCCGTCACGTTCAGGTAGCGCTGCGTCTGCTGGATGCTTGCGTGGCCCAGCATCAGTTGGATGATGCGGATGTCCACACCGTCGGCCAGCAGCCGGCAGGCCCCCTCGTGCCTCAGGTCGTGCCAGCGGAGGTCAATCCTCCGCAGTTGCTCCCCTGGTTCCACTCCCCGCCTTCCCGCCCGCTGCGGGGCTCCAGGCCGTGTGCCAGCAGGCGAAGCGTCTCCCAGGCTGTCTGGATGTTCGGCTGATACGTCCCGGTCGCGCTGCCGAACACGTAGGCCTCCGGACCAAGCTCCGACCGTCGCTCGAGGATGGCCGCCAGCCGGCCGTTCGGATTGAACGGAATGCGGCGGTTCTCCTTGTCCTTCGCCGTCGCGCCTGGGATGCCGATCTGGCAGGTGTCCCAGTTCACGCGCTTGTTCTGGATGAGCAGCATCTCGCCGCGGCGGCAACAGAGTTCCAGCGCGCCGATGAGGCGGTCATGCAGGAGTGGTCCGACGAACTGATGCTCGGGGGCGTTCATCTTCTCGAGCGCCGTGTCGAGCAGCAGCTTTTCTTCCTCCCGCGTCAGCCGGCGGTCGCGCATCGTCTCCGCCTTCTTGTTCATGCGCACGCCGTACCGGTGGAACGGCGATTTCCTGAAGAACGACGGCGTCTGCGCCATTCCCCAATTCATCGCCGCGCGAAGGACTTCGAGTGACCGATGGATCGTCGCGATCTCGACATCCTCGGCGTAATCCGAATCCGTCTTGAACCGATTGATCTCATCGGGTTCTTCAAGCACGTCAAGTGGCAGCTCGCCGAGATGCTTCTTGAGCACATCGACGCGGCTCTTGACCGACTTGATGCTCCGGAGCGCCGCCGGCCTGACGCACCGTTCCACGTACGCGTCGAGGAACTCGGAGACGCTTGCCGGCGCCTTGTCCGCCGTCGCCTTGCCTTTCACCCGCGGCCGCCGCGGATCCCGGCCAGCTTTGATCTCGCCGATGAAGAGGCGCTCCCAATCGCGCGCTTCTTCCATCGACTGAATCGGCCGCTGCTTGCCAGGCTCCATCCGCGGTATCGCGAACTCGTTTACCGGCATGCGGTAGCGAGCGCCCTGATACATCACGTCGAACCGCAAGTGCTCGAGGCACCTTCGACCGTTCTTGCACCTGCTGCTTCTACATCGCCTTCTGATTGCCATGTGACCTCCTACATTCGAGTCCTCCTGAGGGTGCCTACCATACTCGCGTCGGCGCTCCGCGGCCAATCCAGTCGAGGACGTCGCGCGGATGGAAGCGCCGGCCTCTCACGCCGAAGCGGGTGAAACTGAGCAGACCGCGCAAGTACGCGCGCCGCACGGTCTCCTCGTGACAGCCGACGTACTCCGCGGCCTCGAACGCAGTCAGGAGTCGATTCGGCAGCTCGCCATACGTCGTCGCCGGCGGTTCAGTGTTCACTGCGGAATTCATGACAAACCTCCCAAACATCTGACCAACGGATCAACGGTTGTGCGCTGATTGGCGAGATGCACACCGTGGCCTGGGCGACTGAGGCCATCTCGCCTGTGGTGTCGTCGCGGGCCTGGGCCGGCGATCGACGCTGGTCGTGTTTGAGAAGAAGCGCGCCCGTGAACGGCCACGAGCGCGGTTTGCCAGTGTTACGACCAGAGGGCCGTCGCGCCGTCTGGTGACCAGGCCGGCGCTCAACGTGCCCTATCGGGTTGGTTTGTCCGCCCTCGGTGGCTGTCGATCGTTCGGAGGGCGATATGGCGCTCCGCTTCGTCGAGCCTCGGTTCGTCGCCGTACCGGAGCGGCCGCTCCTTCAATGGCCGACGCCGAGCATCACCGACCGGACGATGGGTGCTTACAACCGTGGCCTCTGGGCGAGCGGCGTAAGCAGCCTCCAACTCGGGCGAGTGGAGGGGGTGGCGACCCGTCGCCACAAACGATGCTTCGAACGTACGAGAGATCCGCGATTCTCGTCACGCTCAACAGACCCAAGCTCGTGCCTCAAGTCGAGTTTGAACAGCACTTCTCGGTGAGAGGGATTACCTTTGAACCTCCCAAACGGCCACCCTGTTCGACGAGCTTCGACGGGCACAAATTCATTTCCGGAAACAACGGACACCCGCCAAGGCACTCCTTCGGTGTCGCGCAGTCGGTACATCCGCGCGTTGCGTGCTTCTGTCGGATAGTCGTAAACGCCGGGTGATTCCTCCAGATCTCGGCGAGTGACGTGCGCTTCAGAGATACGCCGTTGTACCCCGCTTCGACCATGAACGAGCATGGGTACACTTCCATCTTCTCGGACACGAACAACGAAAAGCGCCCAGCATCACACCCTTCGACAGACACCGCAGGAGCTGCACCCAGTCGTGCAAGTCCCGTCACGGTGCATGTGTCGAAGCCGATCTTGAAAGGCAGCCTGGTCGTCGTCGCCAAGCTGAAGAACTCCTCGAGGCGAGCGCTACGGTTTAGCAGCAGGCCCTGGTCTGCCTGCCTGCCGATCGGCTTGTAGTTCAGGAAGACAATCGCATTCGCTTCCTGCAGGAACGTCGGTGGCGCGTGCAGCCACTCGATCGCGGTATCGACGCTGCGGCTGGTGAGCATGAAGTGAATGTTCGTTACGATCCCGCGCGAGCGTAGGAGCCCGATGGCTGCTTCCGTTTCAGAGTAGGGAGGATACGCGCTGACGGCAACGGCGCCGCAGTGCGCCGCTGTGGCGTCCAAGACTGCCGGAGTCAGCCCCCTGCCGTTCGTTGTGTAGTTGGGAACGATGCCAAAGTCTTCCCGAGTCGTGCGAAGAATCTCTGCGAACTCAGGATGTTGATTCGGATTTCCTCCGCCGAGCGCCACTTGAAAGACATGCGCCTCGCGCGCCTGGCGCATGACCTCGCGGTAGTCCTCAAGCGAGATGTGGTTGCCGCTCTCGTCCGACTTGCGGTAACAAAAGAAGCACCCGCGGTCACACCAGTTTGTGATCGCGATGTCCAGGAGTTCCGGGCCATGCTCAGCCCAGAATGGGTCGTCGAAGCCTTCGTCCTCAACACGAGCGAAGAACCCCGAGTTCGGGTTGAACACCGCAGTGTAATGATCCGACTCGAATCTCTTGACAACGAACGACGCGTGGCTCGGCCTCACCACACGCACTCCAGGCCGTTGAAGTAGACCTTGTCACTCTCGATCTCGAAGGAGTCGGTACAGAAGAACGTCTGGATATTGCTCGTCTCACTGTCCAATGAGCCGAAATACGCCTTCAGCCCACGCTTCCTCGCTTCACGCAGCTTTTCCCACATGCGTGGTGAGAGTTCGCCGTGACGATGCCGATCGAACCACCGCTCAATAGGCATATCCTTTGGCGCAACGCGAAAGTCAATCTTGACGCTCGAACTATCAAGTACGTCTCTGTACAACTGTGAAAACAAGTCGGCGATCGGCGAATCGGCAGAGACTCCCATGAGTTTGAAAAAGTCGCTCTTGTTGAGGTCGTCCTTGGAAATGATCAGAAACGACGTCGACGAGCTATTCGTCACGAAACCGCTTCGAATTTTCATTCGGTCACGTTCCTTCCCAAGACCCTCTCGATAAACGACTGACCGTACTCCTCGTCGATGAACGAGTACGTTGGCTCAAAATAGAAGATCGCTTGCGACCTGTCGAAGACTGCTGTCACCTGATTCGTCACCTCTGGGGCCCACAAGAATTGCCTCCGGAGATAGGTGTCGAACGTCGAATACTCCCCCGCGAAGTACTTCACATAGTCGCTCTTCAATTCAAGCGAACGGCGAAACAGGCTGTCATAAAACCTCGATACCAGATCTCCTGCATAGGTTCCTCGTTGAACCTTGGCCCGTCGTAAGGCGACGCTCTCACTAACCGTGCGTCGAAGGGAGATGACGAAGGCTTCGCGCTGTTTTTCGTTACGTCCCAAGAACAGGACCATCGACACCTCCAACATACGGACGCGATTCGAGATCAATGAAGCGGTTCACCTCGGTCAGCAGCACCGGATCTTGCGTTCCGTCGCGCTCGCGAATCGCCCGGGCCCAGAGGTCCATTGTCATGACATGCGGCCTGGCCTCAAGTGATGAAAGCGCTCGCCAGACGTATGGACGATGGCGTGTCGCTCGATAATCAAGCGACTCCACGAGCAATCGCAATATCTGTGTCGGCCGGCGCAGGAGCAGCGGCCGCAGCACCGCGTCGGCCCCACTATCGAGAATCGCGTTGGAATCGACAGGCAAGAGGACAATCAGGAATCTGAACAGCTGCTCTGTGGAATGCTCCGGGAACTGATCCGGCTTTTCAACGACATTTCGCTTCAAGAACTCGACAAAATCAGCGGCGGATACTCGATCTCCGCTGTATGGCCTTGTTCGGAACGCCTCTACGACCACTCGGTGGAATGTCTCGTCGTCAGCGCCGGCAACAAATGACAGCAGCAGTTCGAGGTTTAGTATCGGATGTCGATCGGAACGCCACCGAACGGCCAATCTCCGCGCCAGATCGCGGCCCCTCTCTTCTTCAGTGAGACCGGCCGCGACAATCTCCCGATCAGCAGGCTCCAGAAGCGCTGAATCGATGTTGAAGATTTCGGTGTCATACACTTCGCGATACCACGACTGTGAGCGATAGAAAGCACGAAATTGCTCACGCTCTGGTTGCCGTGCAGCGTAGAACAGAAACCGCTTGATTCCCTCCGCGACTGGGTTGTCGGCCGGATCTGTCTTCGATACGTATTGCGAGAAGAGCTCAGGGTTGTCTGAGTAAACCCGATTCAGCAAGTACTCAGAGAGAAGAAAATCGCGGAACTCATCGAACGTGAAGTTGATCGTCTCAGAGCCCGAGGCGAAGACGGCGTCCGTCTGAGGAGCGTCCCGACGCAGGATTAGCTCCTCGTCAAGCAACGCGTACAAGGCTTCATGCAGTTCCTCCGGCACGAGCGACGCCGGGACGTCGCTGAAATGCCACGTGTCCAGCATGCCTTTCAACACGACTTCGAGTACTGCAAAGAGGGGCGCCTGTGCCCCTACCGGGCGAACCTTCCCGGTCATGCGCTGGGGTGTGGATCTCATTGTGAGCATCTGAGGGGAATTTCCGCAGCGGCCTGATGGCCGAGCGAGGCGGGATGAGGGCAGAGCCTGTACCATCCGAGGTGCTGAAGCTCCAGACGGAGGATGCCCTCAGATGCCGATTCTGATCTCGATTCCCGATGACTGCAAGTCCTTGGCCGACGCCATCACCCAGTTGGTGACCAGCGTGGAGCGGGCGCATCGTCGTACCGCCGGCGGTCGCGCCGTCGATTACGCCCAGATTGAGCGAGAGCTCGGGGAACGGACGGCCACGGTGGAGCGGGCCGCCCACCAGACCCTCTTGGCCGCCCTCGACATCGACGCGCCCGCCGTCGTGATCGACGGCCGCGTCCATACGCGCGTGCATCGCGCCGAGGGACGGTATTACACGCTGGCCGGCGATGTCGTCGTGGAACGCACCTTGTACCGCGCGGAGCGCAACGGCCCAGTCGTCGACACGATCAGTCTGCGAACGGGTGCGGTGGACGGGGTCTGGTTGCCCGAAACGGCCACGGCCATGGGGCATCTGCTGCAGCAAGGGACAGCCCGGGAAGCCGAGGACACGGCGCGCCGGGTCGGCCGCCTGCCGTACAGTCGGTCCAGTTTCGATCGGGTCGGCCATGCGGTCGGTCAGCTCTACGCGCGCAAGAAAACCGAGATCGATGACGCGCTGATTGTGGCGCTGGAGATTCCGACCGAGACCCGGTCGGTGAGCTTCGGCTTGGATCGCGTCTCGCTGCCGTTGGAGGAGCCCCGCCCGCGCCCCGTGGGGCGGCCGCGAAAGGACGCCCCGAAACGGCCGGCACAGCGGGTCTTCCGCATGGCCTACTGCGCGACGATCACCTTCCATGACGAGCGCGGGACCGCCCTGCACACGATTCGGCAGGGCGCGGTGCCGAGTCGCGATCCTCTGGAGCTCTGTGACCGGCTGCTGGCCGATGCCGTGGCGATCCTCGAACAGCGCCCGGAGCTCCGCGTGGTCCTGCTCACGGATGGCGCCCCGGAACTGCGCGACCTGCTGCGCAGCGCGCTCGATGAGGCGACCCTCGGCACGACGGTGTACGAGCTGCTCGACTTCTGGCACCTGCTGGAGAAACTCGCGCCCGCCGCCGCGGTCGTCTACGGCGAGACGCGCGCGCCGGCGGTGGTGGCGCAGTGGCGGATCGACCTGCTCAATCGCAACGCCGCACCGGATGACATCCGCACGGTCTTGCTCCGGTCGGGCCAGCGGCACGTCCGGACCGGCCCGAACCGCCCGGTGCACGAGGCCATTACCTATCTGGAGAATCACCGGGAGCGCATGGGCTATCCGGGCGCGCGGCGGCGCGGGCTGCCCATCGGGAGCGGCAATACCGAAGCCACGTGCAAAACCCTCATCACGGTCCGCATGAAGCGCAGTGGTGCACGGTGGAAGGAGACAACGGCGGCCGACGTCATTAATCTACGCGCACTCGCACTCAGTGACCGGTGGGCGTCCGCCCTTCACCTCACGCTCGCCCCCCTCCGAAAAGCTGTCCGGATTGCGGCGTGATCACAATGAGAGCCACACCC
>Ga0194128_10006910_pt1 | contig 15058 bp, 15 predicted proteins | sample TA2KigCa65mmetaG_FD_148650 | JGI IMG/M metagenome (GOLD analysis project Ga0194128, IMG submission 148650) | Freshwater microbial communities from Lake Tanganyika, Tanzania - TA2015037 Kigoma Deep Cast 65m | ecosystem: Environmental > Aquatic > Freshwater > Lake | place: Tanzania: Lake...
ACCGCATCGCGCGCGCCATGGCGGGCAAGCCGATCGCGATGCTGCGCCATCATGGCGCGATCGTCTGCGGCGCCCATGTCGCGGCCGCCTATGACGATCTCTACTACCTGGAGCGCACCGCCATGGCGCAGATCGCGGCCATGAGCACCGGGCGCCCGCTGAAGCTGATCGAGCCAGACATCGAGCGCCGCGCGGCCGCCCAGATCGCCGCCTTCTCCAACACCGATGCTCACGGCATGCACTTCGCCGCGCTCAAGCGCCTGCTCGATCGCACCCAGCCTGACTACAAGGAATAGCCAGGTCGCCGCCATGGCCGTGGCGGAGGAAGGCGATGCGGGCCCGGCGTGGCGCAAGCCGGCGGGCTTCGCGCTCGGCCTGATCGCGTTCTTCGCCATTCTGCTGACGCCGCCACCGCCTGGCTTGGACGAAATCGGCTGGCGGGTCGCGGGCGGCGCTCTGCTGATGGCGATCTGGTGGCTGACCGAGGCCCTGCCGGTCGCGGTCACCGCGCTCGTGCCGCTGATCCTGTTCCCGGCGCTCGGGGTGATGACGGCCAAGGTCACCGCCTCAGCCTATGGCGATCCGCTCATCTTTCTGTTTCTCGGCGGCTTCCTGATCGCGGCCGCGATCGAACGATGGGGCCTGCACCAGCGCATCGCAACACGGGTGCTCTCGCTCGCTGGAGGCCGGCCCTCGCTGATCGTGCTCGGCTTCTTCAGCGTGGCGGCGTTCCTCAGTCTTTGGGTCAGCAACACCGCGACCGCGGCGATGCTGGTGCCGGTCGGCCTGTCGACGCTCAGGGCCTTTGACCCACCCGGTGACGGCGGCTCGATCACGAAAGGCCTGAGCAATTTCCGCGCGGCGACCTTGCTCGCGATCGCCTATGGCGCGACCATCGGCGGTGTCGGCACGCTGATCGGCACGCCGCCGAATGCGCTGTTCGCGGCCTATGCGCGCGATGAACTCGGCCAGGAGGTGAGCTTCCTCGGCTGGATGGGCATCGGCCTGCCCGTTGCCGTCATCATGGTGCCGATCGCCTGGCTCTGGTTGACGCGCGTTGCGTTTCCCTTGAAGGGCGTTGCGCGGCTGCACACGGGCCCGAGCGCGGACGGGCCCAAGCCCAAGCCTCAACCATTCTCCCAGCCCGAGATCCTGACCGCCGCCGTGTTTCTGCTCACCGCGCTCCTTTGGGTCACGCGCCCGCTTTATCAAAATGTCATTCCCGGATGGCGCATCGGCGATACCGAGGTCGCGCTCTTCGGTGCCCTCCTCCTCTTCATCCTGCCGAGTGGTCGCCTCGGCACGCCGCCGCTGCTTGACTGGAGCGTGACCACGCGTCTGCCCTGGGGCACGCTGATCCTGTTTGGCGGTGGCCTGGCACTCGCCGAGGCGATCGAGAACTCGGGCCTCGCCGCCTGGCTCGGTCGCGGCCTCGCGGGCCTCGAGGGCGTGCCGACGATCGTCCTCGTTATCGCCCTCGCCGCCATCGTGATCGGCCTCTCCGAGCTCGCCTCAAACACCGCGATCGCCGCGATTTTTCTGCCCCTGGTCGGCGCCGCGGCGGGCGGCCTTGGCGAAAACGCCACCGCGCTCGCGGTGCCGGCGGTGCTGGCCGCGAGCCTCGCCTTCATGATGCCGGTCGGCACGCCCCCCAACGCCATCGTCTTTGGCACCGGCCAGGTCTCGATCGGCCAGATGGCGCGCGCCGGTCTCGCGCTCAATGTTATTGGCCTCGTGGTGATCGTGCTGATCGGCTATCCGCTCGCGCTTCTCATCCTCGGCTGAGGCCGCGCATCGCGGCTTGTGCGACGCGTGATCCTCCCCCTTAAATGGGGCGCGCGCACCAGGGAGGATTCGTCATGGCCGATGCCGTCGTGCCACCGCCATCGCCGATCGGGCCGGAGCAGCTCTACCGCCAGACCGATCCGCGCGACCTGCCGTTTCGCACCACCGCCGAGCTTGACGAGATGGTCGGCGTGCTCGGCCAGGATCGCGCGGTGGGCGCGGTGCGCTTCGCCGCCGGCATGCGGCGCACCGGCTACAACGTGTTCGCGCTCGGCCCTACCGGCATCGGCAAGCATACGGTGGTGCGCCGCGTGCTGCGCGATCTCGCGGCCGCCGAGGCCGTCCCTTCCGACTGGTGCTACGTCTACAATTTCGAGACGCCGCACAAGCCACTCGCGCTCAAGGTGCCGGCCGGCATCGGGCTGCAACTGAAGGAAGCACTTGACCGGTTGATCGACCAACTGCGCGCGGCGCTGCCCGCCGTGTTCGAGAGCGAGGAATATCGCGCACGGCGCGGCGCCATCGAAAATGCAATCAAGAGCCGTCAGGAGGAAGCCTTCGGCAAGATCCAGGAACACGCGCGCGCGGCCAATGTCGCGATCGTGCAGACTCAGGCCGGCTTCGGCTTCGCCCCGATGAAGGACGGCGAGATCATGCCGCCCGAGGAATTCAACAAATTGCCCGAAGCCGAGCGCGGCGCGTTTCAGGCCCGGATCACAGAGATCCAAGCCGAGTTTGCCGACGCGATGCAGCAGATTCCGCTGCTCGCGCGCCAGGCCCATGAAGCCTTGACCGAGCTCGACCGCCAGGTGACCCAAGCCGCGGTCAAGCTCCTGGTGAGCGACGCGCGCAAGGTGTTCGAGGCTCTGCCCCAGGTGCTCGACTATTTGGAAACGGTCGAGACCGATATCGTCAGGAACGCGCATCTGTTCCGCGTGCAGGCGCCGAGCGAGAATCCGCAGGGGCCGGTTGCGCCGATGCATGCGACCGACGATCTGCCGCCGTTCCGCCGCTACAAGGTGAACGTGCTGGTCGAGCGCTCGGGCCAGGAGGGTGCGCCGGTCATCTACGCGGACCCGCCGACCTTCCAGCGCCTCTTTGGTCGCATCGAGCATCTGGTCGAGATGGGCAATCTGCTCACCGACTTCACCATGATCAAGCCGGGCGCGCTGCACCGGGCCAATGGCGGCTATCTCATCATCGATGCGCGGAAGGCGTTGATGGAGCCCTTCGTCTGGGAATCGCTCAAGAACGCGCTCCGCGCGCGCGAGATCCGCATCGAGGCGCCGGCCCAGGCCTATGGTCCGATCAGCACGCAGGTGCTGAGCCCCGAACCTATTCCGTTGACCGTGAAGGTCGCGTTGATCGGTGATCCCCAGCTCTATTATCTGCTCGATCGCTATGACCCCGATTTTCCCGAGCTGTTCCGCGTCACCGCCGACTTTGACGGCGACATGGATCGCACGCCGCAGAACAACATCCTATTCGCGCGCCTCCTGGCCTCGCTGGCACGGCGCGAGGGCTTGCATCCCTTGACCGGCGGCGCGGTGGCGCGCCTGTGCGAGCACAGCGCCCGGCTCGCCGGCGATGCCGAGAAGCTCTCCTGGCAAGTTCGCCGCATCGGCGACCTCGCGCGCGAGGCGCATTATTTCGCGGCGCAGGCCGGGCGCAGCGTGATCGAGCGCAGCGACATTGAAACCGCGATCAACGCCGCAATCGCGCGTATCAGCAGAATCCGCTCGCGCATGCAGGAGGAAATCATCCGCGGCACCATCCTGCTCGCGACCGATGGCGAGGCGGTCGGCCAGATCAACGGCCTCTCGGTCATCGAGCTCGGCCGTTTCGTGTTCGGCCGGCCGAGCCGGATCAGCGCGCGCGTGCGCCTCGGCTCCGGCAAGGTCATCGACATCGAGCGCGAGGTCGAGCTCGGCGGACCGCTGCACTCCAAGGGCGTGCTCATTCTTTCGGGCTTCCTCGGCGCGCGTTATGCACCATCTGAGCCGCTCGCCTTGTCGGCGAGCCTCGTGTTCGAGCAGTCCTATGGCGGTGTCGATGGCGACAGCGCGTCATCGGCCGAGCTCTATGCGCTGCTCTCGGCGCTCGCAGACATCCCGATCAATCAGGGCTTCGCGGTCACCGGCTCGGTCAACCAGTTCGGCGAGGTTCAGGCGATCGGCGGCGTGAACGAGAAGATCGAGGGCTTCTTCGACATCTGCGCCAAGCGCGGCCTGACCGGGCGACAAGGCGTGCTCATCCCGCAGTCCAACGCCAAGCACCTGATGTTGCGGAGCGAGGTGGTCGAGGCCTGCCGCGCCGGCAAGTTTGCGATCTACCCGATCACGACGATCGACCAGGGCATCGAAGTCCTCACCGGCGTCAGCGCCGGCGTGCGTGGTCCCGATGGCAAATACACAGCCGAGACCATCAACGGCCGGGTCGAGCGGCGCCTCGCCGAGTTCGCCGCCGCGCGCCGCAGATTCGCCGGGAGCGAGGGTGAGGCCAAGGCTTGACGGCGCGTTCTATAGCGGTGCGTCCATGCTGCGCCAGAGATACCACGTGGCAACCGTGCGCCAGGGCCGCCACGGCTCGGCCAGCGCGCGGATCGCATCCAGTTTGAGCTCGTCTCCATCGGCGTAGCAAAGACCGACCGCGCGCCTGAGGCCGAGGTCACCGAGCGGCAACACGTCCGGCCGCTGCAGATGAAACATCAGGAACATCTCGGCGGTCCACCGGCCGATGCCGCGGAGCGCAACCAGCTCCTCGACCACCGCGTCATCGTCGAGCCGGCGCAGGCGCGCAGCGTCGAACCGCCCATCGCGCGCCGCCTCGGCGATCGCGACGAAGTAGCTCGATTTCTGGCGGGTCAAACCGAGGGCACGGAGGCCGGGCTCGCCCGCGACCAGGATCGTGTCCGGCCTGATCCCACCCAGCGCGTCCGACAGCTTGAGCCACACCGTCTCGGCCGCCTTGGTTGAGATCTGCTGGCCGATGATGGCGCGCGCCAGCATGAGGAACGGGTCAGTGCGCCGGCGCAGGCCCGCACTCCGGCTGGTCGCAATGATCCGCGCCATCACCGGATCGGCTTCGCTGAGCGCTTCGATCACCTCCGCCCAATAGCCCGGACGGCGGCCAAGGGTGATGCCGCCCCTGCTCATGCCGCGAAGATCGACCGCAGCCGTTCCTCAAGCTCGCGCACGCGAAACGGCTTGGCCAACATGGTGGCGCCGAGCCGATCAAGCTCGAGCGCATCGATCACGGTGTCGGCGTAGCCGGACATGAACATGATCCTGAGCGCGGGCCGGAGCGCGCGGGCCTGGCGGGCGAGCTCGGCACCGTTCATGCCGCCGGGCAGCATGACGTCGGTGATCAGGAGCGCACAATCGTCCCGCCCTGCCAATAGCGCCAGAGCGCCCACGCCATCGGCCGCCTCGATCGCCTGGTAACCATTCAACCCGAGCGCGCGCGCGACGAACTCGCGCATCTCGGCATTGTCCTCGACCAGGAGGACGACGGGGCCGCTGGCTTGGATCGACGTCATGCCCCGAAGTCTATCGCACTTCGTCGGGGAGGTTGAGCGCAGGCGCCATCAGGGCTGGCAAATAGAGCCTGACCGTCGTGCCACGGCCAGGGGCGCTGTCGATGCGGACATGACCACCCGACTGCTTGACAAAGCCATAGACCATCGAGAGCCCGAGGCCCGAGCCCTTGCCAATGTCCTTGGTGGTGAAGAAGGGCTCGAAGGCACGCTCGGCCACCTCCGCGCTCATGCCGGTGCCGGTGTCCATGACGCTGATGACGACATAGCGACCCGGGCCGAGGTCCTCGCTCGCTTCGCCGCCCTTGCGCTCAAGTGACGCCGTCGCGATCACGAGTGTTCCCCCGTTCGCCATCGCGTCGCGCGCATTGATCGCCAGATTCAACAGCGCGGTCTCGAGCTGGCTCTGATCAACCATGGCGAACAGTGGTGCGACCGACATCTGGGCACGAACGTCGATCGTCTCGCCGAGAATTGGCTTTAGCAGCGTGATCACTTCCTGCACCAACCGACGCACATCGGTCGCTTCCGGCAACAGGGTTTGGCGCCGCGAGAACGCCAGCAACCGCCGCGTCAGGGTTGCGCCGCGCTCGGCCGCCGCAAGCGCGCAGGCCAGATGATGGCGCGCCTCGACGTGCGAGGGCAGATGCGGCTCCAGCATGTCGAGATTACCGACGATGATGCCGAGCAGATTGTTGAAGTCGTGCGCGACACCGCCGGTCAGCTGGCCGACCGCCTCCATCTGCTGCGCTTGATGGAGATGGGCTTCGATCGAGCGCCGCTCGCTGACGTCCTCCATCACGAGGATGACGTAATCGACTGCTCCTGAAGGCTTGTGAACAAGTGAGAACGTGAAAGCGGCATGACGATGCGTGCCCTCCCCGCCGTGATAGTTACGCTCGATGTCGAGCACCGCACGCTCGCCATTGACCAGCGGCGCGATCAGGTCCGCGAAAGGACCGAGCTCCGGTAACAGCACCCGGATGTCGCACTTGAGGAGTTCATCGGCCTCCCTCCCCGCCAGCCGACAAAGCGTCGCATTGACGCGCAGCCATCGCCCGCCCGACGACAAATGGGCGATGCCGGCGCCGGCGCGATCGAAAGCGGCACGGAAGGTTTCCTCTGATTCACGCAGTCGTCGATGTTGGCGCGCGTAAAGCAGCACGAAGAGAAGCACACCGGCGGCGCTCAAGGCCAGCAGGCCGACAATCGCCGTCAAATAGCTGGTGAGGCGGCGCTGTACGCGGTCATTACTCTCGGCGTAGAAGGTACGGATCGCGGGGCGAAGATCGCGTACCGGCGCCTCGATGGGCGTAAGCGCGCGGCGAATGCGCGCGGCCACCTCCGACAAGGACGCCGAACCGCGCGTTGCCATGGCGGCATCGGCCTCGTTTAGCGCGGCGCCGAGCTTCGTCATCGCCTCGCTGAATTCGGGCACGCCGGCGAAGTCGTTGCCGAGCGCGCCTTCGATCGCCATGGTGCGTCGGCCCACCAGGACATCGAGCCGAAGCTGCACCGTCTCGAACGTAGCGCCAGGATCGCCGTGCTCGGCGCGCACCACCTCCACGATCAGCTGCTGAAGCTCGGCCTGGAGCTGATGGCCAACCCAGTAATTGTCGTAGGAGTTGGTGGCCTCGACCAGCTCGCTGCGCTCGAGCGTGATCAGCAGGTAGATCGCAATCGCGGACGCGACCAGCGCGAGGCCGATGCCGAAGCGCAGACCGATCGGACGGAGTCGATCGGCCAAGCCGAGCTGCCCGCCAATCATCGCCTATCGAAACTCGAGCGAGCGCAATTGCCACACCGAGCGCGCCATGTATTTCTCGGTGTTGAGGTCCGCATCGGAATCGAAATCGTAGATGATCCAGAGCGGCCCCTTCTCGCGGACCGACATGGGTGCACCATCGAGCCGATAGGCGATGATCAGCCGATCGCTGGTGAAATCCTCGATCGGGATGACGATCCTATACTCATTGAGCGCGGTCGCGACGACGCTCGTGCCCTTGGCGCCGACGACCTCAACCAGGGCCTTGCCGCCAACGCCATCGAAGCGCTTCACACCCTTGGTTCAGCGCGTCGCCGTCTCGATCGTGCGCGCATCGATCGCCTCGAGCATGGCGAGATCGAGCTCGGCCTTGCCCGGCGCATTCGTCTTGTCGATCGCGCCCGCGACCTCGAGCAAGACGGGACCGCTTGGCCGCCCCAAGGTGTTGGCGAGCGCCGGCCAGGCCGGTGCGCCCGCCACCATCAGGGTCAGCCACAAGAAGAGCCAGAGGCAGCGTGTCTGCTTCATGATCAACAGGGATCCTCAGGGTCGGCCCCGGGCTTTTGGTCCGCCGCGACCGACCCACTTGATCAGCCCGCGCGGCGGCCTGCAGGCTTCGGCGGATCAGAGCGGAAGCCGCTCACCTGCGCGGTCGCAGCGGTGCGGATCAAGGTAAAATCGCTCGTGGCGATGACATAGTCATAGCCCTGGTCGAAAGTCCAGTTGAGCGACTTGCCGGGGCGAGTGACCGTGCCCATGAGCTTGCCCGACTTGCGCATCTTGGCCTCGGCCTTCTCGATCAGCGCGACAGCCTCGGGGTCGTTGACCTGGCCGAGCTTGCCGATGCTGGCCGAGAGATCGCTCGGCCCGAGGAAGAGCATGTCGACGCCATCGACCGCCGCGATCGCCTCGATATTGTCGACCGCTTCAGCGGTCTCGATCTGCACCATGATGAGCAGTTCCTGCGGCACCGCCGCCATGTACTCGTCGAGCCTGAGGCCCCAGCGCGAGCAGCGCGCGGCATGGGGCGCGACGCCGCGCATGCCCTTCAGCGGATAGCGGCAGGCATCGACCGCCGCCTTTGCCTCCTTGGCGTTCTGCACATAAGGCACGAGCACGCCCATGACGCCGGAATCGAGCGCGCGCTTGATGTAGACCATGTCGTTCCAGGGCACGCGCATCATGCAGGTGGGCCCCATCTCGCCCACCGCCTGCATCAGCGAGATCGCGTTGAGAAGGTCGCCCGGGCCGTGCTCGTGATCGATCACCACCGAATCATAGCCGGCATTGGCGATGATCTCGGCGGCGATCGGGCTGCCGGTCGACAGCCAGCAGCCGATGGCCGGCTGGCGGGCCAGCAGTTTCCGCTTCAGTTTGTTCTCGAATGCCATGATGGGTCTCTCCTCCTCGCGCGCTCCTCTGGCGCGCGGGCAGATTAGAGCAAGGGCCAGACGCCCGGAAGCGGCTGTTCTTGTTTGTCGGCGCCGCCATCAATCCGGTAGGCTCGTGCCGACCGCGAGAGCCGCAAGGACCAAGCGCGCCATGGCCTATCGAGTGACACGACGCTCCGGCACGATGGCGGGTCGAGCTCCCGCCGGCGAGACGCCATTCTGCATTGATGACAGCACCGCCCATCTGGTGACGATCTGTCATCGCCTCTATGCGCGTGCGCTCCAGCTACGGTTCGCGGCGCATGGCGTCGCGGTCGGGCAATGGCCTCTCCTCCTCTATTTGTGGGACGAGGATGGCCTGACCCAGAAGGAGCTGAGCCGCCGGGTCCACATCGAGGAGCCGACCACGACGCGAACGCTCGATCGCATGGAGCGCGATGGCCTTGTCCGGCGCGAGCGTAATCCGAAGAACCGGCGACAGGTGCATGTCTACCTGACAGAGCGCGGCCAAACCCTGCGCGACGAGCTGGTGCCATACGCGCTCGAGGTCAACGGCATCGCGACGCTCGGCATGTCCGAGCAGGACAAGGCCAAGATCAACAGCCTGCTCGGCTACATGATCGCTCGATTGGGCTAATCCAAACGTAATAGATAAAATAATACAGTCTGGTCGCGCCAATTTACGACTGCTTCACCCGCCAGCCTCTACCATCGAAGACCCACGCCATCACGGCGTTGGCCACCGGCCACTGATCGGGCACGTGCGAGGCCTAGCGATGAAGGACAAGCTCGTCGACGGGCTGATGCCAGTCGAAATTCGCGGCCTTACCCGCGGCAGCGACGGCGGTCTCGAGCGCTGCGCACCAACCCTGCCCTTGCGCTTCGGCTTCGAGTGGCATGGCACCCGCTTCCTGGGAATCGTCCCGCGCGAGGCCGACCGGCTGGTGCTGAGCCTCGGCGCTGCCCTGGCACGCGTGCCGTTCAGCGGCGAGGACAAAGCGCGGCGGGCAAACCTTCTGTCCCTGATCGCTGCCACAGATCAAAAGGGCTCAGGCCCTACGCTAACCCTCTCGGGCCAGAACGGGCTCGAGCTCAAACAGCAAATCGCGCTTGCGGCGGACACTGCACTGACGGCGACAGTGCTGGTGACCGAGACCACCGCGGCACTGCTGTCATCCGCCGCCGTGCTCGACCTGATCGCGGAGAGCGGGCTGATTGCGCCCGCGACCACGGTGCTCAGCCCAACGGCACCGTGAAGATCTGACCCGGATAGATCAGGTTCGGGTCGCGGATCTGATCGCGATTGGCCTGGTAAATCTCTGAATAGTGGATGCCGCCACCGAGCGTGCGGCGTGCGATGCGCCACAGGCTGTTGCCCGGCTGCACGATCACCAGGGTCTCCCCCGAGGGTGCCAGCTTCGCCGCAGGCTCACGCGTGAGCGGAGTCTCTGCCCTTGCCAGCACCTGCCCGTCATTCGCGACGCTGTCGACGCGGAGCGTGTGCTCACCGATCGCGAGCGCCGCGCCCGGTGCGTAGGACCAGCGGCCGTCGGCACCGGCCTGCACGCCGCCGGCGAAAACGTTGTCGATGTAGATGTTGAGCTTCGCTCCGGGCGACGCACGCCCCGAGACCGTGATCTCGCCATTCGTCGCATAGTCGATGCTGTCGACCGAGGCGAACGGAACGTCAGCCGAGGTGACAGCAGCCCGCTCCTCCGGCAGCTGCAGCACGACCGTCTGGCCGCCGCCATCGCGATTCTGCATCACCGCCACCGCGCCGGGCTTCTCTTCGACGTCGGCCTCGACCTTGGGCTCCGGCACCGAGAGCACGACGACCTGCTGCGAGGACTGCCCGCCCGGACTTACGTCCTTGAGCGAAAGCTCGCGATCGCCGGGGGGCATCGGCGTTTCACGCGTATAGACCCAATCGCCGTTGCGGTCGGCCTGGACCCGGCCGATCTCCTTGTCGCCATCCATGATCGCGATCTCGGCGCCGGGCTCCGCCCGACCGGCCATCACGGTGCCGCCATTCGGATTGATGCGCACGACGTCAAAGGTGGGCGCGGCCGGTGTTGCCTCGCTGGCCGGCTGTACCGCCGTGCTTTCGACGCTCTCGGTCGGCGCGCTCGCAACCTCGGTTGTCGCGGCGCCCCTGGTCGCACCACTCGCATCGGCGCCATCGTCGGGTTTTTTGGCCGCACCCTCAACCACCGATGTGGCGGTTTCCTCCACGGCCTTCGCCGCGTCTGAGGCGACCGAGGCCGCCTCGCCTGCAGCATCAACCACCTTGGACGCCGCCTCGCCCGCCGCGTCAACCGCGCTCGACGTCGCGTCGCTACCGGCGCTTGAGGCGGCCGTGTCGGCAGGCTTTGCCTCGGTCGTCGCGGGCGTACCGCTCGATGCCGCGCCGGCGTCGGCTGGTTTCGACTCGCTCGAGCCAGCGGCGCCGTCTGCAGACCCGCTCAATGAGGCCTTGGTCGCCTCGGCGCCTTGCTCGGCCTCGATCTTGGCCTTCTCGGGGTCCGGCCCGCCGCCGCCGGCAAAGACGCCTGCCAGGACACCACCAATGATCGCCAGGCACCCAACCGGGATGCCATAGCGCAGGACCTTCTTGTTCACGGACGTGCCTCGACGCAAGTTAACGATTCATGACCGCCAAGCTACCACGGGCGCCGAAAGCGCTGCAAAAGGACTCGCTGGGTGGCCAGTGCCTGGCTCAAACGGCCGGCGCAGGAGAACTCAGTCGAAATTGAAGTCGCCGCCGGCCTTTGGCGGCCGCGGCGCGCGCACCTGATAATGGATTGGCGGGATCGATTTCAGATAGGCGGCGATGGCTTCGAGATCGGCCTGGGACAGGTATTTCAAGCCATCGTCGATCGCCTCGCGCATGCCGCCCTGGAGGTCATTGCCGTCCGGCCTGAAGCCGGTGCGGAACAGAAAGACGATATCCTTGACTGACCAATTCCCGATGCCGGTCTCCACGTCAGGCGTGATGTTGGGCACGAGCTCGCCCTCGGGCCCGCTCTTGGTTCCGGAAAGATAGTCTTCGTTGTCGACCGCGCCGAGAATGTTTCGTGGGGTATGGCACTCGCCGCAATGTCCGAGCGCATCCACCAGATAGCGTCCGCGATTGATTTCGGGCGCCGCCTTCGGGTCAGGATCGAGCGGGCGGTTGGAAAAGAACAGCAGCTTCCATGGCCAGTTCGCGATGCGCAGGCTGAAGGGGAAAATCAGGTCGTGCGGCGTGTTGGGCCGCGCGATCGGCGCCTGAGCAAACAGGAACGCCTTGAGGTCGAGCATGTCGGCCCGCGTCATGCGGGCGTAGCTCGAATAGGGAAACGCCGGATAATAGTGATCGCCCGCCGGCGAGACGCCCTCGCTCAGCGCCTTGACGAAGTCCTCATCGCTCCACTTGCCGATGCCGGTCTCCGGGTCGGGCGTGATGTTGGGCGTGTAGAACGTGCCATAGGGCGTCACCATCGCCCGACCGCCCGCCAACTCCTTGCCGCCGCCCTTTTTGTCGGTGTGGCAGGCGATGCAGCCTGCCGCGCGAACAATATAGGCGCCGCGCTCGGCCGGGCTCGTCGGCGGCTCATCGGCCGCGGTGCGTGAAAGGAAGGCGCCCGCGAGCAGCGACGCGCCGATGAGCGCAATTGTCACGCCCCGTGGCGGCACCCGCCGCGCGCCCTGGCGCGCCGCGGCGCACCAGGAACGGCGGGAGTGACGTCGCACGTTCAACGAACGAGACAGTAACCCGCTAACCTCACTGCGCCTTCTTTACGCGGAAGGGCTCATGGCAGCCACCACAGGCCTTACCCACCTCGCCGAGCTGCGCCCCGATCGCGCCGACATCGCCACCGGCCGCAACCTCGGCCAGCTTGGCCGACTGATCTTCGAGCGTCTTGGCGGCCGCCGCGAACTTGTCCCAGTCCTTCCAGATCTCGGGTTTCGCCTCGCTCGGCGCCCCGGCCTCGGACCCCGCCGGGAAGATCTCTGGAATGAGCTTGGCCAGCGAGGCCATCGACTGGGCGTGCCCCGCGACGTGGCCGGCATAGGAGACTTCGCCCTTCGCGACCATCGCGATCGCGGTAATGTGGTCGGCCAGACCTTTCATGACTGCCTGCCGGTACCCGATCACCTTGGCCGGATCATCTGCCGCCGACACGCCGGACACGACCCCAGTCGCGGCCATCACCGCCGCCATGGCACCGATCGCCATCGCCCTCGTGAGCTTCATTGTGCATTCCTCCCGTTTTCCTTTGGGTTCCTCCAGCCGCGCATGGCGGCACGAGACCTTATCAGCGCGCCGCGGTCGGCTTAAGTAACAGGTCTGTTAATGACTTGCACCGCGGCCCGGAAAGCATCAATTAGCCGGCTCGGCCTATGATGGGGTCGATTCAGCCTGTTGACGAACGGTGTCAGAACGATGGCGGGGCGGGGCATTTCATCGGTTTGCGTCTATTGCGGCTCGAGGACCGGGCATGATCCGGCCCATGCGGCGGCGGCCAGCGCGCTCGGCCATGGGCTCGCCAGCCGTGGGCACGCGCTCGTCTATGGCGCGGGCGGCATCGGGCTGATGAACGTCGTGGCCGACGCGGTGATCGCGCGCAAAGGCCTCGCGATCGGCGTCATCCCGCGCCATCTGGCCGAGCTCGAGCTCAAGCACAATGGGCTGAGCGAGACCGTGCTGGTCGACACCATGCATGAGCGCAAGCAGATCATGTTCGAGCGCGCGGATGCCTTTGTCGTGCTGCCGGGCGGCTTCGGCACGCTGGATGAGCTGTTCGAGATCCTGACCTGGAAGATGCTCGGCCTGCATGACAAGCCGGTCTACGTGCTGAACAGCCAGGGTTATTGGGACCCTCTTGAGGAGCTGATCCGCCAGGTCATCGGCCATGGCTTTGCCGGCCCCGAGACCGCGGCACTGCTCACCTTCGTGCCGGACGTCGAGCGTCTGTTCCGGGCGCTTGACAGCCATGTGATCGAAACACCGGTCCAGGCCCGCGCGCACCTCGCCTGAGGCGGTGGCCGAGGCTCGAGACTCGCACCTTTCCGGGGCTTTGCCGACTCGGTGGCCGATGCTATCGTCCGAGCTCTTTCGCGTGCCCCGCCCGAGAGCAACAGCCGGAGCTGGTCCATGAAGAAGATCAAGGTCGCCAATCCCGTCGTCGACATCGATGGCGACGAAATGACGCGCATCATCTGGGCCTGGATCAAGGAGCGCCTGATCCTGCCCTATCTCGACATCACGCTCGAATATTACGACCTCGGCATGGAGCACCGCGACAAGACCGAGGACCAGGTGACGATCGACGCCGCCAACGCCATCAAGAAGCACGGCGCCGGCGTCAAGTGCGCGACCATCACGCCGGATGAGGCGCGCGTCAAAGAGTTCAAGCTCAAGAAGATGTGGAAGTCGCCCAACGGCACGATCCGCAACATCCTGGGCGGCACCGTGTTCCGCGAGCCGATCATCTGCAAGAACGTGCCGCGTCTGGTGCCCGGCTGGACCGACCCGATCGTGATCGGCCGCCACGCCTTTGGCGACCAATACCGCGCGACCGACTTCGTGGTGCCCGGCAAGGGCAAGCTCACCATCAAGTTCGAGCCCGAGGGCGGCGGCAAGCCGATCGAGCACAAGGTGTTCGACTTCCCGGCCGGCGGCGTCGCCATGGCGATGTACAACCTGGATGATTCGATCCGCGAGTTCGCGCGCTCCTCGCTCGCCTATGGCCTGATGCGCGGCTGGCCGGTCTATTTGTCGACCAAGAACACGATCCTCAAGGCCTATGACGGCCGCTTCAAGGACCTGTTCCAGGAAGTGTTCGAGAAGGAGTACAAGGCCGAGTTCGAGAAGGCCGGCATCGTCTATCAACACCGCCTGATCGACGACATGGTGGCGACCGCGATGAAGTCGTCGGGCAAGTTCATCTGGGCCTGCAAGAACTATGACGGCGATGTGCAGTCTGACTCGCTGGCGCAAGGTTTCGGCTCGCTCGGCCTGATGACCTCGGTGCTGCTGACGCCCGATGGCAAGACGGTCGAGGCCGAGGCCGCGCACGGCACGGTGACGCGCCATTTCCGCGCTTTCCAAAAGGGCGAGGAGACTTCGACCAACCCGATCGCCTCGATCTTCGCCTGGACCGGCGGCCTCAAGCACCGTGCCAAGCTCGACAAGAACGCCGAGCTCGAAAAGTTCGCCAAGACTCTGGAGAAGATGTGTGTCGCGACCGTCGAGGAAGGCATCATGACCAAGGACCTCGCCGTCCTGGTCGGGCCCAAGCAGGTCTATGTCTCCACGACCGCGTTCCTCGACGCGCTCAAGGAACGGCTGGACAAGGCGCTCGGCAAGTAGCGCCCACGCACTTCGCTAAGCTTGCTATCAAGGGGCCGGGCGGTAACGCCCGGCCCCTTTTTCTTTTGAGTTGTCGGCGTGGCTGTTTGTTGCGCCTGACTACGCAACAACTCCAATCGTCATGGCCCGACTTGATGGTGTGGACGGCCCCGGCTCTACGGCATCGCAATGTGCCAATGTGGTCGTGGGTAATGACCGCATGATGAGGGAGCCGTCCACCATGGAAG
>Ga0194128_10006915_pt1 | contig 15040 bp, 10 predicted proteins | sample TA2KigCa65mmetaG_FD_148650 | JGI IMG/M metagenome (GOLD analysis project Ga0194128, IMG submission 148650) | Freshwater microbial communities from Lake Tanganyika, Tanzania - TA2015037 Kigoma Deep Cast 65m | ecosystem: Environmental > Aquatic > Freshwater > Lake | place: Tanzania: Lake...
TCCCACACGAAATGAAACATCTCATGTGTCAGGATCCGCCGGTATTCCGCGGCGCGCCGCTTGAGTGACGGATGCAGGTAGATCACCCGCCGCCGTATGTCGGCGCCCGCCACCGCGTCGCGCGCGCCGTCGCGCAGTCCCGCCGACCATTGGATCGAAACCGCCCCGCCCGCCGGCGTCAATACGTCCGTTAAGAAATCACTTCGCAATCGGCAATGGTCCAAAAGCGGGCGCGCCCATGTCGAGCTCATCGTTCAAGTTGACGTACGGATCGCGCCCCGCGCCATACCGTACCGATGCTCCTTCGGGCAGTTTCCCTCCGAAATGCAACAGCACGGAGTTACCATCGCGCGGATCGATCTGCGCCTTGTATACCGCCGGAAGCATCGCGCCGTCCGGCCCGTGAATCGAAAAGCCGGCCAGCCGCCCTGTTGTTACCAGCTTGCCGTTTACCTCGGCGAAAAGAATCCGCACCGTCTGCCCCTCGAGCGTTGCATTCACCGGGCGCGGACCCCGCCGGTACGGCTTAAACTTTTCGATCTCCGGATGCATATCGTGCATGACCAAGTCGCTCATTCGGCGCGCGAGCCGCTTCAGATCCGGCGTCGAGATGTGAATGATATCGTCGATGCTCAAGTCCACCGCCGAAACCATCCCCACTTTCGGTATCCGCGACTCGGCCTTTCGCTGCTCATCCTGCACCGCATTCCATTCGTTAGGATTCGTGAAGGCCACATGCCGGCCGATCTGCACGTAGTAGAACGGCAGATCCGGCTGCGCGAAGTCCGCCCGAAACGCCTCAATCAGTTTTTGAAACTTCTCCGCGAATAATGGCGCCGCTTTGGGCGATGCGTCCGATTCGCCTTGGTACCACAGCACGCCGCGGACCTTGGATCCCACGGCCATGAATCTTCGATATGTCGCGCCGTATAGAGAATCGCCCTGTTTGTCGCGCATCGTGGGACTCCATTGTTCCATCGACGTGCCGCCATGCGCGCACGGAAGGAGCCCGACCGGCACGCCCGTGCGCCGCAGCATTTCCTTGGCGAACGGGAGTCCGAGGCCCGCGCCCTTCTTCCGGTTCGCGACGTATTGTTCCAACTCCTGGCCTTCCAATTTCTTCGCGACGCCTTCCTTGTTCTTTCGCCAGTGCACGGCGTCCGCGGCGTTGACCAGTTGATGTAGCGGTTCGTTGGCGACAACCCATCGATCGCTTTGATCGAATGAACGGACGCGCGGGTCGGACGGCTCGACATCGATCAGGTCGCCGACGCCTTCCATGTTGCTCTGCCCGGCCAGAATCCACAGATCGCCGACAAAGAAGTCTTTTACGGAATCTACGCTTGTCGATCCCGCCACGCGAACCTCGACTGAATACGGTCCTCCCTGCGGAACGTCCTTCAGGTCACCGGCCCATCCAAAGGAAGGCTTCACGCGTTCCAGCGCGCGCCAGTCGAAACCCGCCAACGGCTGGCCGCCCTCGCCGATGATTCGCGCCTCGACGAACTTATTGGCCGAAGACCTCGGCGCGGTGCCTGCCAGCCGGAGGTCGGCGCGCCCTTCCGCATTCCGCTGCATCACGGAGCCCGCCGCCGGGCCCATGTTGATCCGCAGATCCTGCGCCCATGCCAGTGCAGAGACCAATCCCAGTAACACTACCGTCCAAGTCGACATGCTCAAAATAGTATCATCGCCAAGACACTATGGAACGACGCACCTTTCTAACCGGGCTGATAGCCGCCGGCGTGGCGCAGGCAAAAATGACCGGGCCAATCCCGATGGGCCTCAATACCTACTGCCTGCGTTCGCTTCGCTGGAACGACGCGCAGCACCTCGACTACTGCGCCTCGCAGAAACTCGACGCGATCTTTTTACAGGACTCGCTCGATCCGAAAAAAGACGATCCCACGCACTGGAAGTGGGTGCGAGAACGTGCCAAGGAACTCGGGCTGCATTTGCAGACGGGCGGCTCGGGTGTGATGCCGCGTTCGCCCGAGGAGTTCGAAAACTCGGTGAGGACGATGCGCCGCAATATCGAGCGCGCGGCGGCGATGGGTTCGCCGTTGATGCGCGTCGTGCTTGCGTCGGAGCGAGCGAGCTTTCCGCCCGGGCCGGTCGAACAGCACATGGAGACCGCCGTCAAGCTCTTCCGCGCCGTGCGTACGCAGGTCATGGACGCGAATGTGAAGATCGCCGTCGAAGTGCACAAGGACCTGCTTGCATGGCAGCACAAGACCGTGATCGAAACCGCCGGCAAGGAGTTCGTCGGCACCTATCTCGACACCGGCAATCCGGTGTTCACGATGGAGGATCCGTACGAAGTCGTCGAGACGCTCGGGCCGTATGCGTTGACGCTGCATCTGCGCGACTCCGTTGTCTTTAACCATCCCGACGGCATTGCCGTGCAATGGATCCCGCTTGGGGAGGGGACTGTCGACTTCCCGAAGATCGTCGCGCGCGCCCGTGAGATCTGCAACCCGCTCTACATCTTTATCAAGCCGATCACCGGACGGCCGCCGCACATCCATCGCATTTACGACGACGCCTATTGGTCCACTTGGCGCGACGTGAAGGCGCGTGATTTTTCCCGATTTCTGGCGCTCGCCAAAAGGGGCCGCCCCTACGAGGGCCACGTCGTGATCGAGGACCTCTACCAGCGCCCCATCCCGCCGCACTTTCTCGCCGCCGTGCAATACCAACAGCGCGAGCACATGGAACGATCGATCGCCTACGCCCGCAAAACGCTGGGCCTTGGAGTAAGAAGTTAAAATGACTCGCCGCGACGCATTCCAAACACTCTGGGCCGCGCAGTTCGCCGCCGCGCCCGCGCTGAACGGCCTCCCGCCGCTGACGATCAAGGACGTCAAGGTCATCGCCACCAGCGGCGGCCGCGGCTATCGCTGGATCTTCATCAAGATTATTACCAGTGAGCCGGGCCTCTACGGCATCGGCTCGGCCAGCAATCACTATCAGACGCACGCCGTCATCGCGGCCATCGAAAAACACCTCGCGCCGTACTTGATTGGCAAGAACCCCGACAAGATTGAAGACCTCTGGCAGAGCGGCCACTTGCGCACCTACTGGCGCAACGGACCCGTCAATAACAACGTGTTGAGCGGCCTCGACATGGCTCTCTGGGACATCAAGGGCAAGCGCGCCGGCATGCCCGTCTACGAACTGCTCGGGGGTAAAGTCCGCGACGCCGTGCCTTGCTACGACCACTGCGGCGGCAACTCGAACGAATCGATCGTCGAATCCGTGCAGAAGTCGCTCGCTAATGGATTTCGCCACATTCGCATCCAATACGGCGGTTACGGCGGCGGCGGTTTCATTCCGAAGGGACAAGGCTCCCGGCCCGAGAACGGCCACGGCGGCACCGCCTTCGACGAAGAACAGTACATCGACGCGGTGCCGAAAATGTTCGACTTCGTACGTTCCAAAGTCGGCTTCGGCCCGAAGCTATGCCACGATGTGCATTCCCACCTGAGCGGCATCAACGCCGTCGAATTCTGCCGTCGTGTGCAGCAGCACCAGATGTTCTTCATTGAGGACGTGCTCTCGCCGGAGCAGCTCGATTGGTACAAACAGATCCGCCAGAGCTGCACCACGCCTCAGGCCGTCGGCGAGGTGTTTTCCCACCCGCTCGAGTTCGTTCCGCTTGTGACCCAGCGCCTGATCGATTTTGTCCGCTGCCGCGTCTCCGCCATCGGCGGCATCACGCCCACCAAGAAGCTCGCGACGTTGTGCGAATACCATGGCGTGCGCACCGCGTTTCAAGAAGGAGGCGAGAACGATCCGATCAACCAGTTGGCGGCCTATCACGTCGACATCTCGCACCCCGCCTTCGGCATTCAGGAAGAGAACGCCTTCCCGCCGGTCGCGCAGGAGATGCTGCCCGGCTGCGCGCAGATTCGCGGCGGGTATCTCTATGGCAATGACAAGCCCGGACTCGGCATCGACATTAACGAACAACTCGCGGCCAAGCACCCGATCCAGCCGTTCACCGAAGGCGGCCATTATCGCCTTGATCGCACTCTTGACGGGGCCGTCGTTAAGCCGTAGCCGGCCGCGCGAATGCGCTAAACTCCGGTTAATCCCATGTCTCGATCTTTCGCGGCTCTCAGCGCGCTTCTCGCGGCGTCCGCGCTCGCTCAACCCCAAAGTTCGATAACCGGAACCGTGCTCGACTCTTCCGGAGCGATTGTGCCGGCAACGGAAGTCGTCCTTACCGAAACGCGCACGGGCGTGGTCAGCCGGACCGTCTCCAACGATACCGGCACATTCACATTCGCAGCGCTGCCGACCGGCAATTACACGCTCGAAGGCGTTCGCACGGGCTTTCAGAAGTTCGCGCTGCGCGGGATCGTTGTCGAAGTTGGCGCGAGGCTGACGCTCGACGTGAAACTCGAGGTTGGCGCCGCCGCGGAGGTGGTTGAGGTCTCCGCCGAGACGACGCAGATTCTCGCCGAGCGGTCGACCTCCGTCGGCGGCGTTGTGAACGCCCAGCAGGTGCTCGCGCTGCCGCTCGTGAATCGCAACGTGCTGGGGCTCGCCACGCTGCAGGCCGGTACGCTCGGCGAGAGTTTTTCCGGCACCCGGCGCGGCGCGCTCAACATTTCGCTCGACGGCATCAACGTGCAGGACAACCGAATCAACAGCGGCGTCGCCTCCACCGTCAGCATCTCGCCCGATCGCATCGAAGAGTTCCGCATTGTCACCTCGCCCGCCGATGCCGAATTCGGCAGGGGCGTCGGACAGATCCAAATCATCTCGCGCTCGGGTACGAACAAATATTCAGGTTCTCTTTTCGAGTTCCACCGCAACACCGCCTTCAACGCCAATACCTGGTTCAACAACCAACGCGGGGTCGACGCACGCGGCGCGCAAATCTCCCCGCGCAATGTTCTGCTGCGTCACAACTTTGGCGGCCGTTTCGGAGGGCCGATTCAAAAGAACAAGACCTTCTTCCACTTCAACTATGAGAAGCTCATCCAGCGCACCAAAAACGCCCTGACGAGTACCGTACTTACTGAACAGGCGCGCGCGGGCCGCTTCCGCTACTTCAGCGGCGTCCGCAACGGCAACGCCGACGCCGCCGCGCCGACTGTGAATTTTGACGGCTCGCCGCGCCAACCCGGCAATGCCGTGCTGCAAACCGTCAACCTTTTCCAAATCGATCCGCAGTTCCGGGGCCGCGCCGATTCCACCGGTCACATCGCGAAGTTCATGACCGCCGTGCCGCTGCCCAACAACTTCCGCTTCGGCGACGGGCTCAACACAGCCGGGTATACATGGAGCCGCCGTGTCGCCGATGATTTCGATCAGTGGGTAGTCAAGATCGATCACAACTGGAATGGCAACCAACGGACGTCCGTCTCCTACTCCCGCGAGAAAACCGATACCGAAAACGGCTTCATGGCGCAACCCTTTCCAACCGCACTTGGGGGAACCTACGCCGACAACGCAAGCACGCTCTCCGTGCGCCACGTGAGCACGGTTTCGACCACAACGATCAACGAATTCACCGGCGGTTTCCAGCGCCCCCGCGTGCGCTTCTTCAGCCCCTGGGAAGTCCACGGCGTCGACAAGGTCCTGCCCTCCAACGGAGCGCAGCCATTTCTTCCTCTTCTCGCATCGGTGACGAACCCGATCGTGGATCAAGACCCGCAAGGCCGTATCTCACCGGTCTACAGCTACGGCGATACCATCAGCCGCTTCAGCGGGAAACAGGCACTGAAGGCCGGTGGCGAGGTTCGGTGGGTATCGTCGAACGGATTCAACTCCTTCACTGTCGTTCCGCGCTACGTGCTCGGTTCGGGAGTGCTGAACAATGCCGCGATCAACGCGGTGCCCGGCATCGCCGCCAACAATGGCGTCGCCACGAACATCCTGAACGACCTCACGGGCACGCTCGCCAATATCAATCAGGCTTTCAACGCCGTCGATGCCAGGAACCCGCGCTTCCTCGCCGGCGAGCCCCGCCAGCGCACTTGGCGCCAGCGAGAGATCAGTTGGTTTGCCAAGGACGATTGGAAAGTCACGCCGTCGCTGACTCTGAACCTCGGCCTGCGCTGGGAATACTACGGCGTGCCGTACGAAGCGCTCGGCCGAATGGGCGCGCTGACCAACGGATCGGCCGGCATCTTCGGACTCTCCGGCAGCGATTTCTCCGCGCTCTATAGGCCCGGCGTCATGACCGGCTCGCTCACGGCCTACGAAACCGTCGGCCCGCGCAGCGCCAACCCCAACAAGCAAATCTACGCTGGCGACTACAACAACTATTCGCCCAACGTTGGCCTCACCTACGCGCTGCCCTGGTTCGGCAAGGATAAGACCGTCTTCCGCGCCGGCTACGGCATCGGCTTCGAACGCAACTCGATTCGCAACTTCGACGTCTTCACCGCCGACATCCCCGGCATGCGCATCGTCAACAATTTCCGCGTCACTGGCCTGCTCAATCTCGCCAACGCGCCGCAAGTCACACCGAACGCGCCGCCGTTTGCGCCCGTTCCATTGACCGATCGCGGCCTGACCGCCTACGCCTACGACTCAAGCCTTCGCACTCCCTACATTCAAAACTGGAACGCGAGCGTGCAGCGATCTCTCCCGGGCCGCATGTCGATCGACGTTCGTTATGTCGGCAGCAAGGGTACGCGTTTGCTGCGCGCCTCAAACATCAACGAAACCAACATTTTCGAGAACGGGATCCTTGATGCCTTCCGCGCCGCCCAATCTGGACGCGAATCGGCGCTTCTAGACCGCATCTTCAACGGCCTTGTTCTGAGCGGCCGCACCGTCGGAACGAACATGACCGGCTCGGAATATCTGCGCTTGCAGCAGACCGGCAATGTTGCCGCGCAAAGCGTCGGCGGCGTCGCCGATTTCATCAACCGGTCGACCGTCGCCGGCGTGCCGGGTACGCTGCTGCGCCGCGCGATCCTGCCCGAGAACTTCGTCGTCGCCAACCCGCAGTTCGCCGGCGCGCTGCTGCTCGGCAACTACGCCAACTCGACCTACCATTCGATGCAGATCGAGGTGCTGCGCCGCTCGTCGAAAGGCCTTTTTCTCCAATCCAACTACACGTGGTCGAAGAACATCGGCGAAGAGGAAGGCGCCGGGCAGGATCTTCTCGACAGCTTCCGCGACGGCCGCAACCGGCGTCTCGAAAAGCGCCTGTTGACGCTCCACCGCACACACGTCTCCCGCAACAACGCCGTCTACGAATTGCCACTCTACAAAGGTTCGAACTTCGCGCTCAAGCAATTGCTCGGGGGCTGGCAGATCAGCGGCATCTTCAACATTTTCAGCGGCCAGCCGATCAACGTCGTCTCCGCACGCAACAGCTATAACAACTTCGGCGGCGACAACACCGCGTCCGTCGACGGCCCCGTCGCCAAGGGCCTCGGTCAAGTGATCGTCACCGGCAACACCGTGCAGTATTTTCAAGGCTTGACCGGCAGCACGCCGGATCCCGCCATCGCAAACATGACCACGCTCAACAACATCCGAACTACTTCGGCCATGTTCGCTATTCGCGACGCTTCCGGCAACGTCGTCTTCCGGAATCCGGTCCCGGGCGAACTCGGCAATCTGGCGTCGATGTTCCTGAGCGGCCCCGGCTCGTTCCGCCTCGACATGGGCCTGCAGAAGAAATTCCGCATTACCGAGACAAAGGAGTTCATCCTCGAACTCGACGCCCAAGATCTCCCCAACTCGCCCCAGTGGAACAATCCGAACGCCGACATCAACAGCACCAACTTCGGCCGCATCACCGGCGCCGGCGGCACGCGCATCATGTTGCTCGGCGCGCGATTTAACTTCTGATCAACGTCGCAACCGCCTGGGCTTCTCCCGACTTCCCCTCGCCCACCGGCCCGACCTTTTCCGCTGTCTTGAACTTCACTCCCACGCGATCGGCCGCGATGCCGAGCAACCGGGCGATGTTCTCCTGTACGGCAACGCGGTAGTCCTTCAGCTTTGGCCGCTGCAAAATCACAACTGTGTCGACGTTCGATACGGTGTATCCGCGCTCGCGAACGAGCGCGGCGGCGTGCAGCAGGAACCGGTCGCTCGATGCGCCTTTCCACTGCGGATCGGTATCGGGGAAGTGCATGCCGATGTCGCCCAGCGCCAGCGCGCCCAGCAGCGCGTCGGTCAATGCATGCAGAAGGATGTCGGCGTCGGAATGGCCATCGAGTCCGAACTCACACGGGATCGTGACGCCGCCGAGAATCAGCGGACGCCCTTCGGCGATGCGGTGGTTGTCCCAGCCCAGTCCAGTACGGACGTCGATCATGCTTTCTCTTCGCTCAGGAAGAGCCGCGCCAATTCGAGGTCGGTCGGCTTGGTGATTTTGATGTTGCGGTCGCTGCCGGCGACGACATGAATCGCCACGTTGTCGAGCCGCTCGACGAGGCTCGCTTCGTCGGTACCGGTGAAGCTATCGGCGGCGGCCTTGGCGAACGCCTCCTTGATCAGCGGCGTCTCGAACACTTGCGGCGTCTGCGCGAGGATCAGCCGTTCCCGCGGGATGGTCGTCTCGACACGATTCAAATGCACGCGCTTGACGGTGTCGACGGGCACGATGCCGAGCATCGCCGCGCCACAACCGGCCGCTTCCCGAATCACGCTCTCGATCGCCTCGATCTCCACGAACGGCCGCACGGCGTCGTGAACGGCGACGAGCGTTACGTCTTCGGCGAGGTGGCCCAGCGCGTTTTCGACCGACTGCTGGCGCGTCTCGCCGCCGACCACGAGGCGAACCGGCTTGGCGAGCGTCTCGCGATCGAGCAGGTCCTGCACCCAGCCAATGTCGTCGCCGCGCAGAGCCACGACGATTTCGTCGACGAGCCCGCAGCGAGCGAATTTGCGAATCGTATGCAGCAAGATCGGCACGCCTTCCAACTGTAAGAACTGTTTGCGGCTGGCGGGCCCCGCGTCGGGCTGCGTTTTGGCCATGCGGGTGCCGAGTCCCGCGGCCGGTAAGATGACGGCGACTTTCATTGTATGGGCTTAAAGCTCCATTGTAGTCTTATGAGCGCTCGTCGAATCGCGCGAATATCATTTTGCCCGCCGCGGTTTGCAGTACGCTGGTCACGGTTACCTCGACCGTGCGCGAGATTAGCTTCTTCGCGTTGTCGACAACGACCATCGTTCCGTCGTCCAAATACGCCACGCCCTGGTTCGCCTCTTTGCCTTCTTTCTGAATGAAGACTTTCATCGTTTCACCAGGCAACACAAGCGGTCGCAGCGCGCCCGCCAGTTCGTTGATGTTCAATACCGTGATGCCGTGAATTGTCGCGACTTTGTTGAGGTTGAAGTCGTTGGTCAGCACCGGGCAGCCGTAGCGTTTCGCCAGTTCGACGAGCTTCCTGTCTACCTCGTCGATGTTCGGGAAATCGTCGTCGACGACCCGCACCGCGATGTCCGGATTCTTCCGCATCTCCTGCAAAATATCGAGCCCGCGCCGGCCGCGGTTGCGGCGCTGCGCGTCGGCCGAATCGGCGATCGATTGCAGTTCGCGCAGCACGAACTGCGGAGTCAACAGCGTGCCTTCGATGAAGCCGGTCTTGGCGAGGTCCGCGATGCGGCCGTCGATGATGACGGAGGTGTCGAGGATTTTCATTCGCCCTTGCGCCGCCTGCGCCGGGCCGCGCCGAAGTCCGATCATCGCGCCCAGGTAGAAGAAGCTCAGCAGCAGGGCGAGTTGAAGGAACGCTGGAATCAGCGGCGCGACCAGTGCCGCGCCGACGAGGCCACTCAGCGCGCCAACAGAACCGCCGATCAAACGGTCGATCGCCACCGCGCGCAGGCGCACCTCAACGACGATCACGGCCAATCCAATCGCCGCGCCGATGGCGGCTGCGTAAGGCGAATGCGTCATCCCCGCGGCCGCAAGCAGCGCGATTAGAAGGAGCCGAAAGAGAAAGTAGCCGGTCATCGCGGCGATCCGGATCGCTCGAAGAACTTCCAGATCTCGCGCGTTGCGTCATACTTCTTCGTCGATGGGCCGATCGTTCTTTCGCGCAGTCCAGCCGCCGCGCCGCCCGGCCATCCGTGCCCCTGGTCGTCGATGATCACCGCTTCAACAATACCGCAGTAGCGCCGCCGTTCGACACCGTTCTCGACTACGCGGCCGGTCTCGGCGTCGCAGCCATTCGCGCGCGCCCACTTCAACAACGACGGCTCGACGGGCGGCGTCGTTCGCTTGCCCCACGGCAACGTCGATTCACCGCCTTCAAATGGTACGAGCGGATCTTTCTTGCCGATGATCCAAAGCGCCGGCATCTTACGTGTGGCGCCATCGACGCACGGCAGCGACGCAACCGGCGCGATCGCGGCGATCTTATCCCGCCGCTTTACCGCCAGCAGAAACGACAACGCCGCTCCGTTGGAGTGGCCCGTCACGAACACACGTTTCGTATCAATCTGAAAACGCCACGCGGCGTCGTCGAGCAACGCGTCGAAAAACACGGCGTCGTCGATTCGCGCCCGAGGCGAGGCGGCGTTGAGATTGCCGCCGTTCCACAACCGCGGGTTCGTCAGGAACGCGGCGTCGAGCCGGGGCCTGGCGGGCAATCCATCCGGAGCGATCACCGCGAAACCGTTCGCCTTTGCGGCGTCAAGCCAGCCGTTGCGTTCCAGGTACAACTTGCCGCCGCCGCCCGCGCCATGAAAGACGAATACAACAGGCGCGCCGGCGCTTTTCGGCGCCCAGGCGTGAACGCTCCACGTGAGTCCCTGCGACTCGACCGTGTACTCCTCGGCCAAGCAGAGCGTGCCAAGCAGCAGGAATCGCCACATCTCAGCTCACCAACGGCTGCACAACCTTGCCGTGCACGTCGGTCAATCGATAGTGGCGGCCTTGGAACTTGAATGTCATCTTGGTGTGATCGACGCCGAGCAGGTGCAGCATCGTTGCATGCAAGTCGTGCACATCCATCGGATCCTTCACGATGTTGTAGCTGAAGTCGTCGGTCTCGCCGTGCGTGTATCCTTTGCGGAAACCGCCGCCGGCGGCGAATATTGTGAAGCAGCGCGGGTGATGATCGCGGCCGTAGTTGGTCTCGGTCAACTCGCCTTGTGAATAGACGGTGCGGCCGAATTCACCACCCCAAATCACCAGCGTGTCGTCGAGCATGCCGCGTTGTTTCAAATCGCGGATCAACGCCGCCGTCGGTTGATCGGTGTCCTCGCATTGCTTCGGCAATTCGTTCGGCAGTTTACCGTGTTGATCCCAACCGCGGTGGAAGAGTTGAATGAACCGAACGCCGCGCTCGGCCAATCGCCGGGCAAGCAGGCAGTTGGCCGCGTAGGATCCGGGCCGCCGGGCGTCGGCGCCATACATTTCAAACGTCGATTCGGGCTCCTTTGAAAGATCGGCGAGATCGGGCACCGAAGCCTGCATGCGGAACGCCATCTCGTATTGCGCGATGCGCGTGGCGATTTCGGGGTCCTGGCTCTCTTCGAGTTTGATCTGATTCAACGCGCCGAGATCGTCGAGGTACCGGCGGCGCGCCGCCTCATCGTAGCCATCGGGGTTCGACAAATACAGCACCGGGTCGCGACCCGATCGAAACTTCACACCCTGATACTTCGTCGGCAAGAATCCGCTGCCCCACATGCGATCGGCGAGCGCCTGCGAGTTGCCGCGCCCTTGCGAGATCATTACGACAAATGCCGGGAGATCCTTGTTCTCGCTACCGAGCCCATACGCCAGCCACGAGCCGATCGACGGGCGCCCCGCGAGCTGAAATCCGGTCTGAAAGAACGTGACCGCCGGGTCATGGTTGATGGCTTCGGTGTGCAGCGACTTCATGATGCACAACTCGTCGGCGATCTTGGCCGTGTGCGGTAGCAACTCGCTCAGCCACGCGCCGGACTGGCCGTGCCGCGCGAATTTGAAGACGGTCGGCGCCGTTGGGAAGTTGGCCTGGTACGCCGTCATGCCAGTGAGGCGCTGGCCCATGCGGATCGATTCGGGAAGGTCCTGCCCGCGCACGCGCGCCAGGCCCGGTTTCCAATCGAACAGATCGAGCTGTGACGGACCGCCGTGTTGGAACAGATAGATAACGCGCTTGGCCTTGCGCGCCACGTCCGCGCCAAGCAGCGAGGCCGCCGCGGTCGAGAACAGAAATCCTCTCCGGTCGATCATTCCTTGGTCACCGCCTCGTCGGTATTCATCAGCAAGCTTGCGACCGCCATGTAGGCGGCGAGTTCGCGTTTGTCGAGCGCCGCGTCCGGCGGCGAATCGCCGTGCGCGAGAAACGCATCGCGCTCAGCGGCGCGCGACGCGAAGTGGTCGAGGTGATACGCCAGACTGCCTCGCAATACGCTGAGTTCTTTCTCCGACGGCGCTCGCCCAACTACGATTCGGAAGCCGTGTCGCAATCGCGCGTCGCGATCGGGAGACTCCTTCATCATCCGCTGTCCGACAAATCGCGCCGCTTCAAGGAACGTCACATCATTCATCAGGTTCAACGCTTGCAGCGGCGTGTTGGTGCGGTTCTCTCGCACCATGCAAGCCTCCCGCTGGGAGGCGTCGAAGTTCATCATCATCGGCGGCGCGGACGTGCGCTTCCAGAACGTGTAGAGCCCCCGGCGATAGAGATCGGGGCCTTTCGATTGCACGTAGTACATGTCCTGCATGATGACTTCTTTCCACAGACCATCGGGTTGATATGGCTTGACGGACGGCCCGCCGAGTTGCTCGTGCAGCAAGCCCGCCTGCAACAGGGCGGCATCGCGGATCATCTCCGCCGCCAGACGAAGCCGCGGCCCGCGCGCGAGAAGCCGGTTGTCGGGATCGCGCCACGCCTGATCGGGCGCGGACTTCGACGACTGACGATACGTCGCCGACAGCATGATGCGCTTCATCAGCGCCTTGACGTCCCAGCCGCTTTCCATGAATTCGACCGAAAGCGTATCGAGCAGTTCGGGGTGCGAAGGCCACTCGCCTTGCTGCCCGAAGTCCTCGGCGGTTTTTACAAGGCCCGTGCCGAACAGTGATTGCCACACGCGGTTCACGAACACGCGCGCGGTGAGTGGGTTTTGCCGGCTTGTCATCCAGCGCGCGAGTTCCAGGCGATCCTTCGCGGCGCCGCCGAGAACGGCCGGCAAACCCGGTTCAACCTCGTCGCCCGGCTTGTCATACGCGCCGCGCAACAGAAGATTCGTCTTTTTTCGAACGGGCGATTCGGCCATCACCATGACGGTGGGGAAAGTTCGTGTGAAGCGTTCGCGCTCTTCGCGCCGTTTGACGAGAGCGGCCCATTCGGTGGGCGCGTTGGCGGCGTAATAGAGTTCATCGAGCCTCGCGGCGTTCGGCGGCGCAACCATCGCCGCGATCTCTTCGCGGCTCAAGGCGCGCGAGTAGATCTGGACGCCGTCGATCGTCTTTAACTTCGACACGAACTTCCCGCCCGCATTGCGGAACGGCCGGTAGAGTGTGTCGGATTCAAACTTCGCTTTGACGGGCGCGCCGTCGACATACAGCCGCGCGTCCTCGGCGAGGCGTGTGCCCGAGTACGAAACGGCGACATGATACGAACCCGCCGGTAGAGGCTCTTCGGCGACGACACGCAACGCGTCGGTCTCATAAGCGTTGTTGATGTGAAACGTGAGCTTCCCGTCCTTGACGAAGAACGCGATGCCCTTGCCGCGCGCCGTCTCGGAGGCCTTGCGTGAAGCGATCGGGCCATCGCCGGAAACAACCGCGGCGATCGAATAGCGGTCTTCGATATCAAAGTCGAGCGCCATCGGGTCGGCGGCATCCTGCCGGCCTTCAAACGGCGCCCATGCGTTTTTCGCCGGTTTCCAACCACCGCGCTTGTGCTTAGCGGCGAGCGCGGATTCCATGACCGCGATGTCGCGATCCAGCGTAGCCAGCGCCGCTTGTTGGGCGGACGTTGGCGCAGTCAACAGCGGCGGCGAATTGCCGTACTTCATCGCGCGTCCGCGCTCGGGGACGTTGTTGAAGTACGCGAAGAATTCGTAGAACTCTTTCTGCGTCAGCGGGTCGTACTTATGGTTGTGGCAGCGCGCGCAGCCCATAGTGAGGCCAAGGAACACGGCCGAGGTCGTCTCGACCCGATCGACAACGTACTCAACCGCGTACTCTTCGGCGATAATTCCGTCTTCGGTATTGCCGCGATGATTGCGATTGAAGCCGGTGGCGAGCTGTTGTTCGAACGTCGCGTTGGGCAGCATATCGCCGGCGATCTGTTCGACGACGAACTTGTCGTAGGGCTTGTTCTTGTTGAAGCTCTCGATGACGTAGTCGCGCCAGCGCCACATCACGCGTTCGCCGTCGAACTGATAGCCGTTGGTGTCGGCGTAGCGAGCGGCGTCGAGCCAGCGCGCGGCCATGCGTTCGCCGTAGCGTGGCGAAGCGAGCAGCCGATCCAGTGTCTGCTCGTAGGTTTCATTGCGGTCAAGTTCGGCGGGCGTTGGCGGAAGGCCGGTGATGTCGAGGGTGGCGCGGCGTACCAGTGTTTCACGCAGCGCCTCGGGCGATGGTTTCAGCCCCTCTTTTTCCAGGCGCGTGCGCACGAAGGTGTCGATTGACCCCGTGTGTCTGGCGGGCGGGATGAACGCCCAGTGCTTTTGCCACGGCATGCCCTGATCGACCCACGCGCGCAGCGTCGCGATCTCGGCAGGCGAGAGCGTATTGCCGGTCGATTCCGGCGGCATGCGCAGGAATTTGTTTTGCTGCGTGATGCGTGGGACGATCTTCGCCGCCGCGCCTTTAGCGGCGTCTTCGAGATCGAGCCGCAGCGGCACGCCTTTGGTCTTGGCGTCGGGACCGTGGCAAGCGAAGCACTTGTCCGAAAGGATCGGTCGCACGTCGCGGTTGAACTCGATCTTGCTCTGCGCGGCGAGCAGGGCGCTGGCGACGGCGGCAAGGAAAATGTTTTTCATCGTCTGCATCAATTCTAGCCAAACACATTTGAAATGTTGAAACCATCGGTCGTCTGTCGGATGATCTTGTTGTCAAGACGAGAACAGGAGACTGGCGACCGATGGAAACGTTCACAAAGCT
>Ga0194128_10006918_pt1 | contig 15037 bp, 8 predicted proteins | sample TA2KigCa65mmetaG_FD_148650 | JGI IMG/M metagenome (GOLD analysis project Ga0194128, IMG submission 148650) | Freshwater microbial communities from Lake Tanganyika, Tanzania - TA2015037 Kigoma Deep Cast 65m | ecosystem: Environmental > Aquatic > Freshwater > Lake | place: Tanzania: Lake...
GCCATTTTCCAATTGTTCGGTAAAACCATAAGATTCCCCCAAAGCCTCCATCATAGATAATGTTTGTCCATGAGGGGGCTCAAAAAAACCCATAGGGTAAAAGCCATGATAAAAATTAAACCTCGATTTACTATTTAATTCTCTACCCCTGCAAGTATCAAATAAAAAAGAACTAAAAGCAATACCAAGCTGTCCAGTTATATTCCCCAAGGCGGCACCAGGATAAACAATATCGCCATAACCAGCTATAGAATGATTGAGCAAAAGATTATTTGAAGAAGTAAATGTACTTTGCCCTTCGGTCGGTCCAGGGACATAAGCATCAAAGTCTTTTGAGGCAGTATTTAAATTAACTATCTGGATGTTGAATTGACGACTTAAATGGCCACTTTGCCTAAAACTTACTGCCCCATTAAAAATGTTAGAACTATATGTACTATAATTCCTAGCTTTATCACCTGTAATCCGTAATTTCATGCTTTATATCTTGACAAACGCCTAAACCCTTCGTATTATATATACACGTATGATACAACTTTACAAACCCAATTCTAAGGCAACCGGTGCGGCGTGTGGTATATGGTTCAGTACTACAGAACAAGCGTTTTTCTTTCAAATAATTAAACAAGCAAGTTGGAACGACAAAACCAAAACGGGTTCTTTTGCCGAAAATAGAAACAATCAAGATAAAAAAGTAGTTGTAAAATTCAACGTATTTGAGATAGGCGGCTTCCTAAACGCTCTTGATACAAATACCCAATTAAGCAAATACCATAAAGCTCCGAATCATACAACCCAAATTAGATTTGGGCCTTACATGGATAAAACCGACCCATCTAAACAGTTAGGATTTTCTCTTTCTATTTTAAAAGAAAAAAAAGAAGATTCAATCAATAAACTTTCATTTTTAATCGGGATAACGCCAGATGAAGCGCGAGTTATTAAAGAATATCTTAAACATGGACTTATAGCAATTCTGACAGCTCCCAAAGACAAAGAGGTAAAACCAACAGAAAAAGCCCCAGAGAGAACCGCTACACAAGAACAAGTCCCAGTGTTGGCCGGAGGAACAGACCCAGTTTTTTAATTTTATTTTTCAAAAATGAAAAAAAAGAAACTGATTTTTCAGTCAGATTTTAGTATTGCAAAAACCGGCTTTGGGCGAAATGCAAAAGCTTTGCTCGAATATTTACACAATACTGGGAAATATGAAATCATACATTATTGTGTAGGCATAAATTATTCCAATCCAGAACTTGAGAGAACTCCTTGGAAATCGGTCGGGTGTCTGCCAGATAGTCAACAAGAGCTTCAAGAGCTTAACCGCGACCCCCACATCGCAAGACAAGCGGGATATGGGGCGCATTTTTTAGATAGAGTCATTTATGAGAACAGACCAGATGTTTATATTGCTGTTCAAGATATATGGGGAGTAGATTTTGCCATAGGAAGAAAATGGTTTAATAAGATTAACTCAGCTATTTGGACAACATTGGATTCATTGCCTATTCTACCAAGCGCCGTAGAAGCAGCAAGAAAAACAAAAAATTATTGGGTTTGGAGTAATTTTGCCACGAAAGCCCTACATACAAAGGGACTTACTCATGTTAAGACTCTTCACGGAGCAATAGATGATAAGTTTTTTTATAAACTTATTGATTTTCAAAAACAAACACTAAGACAAAATTTTAATATCCCAAAGGACGCTTTTGTTATAGGTTTTGTATTTAGAAATCAGCTTAGGAAGTCAGTCCCAAACCTTCTCGAAGGATATTCTATTTTCAAAAATAGACATCCAGAAATTAAAACTACAAGACTACTTTTCCACACTCATTTTGGAGAAGGCTGGAAAATTCACAAGCTTGCAGAAGAATATGGCATAAATAAATCAGAAATACTCACGACTTACATTTGTAAAAACTGTTCTCAGTATCAAGTTAAAGAATTCACCGCACAAGATATTAAATGCCCATTTTGTAATGACGAAAAAGGGCAAGTAACAACTCAGCCCGGTATTGGCGTATCAGAAACACAGTTGAATGAAATTTATAATTTAATGGATGTGTATTGCCATCCATTTACATCCGGTGGACAAGAGGTTCCAATTCAAGAAGCTAAACTATGCGAACTTGTAACGCTCGTCACAAACTATAGTTGTGGAGAAGAAATGTGTGAACCGGAAGCGTGTTCATTAGCTTTAGATTATGCAGAATATAGAGAACACGATACAGAATTTATAAAAGCGTCCACGTCGCCCCATTCTATAGCCAAACAACTATATAAAGTTTATGAAATGTCTCAAAAATCAGACAAAACATTAAAACAAATGGGTAAAAATGCCCGCCAATGGGTATTAGATAATTTTAGCGTTTCAATCATAGGCAAAAAATTAGAAGAATTCATAGATTCAGCCCCAGAAATTTCATTTAATTTTGAACAAACAGAAGAAGAAAAAAATCCATTTGCCGAAATTGACCAATCAGCCGATAATAAAAACTGGATACTTTCTCTCTACCGCAGTATTCTTAAAATGGAAGATATAAATGAAGAAGATTCTGGTGTAAAATATTGGCTAGGAGAAATGGAAAAGGGAGCAAACAGACAAGAAATAGAACGCTTTTTCCGGAATGAAGCAATAAAAAAGAACCAACAAAACAAAAAAATCAATTTTGAAGATTTTCTCAGTAAAAACGATGATGGCAAAAGAATCCTTTATGTTATGCCAGAATCCATCGGCGATGTATTTTTATCCACGTCATTATTTAAATCACTAAAAAATTCATACCCAGAATGTAATTTATATGTAGCGACGAAACCAGAAAATACTGAAATTCTTGACGCCAATCCTCATGTTTTCAGAGTTATTCCATATTCGCCTATGATGGATAACTTACTATGGCTAGAAGGACAAGGGAAGCATAAGGGCTATTTTAAAGCCGCTTTTTTGGCGCATCTAGGAACTCAACGAATTTTAAATTATATCCATAATGGCGAAGACAAAATCGAAGTTGATTTGAAATATAAATAAAAAAATAAAAAAAGGAGAAATTACTTTGCATCTTTTAACATCATATGCTTTAGCAAGTGGGACGCTTATAGAAAAACCTTTCGTTTTTCAAAAGTTTTTTCCCTTACCTTTTGATAAATTTATTACCTTCCATCCTCACTCAAAGGGGTCTAAAACATATGACTATTGGCAAGATGTTATAGATGAGCTTTTTCCAATATTAAATAATAATGGAATTAAAATTCTACAACTGGGAGCAGCAGGAGAACATTCATACAAAAATTGCGCCAACTTGCAAGGCGTAACCGGACTTGGACAAGTTGCATATTTAATCAATAAAAGCATACTACATTTGGGCGCTGACAGCTTCCCAGTTCATATTGCCTCTTCTATGTCTAAGAAAATTGTGGCCTTGTATTCCAACAACTTTATCTCAAATGTGGGGCCATATTGGAGTCGTTCAGAAGATGTTTGTTTACTTGAACCAAATAGAGGAGAAGATAAGCCAAATTTTACACTAGAAGAAAGCCCTAAAACCATCAACAAAATACCTACCGAAGAGATTGTTAATGGAGTATCAAGCCTTCTAAATTTAGGATACAAAAGTAAAAACAAAACCATTTTTGTTGGGTCAAGATACTCAAATACAAATACAATTATAGATTTTGTGCCTAATCAGGTAGTTAATTTTCCTCAAGGACAACAGCCATTTGTTATAGAACTACGCATGGATTTGGAATTTAATGAAGAGGTTTTACAAAAACAATTATCTATCTCAAAATGTGCCATCATAACAAATAAATCAATCAACAAAAACATTTTGACCCAGTTTAAAAATAATATAGCTGTTGTTTTTTATGAAATAGACAAAGATGATGACCCAGAATTTGCAAAAACACTTAAAAAACTAGGAATTAAGACTGCTTTGATTTCATACCTTTCTGAACAAGAAGTCGCACCGAAAAAGATACACTACTATGAACTTGGTAAAATTAATAGAATACCAAAAACACACCAGTCTATTACTGACTTAGTCAATAGAGAAACAAACCTCTATTATAAATCCAATAAAATAATACAAAGTAATAAAATGACTTTTTTGAGCGTATCTGACCTAAAGCGAATGAGTTCGGGGAATATAAATGAATTTAAAAAAATAGAAAACATTGATGAAAATTTTCTTAAAGAAATTGAACACTTCAAAATTGTCAAAAAGCTTGACTGATTGTAAAAACAACATACAATAGAAACATGAGCGATATTCCAAATGCGACACAAACTCCCAAACTAATTACAAGAAATGAACTGGGTCTATTAACAAGTGAAAAGGTCACCTACCATTTTAATGAGGATGGAAGTATTAATTGGCGGAAAATGATTAATCCCAAATTTCTTGTTCCGAATAAACAAGCTTTTGAAAGAAAAAAGAAAGAAGTCCCAACCTCTATTGACGGTCTGGAAGATAGAGAATTGTTAATTCTTTTACATGGATTGAAGGAGTTAGCGCAAATTCGAGGATTCAACTCTGTAAACCATACAGTTTCATGTCCATCTGTTGATTGCGTTATTTCTGTTTGTTCTATTTCTTGGATTCCAAATTATGAAACAGAAAATAGAAGCGTAATTTTTTCTGGCATAGGCGACGCCACCCCATTTAATACAAATGGTTTCGGTAAAAACTTTTTAGGCCCGATTGCAGAAAATAGGGCATTCGTTCGTTGTGTCAGAAATTTCTTAAAAATAAATATTACTGGCCAAGACGAGCTTGGAGAACAATCCAGCCCAGAAGAAGCTAAAGAATCCCAATCTGACGCTACCGTAACGCCAGCGTCTCTCCTAGAGGAAGTAATGAAACAAAAAGGAGTAACTTTTGACCATATTAAAGCCAAACTTCAAAAAGAAGGACATAAAGGCGCAGAAGACATACTCAAATTAGAAGACATCTCCAAAGTTAAAATCTTTGAGCTTATAGAACGCATCAAAAATTTAAAAACCTAAATGGCCCACGATAATATCTAGGAAGAAAATTTTCCGTTCTTTGCTCTCCCAAAACAGCTTTCCAAGCGCCGGTTTCATCTACAAGATTCCAACATAACAATTACAAACCTGCTCAAGAGCCAGTTGGGCCAGTTGCTCCCGTCGCTCCTGTTTGGCCCGTCGCTCCTGTTTGGCCCGTCGCTCCTGTTTGGCCCGTCGCTCCTGTTTGGCCAGTTCTCCCCGTTGTGCCAGTTTCGCCAGTTTCGCCAGTTTCGCCAGTTTCGCCAGTGGGGCCAGTAGGCCCAGTTGGGCCAGTTTCGCCAGTTGGGCCAGTTTCGCCAGTTTCGCCAGCTTCGCCTTGTTCGCCAGTGGGGCCAGTCTGGCCTGCCACAAGAGTGTTAGAATATGTTGGATTATAAACTATTGTTCCGGCCTGTCTAATTTTTGGAGTCGGAAATGCGTCTGGAATAGTAATAATCAATGGCTGACACTCATTGATTATTTCTCGAACTTTTTGATTGTCGTTTACGTCCTCATAGTTTATATTTGTAAAGAATATATTCGGATAAGTCTTAAAAACATAGGGATGATTTCGTATATTGACAGCATTTGAATAAGGAAAAGATTCCAATAAAACTTTATCATATTTGCAAATCTCACTTGCATGAATATATCTCCAAAATAATGCAAATGCATATCTGTTTAATGAAATCCAATAAGTATGGTCATCTATATCCCCCTCGGCTGTCGGCGTTGCGGTGCCCAGTTGTGGCACCCGACCAACAAATGCACTGCCGTTCGAAAGCGGGTTAGGTACGGCCAAACATTTTCTTTTGGCCTCTTGAAAACGGGATGTCCCATAAACTCGCATCCCGGCAGAACAACTTGTGTCTGGATTTGGGTCTGTATCGATATATGATACATTCATTGAAATATCCTCCAGGCTAGTGAAATGCTCTGATTTAGCAAATTCAGATTTAAAAACATAATCTGTTATTTGAATTGGAGTTTTAACTTTTTTGATTTTTAATGTTTCTCCAAGTCGATATGGATTATTGATTTTTGGAATATTATTCAATGAATAGTTTTGAACTGAGCCTATATTAATGTTTCCGATGGCGTCTGAGCGCCTTTGGTTGATAACATCACCAGCGACACCCCCATCTACATTAACCCACAAATGTTGGGGACGGAGAACTACAGCAAGCATTGTCCTGTATAGGTTAACAGTAGGAATTCTGTCACAAGATTCCAACATAACAATTACAAACCTGCTCAAAATATCAAAATGCTTATTCTCTGTAATGCCGGGGTCGCCATAATTTGCCACAACTCTAGCAGTAACGATTTCGGATTCTATATTCCTTTTCGTTATTCCTTTTTGATTTAAATTTTTTGATGTTTGTGGCATTAATTAAAAAAATCTATATCGTCAACTTTACCAATTGGTTCTTGAATTATTTTTAAATATCCAGTTTCGCTACTAAATGTATTTACACCCCTAACCTCATAAGAAAATAAAGAATTGTCTTGTAATATGGCAGAAAGCTTTGTCTGCATAGGGTTATTATGAGTTGTCTGTGTATAAAAAATCCTAAACAATACGGAATTAACATCAGCGCCCAAATTAATATCTCCACTGTATCCAGAATTTTGATAAAAGTTTACTTTTGCTAATGAATCTATATCTTTACCTGTATAAAGCTGCCATACACCAGAAAATTGAGAAGTTTCGCTGCTTGAATTTAAATAAAACTGTCCAGTTGAATCTAATCCAGAAATCTCCGCAATTGCAGAAAACCTATCATTAGGATTTCTATGAAAAATCATTTTTGGATAGTAATTGCTGTTATATCCAGAGCCTATATTAGTCAGAGTAATCCCGGTCGCCGAAATATAAGTTTGTTCTTCACCAGTAACAAAACCCGTAATCTCAGTGTTATAAAAAACTTCAGCGAATAAATAAGACGCTAAAGGATTTAAAATGACAGACCCAGAAAACGGAGCAAATATGTATTGATTTCCACTCGCATAAGGCACATCAAAACATTGTGCAGAAACATCTCCAGTATTAAGAATGATTACTGGCGCATAATTATATCCGGTTCCGCCACTAAGCATATTGATACCAGTGATACTATAAAAAGAATTGCCTCCATAAAGATTTAAAGAAACTGGCGCCAATAATGCCAAACCGCTTGCCCCAGTTCCTAATCCACTATTTACTTGGAAAGAAACTGGAATTGGTTTTCCGCTACATCCATTTGAAAACAAATTGTTAATTGCAAAATCTACATTTTTAATTGAATAATAACTTAAAAACTCTAAGTCTGGTATTTGTTCATAAATGCCAGAGTTAGTTAATCTCACCCCAGTAACAAAATCGCCAGTAAAAATATTAGTATATCCAGTTGGGACAAGAGGTGTTAAATGACATTTTAATGTCTTTGGAATTTTAGAGCTATTTACATCATAAGCTTCATAAATAATTTGGTGGTCTTCAAACACTGGGTTATTCCTTACAAAAAGAAATTGAGAGTTTGTCGCTCCTCCAGTTAATGTGCCGCTAAAAAGGGTCAAAACATCTACATTAACAAAATTAAATATTCCACTAATTAAGAAATTCCCTGTCACCCCAGATACTCTATTTAATATGATGTCTTTGGTAAATTTTCCATATGAAGTGTCTAAATTAAAAGAAAAAGGAATGGGGCCGTCAAGTGACCCACTAGAAATATCTGGTAAATAAAACCCCAAAGACGAACCACTGTTCACAAAACCAGATATTCTTTCATTAAAACTCGGCAAATCTGCATCCTTAAAAAAATAAGAAGAATCAAATATCTGAAAAGCAATGTCAGAATTGTTAATTATTTTTCCAGTAGCAAATGTCCCCGCTCTAAATTGGTTTTCAAATTGTATAGAAATATTAGGGTTTGGCGCATATAAAGATGGAACAACGGTCAGGCTACATCCAGTTACATTAACAAAAAAATATTTAAATATAGTAGAACTCTTAGGTTCCCCATCACAAAAAAGCTCTCCATCTACGTAATATCTATAAAGCGAATCAGATACCTCGGTTCGTAAAGATACATTTTCATTTGGCCTATAAGAATCTATGAATCTTTTTTCTGGGTCTAAAATCCTCCCAGACACAAAAGAAAAAGAAAACATTTTATTTTGTCCAGATACTCCAATTTCCGCTAATCCAGTAATGTTGCTTATTGACAAACTTGCGAAATCCATTGTGACCTGTTTGGATTCTGGAATCAGTCTTCGTTTATTTTCAGTAAATATCATATAAGTCTTGGGCCAATCTTATTTAAGATAGATTCCTGATTAGGAAGAGCTGGAGGGCGACTAGAAAAAGACAAATCAGTAGAAACACCATTATCATCAAGAGTAATATTAAAGCTTGTTAAGCCAGACAAAGGAGTTATGGCCTTAGTAAAATCACCAAACATATCTGGAGAACCTATTAATTTTACATCTACAGTTTGCCTTTGACCAGTACTTTCATTTTTATTTAGGCCAGAGATTACGGAATGATACCCAGAAACAGTAGTAATTGCTACTTTGTCCCCAGTAATTAATGTCGTAAAATGCAAAAATCCCTTGCCGTCAGTAGACATATAAGGATTAAGGTCTGGGTCAATATTGTTATTAATTACTTTAATCATTGAGGTATTATTATTTTTCTTATTCGGTGGCTCTCCGTATATTTCTGTAATTTCAGGGACACGGATTTCTCGGTCTACATGAGTTGTCATTATACCATAATACATTTCCTTGCCGAGGAACTTCTGCCCGTGGACAACCCGGTCCCGACCCGCAGTGGTTGTTCCTCCATGCGGGTCGCAACTAACAGGGTAAATAATCACTGCATTTCTATACGCCGCAGGATATGTCAATAAAGATTCAGTCAAATCAGACACATAAAAATATCCAAGCTCATCTGTTGGTGCAAATGAACCTGGGGTCGACAAACCCACATTTCTTCCTACACTGACAGCCAATGCACGAGAATTTGGAGAATCTAACTTCTCTCTTGTAAAACCAACTCTATATATACCAGTAGGATTTGGGTCACATTCATAGTTATGCAAATCGCGCGGACGGTGACGGCGCGCATCATCTGCTTTTGAAACGAGGCCTGCGTTACAAATTTCATCCAATGGATGCAGGTCACAAATAGTAGGCTTTTTTTCCTGTGTTCGGCGTTTTAACGCTTCTTTTTCGTCTTCTAGAAACTTTTCCCACATTATAGGGTTTCTTATTTTATGGTTAAGGGGTGTAAATGTTACATAACAGTTTGGGTGACGACCAACTCTAACATCAGGAATAATGCAAACGTGTAATTTTTGACAAACCTGTTTGTAAGTTCCGTCATAATTATAATAAGCTGTAGCAACTTGGTCTGCGGCCAAAGCTCCACCTATAGTTTTAGCAAGTTCTTCTAGTTCTGATTGAAATTCAGAATAAAATTCATCTAACTCAGAATGAAATGACGGCGCAAAGTTACCTACATCCCATTGCTGTTCCGTAAATCCATCTGAGTTGGATAATTGATTTAGTACGCTTGCGGTTGAATAAGATTGGCAGTTTTGGTCATTAAATTCAAGAGATTTGTTGAAATCTACGGGTCTGCTTCCCCATGTATTCTCCAATGTAGAATAATAAAATCCAGTATACAGAGCTGCTTGTGAAAGTCCGGTATAAGGAATCAAACTTACAAATGGAGCAACTCTAATGCTCGGATATTGCTTCGCCTCTGGCTCAAAATCGCTTTTAAAAGTTGTAATGGACAATCCTTGTGTTCCATATTCGAATCCACCTGTCGGAGAGTGGTCATGGTTAATGTCACCAGGAACATAAGGTGCCCCTTGTAATTGGCCTCGCTGCACCCTCCCGAATTTATACATATTTTCGGCACAATCTTGTTCCCAAGCAACGACATCATTATGGAAATCCTGATAATAATATCCTAAAAATACTTGATAAAATGAACTATCCAAAATAATACTTTGCGTTGCCGAATCATTTCCTCCGCCTTTAAACTTTAAAAGAAGATAAGATTTCATTTCCTCACCTGCCTCACCTGTAACACGGAATATTGGCGAAAACCCTAAAGCCTTGAAATGAGCATCATAATTCTTTTTTGCGTTTACCACATCGGTCCTCGCCTGCAACTGCCCCAGCGATTCTATAATTCTAGTTCCTACAAAAATGTCTCTTAACGTTTTGTTGTACTTTGATAATGCCATAGCAGTATCAATGTCTCCAAATGTTCTATTTGTAAATCTAGAAAATCTAAATAATCTGTCTAGGCCCTGCCCGAGCCCTCCTTGGGTGGGGGGCAACCCGAAATCCCATTGATAAGCTGGCTCTCCATAGTCAAAACCAAATATATCACTTTTTGTAGTGTTGGCCATATTGATATAACTAAAATCAATAGGATGCATTGGATATAATCCGAAATATCTTCTAATTTCCTTGGACTCCGTTCTGTGCTCTATGGCTCTGACATTTGCTGTAATAACTTCTTGAGTATAAGAATCTTCCAAAGATGCTGACTCTGAATATGAATTGATTCCTGCCGCACCAGTTAAAACAAATGGTTCAGAAACACGCGCCCGTGGGTCTGGTAACCCAAATAACTGTTTCACATTAACCGATTTAGAAATATCTAATCCAAAAAATGTTTTTCCAGAACAATAATAATCTAATGCAAAATCAGAACACCAATTGCCCAATACTTCTCTTAGTGTTCCTATATAGTTTTGCTTATATCCATAAATTCCTTGAGTATATGAATTTGGATTGGCGCCGTGGAAGGTCGGCGTCGCTGGACTTCCAGTAAATGCGCCGGAGAACCTTAATCCCCTTAACCTTAATGAAGCAATAAGTTCTGCAAAACTATATTTAATATCGGGCAATGCTCCACAATTTTGTTCTGGTATTTCTTCAGTTCCTAGCATCAAATATCCGCCATTTAAATCAAATTTATTAGGATAAACAAAATTTACAGGAGGCTTCGACTTGTTAATAAACTCTTTCCAATTGGAAAAAATCTTATCAGGTACAACAGGAGGTACAGAAGTCCAATTATCATATATCGCTCCATTAAGTCCTACGTATGAGCCATAAGTTATGTCTCTGACTAATGCTCCAGTATATGTAAAAAATCCACCAGTCAAAGTACAGTCTGGACACTTCGCCGGTATTTCGCCAGACGCAACGGCAAAACGCATATGCTTCTTGCCCTGCCTCTTAATAAGTCCAACATAAATCTTATCTAATAAAATTGAATAATCCTTAAAAACGACAGAAAGAATTTTTTTATTTGCTTGTATGTCTTTCTTGTATGAAAACAACACCATGTCCGAAAATATCACGCCATTAAAATCTATGTCATATAAATTTTCATTAATGTAACCTCCGTTGCCAGCATCACATCTTAAATCCCCATCAGATATATCAAAATTTGCCGCAGACTGACTGACCGGCAAATCTCGCTCCGGACTTGGACTTTCTAACGTTATGGATAAAGTAATTTCTGTTGGTTTTTGTCCAAAACCTATTGAACAACTTGCTGAATAAATCCAACCTCCAAAAGCATAAGAATTTGGCCAAGGCCATAGCCTACGAGGATTTACATTTACCCCAGCCGAAGCTGAAAATCTACCCAGAATAGAACCTTGCTTGGGCGTAACCTTAATACCTTTTAGAACTTGAATACCATTGCTTGTTTGTGTATAAAATGTAGCCATTAGTTTATATTAAAAAATGTATCTTCATTATTAAAAAATAGATAAGACGCTTCCCCAAATGAAGAAAAATCTGAAATTAAACTACAGGCATTCTTTTTTAAATAATCAGTTCGTTCAAATTGGCGAACGCCGTTCACCCACAATTGTTCAGAGAATCCAGTGATATATAGACTAGAAAGCGTTTCTCCAACACCAAGATAACGAACATATCTTCTCCTAGATTCTCCAGTAATTCTTTGCAGAAATGCTAACGAAGAGAATTGTATATTTGTAATTGTATCTACGGTTACTCCATTACTTAAATATGTAACATCTGCTGTAAAATCTGGCAGTTCTTCAGCATAAATCATAACATAAGGGTAAGCGCCAGAAACTCCGGTTTCATAATCATAATCTTGTATAAGTTTTTGACCATTTAAATACAAATCATATCCAGTTAAACAAACCCCAGATATTCCAGTGATAAGAATATTTGTTCCACTTTCGATATACTGAGCGCCAGATGGGAAATATAATGGCGCGCCATTATCGACGTGTGTTCCAGTAAGTATCCGACTTCTACTCCACAAACCGCTATAGTTTGTAATTAAGACGTTTTCATTTAGTCTATCATAAAAAAGAAACTCATCATCATCGTAGCCCGAAAGTTTGCTGGATACCAAATTATAATTCAAGCCACTGATATTGTAAAGCCCATTATCAAATACATTTAATCTCTCATACTCAGAAAGATATGCAGAAAAATCTTCAGGAACCTTTATGTTTAGATTATTAAGAGGACGACCATAAGTATAAACCTCTAATAAATCTCCTTCTTTTAATTCATTATAGAATGAAAGAAAAATGGCTGAATAAGCTTCTCTTTTTTCATAATCGAAGTAAAAATTGATACCAGTTGTATTTGGTTCTGAGAATATAGAATCTTCCGTTAATATTATGACTCGTTCGTCTGTTTCCGTAATGCCGCTCACTCCAGAATAAATCCAAACAGTAGAATAGCCGCCAGTTGGATGAGGAACCTGTTGTTGCATATAAGAGTTTCCAGTAATGCCCGAAATTTCAACAGTATCAAAGACATATCCAGTAGTAATAGTAATAAATGTATCATCTCCAGAAAATACGACGTCCTCAAATCCAGAACAAAATAAACACTCTATACATTTTTCTTGGCCAGTGACTTCTACAATGTCATTAAATAAAATAAAATTTTCTATTTCTCCAAAAAACCCTGTGTATTTTTTGTCTGTATTGTTATAAAACCCACCGATATACCAAGTATCAGATTTTTTATAATCTGTAAGAGGAACGTTTATGTTTTTTAATGAGCTAGAGGAATAATCAAAAATACCAACATTTGCTAAATTGTTATTAAAAATGGACAAGGTAATTGTGTTTTTTTCTTTCAAAGATGTTTGAAAAGAAAACGAAGTCTTAATTCCTTCTGTATTTATATACTCAAAATAGAGCCGATTCGCCTGATTAATACCCAAATTGAAACCACTAAGTCCCGTTGGGGACTCCATGGTTGATAAAATTACCGAACATTGATTACTTCCCGTCGTATTACAAAAAGAATTGACATAATCAATAATCGCAGTAAAAGAATCAAAATTGTTGTCGTATCCTATACGAACAACATCTCGACCAGAAAAAATGCCAGAGTCAATTACCCTAGAAAGGTTATAATCTAATGTCTGAAGAACAACGCCGGGATTTTTTTCGGAGTTAAAAATATCATTAATAATTTGCTCTCCGCTTGAAAAAAGTTTGTTAAAGACGAACTCGTCTTTTCCACTTGTAAAATCATAAATTACAGACAAAAATTCAGTATTTATTGTTTCTACATCTATACAAGTTTTGTAATTGTTTAAGTTCATCCTTATCCCAATAATATTACACTAATTAATAGCCAAACTGATACCCCGGCAGTCTTCTAGGCTGCGGCACCTTCGTCACGGTACCGAACTTATCGAAGGTCGCCTCCACTTCAATAATTGAACTTGCAAACTTATTCCCGCTTCCTTCTATTAAGGGGTACCGGGCGGCATCGGCGGCGGCGGCGAGTTGTTGCGCGAAGGTGGCAGTAGCATCCGCGCGAAACCCCAATGAATTTTGACAGATGACTTCCTTATTTACCTCAACAGAAAAGATGCCAGAATTTACTCCAGATGCAACAAAATAATATGGGGACGCACCTGAAAGCGTGGTATTAAATAACCTATCGATTAGCGAGGGAGGTTGTTGTGGGGAACCTGGCTTAAGCGGTTCTACTAAGCCAGTATAACAAGAATCGAAATTGCCAGTATTTTGTGCGTTTATTTGGACTTTAATTCTTTCTCTGGTTTTGCATTGCAAATCTTGAATGATAAAATGGCCTTCGATATTTGCCGCTGGATATAAATTAAAAAGCCAACGTTCAGGAGTAACAGAAATGGTATATTCAACATTATTAGCATAATCAACAAAGTCTCTATCATTAAATGATGCGTTCATCGAAAATGTTCCAACGCCAGTATTTTCAGATATAGAAAAAGAAATAGGCAAAGGATGTATGACTCTTGTTCCAGTACCTTTAAAACCAGAAGCAATTTCACTACCGGTGATAAGGTGATGAAGATACCTATGCATTTGCCCACCGATATGCCCACTCGATAATACGCGATTCTTAAATCCAGAAACTCTTTCTCTACGATGATTAGCTGGGCCTTTAACAATAAATTGACCATTTAAGTTATAAGTTTTTAAATCATTAATTTCGTCACAAGAAACATTTATTTGATAATCAAAAAAACCATCAAAATCTCCAGAATTTCCAGATAAAAAAGAGGCTTTAAATGAAACGCTATTTTTGCCACTGTCTTCATTAATAGAAGTAGTATTCAGATAACAATTTCCACTGTCTATTCCATATTCAAGTAATTTTAGATATGGATTGTATCCAGATAACCCCTTGTTGGGCGTGCCACTTTCGAACCTCAACACCCCCAAACTGGAGTTTATTGGAGAACCTAAAAATTCAACATTTAAGTCATAAGAAGTATAATCCTGAGTTTTCCCCTCTGTAAGGCTTAGAGTTGCAGTTTCAACATAAGTTTTTGGCGTATCAGAGCCAGTTATAGGATTGTATTTGTAATTTTCAGTTACAGAAACGGTTCCGGCCAATCTATCAATATTTTCTGATATAGAAAGAATGATGCCACTTCCTGTTCCAACAAATGCTGGCAGACAATTAGAATATGGATTTTTACCCGTAAACAGTTTGACAAAGTTTATGGCATTT
>Ga0194128_10006940_pt1 | contig 14996 bp, 10 predicted proteins | sample TA2KigCa65mmetaG_FD_148650 | JGI IMG/M metagenome (GOLD analysis project Ga0194128, IMG submission 148650) | Freshwater microbial communities from Lake Tanganyika, Tanzania - TA2015037 Kigoma Deep Cast 65m | ecosystem: Environmental > Aquatic > Freshwater > Lake | place: Tanzania: Lake...
CGGGTGGTCATGCACGAAGCATAGCGCAGAGGAGGACTGGAAGCGGTCCGGCCTTCTCAGAGCCCCGTCACGCGCAGCCGGCGCCGCACGCGCACGTGCGGACGAAGAACCGTGGCGTCGGCGCGACCAGACCGCCAGGGCCGAGCGTCGACAGATCGGCGAACTGCCTGGCGTCGAGGCCGTCCCCTGCGGGCGCTGCGACCGGCACCGGGCGCGGGTCGCGATCGAGGAACGGGATGACACCGAGCCGGCGGGCGTGCGGCTGCTCTGCCACGGGCCTCCCCGCGAGGGCACCGAGGAGCGCTGATCCCGCTCGACGCAGCAGGACACGGCGACGCATCGTCGACCGATGATACGCGGGGCGGCGCCACGCTGTCATGGCTCGCAATGCCGCTCCCCGCCCGGATATCGCTGTGCTCGCCGCAGAGTCTCGGCGACGCCGGCCGAGGACGGCCCCCGCCGCTCGTCCCTGGCTGGCGGAGTTCATCCCAAAGCCGTTGACTGCCCGGGACCCCCTCCGGCAAACTCCCGCGTGCTTGGCGGGAGTGGTGTATCGCCAGACCGCGCCAGGGCTCGGCCAGCCCGTCGACGTCCCGCAGTAGGGCCGAACGACGCAACGGCCGTGCTCGTGCGCGCCGAACTCCCCGCGGGAGGAGGTTCCATGATGCCGGCATCGGATGTGCGCAGATTCGGCGATGTGCTCCAGAGGGTCGGGCTGAGCCTGGCGTTGTGGGCCAGCCTGTCAGCGGTGGCCGCCGCCCAGTTCTCCACGGGTGGCATTCGCGGATTCGTCCGTGACGAGTCCCGCGCGATCCTGCCGGGCGCCACGGTGGAAGTGGCCGGCCCGACGCTCATCGGCGGGGTCGTGTCCACGACGTCCGACACCCAGGGCCTCTATCGCGTCGACAACCTGCCGGTCGGCGTCTACACCGTGACCTTCACGATGACCGGCTTCAAGACCACCCGGCGCGAGGGCATCCGCGTCGAGGCCGGCCGCACGATCGAACTGGAACAGCAGCTCCAGATCGGTTCGCTCGAAGAGAGCGTCACCGTCTCGGGCCAGTCGCCGGTCATCGACGCCGTTCGTGCCGGCACGAGCACGAACTTCAATCGCGAGACGCTCGAGAACATCCCGTCCGCCCGCACACAGTACTTCGACGTCGTGCCCTATGCCACCGGCGCGACCCAGACGTCCGGCAACGTTGGCTCGAACAGCGCCTTCAACATCTTCGGGTCGGACTCGTACCAGAACGCCATCCAGTACGATGGCGTCGACGTCGGGTCGCCGAACTTCGGCGGGTCGTACGACTGGCCGAACTACGACATGATGGCCGAGCTGCAGATCAAATCCTTGGGCGCCACTGCCGAGCAGGCGGGCTTCCAGGGCGGCGTCATCAACTTGGTCCTCAAGTCCGGCAGAAATAACTACAAGGGCACCGGCGCGTTCTACGGGCAGTACAACGCCTTGCAGAGCAACAACACGCCGAAGGAGCAGTTCCCGCGCTTCACCGACTACCGAAACGACCTCAACTACTCGTTCGGCGGCCCCATCCTGAAGGACAAGCTCTGGGGGTTGTACATCTCGGAACACATCCGCTGGAAGCGCAGCGACTCCATCGGCGTGCCGGCGGACCGGCCGAACAAGACCCGCATCTGGCGCCCGTTCGTTAAGCTCGACGCCCGGCTCGGCGTCAACGACAATCTGAGCTTCCACTACAACGACTGCCGCGACAACTGGCAGTACGGCGCCAGTAAGACGCGGCCGCCCGAGACCTCGAGCGTCGAGGTGGGCTACGACCCGGTGATCACCACCGGGTGGACCCACACCTTCGGTAACTCGACACTGCTCGAGGCGCGCGCCGGCGGGATCTACGTCCGCAAGGACTACCTCCCGGTCAGCGGCGACCTCACCACGCCCGGCCGCATCGATCTCGCCACCGGCAACGCCTCGGTCAACCGCGTCGAGGCGGCGGCGCGCGACAACCAGAACAAGATGAGCATCAACGTCAAGCTGAGCACGTTGGTGCGCGACCTCATCAAGGGGTCGCACGACTTCAAGTTCGGCGTGCAGACCACGCCGTGGAACAGCTCCACCTTCCGCGGCGCATACGCGAACAATCAGCTCTTCTACGACCTGGCCGGCGCGCCGTACTACGTCCTCACCCAGGAGCCGTACGCGCTGGCTGGCAGCATGCCCACCTACGGCGCGTTCGTGCAGGACGACTGGACGATCACCGATCGGCTGACGCTGAATCTGGGCCTGCGATACGACTATCTCAACGCTAGCATCCCGAAGGTCGAGCAGCTCAACGGCCAACTGAACCCCACGGGGAAGACGTTCGAGGGCATCGACGATCTGATCACGTTCAAGACCTGGTCGCCGCGGCTCGGCTTCGCTTTGAAGGCGACCAGCTCCGGCACCACGGTGATCAAGGGCCACTACGGGCGCTACTACGGCAAGTTGATCTCGGGTGGATTTCAGTCGCTCTCGCCGGGCAACACTCAGCTCCGGGCGTTCTCCTACAACGCCGCCACCCGTGCCTACGACACGCCGTTCTACACCGTGAACCCCAAGGCGAACTTCGGCGTAGATCCCGACTTGAATAACCAGTACACCGACCAGTTCTTTGTCGGCGTCGAACAGCAGCTGCAGTCGAGTTTCGGGGTGAATGCGTCGTTCGTCTACAAGAAGGAACACGACTTCGTGCGAATGCGCGACGTCGGCGGCACCTACGCGCCGATCACGATTACCGACACTCACAACGGTCGCTCCCAGCAGCTCACCGTCTTCAATCTGGTGTCGCCGTCGTCTCAGAGCGTGTTCCTGGTGACCAACCACGACGACCTCGCGCAGGACTACAAGTCGTTCGTCGTCGAGGCCAACAAGCGCTTCGTACAGAACTGGCAGATGATCGCGTCGTATCAATGGCAGCGGAATCTGATCTACGCCGATGGGCGCTTGGCCCGGCAGCAGTTCGGGTTCCTCAACCGTAACGGCTACGGCCGCGACCCAAACGATCTCATCAACGCGTACGGCCGGTCCTCGGTCGACAACACCCACGGCCTGCGCCTCACAAGTACGTGGCAGGCGCCCTTCGGCATCACCGCCGGGCTCAGATACCTCTTCGAGTCCGGTCGTCCGTACGCACGACGCATCAACGTGCGACTGCAGCAGGGCGTCCGACAGGTGCTGGCCGAGCCGCGGGGGGCTTTCGCGCTCCCCAACAACCACCAGCTCGGGCTGCGCCTTGACAAGGCCTTCTTTCTCGGCGGCGAGCGCCGGCTGCGCTTCTCGCTCGACGTCATCAACCTGCTCAACGTCGACACCCCGATCGACATCCGCAACAACAGCTCGCAGGCGCTGTTCGGCGAGCCCTTGAACGTGGTGTTCCCACGACGTGGCCAGATCGGCATGCGGATCGACTTCTAACTTTGGCGCTCGTCTGCTGGACGCTGCTCCGACACAAGGGGACAGGCATGGGTACGATGTGGCGGGCACTGCGCGCCGTCGGGGTGATCGGTTTGCTAGCCTCGGCGGCCGTGGTGGCCCAGTCCAATGGCGGCGGGGAGTGGCGTTACTACGCCGGCGACCTCGGGTCGACGCGGTACTCACCGCTGGCGCAGATCACCGCCGCCAACGTCAAGAACCTGCGCCCGGTCTGGCGCCGCACGGCGGTGGATCCAGAGCTGAAGCAGGCCTTCCCCGACGTCAGCCCCTCGAACTACCTGCGCTCCACCCCGATCGTGGTCGACGGCGTCTTGTACGCGCCCAACGCCCTCGGCCTGCTCGAGGCGTTCGACGCGGCCTCGGGGAAGCTCGTTTGGAGGCAGCGGCCCTTCGCGCCGACCCTCGGGGAGGTCGCCGGGCAGAGCACGCGGGGCGCCACCTACTGGAGCCGCGGCAACGACGAGCGGGTGCTGCTCGTCCGCGGCAGCTACCTCTACGCGCTCAACGCCAGGACCGGCGGTCCCATCCGCGCCTTCGGCGAGAACGGACGAACGAACCTCCGCCGAGAGACGCCCGAGAACGTTCCGTTCTTCTCCTGGACCGGCCCGATCGTCGTTAACGACGTCGTCGTCATCGGCGGCAACGGCGGTGGCCTCTCCGGCGGCGGCTACGGCGACGGCGGCTTCGTGAAGGAGGCCGTGCCCGAGGACATCCGCGGCTACGATGTGCGCTCGGGGCGGCTGCTGTGGACCTTCAAGGTGGTGCCGGGCCCGGGCGAACTCGGCAACGACACCTGGGGCAACGACTCGTGGAAGGTCGCCGGCAATCTCGGCTCGTGGAGTCCGCTGAGCGGCGACGAGGAACTGGGCCTCGTCTACGTCCCGCTAAGCGCGCCGCCGGTGTCCTATTACGGCGGCTGGCGGCCTGGTGACAACCTGTTCTCGAACAGTCTGGTCGCCCTCGGCGTCAAGACCGGCAAGCGCGTGTGGCACTTCCAGATGGTTCATCACGACCTCTGGGAGTACGACACGGTGGGGTCACCGACGCTTGGCGACATCACCGTTGACGGCAAGCGGATCAAGGCCGTGATGCAGCCGAGCAAGACCGGATACCTCTACACCTTCGATCGCGCCACCGGCGCACCGGTCTGGCCAATCGCGGAGCGGCCGGTGCCGCAGTCGACGGTGCCCGGCGAACGGACCTCGCCGACGCAGCCGTTTCCCACCAAGCCGCCCCCGTTCGATCGGATCGGTCTCACCGAGGACGACCTCATCGACTTCACGCCCGAGCTGAAGAAGGAGGCGCTCGAGATCGTCAGCCGTTTCACCCTCGGGCCGATCTTCACACCGCCGACGCTGCGCGACGAGGCGCCCGGCGGCAAGCTCGGCACGCTAATGGTGCCGGGCTGGTACGGTGCCGGCAACTGGAACACCGGGGCCTTCGACCCCGAGACCGGCATCTACTACGCGGTGTCGCACACAATCCCCAACGTCTACGACTTGGTTCCGCCGCGTCCCGGTCAGCGGGCCACGCTGGACTACTCGGTCGATGCCGGCCGGGGCGTCAACTCGCGGCACACCGACATCAAGGGCCCGCGCGGCCTGCCGCTCACCAAGCCGCCGTACGGCCGGATCACGGCGATCGACATGAACAAGGGCGAGCACGTGTGGATGGTGCCCAACGGCGACGGGCCACGAGATCATCCCGCCTTGAAGGGGCTGAATCTGCCGCCGCTCGGGATCGCCGGCCGGCCGGCGCCGTTATTGACCAAGACGCTGCTGTTCATGGGCGAGAGCAGCGACGCCATGTTCGGCGGCAACCAGCCGAACTCCTCGGGCAGGAAGTTCCGCGCCTACGATAAGCGCACCGGCCGCGTCGTGTGGGAAACGGACTTGCCCGGCGGCACGACCGGCGCCCCGATGACCTACATGGCGGGTGGTGTTCAATACGTCGTCGTGCCGGTCGGAGCCAAGGACAGCCCGGCAGAGTGGATCACCTTCGCGCTGTCGGGTCCGGCGGTGTCGGTGACGACCAGGCTGGCTCCGACCCCGGCATGGGTGCCCAAGCGGCTGCTCACCGCCGGGGGCTACGCCGAGGCCCAGGCCGCGCGCGGGTCGACGGCCTATGCGACCTCGTGCGGCGGATGCCACGGCGCCAATCTGGCCGGTGGCGCCTACGGCGTCCCGCTGACCGGCGATCGCTTCGTCGCCAATCTACGTGGCAAGCCGGTGCGCGAGCTGTACAGCCGGATCATCACGACGATGCCTCCCAGCAATCCAGGGAGCCTCGCCGAGGCGCAGGTGCTCGACCTGGTCGCTCACATCCTGAAGAGCAACGGCTTTCCCGCCTCGAACACGCCGCCCACCCAGGCCAACGATCTCAACGACCTGGGTCTTCCCGCCGAGGTGAAGCGATGACACGCACGACCGCTGCCGCTCTTTGCGTGGCCCTCGCCCTTGCCGCCCTACCCGGTGCCCAGACGCCGCCCCGCATTCAGCGCTGGACACCGAGCGGCCCTGACGGTGGGCACTGGGAGGCGCGCGGCGCCAGCCGAACCCACTACTACTACCGATCGGTCAAGAACCGGAACACCGCTGGCGGGATCTGGACGTCGCCCGACTACTCGGGCCAGATGCACCGCGCCACGTCGACCGAGTTCATCTACCTGCTCGAGGGCGCCATCACACTCGTCGACAAGAGCGGTCGCGAAGAGGCCTTCAGGGCGGGCGAGGCGCTGATCATTCCGCGCGGCGCCGAGTTCCAGTGGAGGAAGTCTGACAACGTGCGCGAGTACTGGGTGATCTTCGAGCGCGAAGACGGGCCGACGACGCTACCGGCCGCTTCCGGCACACCCTACTTCTTCCGCCTCAGCCGCGATGGTCCCGACGCCAAGGGGCTCACCGGATCGGGCCGGACGAAGGAACACCAGTACTACGCCGGCGCCGACGGCTCGTCGGTCGGCGTGTGGGAAACGGCGCCCCATACGTCATCGGGGTTCCACAAGACGACCTACACCGAGCTGATGGTGTTCCTGGCCGGCACCGTCACGCTGTCGACCGCCGATGGCCAGCAGGAGCGCTTCAAAGCAGGAGAGGTGGCGCTGGTGCCCAAAGGTGTCGAGTATAAGTGGAGCGGCGACACCGTCCGCAAGTTCTGGGTCATCTTCGACAAGGACGCGCCCGCGACGCGGTGACGTCGATTCGCGGCCGCCGTCACGGCAGCAGTCGATCGCGGTAGCGGCGGCTAAGCCGCAGTCGCGTCCCGTCCTTAAGGAGCACGTGGAACTCGCCGTGCTCGTGAGGGCGAATCTCGGCGACGCGGGCGAGGTTGACGATCGTCGAGCGATGGACACGCACATACTGCCCGGGATCGAGCCGCCCTTCGAGCTCGCCCATGGTCATCCGCACGAGGAAGGTGCGGCCGAGCGCGTGCAGCTCGGCGTAGTTGCCCGCGGAATGCACCCAGTCTACCTCCTCCGGCTTCAGCAGGATGAAGTGGTCGTGGTCCTTGACGGCAAACCGCGTCAGGGGCGAGACCGGCGCGGCTGGGGCATGGCCGCCGCGTCGCAGTTCCGCCGGCCACGGGGGGAATGATCGGCGCACGCGGTCGAGTACGTCGCTGAACCTGGCAGGGTCGATCGGCTTGAGCAGGAAGTCGAGCGCGCGGACCTCGAACGCTTTCACCGCATGGCGATCGTGGGCGGTGACCAGCACCACGGCAGGCATGCTGGCGTGTGGCAGGCGACGAAGCGCTTCGAAGCCGTCGACCCCGGGCATCTGCACGTCGAGGAACAGCAGGTCGGGGGTCGTGGTGGCGACCGCGTCGATCACCTCGAGCCCGTCGCTGGCTTCGCCGACGACGTCAAAGTCGGCTTCGTCGACCAGCAGCGCCCGAATGCCCTCGCGCGCCAGCGATTCGTCATCGGCGATGAGCGTTCTGATCATGATGTCAGGCCGGGGTCGTCAGGTGGGCGCCGACGAACGGAATCGTGATGGCGACGACGGCGCCACCGTCAGGCGCGTTGGCCATGTCCAGCGTGTGGGCCGAGCCGTAGAACTGCTCGAGGCGAGCCCGGGTATTGCGCAGGCCGATCCCCTCACCATTGGTGCTGCGAGCCGCAAATCCAGGGCCGTTGTCGGACACCGTCAGGCGCAGGCGGTCGGCGTCCCGTCGCACCTCGATGGCGATGCGGCCGCCGACGCGCACGCCGGCGCCGTGCACGACGGCGTTCTCGACCAGAGGCTGCAGAATCATAGTGGGGACGAGAGCACCGAGCGTCTCGTTCGGCACCTGTCGGTCGACGACCATCCGGTCGCCGAAGCGAAGTTGCACCAGGCCGAGATAGCCGTCAAGGAATCGCATCTCTTCGCCCAGCGGGATCTGCTGGGGGCGGGCGTTGTCGAGTGACACCCGCAGCAGCTCGCTGAGGCGCGCGATGTTATCGACGACGGCGGTGTGTTGGCGCTTCAGGGCCAGCACCGAAATGGCGTTCAGCGCGTTGAAGAGGAAATGCGGGTTCAGCTGCGCGCGCAGCGACTCCAGCCGGCTCGCCGTCAGGCTGGCCTGCAGCTGTGTGGCCGCGATCTTCCGTTCCCGCGACTCGCCTTGGTAGTGAATCGCATGCATGGCCCCGACGATCGCCCAGTAGGTCAGGACGTTGATGCCGAAGTTCAGGCGCAGCAGGCGGCCGAGCAGCGGCACGAACGGTACTGGCGCCGGTCGGAAAGGCGCCATCAGCACGCTGATCACGAGGATGTGGACGTAGGCGAAAACGAGCGCCGCCGAGACGTGCATGATCACCGTGAGTGGACGGCGCAGGTCGAAGCGGTGCCGATCGGCCACCCACATGATCGGCGGGACGAACGCGGCGTAGACGAGCCAGAAGACCGCGGTCATACCCAGGGTGTCTGACCATGGAAGCGGGTGGCCCTCGACCACGAAGCCGACGTGCGTGTGCAGCGCGTCGAGAAGCGCCAGCAGCAGCACCAGGGCACTAATCGCCAGCCAGCGTCGCCAGGACGCCGTCTGCCACGTGGACCGGGTGTTCGACACGGGTTCCTCGCGGCGGAGTTTATGGCCTCGCCGCGTTCCGCGCAAGTCGAGTCGCGCGGTGGTGGGGGTGGCGCGATCGGCTCAACGACGTGGACTTGCGGACCGCCGGGCCGCCACGGCCCTGCCGCGTGCGATCTCTCGCTCGGCCTCCCCGGGGCGCCCCAGGCGAACGAGGGCGTCGGCGGCCAGGTAGTGCCCCAGTGGCGCGTGTTCGCCATTTGGTGCCAGCTCCCCGCCCCGCCTCGCCAGCCGCAGGGCTTCCTCGGCATCGCGCTTCAGGTCAAGCAGCAACTTGGCCAGGAACACGTGGCCCTCGGCGAAGCCGGGGTTGGCGTCGATGGCGCGACGGAAGGCGTCGAGCTGCGCGGCGGCATTGCCCTGTCGCTCGAACACCTTGCCCAGGTTGAAGTGGGCCATGTGGTTGTCGGCGAACCGCACCACCTCTGCCCGATACTCACGCATGGCCTCGTCGACCAGGCCCTTGCTCTCAGCGATGAGCGCCAGATGGAAGTGGGCCATGCGGATGTCGGGCCGAGTCGTGAGCGCCGCGCGGATCTCCCGCTCGGCGTCGGCGGTCCGCCCACGCTCAAGCCACACCGCGCCGAGCGCGTGCCTGGCGACGGCCATCGTCGGCTCGCTTTCCAACAGGTGACGCAGCTCGGCTTCCGCGGGTTCGAGGTCGCCGGCGTCGAGCAACGTCTGGGCCAGCTCGAATCGGACCTGAGCGTTGCCCGCGTCGCGCTCGAGGAAGCGGCGATAGCCGACCAGCGCGTCGTCGCGTCGTCCCAGCGCGCGGTACGCCCGCGCCAAGCCGATGACGGCCAGGTCGTAGTCCGGCTTCAACGCCAGCGCCCGGCGGTAGTCGGCGATCGCGCCCTGGAAATCGCGGCGCCGCGACCGCTCGTTGCCGAGCATGAGCCACGCATCGATGACGCTGGCATCGCGGGCCACCACCTGGCTCAGGAGCGCCGTCACCTCGTCGAGGGCATCGCCGTTCTGGCGGTGCTGCGTCAGCTCCTGTGCGCGCGTCATCAGCGTGAACAGCTCGACCTTGTCCTTGGGGTCGGCCAGGTTGGTGGCGTCGGCTGGCGGCGCCGCCGCAAAGCTGGCGACGTATCCGAGGGCGGTGAGTCGGCGCCTGGTCTCGGCATCGACGGCGGCTGGCTGCGGAGCGCCCACCGCCGCGGCCCGTGCCAGGGCTCGCAGCGACACGATCGCCCGCTCGGCCTCGTCACGCCGCTGGTCGAAGAGGTTGCGCGATTCGTTCGGATCGGCACCGAGGTCGTACACCTCCGGACGGGGCGCCGCGATGTACTTGACGCCGCCGGCGTGCAACGAGAGGAGCTCGCTCCATCCGAAATGCAGCCGGGGATAGAACGCCTCGGCGTACGCCTGCAGGCCGAGATTCGTCGCGTCGCCGCGGATGAGCGGCGCCAAGCTCTTGCCGTCGATCCGGTCGGCCGCCGGCAGCCCGAGCACCTCGAGCACGGTCGGCACGATGTCGACGGTGCGGACCACCGTCGGCACCCGACGCGGCGCGAGGCCGGAGCCCGGTATCCGAACGATCAGCGGCACGCGAGTTGTGGACTCGTAGAGGAAGAACCCGTGCGTGCCCTCGCCGTGCTCCCCCAGGCTCTCGCCGTGGTCGCCGACGACGACCACCAGCGTACGCTCGGCCAGCCCGCGCTCGGCGAGGTACGACACCAGACGTCCGATCTGCGCGTCGACGAATGCGATCTCTCCCAGGTAGGGCTGCCGGGCGTAGACGCTCCCGTACGGCTCGGGGGCCCGGTACGGCGAGTGGGGATCGTAGAAATGGACCCAGGCGAAGAACGGCGCGGCCGAGATCGCCGTCTTGAGCCAAGCCGTTGCGCGATCGACGACCTCGTTGCCGGGCCGCTCCACCGTCGCCAACGTCGGCGACTCGTAGCCCGACAGATCGAAGTCGTCGACATAGGTGTCGAAGCCCTGGTCGAGTCCCCAGCGGCTGTCGAGCACGTAGGCGCCCACAAAGGCGCCGGTGCGATAGCCCTGGCTCTTCAGGGTCTCGGCGAGCGTCACCGTGTCCTGGCTCACGAAGAAGCCGCCGTTGTCGCGCACGCCGTGCCGAGGGGGATACAGGCCGGTCATGATCGTGGTGTGCGCCGGCAGTGTGAGCGGCGCCGAGGTGACGGCGCGCTCGAACACCACGCCTTCGGCGGCGAGCCGATCGAGCACGGGCGTCTGGATCCCGCCGAATCCGTACGCCCCGAGTCGATCCGCGCGCGTCGTATCCAGGGTGACCAGCAACACGTTGAGGCGAGACGCCGCCTCGAAGGGCGGGCTGTTCCGAAAGGGCAGCCAGCCGGTCCACCAGAGTCCGGCGGCCAGAGTGGCGAGGCCGACGGCGCCGACGACGAGGCGTGACCGTGGGCCCCTCGATGGCCTCGGCCCGGGCGCAGATGAGGGAGAGGTCATCGGCCGTCAGTCAGTAGTTGTCGAGGGAGAGCGTGACGTCGCTCTTGCCCCAGACCTCGCGGAACTGGCGCTCGGCGGCGTGCGCTTCGGGGGCGCGGCCCAACGACACGCGGGCCTTCCAGAGTCCGAACAGCGACCGGCCGTTTCGCGGGTTGCGCACGAGATCGTCGGCGAAGACGCGCTCGGCGTCGTCATATCTCCCCGCCACGTACAGCGCCGCGCCGAGTGATTCCCGCGTCGGGTAGTAGATCGGGGCCGGTTCGTGGTAGGCGAGCCGGTCCTGGCGCTCCACGGCCTGCCGCCAGGCGGCGAGCGCCGTCGCGGTCTGCCCGCGACCGGCGGCGAGCCTGGCGTCGAGGATCGCCTCGAACACGTGGAGCACCGCACGCCAGGAGTTCGAGCGGTAGGTGACCTTGGGCGACACCGCCGCGGCTTCGCGAGCGAACGCGCTGCGCTCGGCGCCGGCTCGTGCATCTTGCTTCAGTTTCGCGTGGGCGGTGGCCACGGCGAAGTGATGGAGCGCCCGCGACGGATCGCCGGGCGGCGGCGGCCGCATCCCGAGCACCTCTTCCCAACGTCCGAACCGGAGCAGGACGAACAGCGCGATTGGCGACGACGCGTGTGCGCCGCGCGGAGGGGACGTGTGGTCGCCGATCCGCATGGCGGCGGCCTGGCGCGCCCGCGCCAAGTATCCCGCCGCGCTCAACGCCATCGCCAGGCTCTCGAGATCGTGGTCGAAGTACAGTCGGTACTCGAGGTCACTGGGGTTCTGCTGGGAATACGTGAGATTGGCCGCCACCGCCCGTTCGTTAGCGGCGATGGCGCGCTCGTGGTTGCCCATCCGCGCGTAGATATGCGACGGCATGTGGAGCAGATGGCCGACGGCCGGCACCAGCGTTTCGAGGCGCCTGGCCGCCGCCAGACCGCGTTGCGGGGAGGCCGAACCCTCGACGGCGTGGATGTAATAGTGATTGGCGCCCGGGTGTGACGGCCACCGCGCTAGGACCATCTCGAGCACGGCCACCAGCTCGGCCTGCTGCTCGCCGGTACGCGGCTGGAGCATCAACAGGCTTTCGGCATAGAGCGTCGCCGTGTCCGGATCGTCGGCGCTCGCCTGGAACAGCGTCCCCATCTCGATGGCATACTCGGTGCCGCTGTCGAACGACAGGCCCTGGCAATAGCGCAGCACCAGCGCGGTGCCGTAGGTACGCTCCCGTGCGTCGCGGGCCAGCGTCACCGCCTGACGTGCCGCCGCGCAACCCGCGGCGACGTCAGCTGGTGAGGCGTCGGTGTTGAGATTGGGACCGAACGACAGCGCCAGGCCGACGCGTGGCATGGCGGCGGCGCCGTCGCGTGCGGCGGCGACGGCGAACGATCGGCGTGCGCCCTCGCGGTTGAACCCGTAGTGAAGCGTAAGCCCCTGGTCGAACAGCTGCTGCACCCCAGGGACGCTGGTGCGAATCGGGTGATGCAGGGGCCCGATGGCCCCCGGCAACACCGGCGGACTCGGCAGTCGCTGGGCGTGCACCTGGCCAGCCAGTGCCACGGCGGCAACGGCGATCGCGCTTCGCATCGGCAGCGATGATTGTAGACGATAGACCGTATTAGCGGCCTCAACTGTTAACGGAACCCTTGTTCTCAGATCCTGCCGGATGCTAGAGTCCGCGGCAAAACCGGCTGAGCCGGTTCTGCTCGGCCAGGAGGTGGAACGTGAGTACTCATCTCCGTCTGGCTGTCGCTCTGGCCGTCGGCAGGCGCATCATCGGCCGCATACGGAACCGGCCAGGTGCCCTACTGGCCTGCGCGGCGCTTCTCGCCGCATCGCCGCCGGCGGCGCGCACCAAGGACGACGCGGGCAAGTGGGCGTAGGTGCGTGGCGGCTGCGACTCGTGTCACGGCGCCGATGCGCACGGCGCGGGAGAGGCCCCCCAGGCTCGCCGGGCTGAAGCGGCCCTATCCCGAATTCGTGAAGATCGTCCGCGACGGCGTGGGCGAGATGCCTCCCCATTCGAAGGACGATGTCAGCGACGAGCAGCTCGCCGTCATGTACAAGGGGCTCACCGAACTGCCGCCCAAGGGCGAGGGTCGCACGATGGCGCGTGTCGCGAATGTGAGGACACACCTCAGGAGGGCCGGATGAATCGTCGAACCTTTCTTTAGGCGGCGGGTGCGGGAACGCTCGCCATCGGCGGCAGCGCGGTCGTAGACGCTGCGGTGGGCGCGCAGGGACCCCAGTCGCAGCCCGCCGCGAGCCTCGGCAACAGCGTGACGACCGACGTCGCCATCGTCGGCGCGGGCGTCTTCGGCGGATGGACCGCTCTGTGCCTCCGGGAGATGGGGCTCTCGGTGATCCTGATCGACCAGTACGGCCCGGGCAACTCCAAGTCGAGCTCCGGCGGCGAGGTGCGCGGGATGCGCGCGACCTACGGCGACCAGGAGCACTACTCGCGCTGGGCGATGACGGCGATGGAGCTGTGGAAGACCCGCGAGGCCGAGTTCGGCACGAAGCTGTTCTACCAGTGCGGCGGGCTCCTGGTGAACCGCGAGTGGACGCGGCAGATCACCAACACCCGCGCGATATTCGACAAGCTGAAGATCCCGTACGAGATCGTCAACCACGAGGATCTCGTCAAGCGGTGGCCGCAGATGACCACCGAGACGGCCGAGTTCTTCGGGTTCTACGCGCCGTTCGGCGGCGTGCTGAAGGCCCACGACGCCTGCGTCGCCGTCGCCCGCGCCTTAGAGAAGAAGGGCGGGAAGTTCGTCCTCGCGAAGGCGGCGCCGGGGCAGCGCGCCGGTGCCCGCTTGCAGACAGTGACGCTGTCGACGGGCCAGACGGTGAGCGCCGGCACCTTCGCCGCCGGCCCTTGGCTCCTCACGATGTTTCCAGAGGTGCTGACGAACAAGCTGATGGTCGCCAAACGCGGCTACTACATGGTCGGGCTGCCGCCGGGCGACTTTCGATTCTCCTATCCGAACCTGCCCAATACCGGCGTCGGCGTGCTGAGCGTCGACGGCCTCGGCCTGGCCATCCTGATGGGGTCTGGCAACAAGCCGGTCGATCCCGACACGCACGACCGCGTGCCGACGCCCGAGGACAAGGCAGCCATCAAGCAGATCCTGACGACGCGGTTTCCTGATTTGAAAGACCAGCCGATCCTCAACGCGCACGTCTGTCAGAGTGACAACACGGTCGACGGCAACTACATCATCGACCGCCATCGGGGCCTGGAGAACGCGTGGCTCGTCGGCGGCGGTTCGTATCACGGCTTCAAGATGGGCCGTGTGGCCGGCGACTACATCGCCAGCCGCATCGTCGGACGCGACAAGAGTCCCGAGCTGGCGCCGATTTTCAAGATCAAGGACCAGACGTTCGCCGGGAGCGGCGCTGCCCCGCGCGTCAACGACCTGATGGAATAGCGGGGCCGGACGCGGTTTGGATCGTCATTTCAAAGGAGGGAGCCATGCGCCGGGTTATCGGGTTGCGTCTGTCGGTTCTCGCAGCGGTGCTGTTGTGGATGGGATCGGGCACCGACGTTCGGGCCCAGTCGTTCCAGGGCGGCGTGCGCGGCGCTGTCCGTGACGCACAGAGCGTGATCCCTGGCGCGAGCGTCACGCTCACCAACGAGGCGACGACGGTTGCCCGCGACACCACCACCAACGACGTCGGCGAGTACACCTTTCCGAACGTCGTTCCCGGCACTTACACGCTCACGATCACGATGACCTGGTACAAGACGTTCGAGCGGGCCGGCCTGACGGTCGCCACCCAGCAGTTCGTGACAATGGACACGGTGCTCGAGGTCGGCGCCATCGAGGAGTCGATCACGGTCACCGGGGCGTCGCCGCTCATCGACATGTCCACGGCGTCGCAAGGCACGGTGCTGGACCGCGCCCAGCTCGAGGCGCTGCCGACGCCAGGCCAGCCAAAAAAAAGAGCCGGCCCCCGAAGGAGCCGGCCCTTTCTGATTGCCGGTAGACCTGTCGGCCCGACAGCCCGCAGGGAGGCCTAGAACGACATCTGCATGCCGAAGCGGAC
>Ga0194128_10006941_pt1 | contig 14995 bp, 14 predicted proteins | sample TA2KigCa65mmetaG_FD_148650 | JGI IMG/M metagenome (GOLD analysis project Ga0194128, IMG submission 148650) | Freshwater microbial communities from Lake Tanganyika, Tanzania - TA2015037 Kigoma Deep Cast 65m | ecosystem: Environmental > Aquatic > Freshwater > Lake | place: Tanzania: Lake...
ACTGCGGCAAGGTGGAACAGCACGATTACCAGCTTTACCTGGCCATCAATGACATTGACCACACCAAGACCAAGGCCATGTCACCGCAGACCAACGGCATCTGTGAACGGTTTCACAAGACCATTTTGCAGGAGTTTTACCAAGTCACGTTCCGCAAGAAGCTTTATGGGGATCTGGATACCTTGCAGAAAGACCTGGACGAATGGCTCGTTTATTACAATAATGAAAGAACTCATCAAGGCAAAATGTGCAACGGCAGAACGCCGATGGAAACATTGCTCAGTGGGAAACTGATTTGGGACGAAAAAAACTTGAACCAAATCTAACCTGACAGCCACCCTGAAAATTCGGTAACTGTCAGATCAGGTTTGAGCTAGTACACATTAAAGGCTATCAATCCCCAAATTCGCCAACTGATCCGCTTTCTCGTTGCCGTCTATTCCCGAATGCCCTTTCACCCACTTCCATACGATATTATGTCTAGTTTGCGCGGCATCCATCCTGCGCCATAAATCTTCATTTTTGACCGCGCCTTTGTTGGCGGTCTTCCAGCCGCGCTTTTTCCAGTTATCCAACCATTCGGTTATACCTTGCAGCACGTATTTGGAATCGCTATGCAGCTCGACTTTACAAGGCTTGGTCAAGGCTTCCAGAGCATTAATGACAGCCATTAATTCCATGCGGTTGTTGGTGGTAAGCTGTTCGCCACCATACAATTCTTTAGTTTTGCCCTTATAGCTGAGGATTGCGCCCCATCCGCCCGGCCCGGGATTGCCGCGGCAAGCGCCGTCGGTGTAAATAACAACGATATCATTCATGTTTTTTCTGTTGGTGGCTAACCGATGCGGTTCCTGCTATCGCCAGGCTTCGCTGCAGTTTTTTCACAGGTGTGAGCGGAATTAACCGGTAGCGTCGCTTAATCGCCTTAACGCCATAAGCCGATGCGGTAAGGGAAAAGGCTCCCGTCATTTTAAAATGCGTGTTTTTTATGGTATCCAGATTAAATTGCGCAACTGTCGTCACCTCAAAATTCAACAGTTTTAACCAGTCCACTACCCGATGGCGGCTGATAAAATGCCCGCGCCACGAATCCGCCAATCGTTTATCCCACAGATATTGATACCTGACCCACACATTCCAGGGGTTAAAATTTAAGATAACAACGCAGCCTTCCGGCTTTAATACGCGCTCCACTTCCCGCATCGTTTGAAAACGATAAGCATCAAACTCCAGGATATGCGGCAGGATAATCATATCTATACTGTCGCTTTGTAACGGCAAGTGATAAGCCTTTGCCTGAATTTTTCTGGCATCCTTAAAACCTAAATTTTTCGCATCCAGCACTGTAAAATTAGAATAAAGCGAGCAATCGATATATTCATTTTCCCATCCTAATCCACCCACTTGCAGAATGGTTTGTTGGCAACTGACAACAATCGAATTCGCCAGATACTCTACTTCTAAGTCCCTTAGCAACTTGCCGCGGGGCGTTTCGTAGCAGGCAAACAGGAAGTCGCGCTTCATAACTTAATATTTTTCTCTATTAATTTTAGATTTTTCAATAAAAACAAGCTACAATGACGTTAATCTATGTTTAAACTTTTATCAAACAGGTTTGACGATGAGCGACAATTTTAACAAGTCAGTCAATCTTTTTGTTTTTTTGATCGCATTGGTCATTTCCGGCTGTTCCGATACGCCGAATGAACCGTTAGTCATCGAAGATTCAACGGACGTATCCAGACCTTACGCAAGTTCTAATCCGCAACCTTCTTCTTCGCAAGGCTTTTTTAAAAAGCGTCTTAAAAGCATGTTTTCCCATCATGATACTGTCTGGGAAAGAATGCTTTCGTTGTACTCCCTGCCTGAAGTTAATAACGAACGAGTTGACCGCGAACTCAGTTATTTCTTAAACCGTCCCGATTATATCGCCCGCGTTCAGGAGCGCGCCGCGCCTTACATGCACTTGATTCTGGACGAAATCGAGTCCCAAAACCTGCCGGGCGAACTGGCGCTTCTGCCTGTTGTGGAAAGCGCTTTCATTCCCGAAGCATTATCCCGAAGCGCCGCTTCCGGATTGTGGCAATTTATTCCCTCCACCGGCCGTCTATACGGACTTGAGCAAAACTCCTGGTACGACGGCCGCCGCGATGTTTACGCCTCAACAATCGCCGCCACCCGCTTTTTGAAGGACCTCAGCGAGGAATTCAACGGCGATTACTTCCTGGCTTTGGCGTCTTACAACTGGGGCAAAGGTAATGTCAGCAAGGCCATGATGCGTAACGATTACCAGGGTCTGCCGACCGATTACTGGTCGCTGGATATGCCTAAAGAAACTGCTGATTATGTACCACGCTTATTGGCGGTTGCCAAATTATTTGCTAATGCCGACCGTTACGGCGTTCGTCTGCTCGACATACCCAATAAACCGTATTGCGAAATCGTTAATGTCGGCTCGCAGCTGGATTTAGATAAAGCGGCAGAATTGGCTAACACGCCGTTAAGCCATTTTATGAAGTTGAACCCATGTTATAAAAAAGGCACTACTTCACCCTATGGGCCGCATCGTTTGCTTGTACCGGTAAAACACGCCAGCGCCTTTAAGCAAAAACTGGCGCAATTGCCGATTAGCGAACGCGTTAATTTCAGACGTTATGAAGAAGATATGTTGTCTGATCGCTCTCGCGACTCCGAATTACAACCTGAACGGGTGAGAAACGATCAATTTAGAACTGAAAATCGTCGGCAACGCGAGATTATTCCTCCCAAGATAGCAGCCAAGCCGCGCTATTATGTGCCGCCCGCTTCTACGGCATCTTACACTGTACACCGGGGCGAAACGCTGTCGGCGATTGCTCGTAACCACAACACAACGATTGAGCAGTTAAAACAAATTAACCATTTCTCTAAAAATAGCGTTAATTACGGTAGTACTTTAAAAGTTCCGGCCACTCGCCGCACGACAACGGTTGTTGCAGCTAAAAAAAGCAGCAAACCGGGCAAGACCAAGACAGCTGGCGGTCAGGTTTATGTGGTTAAAAAAGGCGATACTTTCTATAACGTTTCCAAACGCTTTGCAGTCAGTCGGAACCATATCGCCAACTGGAACAATATCTCACCCAACGGTAATTTAAAACTGGGACAGCGCTTGGTTATTAAAGGCGGCGCGGTTCAGCAAGTCGCTTCAGCAGCATCGCCTCGTTTGATTCGCTACACCGCTAAAAAAGGCGATTCATTAATGCAGCTTTCCAGAAAATTCGGCGTTTCCTTAAGCGATCTACGCAAGTCCAATCCGCAAGCTGGCAAAGGCATACGTCCTGGACAAAGCATTAAAATTGTGGTGGAAAACTCCAATCGCGCAACCTGATCTATTTAATTTCTCTGCCGTCTAAGCGGCAGACGGCGGTTTTACATTACCTACGTAAACCAAAAGTCCAGCTCAAAACGCAATTTCCAAGCGTAACCGTGTTTTGAGCCACGTTTTCCTTACCTGCTTCAAGCTTACGATTTTTTAATCAATCCTTGAGCAACAGGTTTACAATCTCATTATCCCGTTATTAATTAACTGATCACGCAGTACGCTATTACATACTGTTTCACTGTCAATAATGGTATTCGCCAACAGACTGTTGACGCTTTAACCGGTAATTATTAACAGCAACTTACTTCAACACATGTTAAAAAGCTGTTTAGCGTCATTAACAATACTATTAATGGCGCTAAACAACCGCTATCATCAACATTGATGAGACATACCATGAGCAGAGCCAACTACTTTCACCGGTTAATCGCCAAATGGCGGAAAGCGCCGCTCTTTCAACAGATACTGATTGCCTTGATCTTGGGCATCGTCACCGGATTTGCTGCAGGCAGTTCGGCCACCTTACTGGCGTTACCGGGAAAACTGGTGCTGCAGTTATTGGGCGCACTGGCTCCAGCGTTGATATTAACAGCCATTATCCACGCTTTAATGACGGCGCAATTGGGCGACGGCGTCAGCTTTAAAATTGTTCGTTTATTAATCATGAATACCTTGGTTGCAATTAGCATCGGGCTTCTGATCGCCAATCTATTGCAACCGGGCCTAGCTTCTTCGCTCACACCACCGGCAGCGCAAGCCGAAAACACAGCAGGCAACAACAATCCTTTGGCGTTGTTTTTAGAAAATATACCCAAAAGCCTGTTGGGACCGCTGGGCGACGACGGCAAGGTAATCGGCGTGATTTTCATTGCCGTAGCGTTCGGGCTTGCCTTGCGTAAGGAACGCTCGCGCCCTTTACAGCATGTTCAGGACTGGGTGGAACTGGCGCTGGCGTGTTTCATCCGCATCTTGCATTGGATTATTGCGGTAGTACCGCTGGCGGTTTTCGGCATTGTCGCCAGTATTATCGGCAGCCAGGGTTTTAGCGCTTTCAAGTCGCTCGGCTGGTTTGTGGCGAGCGTACTACTGGCGCTTGCCCTGCAAGCCGCTTATTATTTAATCCGAATCCAGCTTTGTTCGTGGGTTAATCCTGTTACCTTGTTAAAAGACACACGCGACGCCTTGTTTATGGCTTTTTCCACCGGCAGTTCGACCGCGACCATGCCATTAACTTACGAATGTTTAAAGAAAACCGGCTTGCGCGAACAGTCGGCCAGTTTGGGCGCGCTGGTCGGCGCTAATTTCAATAACGACGGCACCGCACTCTATGAAGCTATGGCTGCGCTGTTTATTGCGCAAATGCTGGGAATGAATTTAGGATTGGAGCACCAATTAATGGTGGTGCTGACCAGCGTCATCGCTTCCGTGGGCGCTGCAGGCATTCCAGAAGCGGGGCTCGTCACCATGACGCTTGTTTTTGGCGCGGTTGGATTACCGACCCAATACATTGCCATTTTATTAACGGTCGATTGGTTTTTAGACCGATGCCGCACCGCCATTAATGTAATGGGCGATATCAACGTTAGCTGTTTGCTGGATGGAAAAATTCCTGACTCGGCAAATACTTAACAAACAGAAACAGGCGTCGCCATGAGGCAATTACCCATTGTTTTAAGCTGCCTGCACCGGAATGGAAGACGCCGAACGCATAACCTCGTTTTTATCGTTGACGTAAATCAACACCGGTTTGTAAGTCAGCAATTCTTTCTGGTCTAGGATAGAATAGGCGCAGATAATGATCAAATCGCCGGGGCAGGCCAATCGCGCCGCCGCGCCATTAACGGAAATAGTGCCTGAGCCGTTTTCCGCACGAATAGCGTAAGTAGTAAAACGTTCGCCGTTATTAATGTTGTAGATCTGGATTTGCTCATACTCCCTGATGCCAGCCAGATCCAGCAAATTGCCGTCAATCGCGCACGAACCCTCATAACCCAATTCCGAACGGGTTACGGTGACTCTGTGCAGTTTTGCTTTCAGCATGGTCGTTTGCATGGTTTGGCGACTATTCTCCTAAAGGGAACCGTTAATTATTACTTATATTAACTATAATATCAATAGCATAGATTTTAATAATTACAACAGCCGGTGCGCGTCTTGCTAAAAGCAATGTTGTCTATTAAACGCGTGTTAGCCAATCTGGCGGCTGTTAATATTACTAAATTTACATCTTTATTATCCGCTTGCTGTAAGTCATCGGCATTACAGATATTGAAATAATCTGGCTTAAATCCAGCGCTTTGCAAAAAACTCAACGCTTCGTTTTCTATCGTCGCATACGATTTATTACCCATTAATACATCAGCTCTGGCCTTACACAATGCCTGATACAATTTAGCAGCAGTTTTTCGTTGTTCGCCGATTAAGTAACCGTTTCTGGAACTCATCGCTAACCCATCGACCTCGCGTTCCGTCGCAACAGATTTAATTTCCACAGGAAAGTTCAAGTCATTAACCATCGTGCGAATAATCATCAGCTGTTGAAAGTCCTTTTGACCGAAAAAAGCCGCATCGGGTTGCACAAGATTAAATAATTTACCGACAACCGTCGCTACGCCGTCGAAATGACCGGGCCTGAATGCGCCGCAATGCAGATTGGACAAGCCTTTTACGCTAATCACTGTTTGCGAGTTCTCGCCGTACATTTCTGCCTCACCGGGTAAAAACAGCGCATCGATGTCTGCATCCAGTAATTTTTGCCTATCTTCCGCCTCGGTGCGGGGATAAGCGGCAAAATCTTCGCCCGGCCCGAATTGCGTCGGATTAACAAAAATGCTGACGATAACGCGCTGTGCATCCTGTTTGGCGGCGTAAACCAGTTTTAAATGCCCGGCGTGTAAATTACCCATTGTCGGAACGAACGCGATGCGCTCGCCGAATGATCGCCAATCTTTTACCGCTGCGCGCAGTTCATTAATACTATTAATAACTTGCATGATTAATAGCAATGTTCAGGCGCTGGGAATTCTGCATTTTTAACCGCTTTGCGGTAAGCATGAATAGCGGACTCGATACTGTCTTCACCCAACAGGAAATTTTTGGAAAAACGGGGACGTTTACCGAAACTGATGCCCAGCATGTCGTACAATACCAAAACCTGGCCGTCGCAATCGACACCTGCACCGATACCGATCACCGGAATGATTAATTCGTTGCTGATTTGTTTGGCAAGCGCGGCCGGTACGCATTCCAGAATCAGCATCGTTGCCCCGGATTCTTGTAACAATTGCGCGTCTTCGCGTATTTTCTGCGCGACATCCGGCTCCTTGCCCTGCACTTGATAGCCGCCCAATTGATGAATGGACTGCGGCAATAAGCCCAAATGGCCACAAACCGGAATTTTCTGCTCCACCAAAAAACGGATGCAATCCAATCTTGCACCCTCCAGCTTAACCATCTGCGCACCGCCCTGCTGCAGCAATAAAGCCGCATTCTTAGCGGCATCGATGGGATTGCTGTAGCTCATGAAGGGTAAATCGGCGATAAGAAACGCTCTTTCCCGTGCATGATTTACGCATCGGGTATGGTACAGCATGTCGGCAATGGACACCGGTATTGTAGTGCGATGGCCTTGCACAACCATTCCTAAGGAATCGCCGACCAGAAGAACATCAATGCCTGATCTATCGAGCAGCGCGGCAAAACTGGCGTCATACGCGGTCAAACAGGTGATTTTTTCACCGTCGCGCTTCATTGCGCGGATGTCATTAATCGACAGAAGAGCATTAACTGATTGATTCATCGTCATTTAGTCGCCGTATTCCGACATAGGGACAGTGCATTAATAATTCAGAAAGCTTACCGTAGCCCGGAATATACAAATCCGGCGCAATCTCGCTTAACGGGTACAACACAAAAGCCCGCTCCGCCAAGCCTTTATGCGGCACGGACAATTCTGTCGTGTTAATTTGTCGGTCGCCGTACAACAATATATCCAGATCCAGCGTTCTTTCGCCCCAGCGTCGCGCCCGCACCCGGCCATGCGCCAGTTCGATATGCTGCAAAGCATGTAATAACTCCAACGGCGGCAAACCGGTCTCTACCGCCATCACAGCATTAATGTATTCGGGTTGATCTTGCGGACCCATCGGCGCGCTTACATATAAGCCGGAAAAACAGCGCTCCCGAACGTGCGACAAGCCATTAATGGACCGCCGAGAGGAGTTAATTTGTGTTATCGGCGAATCCAGGTTACTACCCAAGCCGATATACGCAATGATGGGGTTTGCAATTGGCTTATTCAACCCGCCAATCCGTCAACTGTCCGAAGCCCTGGATTTGTTCTGGCCTGATCGCCGGTTTCTTCGCTTAAAACCGGATTTTCTAGTCTTATGATTGCGTCCGGGTTCTGACATTCTGCGCTGTTCGTTTTCATCGGCAGACTGGTATGCCGTCCACCATTGCGCCAGCTCCAGCGCGACGCCGCCGGATTCAGTACGCAGCAGCAAAAAATCATAAGCCGCGCGAAAACGGGGCTGATTAAACAGCCGCGCCGGTTTTGCGCCCACGCGGCTGTGGAATTTCGGTTGCAACGACCAAACCTCACGCATGGCAGTAGTAATGTGACGCGGCATAGCGGTTACCTTAACCTGGCGGCTAATAGCGACGTTCATGGCTTCCTGCAAGGCCGAGTGATCCGGTAGCCCCTGTTGTTGAAAATCGCGCGCCAGCATTTGCACGGGTTCCCACAAAAACGCCGCCAGCAGAAAATAGGCCGTCACCGTCTTACCTTCGGCAATGCGGTTATCTGAGTTTTGTAAGGCCTTGATTAAAAATAGTTTCGGAAAGCCGTCGTACTCTATCGCCAAACTGTTTTCGGTCGCCGGAAACAGTACCTTAAACAATCCGTAATGGCGCAGCATTTCAAAAGTCTGCAAGGCATTGCCGCTCATGAACAGTTTCAGCACTTCATCGTACAACCGTGCGGGCGGAATACTGTCCAGCAAGCCGCTTAACTGGTGGATGGCCTGCTCGCAGGCAGGTTCGATATTAAAACCAAGCTTAACCGCAAAACGGACGGCCCGGATCATCCTGACCGGATCTTCACGAAAACGGGTTTCCGGATCGCCGATCAGTCGTAATGTCGCCGTGTTATGATCGGCCATGCCGCCGACATAATCCACCACGGAAAAGTCTTTAATGTTGTAATACAGCGCGTTTACCGTAAAATCACGCCGCCACACATCCTGATCGATAGTGCCGTACACGTTGTCACGCAGCAAACGGCCTTCGTTATTGAGCATCTGTTGCTCGCTTTGTTCTGCGCCTTCGCTACGGAAGGTGGCTACTTCAATCACTTCCTTGCCGAAATGGACGTGCGCCAAGCGAAACCGCCTGCCGATTAACCGGCAATTCCGGAAAATTCGCTTGATTTGATCGGGATCGGCATTGGTTACGACATCGAAATCCTTAGGTTCTCGGCCTAATAACAAATCGCGCACACAACCGCCCACCAGATAGGCGTCAAACCCTTCTTTTTTCAGCTTATACAAAACCTTTAACGCATTATCGCTAATTTGCGAACGTGAAATCGGATGTTCGGCGCGTAAATAAACCGTTGCCTCGGACGATTTTGTCGGCTTCGACTTTGCTGTACCGATAATTTTTTTGAAAATATTTAAAATAGCCGGAAATCCCTGCGGTTAGTTTTTTCTTTTATCATACCATTTCGCGGGCATTGCTCCCAGATAGTCGGCTGGTTTTCTTTTACATTCCCAAGTCTGTTAGTGTAAAATCATAATATGTTTATCAAACAATTGGCTAGATGTTTCTGGCTACAGCCGTTTAACTTTATCCTTACCCAATAACTAAACAAGGTACCGCAATGTCTGACTTGAAAACGCTGAAAAATAAAATAGTTAATGAATGCCTTGACCAACCCTTGTTAGCCGCAATTTTTATCTGCGATTTTGCCATTCTGCTATTCCATCGCCCGCCGCTTTTGTACTCTTTGGTGATGATGGGTTTATTGGTGGCTATCGCTATGTATCTCGGCCAAAAAATGGCTTTGTTCGATCTTAAAACGGCATTTCAGTTTTTAAAAACCTTTAATTTCTCCAAATCGACTGAAAAGGCGGTAACGGAAGCCATCGACGACATGAAGGATGTTGCTAAAGATGTACAAGAGGCTGTTAATGACATCAAATCCGCTGTCGCCGATGAAGTGAAGGATGTCAGCAAAGAAGTTAAAGCTGCTGTTAAAGATGTGAAAGCTGTTGTTGCCGAAGCCGTCGAAGATAAGCCCGCCAAACCTGCGGCAAAAGCAAAAGCTAAACCAAAAGCAAAAACTTGAAGGCCGAAAAACCCAGATTTTGGCGATATTCGGCCATTATTAGTTACGACCTTATCCTGCTGTGCGCCGTCTGGTTTTTTGCGACATTTTTGATTTTACCGCTTAATCACGGCGCTGCTTTTACCGCTAAGGATTATTTTTACCCTGCTTACTTGATTGGTGTAAGCTTCTGTTTTTATGGCTGGTTTTGGACTCATGGCGGGCAAACGCTAGGGCTTAAGACTTGGAAATGTAAAATTGTCACCGTTGACGGCAAACCCGTAAGCTGGCGACAAGCATTAATCCGTTTTTTTGCCGCCATCGTTTCAATTGCCTGCCTGGGTTTGGGGCTGTTCTGGCTATTAATCGATCGCAATCGTCGAACATGGCATGATATCCTTTCCAAAACCAAGCTGGTCCTGGTTTCTTCCCAGCAATAATAATTGACAGTTATTGGCTAACGCCGGTTCAATCATTATTGATTATCCGAAGGCGCTTGTCCTGTTCTGCTTTAATAGTATGCTGAAACAGCATTAATAACCTGATTTCCCGTTCTACACAACACATCATGACCAATCCCTTACTTAGCAATACCGAACTGCCGCTGTTTTCCCAAATCAAACCGGAACACGTCGAACCGGCAATTGACCAGGTTTTAAACGATGCCCGTGCCGACGTCGAAAACTGTTTACAAAGGACAAATGATTATACCTGGGAGAACCTTATCGAACCGCTAGAACAGGCCGATAACCGCATTAATAAGGCATGGTCGCCGGTCAGCCATTTGAATTCGGTGATGAATAATGATGAGTTACGCGTAGCGTATAACGCCTGCATCCCCAAGTTAAGCGAATATTCCACCGAAATGGGGCAACACGAAGGCTTATACAAAGCCTATAGCGCCATTGCTAAAAGTCACGCATTTGCCGCATTCAATACTGCCCAAAAAAAGGTGATTAATAATGCGCTGCGGGATTTCAAACTGTCCGGCATTGCGCTGGAACCGGAGAAAAAACAGCGTTTCAAAGAAATCAGCCAGGAATTATCTACGCTCGCCAGCCGGTTTGAAGAAAATGTGCTGGATGCCACCAACGCCTGGAGCAAGTTATTAATTAATGAATCAGAATTAGCGGGGCTACCAGAAACAGCATTAGAGCAAGCAAAGCAGGCGGCTGAGCAGGAAGGAAAAACGGGCTGGTTGATTAATCTGCAATTCCCGTCATTCCATGCCGTCATGACGTATGCCGATAACCGGGAATTACGCCGGGAACATTACGAAGCCTACTCAACCAAAGCGTCTGACCAGGGACCTAACGCGGGGCAGTGGGATAATAGCGACATCATGGAAAAGTTGTTGGCCTTGCGCCATGAAAAAGCTCAGTTATTGGGTTTCAACAACTACGCTGAGCTTTCGCTGGCGACCAAGATGGCGAAAAAGCCCGCCGATGTGCTGACATTTCTGGAAGATTTGGCGGCAAAATCATTGCCACAAGCTCGCCAAGACTTGACCGAATTGCACACTTTCGCCGAAAAAGAACACGGCATTAATGACTTACAACCCTGGGATATCGGTTATTATTCAGAAAAAATGCGGCAACACTTCTATCAACTGTCGCAAGAAGAGATAAAAGCTTACTTTCCGATTACTCGCGTCCTCCCCGGCATGTTTACAGTCGTGGAAAAGCTTTATGGCTTAAAAATTAGTGAGATTAAAGACTTCTATAGCTGGCATTCTGACGTACGGTTTTTTCAAATAATCGACCGAAACGGTCAATTACGCGGCAAATTCTTTTTGGACTTATACGCACGTTCAAAAAAGCGCGGCGGCGCATGGATGGACGATTGCGTAGGACGGGCAAAATTTCACGACACGCTACAAACGCCGGTGGCTTATCTCACATGCAACTTCACACCAGCCGTTAATAACCAACCAGCCTTATTAACCCACGACGAACTCACCACCCTATTCCACGAATTCGGCCACGGCTTGCATCACATGCTGACGCAAATCGACTACCTGGGTGTATCCGGCATTAATGGTGTGGAATGGGATGCAGTGGAATTGCCCAGCCAGTTCATGGAAAACTGGTGCTGGGAAAAAGAAGCATTGCAATTGTTGTCCGGGCATTATCAGACCAGCGAAACTTTACCCGATAGCTTGTACGACAAGATGGTCGCGGCGAAGAATTTTCAGGCGGGCATGATAATGGTACGACAACTAGAATTTGCCTTGTTCGATTTTCTTATCCATCTCAATTACGATCCCAAATTGGGCGGGCGGATTTACGAAACTTTAAACAAAGTGCGTGAGAAAGTCGCCGTTGTCATTCCGCCTGCCTTCAACCGCTTTGCCCATAGCTTCGGTCATATTTTTGCTGGCGGCTACGCGGCTGGATATTACAGTTATAAGTGGGCGGAAGTGCTGTCCAGCGACGCTTACTCACTGTTTGAGGAGCAAGGAATTTTTAACCCAGAAACCGGCAATGCCTTCCTGACCAACATCTTGGAGCGTGGAGGTAGCCAAAATGCGATGGAATTGTTCGTCAAGTTTCGTGGCCGCAAACCGACGATTGACGCCTTGCTCCGTCATAATGGCATCGGAATCGCCGCGTGAAATATAAAGATTTGCGCGACTTTATCGCCCAACTTGAACAACAAGGCGAACTGAAACGGATTTCCCTCGAAGTCGATCCGTTCCTGGAAATGACTGAAATCTGCGACCGCGTGTTAAAGCAAGGTGGCCCCGCCCTGCTGTTTGAAAATCCCAAAGGCCACACGATACCCGTACTGGGCAACCTGTTCGGTACTACCAAGCGCGTGGCGATGGGTATGGGCGCAAAGGACATCAGCCAACTACGCGGCATCGGCGAAGTACTAGCAACGCTGAAAGAACCCGAGCCACCCAAAGGCATGAAAGATGCTTTTGAGAAATTCCCCGTGTTCAAACAGGTATTGAACATGGCGCCGAAGCTGATTAATAAGCCGCCCTGCCAGGAAGTTATCCTCGAAGGCGACGAGATTGACTTAAGCAGCTACCCCATCCAAACCTGTTGGCCGGAAGATGCCGCGCCACTTATCACTTGGCCTTTAGTCATCACCAAAGGGCCGAACAAACAACGGCAAAATCTGGGGATATATCGCCAACAGGTAATCGGCAAAAACAAAGTCATCATGCGTTGGTTGGCGCATCGCGGCGGCGCACTGGATTTTAAGGAATGGCAAACCGCCTATCCCGACAAGCCCTTCCCGGTTGCCGTCGCCCTGGGGGCAGACCCGGCCACCATCCTCGGCGCCGTCACGCCCGTGCCGGATACCTTATCCGAATATGCTTTTGCAGGCTTATTACGTGGCAGCAAAACCGAAGTGGCAAGCTGTTTATTAAACGATTTACAAGTGCCCGCGATCGCGGAAATCGTGCTGGAAGGCTACATTTACCCCGGCGAAACCGCGCAGGAAGGGCCGTTTGGCGACCACACCGGTTATTATAACGAGGTAGACGAATTTCCGGTTTTCACCATCGAACGCATCACCCAACGCCACAACCCCATCTACCACAGCACCTACACCGGCAGGCCGCCGGACGAACCGGCCATCTTGGGCGTGGCACTCAACGAAGTGTTCGTGCCGATTTTACAGAAGCAATTCCCCGAAATCGTCGATTTTTACCTGCCGCCCGAAGGCTGCTCTTACCGCATGGCGGTCATCAGCATGAAAAAGCAGTACGCGGGCCACGCCAAGCGCGTCATGCTCGGCACTTGGTCGTACCTGCGCCAGTTTATGTACACCAAGTTCGTGATTGTTGTCGATGATGACGTGAATGTCCGCGACTGGAAGGACGTGATCTGGGCCATCACCACGCGCATGGACCCGGCGCGGGACTTGACCATCCTGGAAAACACGCCGATTGATTACCTGGATTTCGCCTCGCCCGTCTCCGGTTTAGGTTCCAAAGTCGGCTTCGATGCCACCAACAAATGGCCGGGCGAAACCATGCGCGAATGGGGCAAGCCGATTGTGATGTCGAAGAGTGTGGTGAAGAAGGTGGATAAGATGTGGGAGAGTTTATTTAAAATGTAGGCCACATTGCCGCCTAAGCAATGCGCCAGGTAGTGCTAACGCGCAACCTGGCCTACAACTGGTCGCCATCGGCGTGTTCCCCGCCAGCGGCGCGCTCGATCTGATCGCGGATGGCTTGCGCTTTGCCGTCCGCGGCTTCAGTCTACGACCGCTTTGTCGATGCCATACCCACCGCATTAATGAAACCGTTCAGCGGCAGCGGCGCCCGGGCGATGATGATTGATGCCATGAAAACCTTTGGGCCGGATTCCTTTGCCGGACGCTTATCGTCCATCGTCCAAGGCAGCTCGTAGGGCGGATTAGACGCGCAAATAATTTGCATTTTGAGCTTTTCTTCTTTAGGTTGAGCGCGTCGTAATCCGCCGAATGAAAATTTGCACCCTTGCGGCGGATTACGCCACACCCAAAGAAACTTAATTTATTTAACATTAGCGGTTTTGCGTTGCTTTTATGCCCTTGGGTAAATTTGACCTACAACACTAAAGAAATTTGATGGAAATCCACTTAAAAACATTAGGTTGCCGCCTGAACGAAGCGGAATTGGAAACCTGGGCGCAGGCGTTCCAGAAGTCCGGCCATCAGGTAACCCGGCAGGTGGAAAATGCCAACCTGATCGTCATTAACTCCTGTGCGGTCACGCAGGATGCCGCCCGCAAATCCCGGCATTAGATAGGTAAGATTCACCGCTGACTTTTCTATCTTCAAAACTTTTACCCAACCAACAAACAATTTTCGTTTTTTCACTCCACCATGCTATCATCATGATGCGTTAACATCATGATGATAAACTTATGCGTACTACACTCGATATCGACGATGACTTGCTCGATGCCGCCAAGGAAATGTCCCGCCGTCAGGGCGTTTCGCAAGGGCAAGTGATTTCCAGGCTGTTGCGGGCGGCGTTGACGACGGGCAAAAACCATTTTGCCGCCGCGGATGAGGTTAAGGCGGGCGGCTTCCAACCGTTTCCGGCACGCGGCAAGGTGATCAGCAACGATCTGATTGACAATCTGCGCGATAACGAAGGCGTTTGATGCGGGCATTGTTGGATGTCAACGTCCTGATCGCGTTGTTGGATGCGGGACATGTCTATCATGCCTTGGCAAGTGCATGGCTGGCTCGGGAAATCGATCAAGGCTGGGCTTCTTGCCCGCTCACGCAAAATGGCTGTTTGCGGATTATGTCCCAGTCTGCCTATCCCGACGCTTTGCCCATTGCACAGGTTGCCG
>Ga0194128_10006944_pt1 | contig 14992 bp, 17 predicted proteins | sample TA2KigCa65mmetaG_FD_148650 | JGI IMG/M metagenome (GOLD analysis project Ga0194128, IMG submission 148650) | Freshwater microbial communities from Lake Tanganyika, Tanzania - TA2015037 Kigoma Deep Cast 65m | ecosystem: Environmental > Aquatic > Freshwater > Lake | place: Tanzania: Lake...
GGCAGACGCGGATTGGCATGATTCGGCCTGGTGAGATGCTCCATGTGTTGTCTAGCGACCCTCAACTCCTGGATGTGGCGCATCAAGTGGATGCCTCCACCTCGGCGATGATCAACGATGCAGCACTGCAGACGGAGTTTGCGAGTCCTCTGGCGAGCCGCACAGTAGCGCCGTGAACCCTGACGCAAGCACCTCGCCTGAGCTGGATCTCTGGGAGCTCCAGCAGCTGCAGCAAGAGCTCAAGGATTGGACGTTTACGGGCTTGCACCACATTCATAAGAACTGGCAATTTCTCAATGCACAGCACGCACTGCAGTGGCATCGACTGGCACGAGAGCTCAGTGATCGTCGCGGCCAGGATTGCTATTTCTATTTAGACTATGTGGGCAGCGGCCGCATTGAGACGGATATCTTCAATCTGGCTCAGGGTCATCTTACGAGAGTTGATCTTGATATGGCTGTGATGATGAATGCTATGGCGAACTGTGTGACAAATCCGACGCAGGAGTTCAATCCCGACTGCCTCGGCTAATCCATTCGATCTTTGCATCGTTCTAAAGTATGTGGTGGCGATGCTGTTTTGCCTAAACATTCTTCAGGGTCTGGACATTATTAAGCCTGTCCATCACTCTTGCGGCCGCCACAATCTTCACATCGCTCCAGCAAGCTGTGGAGCTCGTTGTAGAGGCTGCGCAGGGCGACAATCTTCTGCTCGATCTCCCCGGCCTTGGGGGTGCGGATCAGTGCCAGCTCGGCAAAAATGTCGTTGTCGAAGAGGCGGTAGCCCCCTTCGCTGCGACCTGTCGGATGGACCAGTCCCTCATCGCAGTAGAAGCGAATGGTTTTGACGGAGAGGCCGGAGCGCTTGGCCACCTCGCCGATCTTGAGGGCCGTTGCGGCTGCCATGCAACTCTCTTGTTGGTGGAGAGTTCAACCTAGGGGCTTCGGCGGGAGCTCCGCGCCGAGAGGAGCTGCGGGACGAGGGCGTATCGGCCGGGCGATGATCGCTATCACTGTTGAACCCCTGCCGGCCACCTTCACAGCCCAGCCGTCCACGGGAGCTGATGCGTTTCCTCCACACCTCCGACTGGCATCTGGGACGGCAGTTCCATGGGGCTTCGCTCCTGCAGGAGCAGGCCGCCGCCCTGGATCGCATCGTGGAGTTGGCCGCCGAGGCGGAGGTGGATGCGGTGCTGATCGCGGGCGACATCTACGACCGGGCCATTCCGCCCGCCGAAGCGGTGTTGCTGTTCAACGACACCCTGGCCCGCTTGAGCCGCAGCGGTGCCGCCGTGGTGGCGATCGCCGGCAACCACGATTCCCATGTGCGGGTGTCGATCTACGACCCGTTGCTCTCGGCCTTCGGGGTCACCATCCGCGGGGATGTGCGGCGGGCCCATGAGCCGGTGCTGGTCACGCCCAAGCGGGGAGGCGGCGTGGTCGCCATCTACCCGCTGCCCTATCTGGAGCCGGCTGTGGATGGTCCATCGCTCACGACCACCACAGCCCGAATCAGTCATCAGGAGGTGACACACCTGGCCCTCGATGGGATTCGTCGGGATCTGCTGGGCCGGCCGCAGCATCGCTCAGTGCTGGTGGCCCACACCTTTGTGATGGGCGGGGAGCCGTCTGAATCAGAACGGCAACTCAGCATCGGCAATGTGGATCGCGTCAGCGTTGACAGCTTTGCTGGCTTCGATTACGTGGCCCTGGGCCATTTGCACGGGTCCCAGCAGCTCGATGGCCCACGCGTGGCCTACTCCGGCACGCCGCTGCCCTATTCGTTCTCGGAGCAGCATCACACCAAGTCGGTGCGGATCGTTGAGCTCGATGCCGCTGGCAAGGCCAGCGTCGAGATTGTGCCCCTGGGGGTGGGGAGGCCGTTGCGCACCCTTGAGGGGCCCTTGGAGTTGCTCTGCAGCTCTCCCGACCACGCCGCCGCTGCTGATGCCTGGCTGCGCGTGATTCTCACCGACGAGGTGTTGCCGCTGCAGGCCATGGCCCGGCTGCGGCAGCGGTTTCCCCACGTGGCGGAGCTGCGGCATCGGCCCCCGGAGCTGCAGCGTTCCACCGCCACGGAGCGCCACGAGACGGTGCGCAAAGCCACCTCCCCCCTGGAGTTGACGTTGGCGTTTTTCGCCGACCAGCAGGGCCGCCCCGCCGGCCCGCCTGAGGCCGAGCTGTTGCGTCAGGCGCTGGAGGCTTCCACCCGGGGAGGGGAGCGGTGAAACCCCACCAGCTGCGGATGGATGCGTTCGGGCCCTACGCCGAGCCAGCGGAGATCGACTTCGATGCCCTCAGCGATGAGGGGTTGTTTCTGATCCACGGCAGCACCGGTGCTGGCAAAACCTTCCTGTTGGACGCCCTCAGTTATGCCCTGTATGGGGAGGTGTCGGGCGATCGCAACGTCAAGGCGCTGAAATCGGACCACGCCGATCCAGCGGCAGTGCCGCGGGTGAGTTTGGTGTTCTCCTGCGGCGGTGGCCGCTACCGGGTGGAGCGCTCTCCGGGCTACACCGCCCCCAAGACCCGCGGCGAGGGCTTCACTGAAAAGGCCGCCCAGGCGGTGCTGTTCCGGTTGAACGGCTCAGACGCCGAGCCAATCGTCAGCCGCACCACTGAGGTGAGCCGTGAGGTGGAGCAGCTGGTGGGTCTCAATGCCGCCCAGTTCCGCCAGGTGATCCTGCTGCCCCAGGGCCAATTCGCTGAGGTGTTGCGGGCCAAGGCCGAGGAGCGCGAGGCCCTGCTCAAAACCCTCTTCGACACGGTGGCCTTTGAGCAGGCGGGCTTCTGGCTGGAGGATCAGGCCAAGGCAGCACGGCTGGATCTGGCGGAGTGCACCCGGGCCCAGGAGGTGCTGCGGCGCCAGGCAGCCCAGGCCTGGAGCCCGTTCGCCTCGCCACCGCGCGACGCGCCTGACCAGCCCGATGCGCCCGATGCGCCTGAGGCCCCTGATCTCGATGGCCTGCAGGACCAGATCGCCCTGGTGGTGGCGGGTACGGCCCAGCGCCTAGCGCAGGCCACCGCAGCCCTGGACGCTGCCCAGGTCGCCAAAGTTGAGGTCGACAGGCTGGCCGATCGCTGGGACCGGCGCGCGGCGGCCCACGCCACCCTTGTGGAGCTGGAGGGCAAGCGGGCGGTGGTTGACGACTACCGCCAACGGCTGCGGCGGGCCGAGCAGGCTGAGGCCCTGCGCCCGAGTGTGGAGGCGCAGCTGGCGGCGCAGGCGGACTGCCTCCAGCTGCACCAGCGCATCGCGGCCCAGCTGGGCGGCGCCATTCGAGCCCGCGACGCGGCCCAGGCCTTGCCCGCCGCGGTGGTGCAGCTCGAGCTGAGCGCGCTGCCGGCCCTCGAGGCCCTGGATGCTGCCCGCACTGCCCTGGCGGCGCACCGGGTGGAGTTGACGGCCCTGATGCGCCAGGCCCGGGAGGCGGCTGAGGCCGAGGGCGCCGCGGAGCAAGCCCGCCGACGCGTAGCCGCCGCTGAAGCAACCCAGGCCCGCAGCGGCGCCGAACGGGAGGCGCTGCAGCAGCAGTGGCAGGCCGCCAGTGAGGCCTACCAGGGAGCCTGCTCCGCTCGTGATCGGCTCGATGGCTTGCAGCGGGCCGCCCAGGAGGCCCAGGAGCAGAGCGCTGCCAGCGCGGCCATGGCGGCAGCTCAGGCGCGGCACGGCCAGGCCATCGCCGCCCAGAACCGTGCCGACGGCACCCTCAACCAGGCCCATGCCCTGCTGCTGGAGCTGCGTCGCCGCCAGATCGCTGGCATGGCGGCGCGGCTTGCGGGCGATCTGGTGGATGAGGCCCCCTGCCCAGTGTGTGGCGCGACCCTTCACCCCAACCCGGCTCAGCCCTCCGAGGATGCCGTGGCCGACGCGGCGATCAGCGCCGCGGAACGCGACCTGAGCACGGCCACCACGGCGGCCCGCGAGGCGGCGACGTGCGTGGCCACCGCCCAGGGGGAGCTGAAGGCGCTGGAGGAGAAGGCCGGTGCAGCCGTGGCCGATCCGGCGGCAGCCCGTGGGGCGGCGCTGCAGGCCGATGCGGCTCTCAACGGTGCCAAGGCCCTGGCGGCCCAGGTGGACAGCCTGCAGCAGGCGATCGTGGGGCACGAGCGGGAGCTGCAGACCCTGCAGGCCGCCATCCAGGCGGCCGCCACGGAGCAGGCCCTGCAGAGCCAGGCCGCCGCCGAAGCCCTGCGCCGGGCCGAACGCATCCGCGCTGAGATCGCCAGCGCCCTGGAGGACGGGGTCGACCCCCAGGTGGCGCTGCTTGGCGTTGCGCCCCTGGAGGCGGCCTTGAAGGAGCTGGCGGCCTGCTGCCAGGCCAGCAGCAGCGCTGATGCGCGGCTCCAGCAGGCGGTGGCGCGGCTGGCCCATGACTTGGCCGGCTCGGCGTTTGCCGATGGTGCGGCCGTGGAGGCCGCCTTGCAGGAGCAGAACTGGCGCCAGCGGCTGGTCGAGCGGATCGCCGCCTACGACAACGACCTGATCGCCGTGCGCAGTCTGCTGGCTTCTGCTGATCTCAGCGAGCTGCCGGAGCAGCGGCCCGACACCGCGGCGGCCCAGCAAGCGGTGGCTGTTGCCGATGCCGCCCGTACGGCAACCGTGGAGCGCCACAGCGAAGCCCGGGGCGCGCGCGTTGAGATCGAGCGGCTGCTGACGGCGCACCGGCAGGGGGCGGTCGCCCTGGCGGTAACCCAGGAGCGGGCGCGGCTGCTCAGCGCCGTGGCGGACCGCTGCACAGGCCGGGCGGCACCGTTCATCTCCCTGCAGCGCTGGGTGCTGTCGGCCTATCTGGCGGAGATCTGCCGCTATGCCAACCAGCGCTTGGAGCTGATGACTTCAGGCCGCTACCAGCTGCGGCTCAGTGATGAAGGCGGCCGGGGTGGTCGCCATGCCGGCCTGGGACTGCGGGTGCTCGATGCCTACACCGGCGAAGAACGCGAGGTGAGCAGCCTGTCGGGCGGTGAGACGTTTCAGGCCTCCTTGGCCCTGGCCCTCGGCGTGGCCGATACGGTGCAGGCCCATGCGGGAGGTGTCCACCTCGATGCCCTGTTCATCGATGAGGGCTTCGGCACGCTCGATCCCGACAACCTGCAACTCGCCATGGACGAGTTGGATCGCCTGCGCGATGGCGGCCGCATGATCGGTGTGATCAGCCATGTGGGTGGCCTCAAGGAGCGCATCCGGGCCGGTATCGCGATCACTGCGGGGGAGAAGGGCTCGCGGGCCACGGTGTGCCGCACCGGGATGGGCTGAGCCCTGCTGCTGGCGCCATCCCTGCGGGCGTTAGGTCGCCTCGGGAAGAGCCTGTTGAAGGCTGGCGAGCCGGCCGCCGTTCACGCCCAGATCGGAATCGCCGAGGCGTGACACCGAGCGGGCCTGCAGCACCCCATGGGCCTGATCGGCATACAGCTCCAGGTCGTCGACAAAGCCGAACAGGGCACTGCTGGCGGTGGCATGCAGGTAGCCATTGCTCTGCTCCACCACCTCTGTGCGGGGCAGCGCCTGCACCACGGGCACCAGGGCCGCCAGGGCCGAGTTGGGATCGGCCACAGCCCAGTCGGCGCGGGCGCAGTGGGCCGGCGAGGGGCAGGCCGCCAGCGCTCCGTTGTGAACCCCCAGCTCCGCGGGCACCGGCCCGACGAAATGGAACAGGGTCAGGGTGATGGCCAGAACGCAATGCTGCAGAAGGGAGGTCATGGCCGCGTGGGGAGGTTCAAGGGTTGAGGAAGGGGTCGAGAAACGCCAGTGGGCGCGCCATGGTGGCGGAAAACCCCAAAATGCCGCGGTCTTGGTAGCTGTAGAGCAGGGTGTCGTCGCCGTCGAGCAGGTAGGTGCCGCCGCGCTGGGTGATGAAGTCGTCGCGGGGGACGTAGGTGCGCCATTTGCCGAGCACCTCCACCATGTTGCGCAGCCGCACTGTGGCCAGCTCGAAGGGACGCTGAAATCCCTCGCCGCCAGCCAGGCCAAACAGCGGGCTCTCCAGTCGCTGGGGCGCTGAGCGATCGCCGCTGTAACCCCGCAGCACCTCGGCCAGGGTGCCGGGTGAGCCGATGCCGGCGCACATCAGCAGCAGCCCAGGCCATGGGCCGCCAGCAACCTGCAGCCCGGCGTAGAGGCCCAGTGCTTGATGCAGCTGGGGCTCGGCATCGGCGAGCAGGCGATCGCGGGGGAAGCCGGTGAACTGGCAGAAGCGATCGGCCCCGGCGCCATCGCCAATGCCGATGGCCAGGATCGTGATCCCAGCTTTCGTCAGGCGCGGCAGCATGGGCACGAGGGCCTGGGCATATTCCAGGCTGTCGAAATCGCCCAGCTGGGAGAGCAGCAGCACCAGCCGCCGGCCCGATTCCATGCCAGGCACCGCGGCCAGGTGTTGCAATAGGGGTTGGGGAGCCTTCATGGGCGTCACCGTAACGACCGCTCTGCCGCGGAAGCGCGCCAACGACACAGCCGCAGGATCGGTATAACGTTCATTCGGTAGAGACGCTGAATTATGCGAATTACGCATTGTCAGGGTGAACACCTGATCGCCTTGACGTCCCCTGGGGCTTCTCGTCTGGTGGACGCCTGTGCGCTCTTGGTGCTGGCAGCCGAATCGGTGCCCGGCTCCTCCCTCCCCCCGGAGATGGCCAGCGTGCTCTCCGCTCTTTTTGACGGCCTGAAAACTTCGGCCGGCGCGTCTACACCTGCTCTGCCTGAGTTCTGAGGAGGTGGGCCTGTTGGTTGATTTTTGCCATGCCGGCGCCTTCTCCGATCACCTCTCCAGATTGCTGGGAGTGCAGCAGCGCTGCGGCCGGCGCTGACCCCTGCGCGTCATGGGCCCCCTTCATCTCGTCTGGTTCAAGCGGGACCTGCGCTGCGTGGATCACCGGCCCTTGCTGGAGGCGGCTGGGAGTGGGCTCGTGCTGCCGCTCTATGTGGTGGAACCTGAGCTCTGGCAGCAGCCCGATAGCTCCGCCCGCCAGTGGGCGTTTTGCCGTGAAAGCCTGGCTGAGCTCCGCGCTGCTCTGGCGAGCCTGGGCCAGCCACTGATCGTGCGCGTCGGGACCGTTGAGCAGGTGCTGGAGCGGGCCCGCCGTCAGTTCGGCATTGCCGGGCTTTGGAGCCATGAGGAAACGGGCAATGGCTGGACCTACGCCCGCGACAGGCGGGTGGCGGCCTGGGCCCGGCAGCACGGCATCGCCTGGAGAGAGATCCCTCCTTTTGGGGTGACCCGCCGGTTGAGCAGCCGCCAGGGGTGGGCCCGGCGTTGGGAGCAGCGCATGGCCGAGGCCATCAGCCCCGCCCCTGAGCGCTTGACACCCTTGGCCGGCCTCGATCCTGGCCCCATCCCCACCGCCGAGGCGTTGGGGATGGCCGCAGACCCTTGCCCCGAGCGCCAGGCCGGAGGCCGCTTCCAGGGGCTGGCCGTGCTGGAGAGCTTTCTGGAGCAGCGCAGCCGCACCTACCAGTTCGGCTTGTCGAGTCCGAACACGGCCGGGGTCAGTTGCTCGCGGCTCTCGCCGCACCTCACCTGGGGGACGCTGTCGCTGCGGGAGGTGGTGCAGCGCACCCGTGAGCGGCGCCAGGCCCTCACGGCCATGCCCTGGCGGCGGGCCCTGCAGCGTTTCGATGAGCGCCTGCACTGGCACTGCCACTTCATCCAGAAGTTGGAGAGCCAGCCGAGCCTGGAGTTTCGCGAGCTCCATCCCCTCACCGCTGGCCTGCGCAGCGGCGATGGGGCTGGCGACGACAGGTTGGCGGCCTGGGCTGAAGGGCGCACCGGCCTGCCGTTTGTGGATGCCTGCATGCGCTCCCTGATCGCCACCGGCTGGCTCAATTTCCGCATGCGGGCGATGCTGCAGTCGGTGGCCAGTTACCAGCTGTGGTTGCCTTGGCGCGATAGCGGCTTGCATCTGGCCCGGCTGTTTGTGGATTACGAACCGGGCATCCACTGGAGTCAGTGCCAGATGCAATCGGGCACCACCGGCATCAACACCATCCGCATCTACAACCCGATCAAGCAAGGGCGCGATCACGACCCCGAGGGTGTGTTCATCCGGCGGTGGCTGCCGGAGCTGGCGAACGTGCCGGCGGTGCACCTCCACCAGCCCTGGACCATGGATCTCGCCACCCAGGAGCGGGCCGGATGCCTGCTGGGCCGCGACTATCCGGCATCAATCGTCGACTGGATGACCGCGGCGGCCACGGCGCGCGATCGCCTCTGGAGCCTGCGGCGTGAGCAGGGTTTTGCAGCCACCGCTGATGCGATTCAGCAGCGCCACGGCTCCCGCCGCTCCGGCCTGCGCGCTTCGTCTCGGCGCAGCCGGCGCGGGCCCCCGGCCGCTGACCCTGCGGTGGCCCAGTTGAGCCTGGATCTGGCCTGAAAGCTTCCGTGCGCCTCCATGGCTGCCCCCCAGCTGCATGCCCACCTTGGACGTGCCGTTTTGTACGGATCTGCAAGGAAGGCACACGATGGATTCAGCTTCGCAACACCGATGGCCGATCTGTTCACGCCGCTGCGCCTGGGCTCCCTGGAGTTGCCCAACCGCATCTGGATGGCGCCCCTCACCCGCTGCCGCGCCTGCCACCCGTTGCTCAATGGCGGCGCCCAGCCCGTGGGGCCCAGCCCGATCGCCATCACCGGCGACGAGGTGCACACCCCCGAGGGCAAAAAGCCCTATGTGGTGCCCCGCGAGCTGCGTGACGACGAACTGCCCGCCCTTGTGCAGGGCTTCCGCTAGGCGGCCCGTGCCGCCACCGCCGCCGGTTTCGACGGGGTGGAGGTTCACGGCGCCAACGGCTACCTGCTCGATTCTTTTTTGCGCAATGGCAGCAACAAGCGATCCGGCCCCTATGGCGGCTTGATCGCAAACCGGGCGCGGCTGTTGCTGGAGGTGCTCGAGGCGGTGGGCCAGGAAACGCCGCTGATGGGGCTGCGCCTCTCGCCGCTCAACGGCTACAACGCCATGGCCGATTCCGATCCGATCGCGCTGGTCACCTGGCTGGCCCAGCGGCTCAATGATCAACCCCTGGCCTACCTGCACCTGATCCGCGGCGACCTGCTGGGCCAGCAGCAAGGAGATGTGCTCACGCCCGCGCGCCAGCACTTTCGCGGCGTGTTGGTGGCCAACATGGGCTACACCGCTGCGGAGGCCAACGCCGCCATCGCTGCCGGCGCCCTGGACGTAGTGGCCTTCGGCACCAGCTTCCTGGCCAACCCCGACCTGCCGGAGCGCTTCCGCCGCGGGGCGCCCCTCAACGCCCCCGACCCTGCCAGCTTCTACAGCTCCGGCCCCGCTGGCTATACCGATTACCCCACCCTGGAGCCCCAGCCATGACGTCCCGCTCCAGCCCCCCTGCCAGCGGTAGCGGATTCGTGTTCCGTCCGGCCGCTGAGCGCTTCCACAGTCAGCTCGACTGGCTCGACAGCTGGCACAGTTTTTCCTTCTCCAGTCACGTCGACCCGGCCTGGATGGGCTATGGCCCCCTGCGGGTGATCAACGACGACGTGATCGCCGCCGACTCCGGCTTTGGCATGCATCCCCACCGCGACATGGAGATCATCACGGTGATGGTGGAGGGCCAGCTCAACCATCGCGATTCGATGGGGCATGCCGAGGTGCTGCGCGCCGGCGAGGTGCAGCGCATGAGTGCCGGCACCGGCGTGGTGCACAGCGAGGTCAACGGGGGCGATCAGGCCTGTCGCCTGCTGCAGATCTGGATCGAGCCCAGCAGCACCGGTATCGCCCCGGCTTACGAGCAGAAGCCCTTTGCCATCGGCAGCGGCTGGACGCTTCTGCTGGACCCCGAGCAGAGAGGCGGCGCCATGGCCATCCACCGGTCGGTGCGCCTGTGGCGGGCCCAACCCCAGCCCGGCCAGAGCCTGGATCTTCCCTTGGCACCAGGCAGCCGCGGTTGGCTGCAGCTGGTGGATGGCGCCGTTGCCCTAGCGGCGGGCGGGGAGGCTGCGGGCTGTCCCGCCCAGCTCAGGCGCGGTGATGGTCTGGGGTTCGAGGCGGGTGCTGCGGGGCTGGCGGGCATCACGGCCACCAGCACCACCAGCAGCACAAGTGCCGATCTGCTGCTGTTTGAACTGCGCTGAGTAGGTTTGCCGGGCATCCGGCTGCCTTTGCCATGCCCTCCGCAGACCTGGCCCGAGCCATCCAGCTCTCCCTGGCGCCGGTGTTTCTGCTGGCGAGCATGAGTGGCCTGCTAATGGTGCTCACCAATCGACTGGGTCGCCTCGTCGACCGGGCCCGGGAGCTGCAGCGTTTGGAGCGCGACTCCGACCTTGAGATGGGACGCGACCTTCGCCAGGAGCTGCAAGGCCAGAAACGGCGCATGGGCCTGCTGATGAAGGCGATTGAGTTCGGCTCCGTCACCATGCTTCTGGTGGCCTTGGTGGTGGCGATCGTGTTCATCAGCGTGGTGGCCGAGCTCGATCTGGCGCTGATGGTGGCGCCTCTGTTTGTGCTGGCCATGGTGTGTCTGATGGTGGCCGTGTCGCTGCTGCTGCGGGAGCTTCAGCTGGCCACGGCCCAGCTGCGGCGCACGTTTTGAGCCGTTAGCCCATGCCTAGCCCATGCCGATGCTCTCCAGCAGCTCTCGCTGCTGGCGCGGCTCCACGAAGCGGTGGGCGGCCAGGGCCCCACTCACGGCGACCGGCGGTACGCCGATCCCCGGAAACACCCCGGCTCCGCAGAGCACCAGATCCTCGATGGGTGTGCTGCCACCGGGGAACGCTGCGGCGTTGGCCGGCCAGGCCGGCCCGTAGCTGCCTTGGTGAACCCTGAGGTAGTGCTGGTGGGTGAGGGGTGTGCCCTGCAGTTCGATCACCAGCCGCTCCCGCCAGTCGGGGATCAGGGGATCCAGCACCTGGTGGAACACCTGGCAGCGCTCGTGTTTCAGGGCTGCATAGGCGGGGCTGCCCCGTTGCAGGTCCTTCCACAGCTCCCAAGGTTCGTTGGCGGGGGTGTAGCCATGCAGCACCTGATGGCCGGCAGGGGCCATCGATGGATCCAGCAGCGACGGCATCGACAGCACAACCATGTTGCGCTCGGCCCCGATGCCCCGTTGCCAATCACCCACCCAGACATGGTGGATGGGCAGGTGCTGCAGATCGTCTCCGCGCAGCCCGACATGCCAGTGCAGAAAGCTCTTGCAGGCCGGTGTGCTGGCCTGCTTGCGCCGCCAGGCTGCTGGGCAGTCCTGTTCGTTCAACAGGCCCAGGGTGTCCCAGGGGCTGGCATTGCTGATCACCCCCCGGCGGGCGCGCAGCACCCTGCCATCAACAAGCCGCACCCCCACGGCGCGTTTGTTCTTCACGCAGATGCTCCGCACCAGGGTCGCCGTATGAAGCACGCCGCCATGGCGCTCCAGCGCCCGCTTCAGGGCTTCCACCACGGCGGCGCTACCACCGATTGGGTAGTCGAGGCTGGCCTCGGGTTCAAACCATTCACCAAACAGGGTCGCCATGGCGGCGGCGCTGGTCTGATCCATCGGCAGGCCCGAGATCAGAAAGCAGAGCAGATCCACCCAATGGAGCAGGAAGGGATCATGCAAGTGGCGCCGGGCGATGGGGCCGAACGCCCCGCCGAGTTGGGCCAGCCTGCCGGCCTGGGCCAGCAACCCCACAGCTCCCTTGCCTCCCAGGGTGGTGGCCATCCCCAAACCCGGCCTCAGGGCGAGCAGGGGCAGGGCACGCGCAGTTCGGCAGGTTGGTTCGAGCACCTGCATGAAGCGGGCCCATTCGTCGCTGGCGCTGGCGCCGCGGAGCTCCCGCACCACCGCCAGAAAGGGCTCAAGCCCCACTCCCACCCGCAACGGCCCCTCGGGCAGCAGCAGGCCCCAGTCTTGATAGGTGGCCACGGGCACGGATTCACCCACGGCCCGCAGCACCTGGGCCAGGGGATTGCTGCTGGGCCAGCGGCCTAGCCCCGACCACAACGAGGGACCGGATTCAAAGTGGAAGCCCTGGCGGCTGAAGCCGTGGGCGGCGCCACCGGCAACGGTGTGGGCTTCCAGCACCGCCACCTCGAGGCCGTAGCGGGCCGCCAGGGCGCCGGCACACAGGCCGCCCAGGCCGCTGCCGATCACCACCAGGTCGACGTCTTTCTGCATCAGCGGTCTTGCTCCATCAGCGGGGGGCGCAGCTGCCGCCTCGGGTTTTACAGAGCGTCTCCAGGTTGGGCCGTCCCGTGACGCGCAACCGACCAGCAGCCCAGAGGCCGTAGGCCAGATCCGCCAGTTGGCGCACCAGTGGCCAGCGGGTGGGCGCATAGAGCCAGCCCAGGCCAACAAGGGCATAGGCGCGCCGGAACACGGCCACATCCCGGAGCACCTCCCCGTCGGCGGTGATCGCATGGATGCGTCCCATCGCTTCGGCGTAGCTGATGCCGGCGTGGGACTCGGGGTTGTAGTCAGATCGGTCGATGTCCACGAAGGCGAGCCGTGGCTGCTCGCCATGGCGGGCCTGGTCGCGTCGTTTCAGGCCGTTCACCTCCCGCAGGCACAGCGGGCAGGCACCGTCGTAGAGCACGGTGAGGGCTGCGCGGTTGTCTGTTGGCGAGCTCACTTCTTGCGGCAGTACTCGCCACCCACGTTCATCCAGCCCGAGGGGCAAGCCTCGCCGTTGGTGGGCTGCACCGTGTACCGCATCAAGCCCAGGGTGCTGCACTTGCCATTGAGCATGTCGACGTAGCCCATCGGGCAGATGTTGCCGATCTTTGGCACCTCGCGCTGGGCCTGGGCCGGCGGGCTGATCAGGGCCAGGCCCGGCAGCACCACCAACAGGGACAGCAGAGCACGACTGGTGGTCATTCAGAGGGCTGCAGGAAGGACTCCTTGATGCTAATCAGGGCTTGCTGTTGGTTCTGTCCCGATGCTGCGCCAAAGCCTCGAGACTCTGCAGGTTCAAACCCCAGGGGAGGGTTTCACCGACCTCACCGCTCGGTTGAACGCCAGCATCGCCGCCAGCGGCCTGCAGCTCGGCCTGCTCAACCTGGTGTGTCTGCATACCTCCTGCAGCCTCACGATCAATGAGAACGCCGATCCGCGGGTGTTGCGCGATCTCTCGGCCTACCTGCGGGCCCTGGTGCCCGAGGAGGGCATCCGCCCCGTGAGCGGCCGGGGCGATCTGCGCCCCTACATCCACGCTGATGAAGGGCCCGACGACATGCCGGCCCACATCCGTACGGCCCTCACCACCAGCCAGCTCAGCCTGTCGTTCCAACACGGTCGACTGCTGCTCGGCACCTGGCAGGCTGTTTATCTCTGGGAGCACCGGCGCCAAGGCAGTGCGCGCCAGTTGACCGTTCACATGCTTGGCAGCTGAAGCACAACGGGCTTGCAGCAAGGGCCGATGTTCGAGGCTGGCGCTCATGATTGAGTGATCCAAGCGCTGATCAGCATGACTTTGGCGGCTGAAACGTGTGCGATTTGCCAGATCCATGGCGCCGTTTCAACGCAGACGTCCTACGAAATCGGCCGCGGCGCTCTCTGGGTGCTTCGCCACCACCCCGATCCGGCGCCTCTGCTGGGTTGGTTGCTGCTCGACAGCGCGCGCCACCTGGGTGGGCCAGCCGATTTCAACCCTGAGGAAGCCGCCGCCTGGGGTCTGGCCGTGCAGCACGCCAGCGCTCTGGTGAAGGAGCTCACGGGCTGTGATCGGGTTTATGCCATCGCCTTCGGAGAGGGTGCCCCCCATCTGCACCTGCACCTGATTCCCCGCTTCGCCAGCGACCCCCACACCGCCGCATGGTTGGTGGCGGATCACTACAGGGCTGTTGTCGCCGGGGAGCGAAGCCCTGCCAACCCTGGCGACGTGGGGGTGCTGGTGGCTCAGGCACGCACCCTGTGGTGTTGGTAGGGCAAAAAAAGGTGGTGACCTGATGAATCACCACCCATGAGAGCCTCTCCCCAATCGCCTCAGGCCAGCACCGGCAGCTTGGCTGGATCGGTTTGCTGGAAGCGCAGCTTGCGCGCCTCCCCCTCGCCCGAGGGTTGCAGCTCCACATCCACCGTGATCGTGTGCCCGCCGGTGAACTGGCCTCCCAGGATGCCCTTGGCGATTGGGGTTTCCAGCTCGCGCTGGATGGCGCGTTTGAGCGGCCGAGCGCCGTACACGGGGTCGTAGCCCACGCCAGCGAGCCAGTCGAGGGCATCGGCATTCAGCTGGAGCGCCAGCTTCTTGTCGTCCAGGCGGCTGGCCAAGCGCTGCACCTGCAGCTCCACGATCTCGCGCAGTTCTTCCTGCTTGAGGCTGTGGAAGATGATCGTTTCATCCAGCCTGTTGAGAAACTCAGGCCGGAAGTGACCGCGCAGGGCCTCGTTGACCCGGGCCTCCATCTCGCTGTGGCGTGCCGGATCACCGGCCAGATCGAGGATTGACGCGCTGCCGATGTTGCTGGTGAGGATCAGCACGGTGTTGGTGAAATCCACCGTGCGGCCCTGGCCATCGGTAACGCGACCGTCGTCGAGGATCTGCAGCATCACGTTGAACACATCGGGGTGGGCCTTCTCCACCTCGTCGAACAGGATCACCGCATAGGGTCGGCGCCGCACCGCTTCGGTGAGCTGGCCGCCCTCCTCGTAGCCCACGTAGCCCGGAGGGGCTCCGATCAGCCGGCTCACGGCGTGCTTCTCCATGTATTCGCTCATGTCGATGCGCACCATCGACTCCTCGGAGTCGAACAGCTGCGAGGCCAGGGCCTTGGAGAGTTCGGTTTTGCCCACACCGGTGGGGCCAAGGAACAGGAAGCTGGCGATCGGCCGGTTGGGATCGCTCAGGCCGGCGCGGGAGCGCTGGATGGCATCGGCCACCGCTGTGACCGCCTGGGCCTGCCCGATCACGCGCGTGTGCAGCTCATCTTCGAGGTGGAGCAGTTTCTCCATCTCGCTTTGCACCAGCTTGGCCACCGGGATCCCGGTCCACTTGGCGATCACCTCGGCGATGTCGTCTTCGGTCACCTCCTCGCGCAGCAGGGTCTTGTCGCTGCCGCTGGCGTTGAG
>Ga0194128_10006947_pt1 | contig 14988 bp, 13 predicted proteins | sample TA2KigCa65mmetaG_FD_148650 | JGI IMG/M metagenome (GOLD analysis project Ga0194128, IMG submission 148650) | Freshwater microbial communities from Lake Tanganyika, Tanzania - TA2015037 Kigoma Deep Cast 65m | ecosystem: Environmental > Aquatic > Freshwater > Lake | place: Tanzania: Lake...
CGGCGCGGTCGTGAGGACGGCCGAGGCGGCCGCCGACAGCAGCAGCGCGCAGATGCCCGCCCGGGTTGCGGTCAGGCCGCGCCTCACGCTTGCAGGATCGCCCTGAAGCGGCTGCGGAGGAAGTCGAGCGCGAGGCGGCGCTGGTCGGACTCGCCGAGCAGCTCGTCGTAGCCGAGCTCGGCCCCGGGAAAGCCGTCTCCGTTCCAGACCTCCTCGGGCCCCGCCTGCGCGATCGAGCTTTCCCAGGGGCCGACATATATGTAGGGCCGGGGATGGGACTCGTCCCCGGGCGAGACCCCGACGTTCGCGCGCCGCCCGCGCGCCTCGGAGCCGAGCTCGAAGGCGATGTCGAAGTGCTCGGGCCAGAGCTGAACCGGGCTCGGGTCCTCGTCGGCCTGCTCGGCGCGAAGCTCCTCCAGCACCGAGCAGGCGAATCCATAGAGCTCGCCCAGGGCGGCGGCGCAGGCGGCGTCCACCGCCGGCAGGCCCTCGAGCAGGGAGCCGTCGAGCGGACGGCGCTCCTCCTGTGGACCGCGCTGCTGCACGAGCTCGGTCCCCTCGACGCGCGTCTGGCAGTCGAGGCCGTCCAGCTCGTAATAGGGCGTCCCGAAGCCGCCGACGGTGAAGCGCAGCGCGATCTCGTTCTCGGGCAGGCGGGCCGGCGCCACGACCTCCTCGGCGACGCGATGCAACGCGGCGCGCGACGAGGCGAAGCCCTCGGGGAGGGGCCGCAGCGGCCTCCACGCCCCGAGCCAGCGGTCGGCGCACCAGCCCGCTATCTCGTGCCGCTCGCGGGCGACCTCGTCCCAGGTCAGGTCCCCGTGGTCGCTCACCGGGGAGACCAGGCGCCGGCCCTCCGGCACCTCGCCGGGGGCGACCGGGTCGTCGCTGAAGGGCGGCTCGCTGACCGCGGGCGGCGAGGGCTCGAGCACCCGAGCCTCGAAGTCTCCGCCCAGCAGATCCATCGCCTCGCCCCGGGGGTTCCTCATGGGCGCCTACCCTAGTCGGCCGATGCCCGCTGTCGCCGCCGGCCAGACCGAGTCAGAGCGCCTGCGCCAGCGGCGGGTCTTCCGCACCGTGATGGCGCTGATCGCGGGCGACACGGCCCTGTTCACGCTGGTGATCCCGGCGCTGCCGATCTTCCAGGACCGCTACGACCTCTCCGACGCAGCGGTGGTGCTGATCTTCGGCGTCTTCCCGCTGACCCAGCTGCTGACCACGATCCCGCTGGCGGCGCTGGTCGACCGCACCGGCCGGCGCCCGATCATGATCGTCGGCGCACTGGCGCTGCTCGCGAGCACGATCGGCTTCGCGTTCGCCGACAGCGTCCCCTTGCTCGTAGTCACCCGGGCGGTCCAGGGCTGCGCCGCAGCGCTCGTCTGGACGGCCGGCATCGCCGCGGTCTCCGACGTCTTTCCGCAACACCAGCTCGGCTTTCGCCTGGGCCTGGCCGAGACGGTCGGCGGCGCCTTCGGGCTGGTCGGCCCGGTCGCCGGCGGTGCACTGATCGAGCTGGTCGGGACCGAGCGCACGTTCGAGATCGCGGCCCTAGTGCCGCTGGCGCTGCTGGCGATGGCGCTGCGGGTGCCCGAGACGGCTCGGGCCGACGCCTCGCGGGCTCCCAGCCTGGTGGACGCGCTCGGCCGACTCTGGGCCAGGCCCGAGGCCAGGGCCGGGATCTGGGCGCTCGGCGCCTTCGCCGGCGTGCTCGCGATCGTCGACTCCCTGCTGCCGCTCGACCTCGACGACCGGCTCGGCGCCTCGACGGCGGCGATCGGGATCGTGTTCGGGATCGGCTTCGCGGGCCTGGTCGTCTTCGCGCCGCTCGCGGGCGCCTGGTCGGACCGCCACGGGCGCAGGCCGGCGCTGCTTGCGGGCGGGGCGCTCAGCGCGGCCGCCCTGCCCCTGATCGCCGTCGGCCCGATCTGGCTGGTGACGCTCGCGTTCTTCCTGCTCGGCTGCGGCCTGGCGACGATGGCCGCCCCGGCCGCCCCGCTGGTGGTGCTGTCCGCGGACCGCTCCGGGATGGAGGGCATGTACGGGCTCACCTCGGCGATCATCAACCTCGTGTTCGCCGCCGGCTACGCCCTCGGGCCGCTGCTCGGCGCCGCCTCCGCGCTGGCGCTGTCGCTGCCGGCGGTCACGGCGGCCGCCGCGGCCGCCGTGCTGCTAGTGGTCGTCGCCTCCGCGCGCGCGCTGCCGGCCGACCTCTGAGGCGACGAGGGCCACTAGCGCGTCGGCACCTGGTCCACGACGCCGCCGCCCGCGGCGCGGGGGACCTTCAGCGCCCCCGGCTCGCCCACGTAGTAGTGGTCGAGGTAGAGCCCGCAGGACTCGGCGAAGCGAAGCACCTCGAGGTCCTCGAGCCGCGTCGCCACCAGGTTCCCGAGCGAGGCGGTGGCGTCCACCCCGAGCAGGCGCTGCAGCCGGGAGAGCGGCTCGGCCGTGACCCGGATCTCGACCGGGCCGCCCTCGGAGGCGACCGAGCCGACGGGGAAGTAGGGGCCCTGGTCCGGCCGGTAGGGAAGCGCGCCCTCGAGCCCGGCCGGCGCGACCACCTCGATTCCCTCGGCCTCGACCCGGAGCGCCGAGACCTCGCTCGAGTACTGGAAGGAGAGCTGCCATTCGCCCGCCTCCAGCTCGATCGTCTGCGTGGCGGTCTGTCCCGGCTCGAGCTCGGCGATCGCGCCGCGGTCGGGATCGCCGTCGGCGAGCGGCTCGCCCTCGACCTCCCAGTAGAGGCGCTTCGCGACCACCGGCCGCGGCCAGGTGATCGCGAGTCCCTTGCGCTTCAGCAGCTCGCGGAACTTCGGGTTCGAGCAGCGGAAGATGCGGCCGGGGCGCGCCTCCTCGGCGAGCGCGCCGACGAACGGCGTGCGGTCCACCCGCTCCCAGAGCACGTAGGACTCGGTTCGGTCCACCTGCTCCCAGTTGGGCGGCGCGCCGCTCTGGTAGTCGGCGCTGGTGGTGACCGCATAGTCGAAGAAGTTCATCTGGCGCGGGAAGACCGAGTCGAAGTCCACCGGCAGGCGCTGGGCCTTGCCCTCGCGGCCGACGAACTTGAGCTCGGCGTTGCGCGCGGGGCTGCGCACGTCGGCGCCGCGCAGGTAGTAGTCGAAGTAGCGGTCGCTGGTCAGGTTGAGCACGCCGGCGCCGGTGGTGTGCTCGCGGAAGGCCTCGAGCTCGTCGAAGCGGTCGGTGGGGGCGATCACCGCGTCGCGCAGGGCGAGGAAGCTCGAGTAGGCGGCGAGCGCGATGAACGGGATCGCGATCAGAGCGCGGGCGCTGATCCGCCGGCCGCGCCCGCCGGGCTCGCCGGTGGGTTCGCGGGCCGCGGGCCGGGGCCGGTCCTCCAACAGCAGCCCGCCGAGGATGAAGAGCATCACCAGCGCGGCGGGGACCTGCAGAGCCTTGGCCTCGACGTAGAGGCCGGCGGCGACGATCGAGCCCGCGTAGATCAGGGCCGAGGCGGCGATCGCGGAGGGCAGCGCCAGGTCCGAGCGCCGCAGCCACCAGAGCGCCGCCGCGCCGAAGGCCGCGAGCCCGAGCGCGGCGAACAGCCACCAGGCGTCGAGTCCCGCGTCCGAGTACCCGAACAGCCAGTCGCCCGAAGGCCACACGCCCAGAGCCTCCGGCGCCGGCACCGGGAAGCGCAGCTTCGAATCGGTCTCGGAGACGATCTCGACCGCTCCGGTGTCGATGAAGTCCTTGATCCGCGGCAGCTCGGCGAGGGCGAGCGCAAGCATCAGCAGCAGCCCGACCCCGACGAGGGGAAGAGAGCTCCGGATCGCGGCCCGGACCTCGTCGCGACGTCCCCGGCGCAGCCCGACGACGATCTCGGCCAGCGCCCAGATCCCGCCGGTCGCCGCGAGCCAGACGAGGCCGGGGTAGCTGTAGTTGGCGATCATCGCGGCGCCGAGCACACCGAGCGCCGCGATCCAGGGAAGCCGCCGCTCGGTCCTCGGGAGCTCGCGCAGGATCAGCGCAAAGGCGAGCAGGAAGAGCCCGGCCATCATCTCCTTGAAGCCGGCGATGCCGAAGGTCGAGGCGACCAGGTAGGGGACCGCGACGAGCGTCGCCGCGATCGTCCGCTTCACGGGCGCCAGCTCGCCGAGCACGTTGAGCGAGGTCATGCCCGTGATCACGCAGATCGCGATCAGCAGCCCGAGGAATCCGTAGAGCGGCTCTGTCCCGAGGGCGTCGGCGACCGTCGCCACCAGCCCGTGCGGTCCCAGCGGGTAGCCGATGCGCAGCCCGTTCGGCGAGGGGCCGGTCGGGTTCTGCAGCCAGTCGGCGAAGATCAGGTGCGCCGCCATGTCGTTGTTGACGCCGATCCCGGGGATGCCGAGGTGGCCGGAGGCGATGAAGGGCAGGGCCGTCGCGACCAGCACCGCGGCGATCACCGGAGCAGCCATCAGGAACGAGTCGCGGTCGGCGAAGCCGAAGCGCAGGTAGGCGATCGAGCCGACGAGCAGCAGGCCGCAGGCGATCAGCGCCAGCTCGGTGCGCTCGGATATCGCCCCAGCGTTCTCGGCCCCGAAGTGGATCCGGGTCAGGACCGAGCAGACGACGAGCAGGATCGCGAGCCCCACGGGCGTCTCGAGCCAGTGGGTCTCGCGCCGCCCGAGCACGGCGAAGAACGCCCGGCCGACGTAGAGCGAGGCGAGCACGATCAGCAGCGCGGAGCCGTATGTGGCCAGCATGAGGGCGGTCAGGATAGGCGGGGCGGGGGCCTCAGGCGGCTACCCTGCGGCGCCCGTGGACGTGCCCCTGTTCGCCAGCCGCGCCTCGCTCGAGCCCCTGCTCGACGAGGTCGCCGCGCGCCAGCGCCGCGTGCTGGACGGCGGCCGTTACATCCTCGGCCCCGAGGTCGAGGCGTTCGAGGCGGAGTTCGCCGCCTACGTCGGCGCCGAGCACTGCGTCGGGGTCGCCAACGGCACCGACGCGATCGCGATCGGGCTGCGCGCGCTCGGGGTCGGTCCGGGCGATGAGGTCGTGGTTCCCTCGGTCTCCTTCTTCGCGACGGTCGAGCCCGTGGTCACGATCGGGGCCACGCCGGTCTTCTGCGACGTCGACCCCGAGAGCTGGGTGATGACGGCCGAAAGCGCCGAGCCCGCGATCGGCGAGCGCACCAGGGCGCTGCTGCCGGTTCACCTGTTCGGCAACCCCGCCCCCGTGGCGGAGCTGATGGAGCTGGCGGGCACGCGCGGGGCCCGGGTGCTCGAGGACGCCGCCCAGGCCCACGGCGCCCGCCTCGACGGAGCGATGGCGGGGAGCCTCGGGGACGCGGCGACGTTCAGCTTCTTCCCCTCCAAGAACCTCGGCGGCTTCGGCGACGGCGGCGGCGTCGTCACCTCCGACCCCGAGGTCGAGGCGCTGGCCCGGCGCCTGCGCTTCCACGGCTCCGAGGACAAGCGCACCCACACCGAGGCCGGCTACAACTCCCGCCTCGACGAGTTGCAGGCGGCGGGCCTGCGGGTGCTGCTGCCGCACATGGACGAGTGGACCGCCGCCCGCCGGTCCGCGGCCAGGGCCTACCTGGACGCCGGCCTCGGCGAGCAGGTCGCGGTCCAGGCCGAGACGCCGGGCGCCGAGTCCTGCTGGCACCTGTTCGTGGCCCGCTCGCCCGAGCGCGACCGCCTCGGCGCGGCCCTGAACGAGGCCGGGATCGGGGCGCGGGCCTACTACGAGGTCCCGCTCTATGACCAGCCCGCGGTCCAGCGCTGGCGGCCGCCCGAGCCGCTGCCCAACACCGAGGCGATCTGCGCCGAGATCCTTGCTCTGCCGATGGGGACCGCGCTCGATCCCGCCGCCCCGGCGGCCGTCACCGACGCGGTCCGCTCCGCGCTCAGCTGAGCGGGTCCCCGTGAGTCGTCACATTCCGCGCGCCATCGGCGCGGGGTGTCGGGAGTAGCCTTCCGAAGCAATGGAGCGAAGCGCCTGGACCGACGAGCGCCTGGACGACCGCTTCGACCGCATCGACGGGGAGCTGGCGGAGCTGCGCTCCGAGGTGCGCGAGCTGCGCCGCGAGATGCGCCATGGCTTCGCGGAGCTGCGCGGCGAGATGGCCGCCCTCGGCACGGAACTGCGCAGCGAGATGGCCGCCCTCGGCACGGAGCTGCGCGGCGAGATGGCTGCCCTGCGCTCGACGATGATGCGCCTCTATGGCGCGCAGCTCGCCGCGACCTTCGGCTTGATCGCGGCGATCCTGATCCGCGGCTGAGGCCGCGTGAAAGCGGGCGTCAGGCCCCGCGCCAGCGCTCGAGCAGGTCCTCGTCGCCGACCTCGCGGATCACCCGCGCGGGCACGCCGACCACTACGGCCCGCGCGGGGACGTCCTCGGTGACGACCGCTCCTGCGCCGACGAACGCCTCGGCGCCGACCTCGACGCCGGGGCAGATGACGGCGCCGCCGCCGATGCGGCAGGCCCTGCGCAGCGTGGGCGCGTCGGGCGGTCCCGGCTCGTGGCGGCCCATCGTGTCGTCGTTGGTCAGCGTCACCCCCGGGCCGACGAAGACGTCGGCCTCGACCACGGTCCCGGCGGTGATGTAGCAGTTGCTCTGCACCTTGACGCGGGGGCCGATCTCGACGTCGTTGTCGACGGCGCTGCCGCGGCCGATCACCGACTCGGCGCCGACCCGGGCTCGCTCTCGCACCTGGGCCTGGTCGCCGACGATCGCAGCGGCCCCGATCTCGGCACCCGCCAGGACCACCGCACCCGCGCAGACGGCCGCGCCGTCGCCGAGCGAGGCCGGCGGCGGCGCCTCGGCGGGCGCCGTCGAGCGGGCACCCAGCTTGGGCGGCTTGCCGATCACGGCGCCGTCCTGGATCGAGCAGCCGGCTCCGATCCGGGTGCCCGCGTGGATCACGACGTTGGCCCCGAGCTGCGTATCGGCGGGCAGCTCGACGCCGTCGCCCAGCATCAGGCCGGGCGCGAGCTCGGAGGGCCGCGGGGCGCTCAAGCGCTGGAAGAGGTGGCGCCGACCGGCTGCGGGGCGCCCCCCGCGTCGAGCGAGGCCTGCAGGGCCTCGAGCACCCGCACCACCTGCAGCCCGGCGACGCCGTCGGTGCGGGGCGCGTCACCGTCGGAGAGGCAGTCGATGAAGTGCCGGCACTCGAGCCGCAGCGGCTCGTCGTTGGGGACCGCGGGGCTGACGACGGCGCCCGAGCGGGTGATGTACTCGCCGTAGGTGTCGGCGTGGGGGTCGAAGCCCTTGTCGTAGATGGTCAGCTTTCGCTCAAGCGCCATGTCGTCCAGGGTCGCCATGCGATCGGATCCGACCACGGTCAGCTTGCGCTCCTTGTGGGGGTCGAGCCAGGACAGGTGCAGGTGGGCCGCGAGCCCGCTGTCGAAGCGGATGTAGGCGAAGACGACGTCCTCGACGCCCTCGCGGACGTAGGCCTCGCCGCGGGCCGTGACCTCGCTGGGCTGCCCGTCGGCCAGCTCCAGCAGCACCGAGACGTCGTGGGCGCCGAGGCTCCAGAGCGCGTTCTCGTCGGCGCGGAGCTTGCCGAGGTTGAGCCGCTGCGAGTAGAGGTAGTAGACCTCGCCCAGCTCACCGCGCGAGATCAGGTCCGAGAGCAGGCGGACGCCGGGGTGGTAGCAGAGCAGGTGACCGACCATCAGCACCAGGTCGCGCTCGCCCGCGATCGCAACCAGGCGCTCGGCCGAGGCGGCGTCCTGCGCGAGCGGCTTCTCCACGAAGCAGTGCTTGCCGGCCTCGAGCGCTCGCGTGGCCAGCTCGGCGTGGGTGGGGACGGGGGTGGTGATCGCGACCGCGTCGAGGTCGGGGTCGGCGAGCAACTCGTCGAAGTCGGCCGTGAAGCGCGCGTCTGGGTAGACGGGGCCGTAGCGCTCGCGCGAGGCCTGCGAGGCGTCGCAGCACCAGGCCAGCTCGCAGCCCTCGAGCGCGTTCAGGTTGCGGGCGATGTTGGGCCCCCAGTAGCCGAGGCCGACTACGCCGAGGCGGGCGGGATCAGGCACGGGAACGGTCGGGTCGCTGGGCCATCGGGTCAGGCTAGATCAGGCGGGGAGCTGGATGATTCGCTCATCTACAGGCGGACGACGTTTTGCGCGCTCTGGCCGCGGGTGACGCCGCGGAAGTCGAGCACCAGCGGCGTCTCGGCGACGACGCGCTCGTGGTCGACCTCCGGGTGCGCGGTGACGATGCTGACCAGGTCGGCGTCTCTCATGCCCTCGTCGAGGTCGACCGACTCGAGCTCCAGCTCGGGCAGGGCAGGCACGTGCGGGTCGTGGTAGACGACCTCGGCGCCGCGCTCGGCCAGCAGCTTGATGATCTTCAGCGCCGGCGACTCGCGGATGTCGCCGACGCCGGCCTTGTAGGAGACGCCGAGGACCAGGATCTTCGAGCCCCGCACCGGCTTGGAGACGTCGTTGAGGGCGTCGACGATGCGCTCGACGCAGAAGTGGGGCTGGTTCTGGTTGATCTTGCCGGCGAGCTCGATGAACTCGGTGAAGAAGTCCTGCTCGCGCGCCTTGTATGCCAGGTAGAAGGGGTCGACGGGGAGGCAGTGGCCGCCCATCCCCGGCCCCGGTTCGAAGCGCATGAAGCCGAACGGCTTGGTCGAGGCTGCGTCGATCACCTCCCAGATGTCGATCCCGAGCCGGTCGCACAGCATCGAGAGCTCGTTGACCAGCGCGATGTTGACCGAGCGGAAGATGTTCTCCAGCAGCTTCGTCAGCTCGGCCGGCTCCGGCCCGCTGACCCGCACGACCTCGTCGCAGATCTCGCCGTAGAGCGCGGCCGCAGCTTCGGTGCACTCGTCGGTGAGCCCGCCGACCACCTTCGGGGTCGTGCGCACGGTGAAGTCCGTGCGGCCGGGGTCGATCCGCTCGGGCGAGAAGGCCAGGTGGAAGTCGCGCCCGGCGGCCAGCCCGGACTCCTCGAGGATCGGCTTTACGCGCTCGCGCGTGGTCCCCGGGTAGGTGGTGGACTCGAGCACGACCAGCTGGCCCTTCTCCAGCACGCCGGCCAGCGAGGTGGTCGAGTCGACCAGGTGGGTGAGGTCGGGCTCGCGGGAGCTGGTGAGCGGGGTCGGCACGCAGATCACGATCGCGTCGCAGCCGCGCAGCGCCTCGTAGCTGCCGGTCGCCCGCAGGCGGTCGGCGAGCGCGGCGAGCTGCTCGGAGGGGACGTCCTCGATGTAGCTGCGGCTCCGGTTCAGCGACTCGATCTTGCGGGTGTCTGCGTCGAGGCCGATCACCTCGTGCCCCGCGTCGGCGAAGGCGACGCCGAGGGGCAGTCCCACATAGCCGAGGCCGATGATCCCGACCTTTCTGGCTGCCATGACCCGGAGAGGATAGGGGCGGCGGCGTGGATTTCCTGGGCGTCCGCTCGCGCCCCGCGCACGCCTCAGCCGAAGCGCTGAGCGAGCGCCTCCGCGACTCGCTCCCCGGCCCGCCCGGAGCCATACAGCTCGGCGGCGGGCGAGGTCCGCTCGCCGGGCTCGGGCAGCTCGTCGAGCGCTCGGGCGGCGGCCTCGGGATCCAGCCCGACCAGCCGGTTCCACCCCGCCTCGACCGTCTCCACCCACTCGGTCTCCTCGCGCATCGTCACGCAGGGCACCGAGGCGAGGAAGGCCTCCTTCTGCAGCCCGCCCGAGTCCGTCAGCACAGCCCGCGACGCGCGCACGAGCCGGGTGAAGTCGAGGTAGCCGAGCGGCTCGGTCGCGCGGATGCCGCGATCGGCGAGGCCGCCCAGCACCCCCTCGGCCTCGAGCCGGGCGCGCGTGCGGGGATGGACCGCGAACACGACCGGCGCCCGCTCCGCTGCGCGCGCGAGCACCTCGACCAGCGCTCGCAGATTGGCCGGGTCGTCTACGTTGCCGGCGCGGTGGGCGGTCGCGGCGATGAACCCGCGCTGCTGCAGCTCCAGCCGATCGAGCACGGCGGAGCGCTGATCCGCGATCGGCCCGAACAGCAGGGCGACGTCGGCCATCACGTCCCCGACCAGCACCGCGGTCTCGCCGAGGCCCTCGCGCTCGAGGTTGGCGACCGCGGCCTCGGTGGAGCACAGGGAGAGGGCGCTGAGGGCGTCGGCGACGACCCGGTTCACCTCCTCGGGCATCGAGCGGTTGTGTGAGCGCATCCCCGCCTCGACGTGCGCCAGCGGCACCCGCGCCTTGGCTGCGACGAGGGCGCCGCCCAGCGTCGAGTTGGTGTCGCCGTAGACGAGCACCGCGTCGGGGGCGAGCTCCTCGAGCAGCGGCTCGAGCCCGCGCACAACCGCGGCGGTCTGCTCGGCGTGGCTGCCCGAGCCGACCGACAGGCGGTGATCGGCCGCCGGGATCCCGAGTTCCTCGAAGAAGACCTCCGAGAGCTCGCGGTCGTAGTGCTGGCCGGTGTGGACGATCAGCTCGTCGGCCCGCTCGCGCAGCTTGGTCGAGACGGCGGCCGCCTTCACGAACTGGGGCCTGTTGCCGATCACGGTCAGGACTCGCATCGGGGCAAGTCCAGGATGATGATCTCCGAGGCGCGCATTCTCGGCTCGCCAGCCTACGCTACGACCCGTGCGCTGCTTGGCCTGCCGATACGAGCTGCCCGGACACGGGGCGATCACAAGTGAGGACCCCCAGGGCGTCGCGCCCGGGGACTTTGAGGTGCGCGTCTGCCCTGGTTGCGGCGGCGGCACCACCCTGCCCTTGGTAGGAGCCGAGGAACTCGCGAAGTACTACCCGCAGGCCTACGGCCCCCATTCGCGCCAGGGCGCCAGCGGCCCCCTGGCGCGGGCGGCGATGGCGGCACGCTTGCGCACGCGTCTGTTCAGGCGACTGCGGCGCGTCGTGGCCAGCCGCGGAGGCGACGGCGGCAGGCCGTCGCTGTTGGACGTCGGGTCGGGTAGCGGCGACCTCGGCAGCGTGCTGACCGGGCAGGGCTGGAGGGTAGTTGGGCTCGAGCCCTCGGCGGCTGCCTGCGAGCTTGCCCGGCGCCGCGGCGTCGAGACGCGCGAGGGCACGCTCGAGACGGCCGAGTTGCCCGAAGCGAGCTTCGACGCCGTCGTCTTCCACCACAGCCTCGAGCACGTACCCGATCCCGTGGACGCATTGCGAGCAGCCCGCAGCCTCTTGCGACCGGGCGGAGCGGCGGCGATCGCCGTGCCAAACTTCGATTCGCGCCAGCGGCGGCGTCTCGGGTCCAACTGGTGGGCGCTGGATTTGCCGCGTCATCGCTTCCACTTCAGTTTCCGGGCGCTGCACGCGGCCCTCGAGCGCAGCGGGCTGGAATCGACGTGGCTTCGGCCCACCGCGAGCGTGCTCGGACCGGCGGCTAGCGCCCAGCAGCGACGAAGCGGCCGCATGGAGATGTCCGGTGGCCGATTCCTAGCCGGCTACGGCGCGGCGTTGGTCACTTATCCCCTCCGGTGGGCGCTGGCGGAGGCGTTGGGGGACGGCGAGTTCATCGCTGCGATCGCGACTCCGAGAGCAGGAGGAATTTCCGATGAGGCGTAATGTCCTGATCGCCTACGGTCTCCTTCAACACCCGCTCCGCGCCACCATCAGGGAGCACCTCTACTCCTTCGAGCGGTACGGCTCGTGCCGGTACTTCTACGTCAACTTCGGCGTCCGCCGGTTCCCACGCTGGCTTGGGAAGGTCAACTTTGATGCTGTGATCCTGCACCACACGCTGACCGGGCAGCGGATGGCGCCCCCGGTCTACAACTGGCAGCTGAGGCGGGCGGGGGCGCTTCGGGAGCTCGCGCCCTTGCGCGTGGCCCTGATCCAGGACGAGTGCATCTACACGGATCCCATGTCGGATCTGATCCGCCAGTTCGGAGTGCAGCACGTGTTTTCGCTCGCTCCCCCATCGGAGTGGCCGAAGATCTACGCAGGCGTCGAGCTCGACGAGGTGAAGTTCCACCAGGTGCTCGCGGGATACCTGGACGACGACGCGCTCGCAAGGATCGAGCGGATCGTCGCCGCGTCCGGGGAGCGTGAGATCGACATCGGATACCGGGCGTGGGCGGGACTGATGTCGCTCGGGCGACAGGGGATGCTGCGCCGCCAGCTCGCCGAGGCATTCGGGCCTGCGGCGGCGGCGCGCGGCCTGCGCACCGACATCTCCACGGACGCGGACAGCGTCCTGCACGGCGACGACTGGTACCGCTTCTTGGCCTCGTGCAAGTACATGATCGGGGCCGAGGGCGGAGCCACGGTGCTCGATCGGACGGGGGAGATCATGGTCAAGACCGAGCGCTACGTGGCGAGCCACCCCGGGGCGAGCTTCGAGGAGGTCGAGGCGGCCTGCTTCCCCGGCGAGGACGGAAAGCTGGCGCTGTTCGCGCTCTCACCCCGGCACCTCGAGGCCTGCGCCACCCTGACCTGCCAGGTGCTGGTCGAGGGTGAGTATTCGGGGGTGCTGCGCGCGGAGGAGCACTACATATCGCTGAAACGAGATCTCTCCAACATCGATCAGGTGCTCGACCGGATCCAGGACGACGGTGAGCGCGAACGAATAACCGAGGCGGCATATCGTGATGTGGTCGCATCGGGGCGGTACTCCTACCAGCGGCTGGTTGACTACGTCGAGAGCACGGTGGGACTACGGCGCGTGACCCCGCGCTCCGCCGAGACACCAACTCTGCTTCGGCTGCACCGCCGGTCCGTTCGGACCGACCGGGCCTCGATGCTCAGGATGGCCGCCTACGTTCGGGCCGCGAGGTTCGCTCGCGTCTTGGGAGCCCGCCTGCTGCCGCGCGGCGTCAGGGAGAGAGCCAGGGATCGCCTGGCTGGGGGGGCCAAGCTCGGCCGAGGTCACGCCAACCCGTTACCTTGATGCGCTCCCGGCCCCGCGGCGGGGAAACAGCCAAATGACGACGACAGGCGTTCAGGATCAAATCGACGGCGAGAACGCATTCTTCTGGGACGAACTGTGCGGCTCCAAGTTCGCTCTCGAGCTTGGAATCACCGATCGCTCAGCCGACAGCCTCGGCCGCTTCGACGAGGCCTACTTCCGCTTTTATCCGTACCTGCTCAGCTACTTGCCCGAGTCGGTGGCGCGGGGAAGCGTGCTGGAGATCGGGCTCGGCTATGGCTCGCTCTCCCAGGCGCTCGCGAGCCGCAGCCCGAGTTACTTCGGGCTTGACATCGCCCCGGGGCCGGTGGCGATTGTCAGGGAGCGGCTGGAGCGCCTCGGGATCGTCGATGCCGATCGGCGAGTCGTGCAGGGATCGGCCCTCGAGATTCCCCATCCAGATGCTGCATTCGATTGCGTCGTATCGATCGGCTGCCTCCACCACACCGGCGACCTGCCCGGCGCGGTCGGCGAGGTGCGTCGGGTGCTGAAACCGGGCGGCACCGCCGTGGTGATGCTCTACAACCGGTATTCGCTGAGGCGCGCGATCCTCACCGTCGCCCACGCTCGGGCCATGTTCTCGCGAAAGACCACCGTGGAGCGGGAGGTTCGCCGGGTCTATGACCGGACTCTCGCGGGTGAGCCCGCGCCGGTGGTCGAGTTCGTGGGGATGCGGCAGGCCAGGCGGCTCTTTTCGGACTTCACTTCGCTGTCGGTACGCAGGGAGAACTTCGACGACCTCAAACTGCTGTCACGTAGCCGGTTCCTTGGCGCGCCGGCGCGCTTGCTGGGCGTCGACCTCTACGTGACCGTGGTCAGGTAGCCATTGCCGGACCTGAGCGACGTCGCAGTGATCGTCCCTTGCTTCAATCATGGCCGGTTCTTGCCGGAGTCGGTGGAGAGCGCGCTGAGCCAGCGCGGGGGCCCACCGCACGTCCTCGTCGTCGACGACGGTTCCACCGAGGAGGAGACTGTCCGGGCGATCGCGGACCTGCCGCCCGAGGTCGAGGTCCTGCGGCAAGAGAACGCGGGACACGGCCCGGCGCGAACCGCGGGAGTGGTCGCTACTGAGCAGCCCTTTCTCTGCATGCTGGACGCCGATGACCGCCTGGCGCCCGGCGCGGCTCTCAGGCTCAAGCGCGCACTCCTGGACGATCCGCGAGCGGGATGGTCCTACGGGAGGATGCGGTTCTTCGGCGCCTGGCACGGCGAGATTCGCTTCCCGGACTGGGACCCGTATCGCTTGCTTTACCGCTCGATCGTCGGCTGGATCGGAATGATCCGCCGCGAGGCCTACGAGCAGGTGGGTGGATTCGACCCCGCGATGGGTGGGTTCGAGGACTGGGATTTCATGCTTGGTGCGCTTGAGCACGGCTGGGTGGCGGCGCAGGTTCCCGAGGTGGTGCTCGAGTACCGAAAGCACGAGACCTCGATGCTCGAGGGCCACCGCAAGGACTATCGTCGCCATTATCGGCAGTTGCGCGACCGCCACCAGGGACTCTTTCGGCAAGCGTCCTTCTTGGCCGCGGACAGCGATCTCTCGGCGCCCGGGCGGCTCTTCTATCGAACTTGGTGGGCCTGGCGCCCGTTGCCGGCGCGACTTGAGCGGGTGCTTTATGGCGTGCACTTCAGGCGGCAGCCATCATTCGGCCGACGGGAACGCCGAGGCTAAGCCGACGCTTTGTGTGCGGAGCAATCGAAGTCTGCGGGCTGCCCTGGGCGCAGTGGCGCGCGGAACAGCGGGTCGGACTCACTGCACGCCCTGGCCCGGCGTGAACAGGTCAAGGATTCGACCAGTCAAGGCATTGGGAACGCTCCCGCCTTCTCACGCCGGCCCGCGACCAGGCGATTGAGGTGTCCTCGTGGCCGGCGCTCGAGTGAGCTCGATCACATCAATCGCCCCGTTGCTGAAGACGATACGTCCGAACCGGAAGACCCGCGCAGGCACTTTGCCGTCCCTGAGGTCGATGACGAGGTGGGTCACCCCGTACCTCTCACGCATCAAGCTCAGCGCCTCGGGGTCGGCACGCTTGAAGACCCGGCTCTCGAGGTTCTTGCGCGTCCGGTACGGGTACTTCTGCGCTGCCACCACCTCCGGTGCCCCCAGGTCGATCGAGCCCCCGGTCGAGGCCCAGCCTTCATATAGGGTGCGGCGCTCGGCAAAGGCTGGTAGGTCG
>Ga0194128_10006958_pt1 | contig 14975 bp, 6 predicted proteins | sample TA2KigCa65mmetaG_FD_148650 | JGI IMG/M metagenome (GOLD analysis project Ga0194128, IMG submission 148650) | Freshwater microbial communities from Lake Tanganyika, Tanzania - TA2015037 Kigoma Deep Cast 65m | ecosystem: Environmental > Aquatic > Freshwater > Lake | place: Tanzania: Lake...
GCTCCGGCAGGCGAAGCACATGGCGGAGAAGAAGGAATGGACGAAAAAGCAGGATGCTGTAGAGATGGAGAAGCAAATCCTTTCCGGGGAGGTGCCCCTGGGGGATTGAGATTATGGAATACTGGGAATAAGGATGATCCTTAATATTCAAATCCCCTATATTCGACTACTCTAATCGCAGTAGCCGCAGTGGTGGAATGGCAGACACGCCAGCCTTAGGAGCTGGTGCCCGCAAGGGCATGGGGGTTCGAGTCCCTCCTGCGGCACCACACAATCCCACTTGCCGGCCGTAGTCAGCCTAGGCTGACGAAGGCTGGTGGAGGTTCAAGTCCTCTCCCCGGCACCAAAACCTCTGTACGACAAATCAGGTTAGCTTGTTCAGCTCTCGCATTGCTGCAGCTATTTTCTTCACTTCTGGATAGTTGGACCAAGACTTGTCTACCTCCTCTGCTGTCGGAGGATGCCAATCGTTGTCACCAGCTTCGGACCATTCCCATGCACCCTTGCCGTCATCCAATGAGGGATTGAAGCGAACATCTAAATCATCATTAGGCCATGTTGCAACATCAAATGTAAATACGCCGTCCTTATCGGTGGATGTGGCGTTTGTAGCAAATTTTATTTTTTGTTTTGCATCATCGTTTTGCCGTCGATTTTGTATTTCCTTAATATCCGCCTCCTGCTTCTGTTTCGTCGCCTTCTTTTCCTCTGCAGTGGGTGTCTTGAAGGTTCGCTTTTCCTTATCGTAGACCTGACCGTCTACGCGCGGCTTCAGTGTCTTCGAAGCACCATCGAAACACTGGTCTTTTAATTCAACAAACTCCTTGCCATTAAACTCATACGTTGTTTTTCCGGTAGTCGATTGTGCATAAAATTTACCGTTTGGTGCCTGAATATAATCAATTTGCAACCCATTGGAAAATGTCTCCGGGCCATGCCAATCGCCTGATTTTTGCAATGCCCCTCGTATTCCATCTTTGTCGGTATTCCAGATCGAATTAGATTTATCTATATTCGCAATAGCTGCATCTCTAATCACATTTGTTACGGCATCTGCGCTTTCCTTGGTCGGATTCTCAAGAATATACGTATTGTCCACTTTCTTTGCTCCGGCAGCTTCCAACTTCTTTGCAATATCGGACGAGAACCTCCCACCCGTCTTCGGTGTAAGTTTTAATGTATCTCCACTGACCTCTGCTTTTGCTATGTCATTGAGCGGCAGATTATTCACTTTGCTTGCACCCCCTTCAAGCAACTGCTTCTTTTGTTCGGCAGCATCCCTGTCCGCTTTTTCACGCTTCTCTTTGTGATCAGGCGGTTCGTTGTCTTTGAGGAGCTGCATGCGCTTATCCAATTTCTGCTTATCTTTGATCAATTCAGTTCTCCTCTGTCGCATTTCCTGAATCTGCTGGTCAAGATTTTGCTTATCCGTCTGGGAAGCAGCTGGCAGCTTGCTCTGCGCGATCAGCTTACCAATTGAGGAATTGGGATCCGCATCCGTGCCGATCGACTTCAACTCCGAATTCACCTCCGCAAGCGCGGTCTTCGTCGCATTCATGTGATGATCGAAGTGCCTGCCCTTAACAATGTCATCATTGATTCCCGCATCCGACACACGCGGGATCTTGCCCTTCGACCGCATCGCGTTGAAGTCCTCGAAGAACTTGGCCAGTTTTTCAAAGGCATCGAGGAGTTTCTTGAAAGCATCACCAATGTCTTCCCCATTGCTTTTCTGCTTGTTCGGCCCTGCGGCCGGACCCCGTGCGGGCAATGCATCGAAGAATTTCTCCATCACTGGATTGCTGTTCAATGTTCGCAGAGCATGCTGCGCACCTTCCGGTAGTGTTTGCATAATTGCATCTGCATCCGCATTAGGCTGTTTGGAGGCATTGTATGCAGCGACAACCTTGGAGAGATCCTGTCCGACCTGCTCGACAAATGTCTTGCAGACGCTCACAAGCTCCTTGATATCGGTGTCACTCATCGACGAAAGAGCGCGATCGATATCCTGCTGCTCATTAGGGGTCATGTCGATTTTTTCAAGGATCGCCTTCTGGTCCGAATCAAGTTTATCGAACTTCCCCAACTCCGGCGCAGCTGCGGGCTTTGCTGCTGCGGCAGCGGGCGCTGCACCAATGGCATCTACAATGATCTGCCCATTATTAATGTGTGCAGTGATTCCCTTCCCGCCAAGTTTGTTCACGATGGCGTTTGCCGCTGCAGTTATATCACCCTCAGCAGCTGAAAGCACTTTATTGGCAATGGTCTGAATTTTATTCTTGAGTGCTGTGCCCGCGGCATCCTGCTTGTCAGCTGCCTCTGCTTTAAGAGCATTGAGACTTTTGTCCACATTCTCCGATGTCAGTTGCTGTTCAAGCTTCGCCTCAACGGGATTGGGGTTTTCCTGTTGTTCCGGTTGTGTTGTTGGAACGTTATTCATATCTATTGCATATTGGAAATTTGCGATTCAATCTCACTAAGAGCATTTGCTCCGCTTTGATCGTCTCCCTCAAAATCATGCAGGAGTGCATTTCCGAATACACGGATATCCCCTGTCTGCTTGTTCACAAAATCTGCATATTGTTTTCTATATGTGGCAATTGCCTTGCCATAACGCTCTATACGCGCGGCCGTTTCAACCGGCGTCTCATTGGTGTACTTCGCATTTCTCTCTTCTGTAGTGAGAACGAGATCCGGTTCGATTGGACCCATGATAGTCGCGAAGAGCTTATCTCCACTTGGAATATCGGGGAGCTTCGGGGGAACTTTTGTCTCGCCTGCATTGGACTGTGGTGCTTCGGACATGATTTTGGATATTCATATAATTATAGCAGAATTTGTGTTTTTGCTCAATAAAAGAGCCCCACGACCAACACAGATACGGCAAAAGACAAGGTGAGTTTTTGGCTAAGAGGAGGGCTTCTTAGGCGGCTTTACCGGAGGCTGGAGGGGGACGCTTTGGTTTTGGGATGCTATTCAGCTGTACGACATCTACATCAACGAACTCGATGGGATTATTTCCATAGTTCCGCACCTCGAGCGTGACAGTACCTGGCTTTTTGCCGGGCCCCAACACTCTAAAGTCCGTTGTCGCAGGTAAAGTTCTGCCTTCGACTGTAGTGATGGCACGACCCTGAAGACGTTCTCCTGCTTTCCATATACTTGGAGGAGGGGGCGTGCCACTCGGCGCAGGAGCACCTGTTATACCAGACTCCATCAGTTGTCTACGCTGTCTGGAGGTGAATCTTGCTCTTGGCTCCCTAAGAATTCTGGTTTTCCTGGCTATTTGCTCGGGTGTGTAGTTACCAATGTACGCCTTATCACCATTCAGCCCCATCTCTCCTTCGCCCACTCTATGCGATCGAAGAATGGCATCTCTCTGATATGGAGTCAGGGGCACATCACCATTTACGACATGCCTTGCTTCTTCCAAACGCGCAGCATCGTTCGTAAACTCGCCAAGGGGCCTGTCCGCAGGAGCTGCAACTGTATTGGCAGCTTCTCTGCCAGCCTGACTAAGAACGCGGCCTTCGGACATTGTTCCTGCCTGCACGCGTCTGTTTACTTCGGCAATGGTATTTTGTTTGGCCCTCTGGAACGCTGCATACCCCTGATCATCCAGAGTGTAACGCATGTCGAGTTCAACTTCAGGATTGTTTACTTTCTTGTACTGTGCCTGCAGCTCGCCGTTCGTCATCTTCTTTAAAGCGCCGGTAGCTTCGACGATATCCGGAACCGCTGCTGGTGCTTCCGCTGCTACTGCGGGCCGTGCAGCTACACTTTCCGATGCCTGTTGTGCAGGTTTCGGAGCCTGTTGCGGCTTTGCTGCAGCACGAGCCTGTGCCTGGCGTGTCATCACAGTCGTATCGAATACTTCCTCTGCACCGGCGGTAATCACTTTTCCGCTTGGTGTCTGCAAACGAATTCGCGTGCCGTCAGCAGTAACATCGAGCACTGTACACGGCTGACCTTTGCTTTCGAGATACGCCCTGCCACCTGTCTGGACGTTGCGGGAGCGCAGCACCGCTTCATTGCGGATTTCGACGATCCTCGCACGAAGCGGGCTTCGAGGCATTTGTACGGTTTGTTCGAGGAATCCATTGAGATCATCAAGGATTCTATACGCCTGGAATTGGTTGCAGTTTTGAACGGCCTGTTCGATGGAATCAATGCGGACATACCCTCTGGATTTCGTAAAGATTTCCGTCGCGCCAATCTCGGTTGTAGCACCGGCCTCGCGGACCAATGTCCGGGCACCCTCTGCGCTTCTGCGGAAGAATCCACGGATACCCTCTCCTGCTCTACCCAAGAATCCGCGAACTCTCTCCACCCCTCTCCCTATGTACCCGGGACCGGTTGCGGTTCCGATTTCATCCGCTGCCGCAGAGAACTTCGGCAGGTTGCTAATAGTTTCCGTACCCTTGGCCATCCTCGCATCGTAATCGCGCCTGGCTTGTGCTCTGCGTTCGAAGAATTCGCTGACATTTTGGCGTAGCTTTCCGAAGAAACCTGGACCTTTTGCAGGCGTAGCAACGCGTGTGGGCCGTACGGGACCAATGTCCGCAAATTGCTGTGCAAGGGCTTCATTGTTCGCTGCGATCTCTGCCTGTTTTGCCTGTTTTTCAAGTGCAAGTCGTGCTTCTGTTTCCGGAAGGTTTTTGATTCCATCTGCCACTGCCTGTGCCTCCAACTCACGAGCGGCATCTGCCGACTCCTGCGCTACACGGCGTGCCTCCAATCGCCTTGCGCGGTATGCCCTAAATCTTTCCAATTGCCTGCCGATGAACCCGGGCTGCTTGGGACCAGTGGGCGTAGCGACTGGTCCAGGCTTGAGCACTGTCGTTGGCTGTGTTGGAGGCTGCTTTTTTGGAGTACCTGGCTTGTTCCACCACTCCTTCACCTTGCTAAAGCCAGTGCGGAAGGGTGATGTGAGGTATTCGTACGTGCTGGTCACCACTTTGCGACCGCGCTCCAGCTGTCTTCCAATGAGGCCGGGCTGCTTGGGACCAGTGGGCGTAGCGACTGGTCCAGGCTTGAGCACTGTCGTTGGCTGTGTTGGAGGCTTCGGTCCCGCTGCTGCTCCTGATCCTGCAGCGCCTTCGGTTGCGGTTGCGGCTTTCGCAGCTGCACCTTCGGGCACAGAAACAGAAACTTTGAGTGGCTTCGAAGCGAATCCTCTCGCTACCTGGACATTGTCGACATAACCATACAAACGCGTGAGCTTGTCTATATCCCCCTGTAAACGAAGACGTCCCGCATCATCGAGTGCAGGATTCTTGATGAGTTCCTGGCAATACTCAATTTCTTTTGCAATTTCGGTACGGTTGATTGTGTTGCTCCTTCTTTTTAGGAAGCGACTGAGCTTGTCGCTCTTAGTAATACCCGCCCCCTGCAATTCATCGCGCAACTTTTGAATCTGCGTGATCGAATCATCCAGGCGCTCCAACTGGAGGCGCTGCTGTTGTAGCTGGACCCGTTCTCCTTCGGTGATCGTTTTACTCTTGAGTAATTCATCTGTTTCACGGATCTCATTCCGGACATCTTTCTGGCGCACACGGCGATCTTTCTGCTTCAGAAACTTATCCAGACCTTCATCGACAGCACCGGATATTTTGCCTCTACCATCTGGAGCAGCAACTCCGGCTTCGGTCGGCTTGGTATTTGTACCAGCCCCTTCTCCAGGCCCAGCTCTCTTTTCCACGGCACCTTCGGCAAGCTTCTTGCTGCCCGCGGCTGCGGTTTCATCCGCTGCGCCTGCGACTGTTTCTGCATTAGCACCGGTAGCAGGCTTGGCTGCAACTTCAGCTCCTGCTTCTGCAGGCTTGCCGGCTTTCTTCGCTGCTTTTGCAGCAGCGGCTTCAGCCTCTGCAGTACGTGCCGTATTGGCACCCTGCTCCGCTGCGGCTGCGCCGGCTCTGCTGTCGATGCACTGCTTTGCGAGATTGCGCGCGCGTAGTGCGGCATTAATGTCCGTTGTAGACGATGTCTTCGAAAGATTGAACCGCGCAGCGAGAGCTTCGTCGCTCATGTTTGCAATCGTCGCAATCTCGTCTGCATTGGTGATACCCGCGCGACCAAGTGCGCTTTCTGCACCCGCAGCCTTCGAGGTAAGCGCTGTTGCCTGCTCACCCAATCGCACAGAAGTGGTTGTAAACGGTCTCTTTGCAAGACGTACAGCTGCTCCCGGAATACTGGGAATGCTTTTAATTGCACCAAGATACGATTCTGCCGTACCACGGACGAGACCGCTGGCACGTGCTGCTGTTCTTCCAAGAATGCCCTTTCCTGCAACGGACGCAAGGCGTCCCGCAGCTCCTGCTTCGCCGGCACCGGGAATAAAGAAGAGTGCGATATTGGTAAGTGCTTTTCCTGCAGCCTTTGCTCCGTCGGTACTCCATAGGTCAGCAGCGACTATGGCCTTGCCCATACCACTCCATGCTTCGCGGCTGCCTTCTGTTGTTCCGACCAGAAGGAGATTGCCAAGCCCCTTTGCCATTTGGATTCCCTCCTTGTTACCTCCCAAAGCAGCTGGGAGAAGCACCACCATCTTCGCTATACCACCTGTTATATCTGCAGCCGCCTCGGAAACACCACCAACAAAACGGAGAGTGTGACTGATACCTGGCAAATTCAGAACTGGCACTTCTTTCGAGGCATACGAGAGTGCGTTGCCGATTCCCTTAAATACCCCTTCAAAAGGAGCGGCAACAGCCTCTGCAAGGCTGGTTGCAAATGCCGGCGTCTCCACCTTCATATCCTTAATGGAAGCCCACTCCATTTCCACGCCTCCTTGCGCCTTGATATTATCAACCGCAATTCGACCAACCCCTTCCGTTACTGCTTTCTCGATGCCGGCCACCGCATCAAGTGTTGCAGTCGCTTCTTTATCCACAAGACCCGATGACTCCTGAATCTGCTTCAGTTGTTCCGTAAGAGTTGCCTCCGCATCGGAGAGCGTACCGGTCGTCTGACCCAGTGCCTGCTCCGTCTGTTCCAGAAGAAGCTGTCTCCTTGAGATGTCGTCCGTTGCTTGCGGATAAGCGGAGAAAAATTTCTCCAGGTCCTCCCCTCCTGCCGCCATGGCAGCACTGCCCTCCTCCATACGGGTCCGCATGCGTTTCAGATCTTCAATTTTTTCCTGCGCTGTCTGATCGCTCTGCTGTCCGTTACTTTCTAGCTGGCGTATGGCAGCATCGATGGTGCCCATTTTATCCTTCAGCTTCATTTCACCGACCGTAATCGTTTGCTGTTTTGACTCGGCATTCTGCTTTGCCTGTGCAAGTTGATTGTTCTGCAAATTAACTGCAGTTTTCTGATCGCGGATTCCCGCTAATTGCTCCTGTGTTTGCTGCAAACGCAGTCTGGCATCCGCCCGATTCTCACTGAGGGTCTGTGCGCCTGCGCTTAGCTGCTCCTGTGTTGACTTATGTTTATTCTCTGTTTCATGCCGGAACGCAGTTGGCGCAGAATTCAGCAAATCTCCATCCTGTCGCATGTCTCCTACAGCTTTCCCGAGCTCCTGCCTCTGGGCATCGTACTGCTGTTTGAATGCGTCTATTTTTGCATTTGCCATTTTTGCTCTCTCCAGTTCACGCGCGCGCATCGCAGCTTTTGCCGCTGCCGCAGCCGCAATTGCTACCGCTGCTGCGCCGGCCGTTACAAGGTTAAGACCCGGAACCCAGCTTGTGGATGCTGCTGCGAAAACAATTGTACCTACACCGAGGGCGGCGCTACCGATAGCCAGGTTATTGGTGTGGACTTCGGCTGCATATGCTTTTTGGATGTCCCCAAGCTCCACAGCTTTGTTACTCATCGCCTCGCGTTGCTTCTGGATTCTTCCTGACCGCTCTTCATATTTTTGCAGTTCCTTCTGGAGCACATCCGGAGTCAGTGTTTCCGGATGGCTGAGAGCCTCTGTATCCAGATCGAGATCCGTGTGTTCCAGCTTCTGCAGCTGTGCAGGCAACCTGTTGAGCTGCTCATCGAGCGTGCCGATTTTCCTCTCTTTCTCTTCCTGATTTTTCTTCGCGGAATCTGCACCGCCGACGATGCCAGCGAGAATTTCATCTACCTTCTGCATGAGGTTCACCTGCCACTCGGCGTGTTCTTGAGAGCTCATCTCTGCCTTGTTGTCCTTCTTCGCATACTGGTCGTAGGACACTCGGCAAAACTGCGCAATGTTGTCTTTGAGTTGCTTCTGAAACTCCGCTGGAAGCTCCTTTGCCTTCGAAACGGCATTAACCACTTTCACATCGGTGAGCCCTAGTGCAGCCTTGATATCGTTCTCCTTCTTCTGCGGATCGACCGTCTCTTGCGTCTGCGCGGGCTTCGACTGGGCTTCCGGTGTGCTGGCCATTTCAAATATCAGCCTCTTCTCCCTGTCGGAGAAGCTGTGTGAATCCCTGTTTTGGTATGTGTATCGGATCATGATTGCTTTAATCAAAATCGGAGAACCTCTGCTGCGCTGCCGCCTGTTCCCCAGCCTCCACTTTCACCGCAGCATCGTGAATCTGTTGATTCATAAACGTGTCGAGCTTCTTCGGAAACTCCGGATCCGCCTCGATCATCTTCGCTACCATCGCATCCTGTTTCTTCAGTGCATCTTCCAAAACACCGATGAGCTTGTCGAGCGCTGCTGCCGGTGCGCGCATGGCACCCTGCAGAATTTTTTGCGACTCTGCCCACGGCAAAAAATACAATTTGTCGACCAGTGTCTGTATGCGTTTTTGTTTATCCATAAATCCGTAGAGTATACCAAATTTTTCTCATATGCACAATGCCATTGCCGGCAAATGCCTCTGTTAAAGCAAAAACACCTCGTTGCCCTCGCTACCCTCGTTGCCCTCGCAGACCTACGCCTTCTTCCTCTCCATCGCCCCCACCTGCTTCGTCAGCTCCCCAATCCAGTGCACAGCTTTTGCTCCTGCCTTTGGTTGCAGCTGATCGAAGTAAATACGCAGTGTGGATCCGCTGATGCGCCATTGGGAGTTCACCGAGAGAATCTGCATGATCTCCTTCGCTGTCACCGACGGGTGCAACGTCAGGACAATTTCATCGCGGGCATTCTGCGAAGCCTGCGGGGCAGAATCAGTTTTAATGCGCTGCACGCCGGCCCTGCGGCATGCGATCTTCAGTTTCAGGACGGCGAAAAGATTTTCCACAGGTTCCGGAGCCTTACCGTATTCATCGGTGAGATCGTCCGCGAATTCTTTCAGGATGGTCTCATCCTCGCTTCCTGCGAGCTTCTGGTACACGGAAATCCTTTCCTGCTCATCGGTGACGTAGTAGCTCGGAAGCAGTGCCTGAACGGGTAACAGAATTTCGACATTGATCTCCTCCTCTGCTTCGCCCTTGCGACCGGCCTTCAGGTCTTCGACCGCCGCCTTGAGCATGCGGAGGTAGTGAGACACGCCGACGGTCTGCATGGTACCGCTCTGGGACGCGCCGAGAATTTCTCCCGCTCCGCGGATCTCCAGATCGCGCATGGCAACCTGGAAGCCGCTGCCGAGCTCGCAGGCTTCGACGATCGCGCGGAGACGCTTGCGCGCGTCATCCTTGAGTTTTTGGCCATGGTAGAGGAAATACGCGTATGCCTGTATTTTGCTGCGTCCGACGCGTCCGCGCAGCTGGTAGAGCTGCGAGAGACCGAAGCACTCCGCGGCATTCACCACTAGCGTGTTCGCGCGGGGGAGGTCGATACCGTTCTCGATGATGGTCGAGCTGACGAGAACGTCATACTTGCCATTCTTAAAGTCCACAATACGCTCTTCGAGCTTCTCGGGACTCAATTGGCCATGACCGACGACGAACGTCGCCTTGGGGCAGAGTTCACGAAGCTTGTCGGCGAACGCATCGATCGTCTCGACGCGGTTGTGGAGTACGTACACCTGTCCGCCGCGCTGGACCTCTGTCTCGATGGCCTGCTTGATCAGCGCGTCGGAGTACTTGCGCACTTCGGTGATGATCGGGAGCCTTCCGGGCGGCGGCGTGGTGATGGTGGAGATATCCCGGAGCTTATGCAGACCCAGATTGAGCGTGCGGGGAATCGGCGTCGCCGTGAGTGTGAGGATGTCGACGTTCGCGCGCATCTCCTTGAACCGTTCTTTCTGCTTCACGCCGAAGCGCTGCTCTTCGTCTACGATCACGAGACCGAGCTTCAGGAAACTCACATCCTCCTGCAGTAAACGGTGGGTTCCGATGACGATATCGATGTCGCCTTTGCGTAGTTTCTCCAAAGTCTGCTTCTGCTCTTTGGCGCTGCGGAAGCGGCTCATCATATCGATCTTCACCGGGAAGCCCTCCATGCGTTTCATGAAGTTCTCATAGTGCTGTGAGGCGAGAATGGTAATCGGCGAGACAACGGCCACCTGCTTGCCGTCACGGACCGCCTTGAAGGCGGCACGCATCGCGACTTCCGTTTTTCCGAATCCAACATCTCCGCAGACGAGACGATCCATCGGATGCTCGTCTTCCATGTCGTTGCGGATGTCCTCGATCGCCTTCGTCTGTCCGGGCGTCTCCTGGTACGGGAATGCCTCCGCGAATTTCTTCGTCATGTCATCGTCCGTTGGATACGCGTGACCCTTCGCCTTGGCGCGCTTGGCGTAGAGATCGAGGAGTTCCCTTGCGATCTTCTGGGTCTCCTCCTGCATCTTCGCCGATACCTTCTTCCAGTCGTTGGTCCCGAGCCGTGTCAGGTGCGGCTCATTTCCCTCTTCGTACACGAATTTGCTCAATTTATCGGCCTGATCAACCGGCACGAAGAGTTTGTCGCCTTCGGCGTAGGTCAGCTCCAGATACTCCCTCGGTGTCGCATCCACCTCTTTCTGCGTCATCCCCTCGAAGTGCCCGATGCCATGCTCCATATGCACCACATAGTCGCCCGGCACCAGCGACGTGATGAAGTCCAGCGCGAGCTTCTGCACACTGCGCTGCTTTCCCGCCTTCTTGAGGGAGAAGATTTCACGGTCGGTGAGGAGCGCGCACTGCAGGTCGGGATTCTGGAGTGAGTGCGGCAGGAGATCGTCCGGTCCGGCTGGAACTAAGGTGATACTTCCTTTCCGGCGCTCATGCTTCACGGTGTAGGGAATGTGCTCCTCCTCGCAGATGCTGGAGAGCTCTTCGATGCGCTTGCTGACGACAACCAATGTCCAGTCCTGCTGAAGCTTGTCGCGCACGTCATTCAGGAAGTCGGTCAGAGTGTAGAACTTCAGAACCGAGAGGTAGCGCAAGTGCACATGGTGCTCATCGCCCTCGGGAAAGGCTGTGAAGCGCGTAAATGTCGTACTGAGAGACGGCTCCAGGTCATCTTGATCATCGATGATGAGGAGGTGCTTCGCCGGAAATTGGTCTTTGAGGGAAAGCGTCCGCTCATAGACCACCGGGAACAACTCGACAGCATCCCCGTGCTCGCGCATCACCGTCAGATCTTCTGCACTGATGCTCTTGATCGACCCGACTGTGTCGAAATCAAAGGAAATCCGATACGGGTGAGGTGATTGGATAGGGAACACATCGAAGACGTCGCCATTACGGCGATATTCTCCGGGGTGCAGATACAAATCCTCACCATGCATGTATCCCAGATCGATCATCTTTTCGACCATCGATGTAAACGGAAGATTTTGCCCCTTCTCTATGCTCATCGCCCGCTCGATCAGCTCTGCACAGGATGGGAAAGGAGCGTCCCAGACGGCGCGTGAACAGATGAATGTCGTATGCGGACTACCTTCTCCTCCGCGCATGAAAGCCAAAAAACGCTGCATGGCGTCCGGGAGCACCTCTCCATTTTCATTCTCGACGGGATGCAGCACCTCCACCGTTCGTCCGAAGAAGGTCAGCCAGTGTCCGAGCGCCTCGCACTGGTTGTCATTCTCCGTAACGATGAGCGACGACACATCGTGATGACTGAGAATTGTCGCACTCAACATAGCCTTCGCTGTTTCATTGGCCGCGCCGGATAGCACAAGACGCCGCTTCTTTTTAAGCAGATCGACGATATCCCGGTGAGTGTCCTTTCCAATGAGGAGCTGCGGCTCCATGATTGAATTGTTAACTGTTAATTCTTTTCATTCGCTATAGAAACAAACACAAGCCGATTTTTGAAGAACTAACAGCTAACAACAGACAGCTATAAATCTATTCCTCCTGAATCCGAAGCGGCATAATGAGATGCAGCAGGTTTTTATCGGACGGGAGGCGGAACACCGCCGGATGCATACTGTCGGTCAGGTGAACCTCCGTCACATCATCATTCACATGCCCGAGAAAATCAAGAAGGTAGGAGGAACTCAGGGCTATTTTGTTGTCATCCCCCGTCATTTCAATATCGAGGGTGGCTTCATCCCGGCCGGCCTGCGTGTGCGGCGTAGAGATGTGAAGGGTGTTGTTACTCTTGCGAACTGTCCAGGTGAGATTGTTGTTCGTTTCACGTGCGAAGTAATGCATGCGCTTTGCGATGGTGATCAAATCCGACGTCTTCACAGCAACTTTCGTCTTGGTTTCCTGTGGAATGATCTGCTTGTAATCCGGGAATTTCCCTTCAATGAGGCGGGAGAGTAATTGTGTCTGTCCGATGCGGATCTCGATTTGTTGGGTGCTTAATGCAATATTCACCTCAGGAACTTCATGGGCTTCACCCTTCCCACGCTTCTCCCCCTTCGACGAAGCGAGAATACTGCGCAACTCCTCGAGAACCTTCGCCGGAACAATGCAGGAAATATTCCCCTCACCCCCCTTACTCGGAATCTGATACTCAGAGAGACGATAGCTGTCTGTTGCCACGAGAATGAGATGATCTTTTTCACTACGAATGTACACACCTGCGAGAACTGGCCGGAGTGTTGTTTTCGCTGAAGCGAAGGTTACGAGATGAAGAGCGTCGAGAAGTGGGGCTGTTTGAATGGAAAATTTTGTTTCCTTCTCAATGTGGGAAATAGTGGGATACTCTGAAGCTGCTTCACCCGAAATCATGGTTTTTGCGTGTGGTGAAGAGCATTTCAACTGTGTCCCTTCGTGGGTTTCCAAAAGCACCTGATCATCAGAATTGTATTGGGCAAAGTTTAAAATAGCCCGTGATGGCACAGTGATAGATCCTTCATTCTCAATATCAACATTGAAACTGGTGATGATACTCAACTCAAGATCTGTCGCACTCACAGTGCATTTTTTTCCTTCAGCCACTATGAGAATATTTCCCAAAATCGGAAGTGCTTGCTGATTGGAAATCGCGCGACTCACAAGGGTGAGTGCCTGAAGTAAATCCTGTGTTTTACACAAAAACTTCATAACGTCTCTATAGATAGGATAAAGATAGTAATTAAATATAGCAGAAGTAGTAAGGTATTTTCGTACATTTTCTCTTGGGGTCTAATCTGGGGAACAACCGGGGATGTGTGTGGAGAAGAGGGAAAAAGAATGGTTGATGTGGCGAATGGCTATAAAAGTATCCACAGGATGACTGTGGGGGAAATGTGGAAAACCCGTGGAAAGGTGTACATGGATTTGGGTGAGGGGCTGAAAGACTATTTATTGGCTTTAATAAGCTAAAAAGCCAAAAACTATGTGGGAAAACACCCCGGGGGTGTGGTGAGGGGGCATTCCCCCTTTCCACACGCTCTGTGGATAACTTTTGTGATCAAACTTGGAGGGAAATGGATGGTTGCCCCTCCTGAAAACCAGAAGATCGACACACGAAAAGCGCACTATAATTTTTTTCGAATCTCTCTCCGCTCCTCTGTCTGCGGCACAGGCCGCGTGTTTTCCCGCACTTCCTGCGTTCCGTTTTTGACAACGACAAATCTGTTATCCATGAGGTCTTCCGCTATGAGCGCACTGCTACCCACAAGACACCCACGTCCGATTTTTATGCCGGGATTGATGCTGACATGAATCCCGATGCGGCAGTCATCACCGATGACACAACCGAACTTCGGAAGGTGTGTCTCGACCTGTTCGCCGTTGACCGCCGACCGCACGTGCGCCTCATCGAGACGGAAGTTTGCGGTCAATGTTCCTCCGCCAATGGAAACATTGCGGCCGATGACACTGTCGCCGATGTAATTCATATGTGTCCACACATGGGATTTCAGAACAGAACCCTTCACTTCGGTGGAGAAGCCCACCACACAATCATCACCAATGGAGGAATTCCGGACCAGTGCGTTGTTGGCCACGATACTGCGTTTTCCGATGTATGCGGGCCCCCGCACGGTCGCGTGCGGGTACACCTTTGCGCCTTCGTCGAGGACGACGTTTCCCTCTATGACTGCCGTCGGGTGAATGATTGCGGTTGGGTGGATATTCGGTGCGGTGATTTCACCGAGGAGAAGTTCCGTGAGAGGGAGGAGATGCCACGGGTATTTCACAGCCTGCCACACGCTTTCGTAGGTGATGGCGCGGTAGTCGAGTGCGGGGAAGAGAGCCTCCAGAGCTTGTTCATATGCGCCGTCTGCAGGTCCGTTGATTGCCGTGAGTGCGGAAAGGAGTTGTTTCGGGTTCCGGTGAACGTGCGCGACGATCGTAACGAGGTCACTCGGTTCGTTTCCTGCGCCGGGCTTCTCGATGATCGCGGTGATGCGCTCCCCCTTCGTTTTGAGGTAGCCGCCCGGGAAGTATGTCGTCACGCGTTTGCCGAGCAGCGCGCCGTCACCGCCGGACTGGAGCAGGAGGCGGTAACCGGAGGGATCGATGACATCATTGCCGCTGACGAGCATCAACGGTTCTGTGGTGCCGTGCTTCTCGAGAATACTCAGGACTGCACCACGCATTCCGAGAGTGAGGTCTTTCTGTTCGATCGCCGGGATACTTCCGGCGACGGATCTCGCCTCCTCAAGGTTGTGTGCGCCACCGACGAGGGTGATGTCGTTGATGCCCGCAGACCGGAGTCTGTCGATCTGATGCTCGAGGAGCGTTCTACCGCACACCGGAAATAACGTTTTCTCCGTCAGAGGCCAGAACCTCTGTGAGCGGCCAGC
>Ga0194128_10006959_pt1 | contig 14974 bp, 10 predicted proteins | sample TA2KigCa65mmetaG_FD_148650 | JGI IMG/M metagenome (GOLD analysis project Ga0194128, IMG submission 148650) | Freshwater microbial communities from Lake Tanganyika, Tanzania - TA2015037 Kigoma Deep Cast 65m | ecosystem: Environmental > Aquatic > Freshwater > Lake | place: Tanzania: Lake...
TCAGGTCAAAAGCGATGGTTTTTCCGTCTGGACTTACGTCCAAACTCATCCAAGTGCCTTCAGAGGTAGTGAAATTGACCTCTCGCTCGGGGACTAAGGGGAGGTCTTTAAACTTGGGATATTTTTTAAAGGCATCGGTTTTTACGCTATCGCCAAAGAGGGTCTCTGGGGTGATTTTGGAAAAAAGAGTGCCTGCAGATTTTGGCATCCAGGCAGCCATGCTTACACTAGCACCAAGAGCCAGTAATAGGGCAGGATGGGTGATTTTTTTCATGTGGCTAAGTTTCAAGCAAGTAATCTACGGGGAAGAATTTAAAAATTTAAATCTGATGATCTGCTATTTTACTTTTGGAGTGAAATAAAGCAGTCAAATGAGCGGAATTTTCCAAAGAGGAATGCCTTGATTTCATTCCTCGTGCTTTAAAACTTTTGTTCTTGGTTTTGAAAGTACGGGTGAGTGTCCAAAATTTAGCCTTTCAAAAAATTAAAAGAGCCATTTTTTGTCAACACTCCGACAATCTTCTGTCCAAAAAACGTATCTTAACTGAACAAAGAGTAACTAATTTTTAGAGGATTCTTACTAAACTTTTAAAATCGAAGGATTGGATAATGGAATCAAAACACCACTGGGCATGAACAATTTAAAATTATTTGAAGGCAAGCAAATTCGTTCTTACTGGAATGAAAAAGAGGAACAATGGTATTTTTCGGTTGTCGATATTATTAAAGCGCTTACTGATTCTATAAATCCAACCGACTATTTGAAAAAGCTAAGAAAGCGAGATTCGGAGTTGGGGAGCTACCTAGGGACAAATTGTCCCCAGGTAGAAATGCTTACCAATGGAAAAAGAAGGAAAACCTTAGCCGGAACAGTTAAAGATATATTCCGAATCATCCAGTCCATCCCTTCTCCTAAAGCCGAGCCTTTTAAACAATGGCTTGCTAAAGTAGGCTATGAACGAATCCAAGAAATCAACGACCCCGGCCAAAGCCTAGATAGAGCCAGAGAAAATTGGCAAAAACTGGGCAGAAGCGATAAGTGGATTCAGCAGCGAATGACAGGTCAAGAAACCCGAAACAAACTGACTGATTATTGGCAAGAAAGTGGGGGTAAAAAAGGGGGAAGAGTTCGCGGCATTAACCAATATCATTCACCAAGAATGGACGGGTTTAACCGTCAAGAAACATAAAGAATTGAAAGGCTTGCAATCTCAAAATCTAAGAGATCACATGAGTGAAGCTGAACTGATTTTTACAGCGTTGGCGGAACTTTCTACTCGACAAATAGCCGAAAAAACCAATGCAATAGGACTCAATGAAAATGCAATAGCCAGTAAAGCAGGAGGCTCTATCGCCAAAAATGCCAGAAAAGAGTTGGAAGACAAAACGGGTAAAAGCGTGGTTACGGGGGAGAATTTTTTACCACCTGCTAAGGATAAAAATAAATTGAAGTAAAATATTTGTCTTATCCGAAATCTTACCAAGGGCTTAAAATCTGTTTGAATTACTTCGCATAAGCATATTTTTTCCCTGGCCTTTGCATACAAAAAAATCCCCTGGAAAAACCTTTCCAGGGGATCTGCAATACCAGTTGGAGAAATGCGCTTACTGCCCTACCAAGAAAATGGCGTTGCTCAATACCAGCTTTCCACTTTCCCAGAAGCCTCTGAAGACGGGGTTGTCTACAAAATAGACGATTTGTCCTCTTCCTTGAGACTCAGCGCCAATCACTAGGGATTGCCCCATTTGGGATTTGATTTTGTAACCAATATATCCTGTTCTGTAGGCCTCATTGGAAGCAATAATCCCTGCATTGGCACCTCCGTTGAGGAAGGCAAATCGGCTGGAGTTATTCTTCAGGGTGTAGTATTTACCTCCGGTGCCGTATCCCAGCGGATGGGTTTCGTCCATCTTGATTTCATAGATGGCTCCCGCAGTGCCCCCTGCAATTTCCAAGCGCTCTCCCTCAGTGTAAGGTTCTAGGCGCTCTTTCTTAGCGAGTTCCTGGCTGGCTTTTTCGGCAGCTTTTTTCTCATCTTCTGTGTCAAAGGTTTTCAACTTGAAACCTTCCTTGTTGGCAAACAGGTTCACCGAGCCATCGATGGCAATCACCTTTCCTCCTGCCTTCACCCAGTCGCTCAACTTGGTTTGGGCAGCAGCAGACAAAGCAGAACCGAAAACGGATGGAAGAATGATCACATCATAGGTACTCAAGTCCGCATTGCCCATGGAAGCCCCATCGATGCTGCTAAGTGGATACTTCAAGTCTTTTTCGAAGAAGTGCCATACTTCACCAAAATTCAAGGAGGAAGTACCGTTACCCCCCACCAAGGCGACCTTTGGTGCTTGGATGACGCGTACGGTAGGGGAACCAAAGTCCTTGCCCTGTTCCACGTAGCCGGTTTGGGTAGTGCTCAAGGTAATGCCCAATGCTGCGGCAGTTTCCTGCACGGTTTGATCAAAATTAGCCACCCACTCGTTGCCCCCTTTGGTGATCATCAGCGTTCCTGCTGGGTAGGATTTCCCTTCCACGGTGAAAGCATATTCGGCGTAACGCACGCGGATTTTTTTGTTGAGCAGGGCTGCAAGGAAGGCTGCGTCTCGCGTACCCTGCCAAGGGGCTAGGTAGGCTACTGGTGTCCCAGTGACTTTTGTCGTGGCAGCCGCAGGCTTCTCGTAGGTTCCGCTTGGATCCAATCGGGTATCTATTGCAAAGGCCTTTACTCCATAGGCATAAGGCATGGCCCAACTCGTGATGTCGTAGGTAATCGAATCGTGTAGCGCAGGGTTGGGTTCAAAGAGCACTTGGGCCAGGACAGATTTCGGCTGGTAGGCGGAGATGACGATGTCCTTGTCGCTCGTTGCAAAAGGAACGCCCGTCTTTCCACTTTGGTACTCGTAGCCTTTCAAGCCTGTTTTGGCAGCAGCTTTCCCGTACTGGATTCCGTTTTTGTCCAGTAGTTCGAGCAATTTGGCGACCTGGGCAGGGTTACTTTCCCCCTTGATTACAAAGCTTTTGTAGGTGCCCTTCGGGGCAGTAGCATTGGATTTGAAATAGCGCTCGTATTCAGTAAGCAAACGTTGTGCGTGTTGGTGGGTCATTTCCACCGCAGAAAGGGCAGCAGTGTAGTGCCCAGCGATGCGACTGCCCAAGGTGACCGTATCGCCGATGGCATTGTAGCCACCGATACCAGCACGTCCGCCACCACCCTGCTCAATGGTCATCCCGATGGCCCCATTGTACATGGGGTAGCTATCTCCATAGGAGGGATACAAGAGGTCAAAGCGCTCCTTGGTAAAGTAAAAGCGGCCCATTTGATCGAAGTACTTCGCGGTGTTTTTTCCAAAAATATCTTGAAACTCGTGCTGGAACGGTGTCAACTGCTCGTGCAGGGGCTCTGCGGCAGGAGCCATGTAGAAGGGATTGTCGATGCCCTGCTCGTGGAAGTCGAGGTGAAGCTGAGGCATCCACTGCTGGTACATTTTGAGGCGTTGCTGGGACTCCACTTGTACTTGCCAAGCCCAATCCCGGTTGAGGTCAAAGAGGTAGTGGTTGGCGCGCCCACCTGGCCAAGGTTCGTTGTGTTCCATGGATTGCATGTCGGGCTGCAATTGGGTGTGCATTTTCTGGTTGTACCAGTTGGCATAGCGATCTCTCCCATCGGGGTTGATGCAGGGATCGAGGATGATAACTTGATTTTTCAACCAGTCTTGCACCTTGGTATTGTTGGGATCGGCCAGGGTGTGGAAGGTAGAAATGGCAGCTTCCATCCCCACAGATTCGTTGCCATGCACGTTGAAAGACATCCAGTTGATGGGAACCTGGGTGCTGGGCGATCCGGGAAGAAGACCTGCTCGCTTCAAGTTGTCCGTACGGATTTGCTCGAGTCGAGTCCTATTTTCTGGACTCGCTAGGATGGCGATAATGAGGGGTCGCTTTTCATTGGTCTCCCCGTAATAAATCAATTTGATATTGGGATTTTGAGCAGCTACGTACTCAAAGTAGTCCACCATGCGGTGGTGAGGGGTAAATCGGTCTCCGGGTTTGTAACCGAGAAACTGCTCTGGGGTCTTGAGTTGGGCCAGCGCGCTTCCCACAGAAAGCAGGGCCAATACGAGCGAAAAGAATAATTTTTTCATTTGGAAAATGGATTTCAACGAGAAAGTTAATCGCTTTTGCCCATTGTACTGCCACCAGATGGTGGAAAAGTGACGAGTGGAAGGGGCCTGCTTTTCACCCAGGTGAAGGGAAAGCCACAAAAAAAGGCAGGTCCATTTTGGTCCTGCCTTAGGAGTAAATTAAGAAAATGCTTAGGCGACTGCGGTGGCAGTGACCTCAATATTGCCTCGAGTAGCCTTGGAGTAGGGGCAAACTTGATGCGCTGCATCTACCAGTTTCTGGGCTTCTTCTAGTGAGGCTGCCATAGGAATTTTCACTTCAATGTCTACGCCCAATCCGAAGCTGCCAGGGCCATAGTGGCCCAAGTGAACCTTTACTTTGATTTCGGAGTCTTTCAAGCTGGTGCTGCCAGCGACAGCTCCCAAAGCACCGCCAAAGCAGGCCGCATAGCCAGCAGCAAAGAGTTGCTCAGGGTTGGTTTTTCCCCCCTCGCCTCCTATTTCTTTGGGCATGGCCACGTCGAAGTCAAGCATGCCGTCTTCGGTGCGAACGTGTCCTTTTCTACCTCCGGTGTTGACCGCTACTGCGGTGTAGTCTACAATTAGTTTTTCCATGGTTTCGTATGATTTACAGTTTGATTTTTTTTGAGTTGCTGTTGGGGCTGGGCCCCAAAACTAAGAATTACTCTTCAAACTTAAGAAGGGTCTTCAAGGTTTTTGGAGAAAGGAAATTTCTTTACGATTGAGTGATTTAGGTCAGTTTATAGCCTCGTTCATAGGCATAGTGAAGCTTGGCATTCACCGCAGCGTCTGTGGACAATTGGGTCTGCGGATTCCAGGTGATGGTTCGGCCAAGCTCGTGGGCAATGTTGCCCAGGGCGCAGGCCGTGCAGGTGCTGTGTCCGATTTCCACGGGTACAATGGGGTCTTTTCGCTTGCGGATGCAATCGATAAAATCCACATGGTGGGCACCAAAACTAAAATTCTCCGGCTCCTTTCCCAACTGTAATTCTGGAATTGAAGTATCGTAATTGCCCCGAGACACCTTGATCCAGCCTTTTTCGCCGATAAACTTTACGCCTTGTCGGCCTTCGTCAAACTTGGTAATTAGCATCTCTACCCCGTCGGCATAGCGGTACGTGAGGGGTTGAGTTGCAGATCCTGGGATGATGGTGGTTGGACCATTTCTATCCTTGCTTAGACCCCATTGGGCGATGTCGATCATGTGTGCGCCCCAGTCGGTCATCAATCCTCCACCGGTTTCCTTGTACCAGCGCCAAGCGCCCCAGGCAGTTTCGTTCTTTTCTGGATTCAGGCTAATGCCTGGATTGAGTAGGTCATTGAATGCTAGGCTTGGAATGGGGCCAAGCCATTTTTCCCAGTTGAGGCCTTCCGGAATGGGTTGGGCCGCCAGGTCATAGGGCTTGGGATGGGGATTGTCGCCCACGTGAACGAGCACTTGAGAGATTTTCCCCAGTTGACCGCGCTGCACGTGCATAGCGGCTGTTTGAAAGTTGACTGCGGCACGTTGCATGGAGCCTACGGCTAGAACTACGCCATTCTCACGCACAGCTTGCACCAGGAGTTGCCCTTCCTTGATGGTGAAGGTGAGGGGTTTTTCTAGGTAAATATCCTTTTTGGCTTTGCAGGCATCGATCGCCATGAGCGCATGCCAATGGTCCGGAGAGGTGATGACTACCGCATCCACGTTGGCATCTTGGAGGAGTTCTCGGTAGTCCTCGTAGAGTTTGGGTGCAGTAAGGGTCTTGCCTGCTTCCGTGAGATTTTTTTGAACTCGAAGTGCAAATCGCTCCCGCTTAATGGCATAGACGTCCGCTCCTGCCATCACTTCCACCCCTGGGATGCGCATAAAATTGTTGAGCAAGCCCATGGCTTGGCGACCAAGACCAATAAATCCAAGTCGAACCCGCTCGTGGGCAGTTAGAAACAAGGGAGTTGCAGAAGGGGAAGCCCCCAAAGAAAGATGAGGTAAAAGGCTAAGTCCAGCACCGCTCAATAAGCTGGCACCAAGAAATTTTCGTCGAGAAAAGGAAGAACTCATGGAATTTTGGGTTTAAGTTGTAGGAAATAGGGAGAATAAGTTACCCGAATTCGGGGATTTTTCTAAATTTTTCCACGATCAATTTGATGGAAGTCCCTCCACCTAGACAGGTGGTTGTAGCATTTTATGAGTAAGGAAAAAGAAGGGGTGGCTCGAGGGCTAATAAAGAGGAATCCAAGAATCCATTTCTTTTCACACATCAAATTGAGTGAGGTGATGATCCAGGTGCTTATAGAGTAGGTTGTTCCATTCCTTGGCGTTCATGGGACCAAAGGAAGGAGATTCCTTTCCTTCAAATTCCGCCTCCCCGGCGGCCAGTGTTTGCTCTACAAAAGCAATCAGTCGCGCTTTTTCTTCGGCAAAGTTTTTTTCATTTTTGATTCGAAAGGCGGGAGCTGTGGGTAGGTTTTTTTTATAGGGGACTTCATTCACCACCCCAGGCTTGACAAAGGTCTTTAAGATAAAACGCATGAGGGGATTTGCCTTGGGGTGCTTGTTGGTAAAGGCCATCTCATACGCCACACAGCAGTGGGCCAGCATTTGGTCTACAGACATTTTGCCCCAAAGGGCAGGGCTTTCAGGGCTTAGTTTTTCGATTCGCTGGATCAATTCAGCGGTCACTGCTGGATCAAATACATTTTTCATGAGGGCACTAATTAATCTAAAATAATTCGTTCTGCCTTAGGGTATTTTACCTCGTAGCGCAGGATTAATTTTTGTTGTGCTCCTGGGGCAAGGGTAATTTCCCAAGTGACGATGCCCGTTAGCGGATCTAAGCTACCCCCACTGAGTTCCTCGGAGGTCACCTCGATACTGGAATTGACAGAAACGGGGATTTGATCTTTCACTTGAAGGGTTACCGCCTGGGATTTGTTGTTTTTTAGCGTGATCTCATAGCCACGACTTTCGGTGGTATTGGATCCGATGGTCCGCTTTTTGGAAAACTGGCCTACTTTCTCCCGCTGCATCACCAGGGATCGGTCCCTGCCCATGGAGATTTGGAGGGTATCTTGGAGTGCCGCTGGGTTGAGTATGGACCTTCCCACAAAGCCATCTTCAAAATACAGGTTGCTTTCTCCCTCCAGGAGGTTGTATTGACTCCAGTCGGAGAGTTCAGCTAGTAGAAAGGCATCTTTATCTAGTTTTGGGATGGCAGTGTAGCGATAGGTAGCTGGAATCTCGTAGGTTTTCAGATCGACGAGGGTTCGTTCCCCATTGGTCTTGATGGAATAGGGTTCGGCCACTTGAATTTCCACAGTGGTTTGATTTTCTACGAAGTTGGTCATCAAGGGAGTTGTATCCATAGCACTGTTAACCGGCGCTGCTCCCAAGGCTCTCTTTTCCGATTGTCCTGAATATCCAGTAACCACAACTTCAGATAGCACTTGATTATCCTGCATGAGGGTTACATTCAAATTTGACCTTCCTTGGATAGGCAGTTCCTCCGAACGCATGCCTATAAAATGGAAAACCAAGGTTTTTGCGGTGGTGGGTAAGGTCAATGAATACCTGCCTTCCAAATCTGTGGTAGTTCCGATTGTGGTGCCTTTTACCAAGACTGTGGCTCCCGGAAGAGCTTGTCCTTGTTCATCGAGAACCAATCCGCTAATGGAACCTGGGGTCTGCGGTAGCGCAAACTTATTGACCGTAGTAAATCGGGCATAGTTGAGTTCCCACTTCTCGAGGATTGGGGCCTGTCCACTTTGGTTGGGATTGGCATTGGAAAAGCGGAGTTTGACATTTTTCCAATCTGCTCCTGTATTTTGAAAGACCTCTGCCTTGTACTGCAGTTGAAGGGGCTCTGTGATGGATTTGACGCGGACATCGTATTTGGGGTACCAGCCTGCATTGGACACCAGGTAATTGATTTGAAAGGTGGCTGGACCAGCGCTGCTGGCTTTTACGCGGATTCTGATCTCCGCTTTTTCTTTATCATCGCTTTGTTGCAGTGCATAGAGTTGATTTCGCAGGGCTTCCAGTTCCTGCTCGTTTGCGGCAAGCTGTGTATTGATTTGCAATTCCTCGTTGACAATTTTGGTGTGTTCGGCATCAAAAAAGTCCAAGGTGGCTTTTAATGCAGTCATGCTTGTACCTGTTTGGTTGCTGCCAATACTTTTGTTGGCCGAAAGTACAGACATTTTAGTACCCAGCACCTGAATCCGATTTCGCAAACTGTTTTGGCGCTTTTCAATTTCTGAAATTTCTTTTTCCAGGACTTTTGCTTGTTCTCCTTGCTCTTTTTCTTGGAGAAAATCTAGTCGCTTGTTGACCGCCTGTATGGTGAAGTTACCCTGCCCCTTCACCTGTATGCTTTTTTCATCTAGAAAGGGAGAGAGTCCCTTCACTAGGAGAATAGATTCACCTGCTGGAATTGTCCCGCTTGCTATCTCGAATACTTGTGCTCCTGATAGGAAGAGGGTCACCTCTTTGATTTGATTGGTAAGAGGAGTTTCCTTTAATTCTTGAGAAAATCCCTGCAGTACAAGGAAAAGGAAAAGTAGAGGGGAGAGGGAGTGTTTCATAAGGCTTTATTAGAAGTTGAATCAACCAAAAAAATCTATTCCATACCAATCTTTTACGTAGAAATGGCAGATAAAGATGAAAATTTTCTTGGGGATTGGGTGCGATTGTTAGTTTTGCAAGGGAAACCCTAGTTCCATGACCCTATTTCAGAGTATTCTCATTGCCATTGTAGAAGGCCTCACCGAGTTTCTTCCCATCTCCTCTACGGGCCATATGATTTTAGCCTCTACGGCCATGGGTATTCATAAGGAGGAGTTTGTGAAAACCTTTGAAGTATTTATTCAACTGGGCGCCATTTTGGCCATAGCCTTGATGTATATCAAGCGGTTTTTCCGCAACCTGACCATTTATTACAAGTTGATTACGGCATTTCTACCCACAGCGGTAGTTGGGTTTTTGGCTTACGACTACATCAAGGCTTATTTATTTAATCCCATCGTGGTGTCCTTTTCCCTGATTTTGGGTGGGATCATCCTGATTTTTATTGACAAGAAAGTAGCCACTCAGGGCAGTAACGTGTTGGCGGTAGAAGATATTTCCTTTAAAAATGCCTTCTTCATCGGGCTTTGCCAGTGCTTGTCCATGGTACCGGGCACTTCCCGTGCAGCAGCTACCATCATCGGAGGCGTATTTAATGGACTTGATCGAAAGCAGGCTACCGAATTTTCATTTTTACTTGCCGTGCCTACCATGATGGCTGCTGGGGGATATGATCTCTTGAAGGCGGATCTAGCCTTTACAAGCGAGCAATTGATGCTGCTAGGAATTGGCTTTTTCGTGGCTTTTGCCTCGGCTTGGGGAGCAGTGAAACTATTTTTGACCTACGTTTCCACCCATGGCTTTACCTCCTTTGGTTGGTACCGAATTGGTCTCGGGATTTTATTTTTGATTTTGATGTGGGGAGCGGACTTGTAAGTTATTTGAAATTGTCAACGGTCGACAGTCCACGGTCCACGGCTCACATAATTGAACTTCAAGCATTATTCTTCCCTTAAAAGTAGCTGTGGCTAATCAGCTGATCTAGGTTGGTTTGTTAACAAAAAGAGGCTATCCCGAATGGAAACAGCCTCTTTTTTACTTGTATTTTCAAAGTGAATTTGTTCCTAGTAGGAACTAGGCTTGAGGTTCATTACAATTAGCTGTCGACCGTCGACCATGTACTGTTGACCAATTCTACGGACTCCATTTTCAATTCGCTAAACCGCTTACTTCCTGTTTTTCACATATTTTTCTAGCCAGCTGTCCATTTCCCAGAGGGTATGAAGCACGGATTCCTTGCCCGCATAGCCATGGCTTTCGTGTGGGAGGAGCACCAGTCTTGTTGTCGCACCATGTCCTTTGAGCGCGTTGTAATAGCGTTCGGATTGGATGGGGAAAGTCCCCGAGTTATTGTCTGCCTCCCCATGTATAAGCAGGATTGGGGTCTTCACTTGGTGGGCAAAGGAGAAAGGAGACATGTTGAAATACACTTCAGGGGCTTCCCAGTAGCTACGCTGCTCGTACTGGAATCCAAAGGGAGTCAGGGTACGGTTGTAGGCCCCACTTCTGGCGATGCCTGCGGCAAATAGTTGGGTGTGGGAAAGGAGGTTGGCGGTCATGAAGGCACCATAGGAATGGCCGCCCACTGCAATGCGCTTGCGGTCACCAATGCCCAAGTCCACCACCTTATCGATGGCCGCTTCTGCGTTGGCCACGAGCTGCTCGATAAAGAAATCGTTGGGCTCCTGCTCGCCTTCACCTACGATGGGCATTTCGGTTTGGTCCATGATGGCATAGCCCCTAGTCACCCAGTAGATCGGAGAGCCCCAACTGAGGCGCGTAAAGGTGTATTTGGAGCCTCTCACCTGGGCGGCAACAGCCGCAGATTTGTACTCTCGGGGATAGGCCCACATCAATACCGGTAGTGTGCCATCTTTTTCTGGTGAATATCCGGCAGGAGTGTAGAGAATTGCGGAGAGGTTGAGGCCATCTTTCCGCGGGTAGGTGACCAGTTGCTTTTGGATACCTTTCAGGCTGGGGTAGGGATCCGCGAAAGCGGTGATTTGCTTGGGAGTAATTCGCTTTTTGGTGTGGCGTACCCAGTAGTTGGGTTGGGTGTCTGTTCCTTCTTTGATGGTGATGAAGGAGCTCGCATCTGCGTTGAGTACTTTGGTGACGCGCTCGTAGAATGGTGCCTGGGATCTCCAAAGAATTTGCTGTTCCTTGGTCTTGCTGTTGAAGGTAGACAGAAAAGGCATATTGCCTTCGGGGCTACCCCCTTCGGAGGTCATGTAAATCAAGTCCCCTTTTCGGAGGATTACCCGTCGACCGAAGGTGTTTTCTGTGAAGAGCGGGCTTCCTGGATCATTGTAGAGGTCGTCCGAAGATCGTTCGATGATGGTTCGAGGGGATTGAATGGGGTTTCCAGGTTGGAATACAGAGACTTTTTCGGTACGGCTCGCGGACCAGAGTTCGCTCAGTAAGGCAAAGGTATCGTCAGACCAACTGATGCCTCCAAAGCGGAGGGTGGTGCCTACTAGTTTTTGTTTTTCTTGGGTGAAGGGCGCTGTCAGGGTGTACACATGATCTCGCTCGGCTACCTTCACCTTCGGATCTCCCTTGTCCTGAGCCTCTGCCCAATACAAGGTAGCCGGTACATCTGCCCGCCAGTTGACATTGCGAATGCCGCTTACCGTGGCGTCAAATCCACTGGGACGAACTTCATCCAAGCCAATTTGGGCGATGGTTTTGAGGACTTCACCCCCATTGCTCCAGACCTGTACCGTGTAAGGAAATCTGTCCGCAGGCACGAGGTAGGAAAAAGGAGTTTGAATGGTCTCTACTAAGATGTAATTTTTGTCAGGGCTCAAAAGCATGGATTTGATCATGCTCGGTTTGCCCAGGGGAGTTGTAGTTCCGTTTACTTCTACCTGCATGAGTTGGGAATCCATAAAGTAGGCAAACAGTGCCTCATCGTGTGGATTGGCTAGCAAATCTTGGTAGGTACGGCTAGCGGCGGCTTTTCCGGAAGTTTCCTGAATGATGGGTCCCACAGGGGCAAGCGGTGCCTTGGGCATGGCGTCTCGAGCGGGGTTGATGGCTTTGATGATGAGGCTGGTATTGGACAGCCAGGAAACCGAATTTCCCATCACCTGGTTGAGAATGGGTTCGGTGAGTTTTTTTGCCTCGTAGGTACGCATGTCCACTACCCAAAGGCTGATGCCTTGGGCCTCAGTTTGGGTAAAGGCCAAATAGGCTTCGTCCAAGGAAAAGGTAAAGCCATTCATTTTGGGATTGGCGGGCAGGCCTTTGACTTGAATCTCTTCACCGCTCTCGGTTTTTTTCACGATCAAATTGGTAAATCCACCTGTACGGCTTGGACCGGAGGTGCTTGGATTTATTCGTATGCCCGCAATGCGAAGTTCTGGCTGTGCAAGGTCTTCAATGCTGGGGGCTTCGCTCCGCTCCTGGATCAACAGGATTGACCCATCCCGAGAGAAGGATACGGATGGAGTGGCTGGCGCATTGAAGAGCTCTGCAATGGAAGCCGGGGGAGTTTGGTAGGTTCCTTGTGCAAATAGGGGCTGTCCGATAAGTAGGGCAAGTGCTACCCAAAGGATACGGGAGAAGGCAATTTTCATAAGTGGGGGTCAACTAAATAAGAATGGCAAGGTACTAGAAATCCTGATTTCAAAAAATGGGGAACCTAGTAAAGCAAAAAAAGGCTCAACATCCGTTGAGCCTTTTGAATCAGATCGTTAGTTCTTATTTTCCTTTTGCTCCAATAGCCACCATAGCACATCGGAAACCAATATGATTGGTAGAAGAATCTTGGTGCATAAATCGTCTTGCTCCTGGAGCAAGCCAGTATGTTACGTCTCTCCAAGAGCCTCCTTTGTACACTCGAATGGAATCATTCAGTAATGATGTGCCGTAGGTATCTTTTTCATCATATACCCCATCTTTTCGTAGCGGATTCAGGTCATCGGCATCTTGAAAGGAGAGCGGTCGATAGACGTCATATACCCATTCGTTCATATTGCCCGCCATATTGTACAATCCAAAATCGTTCGGCGCCTTTTCGTAGACGTTAGCAGGAAGGATTTCTCCATCGTTGGTCTCGTTTCCAGCGATTCCTGCATAGTCTCCTCTACCACGCTTGAAGTTGGCTAAGAAATCACCTTGTTTGCCTCCTTTTTTCCCTCTCCCGTCGTATGGATTTCTTACACCTCTACCGTCCCAAGGATAGATTCTGCCATATTCTTGATTTTCATCTAAGTACTGTGTACCAATCATAGCTTTTGCTGCATACTCCCACTCCGCTTCGTTGGGCAACCTAAACTCAGCGATAACTACACCTCGCTCGATAAGTTGGGCTCGAGTAAGGGTAGTATCCATTTTCATTTTATCTACGATTTGCTTTTGAACAAACTCGGTTCTCCATTTGGCATAGGCATTGGCCTGTGACCATGAAACCCCTGCCACGGGGTAAAAATTAAAGCCAGGAAATCTAAAATAGTAGGACTCGTACACGTCGTTGAAGGTCATGGCTCCTCTCCAAACTTTCTCCGAGGGCTCCAATTTTTTCAAGGAATCAGCTTTTACCTTTCTTTTCATGTGAAATAGAAACTCCTTGAAATCATTGTTGGTCATTTCCGTTTCGTCCATCCAGAAGTTGGAAATGGAAACGGTCCTCTCCAGATTATCTCGAAATGCCATCACATCCTCCTCTTGAGAGCCTAGTACGGCTCGACCGCCTTGAATAAATCTAAGATTGGGCCCTGGAATTTGTTCGGCATCTTTGGAAACAAAAAATTGGGTAGAATCTTCTGCGTTAAAGGAAAAGTCGGCACCCGTGGTGGCACTACGTTTTCCAGGAGACCCTGCAGTTCTTCTATAGCCTTTGTTCTTTTGACAAGAGGATAAAATAGAAGCGGATACCAGCACCAAGGCGATTGTCCACATGCCCCAGGAAGTATTTTTTAGACGCATAGTATAGTTAGTTTGGTCTATTAATGTTGCTAATATACATGGCATTGGGCTTTGTACCAATGCTAAACTCTTTAATTGACTTTTTTGTCTTTTTCAAAAGAGGCTTTTTAAAATCCCTTTGATGCAATTGAGGAAGGCAAAACTACTATATTTTTTACTTGTATCTGATTACTCTACCTTCTTAAACTCCAAAGACTTCATTTCTTCTAGCAAATGCTGTGCCTTTTGGATCGAGTTCACCTCATCTATGCTCAGAAGTAAACGATTTTTATGTTCTTTTATTTTACATGACCTTGTATGAGTCTGCACAAATTTCATGATGCTCCCAAAAATGGGAGAGGCGTAGTAACTTTCCTTTGAAGAAGGAAGTAGGTGACATTTCATTTGCCCTGCCTTCAAGACTAATTTTTCTATGCCCAGCAATTCTGCCTTCCAACGCAGCCTTACCGTTTCCATCAGATCGAGCACGGGCTGGGGTAATGGGCCAAACCTGTCCAACAAAGAAGCTTCAAAAGCAAGTAGCTCCTCTTCCTTTTGTAAGTTATCCAATTTAGAATACAGTCCTAGGCGTTCGCTGATATTGGCCACATAGGATTCCGGAATCAAAAGTTCTAGATCCGTTTCTATGGAACAATCAGGTACTAAGATTTGAACTTTTTCTTTCAAATCTGTTTGAAACAAGGCAGCAAATTCATTTTCTTTCAGCTCTTGGACTGCCTCATCTAAGATTTTGTGGTACATCTCAAATCCCAAATCGGTGATAAAGCCGCTTTGCTCTGCGCCAAGTAGGTTGCCTGCCCCGCGTATGTCCAGATCTTTCATGGCTACCTTAAACCCATCTCCCAAATCAGAAAATTCTTCCAAGGTATGAAGTCGTTTTCTCGCTTCTAGGGGGAGTCCTGAAAGAGGGCTAGTGAGTAGGTAGCAAAATGCTTTTTTATTGCTTCGTCCTACCCGACCCCGCATTTGGTGGAGGTCAGAAAGGCCAAACATGTGGGCACGATTGATCAAAATGGTATTTGCATTGGGGATGTCTAGTCCCGATTCTATGATATTGGTAGAGACCAGGACATCGTAGTGGTGATCGATAAAATCCACCATAACTTTTTCCAATTTGTCTCCATCCATCTGACCGTGAGCCCCTACAACCCGGGCATCGGGTACCAATTTTAGAATAAGATTGGCAATGCTGTCAATTTCTCCCACTCGGTTGTGGACAAAAAATACCTGGCCCCCTCGGCGAAGTTCGTAAGATACGGCATCCCGAATCACCTCCTCTTGAAAGGTTTGTACTTCAGT
>Ga0194128_10006963_pt1 | contig 14968 bp, 9 predicted proteins | sample TA2KigCa65mmetaG_FD_148650 | JGI IMG/M metagenome (GOLD analysis project Ga0194128, IMG submission 148650) | Freshwater microbial communities from Lake Tanganyika, Tanzania - TA2015037 Kigoma Deep Cast 65m | ecosystem: Environmental > Aquatic > Freshwater > Lake | place: Tanzania: Lake...
GAGCTGCGCGACGAGGTCGGGCGCGCGGCGCTGGCCAATGCGCTCTGGGATGGGGCGGCGGCGGTGCGGGCGGCGGCAGCGACGGCGCTCGGCCGCTTCGAGCGCGACGAGGTGGCGTCGGGACTGCTGGTGCGGCGGCTGCAGTCGGAGCGGGTCGACTCGGTGCGGACGGCGGCGCTCGAGGCGCTCGGCGCGCTGCACGGCGCCCGCATCGCGGCACCGCTCCATTCGATCGCCACCAACGGCGAGGCGGCGCCGGCACTGCGTGGACCGGCGGTGGCCGCAGCCGCCGGCTGCGCGGAGCTGCCGGACGAGGCGGTGACGGCGATCGCGCAGACTGCGGTCGAGTTCGCCGCGGCCGACCAGCCCGACGCGATGCGCCGCGGCGCCATCGTCGCCCTCGGCCGACTGGCCGGACGGAGCGACCGCGCTCGCGAGCGGCTGCTCGGGCTGCTCGACGATCCGCTGCCCAATGTCCGGGCGCGCGCGCTGGCCGCACTCGACGAGGCGAACCTGCCGGCGACGTCGTTGCCGCCCCTGGTCGCCTTCCACGATCGTGCGGCGCTGCCCGACCAGCGCAGCCACGCGCGCACCCTGATCGCGGCCTTGCTCGACGCGGACTGATCGTCGTTCTTTCGTGCGATCGCGCGCGGGATTTGGATCCGAACACTCCCTCGGCGGGTGTCGTACCGGACCGCTCGTTCCGGGGCGCGCGCGGAAGGGGAGTTCGACCGCGCCGCTGCAACCACCAACGGGCCCACGAATACAGCGGGTGTGCGTGCGTCAAAGGGTGACGCCGCCATGGCGCGGAACGGATCGGGGGAACGACTGCGCATGAGACGCTCGTCCGGAATCGCCCTGCCGGCGCTGCTGTCGGCCGCCGGCGGGTGCACCGCCGCCTGGTATCACGACGACGCCGACCGCGAGGTCAGCGCGATCCTGCGCGAGTTCGACCGGAAGGCGCTGGCTGACCGCGCGGCGACGGTGGTGCTGCCGAAACCGGCGGCGCCGGAGCCGGCCGCGCCCGCGCCGGTCGATCCGGGCGCGGGGCCGGCGGCGGAACCGCTGCGCCTCGACCTCGCCCAGACGCTGCGGATCGCGGTGACCAGCAGCCGCGACTACGTCACGCGCAAGGAATCGCTGTATCAGCAGGGACTCGGCTTCAGCCTGACGCGCTTCAACTACGGGCCGCAGTTCGACTCCGCGGTGAGCTACCTCTGGGGCGACGGCGAGAAGGCGCTCGACACCAGCTCGTTCGGCGCGTCGCTCGGCATGAGCCAGCTCCTGCCCACCAACGGCTCGATCGGCCTCTCCACCGGCCTGTCGCGCGCGATGAACCGCGGCGACGGCGGGGACATCGACGACTGGTCGACCTCGGCCGGGATCAGCTTCAGCCAGCCGCTGCTGCGCGGCGCCGGCTACGACCAGTACCGCGAGGGGCTCACCCAGGCCGAGCGGTCGATGGTCTATGCCGTGCGCGACTTCGAGCTGTTCCGGCAGGACTACGTCATCCGGATCACCCGGCAGTTCTTCGACCTGGTCAAGCAGAAGCGCCAGCTGGCCAACTCGACCGAGGACATCGACAGCTCCCGGCGCGACGTGCAACGCGCCGAGGCGTTGCGCAAGCAGGGGCGCGGGCTCGAGTCCGAGGTCGTGCGCGCCCGCCGCCGGCTGGTCGAGTCCGAGCAGCAGTTCAACGACGCGCAGGTGAACCTCGAGCGGGCGATCCAGCAGTTCCTGATCCAGCTCGGGCTCGACCCGACCGTCCGCGTCGAGCTGGTCGAGGAGGACCCGCCGTTCGAGCCGGTCGCGTTCGACCCGAGCTCGGCGGTCGAGGTGGCGTTGCAGAACCGGCTCGACATGAAGTCGCGGCGCGAGCAGCTGGAGGACGCCGAGCGCGGTTTCCGGCTGGCGCGCAACGACCTCCTCCCCGACCTCGGCTTCAGCGCCAGCTATTCGTCCGGCGGCAGCGGGCGCGGCGGCCCGGCCAACGCGTTCCCCGATACCTGGACCCGCTCGGCCAGCCTGTCGCTCGAGATCCCGCTGCAGACGATCGACCGGCGCAATTCGTGGCGTCAGGCGGAGATCGCCATCGATCAGGCGCGGCGCGACTGGGACGAGTTCCTCCACCAGTTCCGCAGCGACATCGAGGACCAGCTGCGCGCGCTGACCAACACCGAGCGGCAGCTCGAGCTCGACGAGCAGAGCCTGGCGGAGGAGGCGAGGAGCGTCCGCCACCAGGAGCTGCTGTTCCGGGTCGGCGAGGCGAGCAACCGTGACTTGCTCGAGGCGCGCCAGAAGCTGGTGCAGTCGAAGAACGCGCAGATCGAGCGCCGGGTCGATCACCTGATCCAGCGGCTCGGCGTCTATCGCAGCCTCGGGATCCTGTTCATCGGGGCGGACGGGAGATGGAGCGTCGGCGCGCCGGCCGACGCCGCGGGAGACGGACGATGAAGGCGCTGCTCGGCGTGACGGGGCTCTTGCTGGCCGGCGGCGGCGTCTGGTGGTGGCAGACGCGCGGCAGCGCCGACGAGACCGCGGCCATCGCCACCGACGGCCTCTTCACCGTGGCCAAGGGCGAGCTGCCGATCACCCTCACCGAAGACGGCACGCTGGTCGCCAAGGACTCGCAGAAGATCGTCCCGGAGTTCCGCTCGCGCGGGAAGATCATCTCGATCATCGAGGAGGGCAAGGTCGTCGCGGAGGGCGACGAGCTCTGCAAGTTCGACACCGCCGAGTTGCAGCAGCAGGTCGATCAGGCGCAGCTCGAGATCACCAAGGCCGAGGCCGACCTGCAGACGGCGAAGACCGAGCTCGAGATCCAGGAGAAGCAGAGCGAGTCCGACCTGAAGAAGGCGAAGATCACGCTCGAGAAGGCGGCGAAGGACAAGGAGAAGTACGAGGACGCCGACAAGCCGCAGGAGATCCGCCGCCTCGAGATCGCCATCAACGAGGCGGACTCGGCCTACGACAAGGCCAGGAAGTCGTACGAGGCCAGCCTCGAGATGTTCAACGAGGGCTTCATCAACGAGTCGGAGCTCGAGAACGAGAAGCTGGCGAAGGACCGCACCGAGATCGCCAAGGAGCGGGCCGACGCGGACATGAAGATCTTCAACAAGTACACGCTGCCGATGGCGCTGCGCGACAAGCAGACGGCCGTCGAGGACGCCGAGCTGGCGATGGCCACCGCGGAGAAGCGCGCCGAGTCGACCAAGCGGCAGAAGGAGGTCGCGGTCGAGCAGTCGCAGAAGCGGCTCGACAAGCTGAACCAGCAGCTGAAGGAGCGGCAGGACGAGCTCGGCAAGATGGTCCTCAAGGCGCCCTGCCCCGGCATCGTGATCTTCGGCGACCCGCGCTTCACGTGGGACGACTTCACGCAGAACCTCAAGGTCGGCGGCGAGATCTGGGGCGGCAACACGCTGTTCACCATCCCCGACCTGCGGGTGATGCAGGTGAAGCTGCAGGTGCACGAGGCCGACATCAACAAGATCAAGCTCGAGATGGCGACCAAGGTGACGATGGACACCTATCCCGGGGTGCTGATCCAGGGCAAGGTGACGAAGATCGCGGCGATCGCGACCGAGGGCAACCAGGAGGTGAAGAAGTTCGACGTCGAGGTCACGCTCGACGCGGTGACCGAGGTCGAACTGAAGCCCGGCATCAGCGCCAAGGCCGAGGTGATGATCGACGTGCGCAAGGACGCGACCTACGTGCCGCTCCAGTGCGTCTTCCTCGAGGGCGGCAAGCACTGGTGCTACGCGCTCGACGCGGCGCGCCAGCCGCAGCGGACCGAGATCAAGCCGGGAATGAGCAACGACAGCTACCTCGAGATCGTCGAGGGGCTCGTCGCCGGGCAGCAGGTGCTGCTCTACAACCCGAGCGTGCCGACCGGGGCGCCCTCGCCGGACGAGAAGGAGAAGGCGAACGAGGCGCCGCCACCGGTCGCGGCGCCCGCGGGGCCGGCGCCGGCCGGCCCTTGATCCGGAGCGCCACGTGAGCGACGCCGGCGCCGCCGCACCCCCGGCCGCGATCCTCGAACTGCGCGCGATCGAGAAGCGCTACGGCACCGACAAGAACCCGGTGCCGGTGCTGCGCGGCATCTCGCTGCGGGTCGACGCCGGCGAGTACGTCGCCATCGTCGGGCCTTCGGGCTCCGGCAAGTCGACGCTGCTCAACATCCTCGGCTGCCTCGACCGGCCGAGCGGCGGGAGCTACTTCCTCGCCGGCGACGACGTGGCGCGGATGGACGACCGGAGCCTGTCGCGCGTGCGCAACACGCGGATCGGCTTCGTGTTCCAGAGCTTCCACCTGATCCCCCACCTGACGGTGGCCGAGAACGTGGAACTGCCGCTGTTCTACGCCCGCGTGCCGCGGTCGCAGCGGCGCGCGAAGGCGCTCGAGGTGCTCGACAAGGTCGGCTTGTCGCACCGGCTGAAGCATGTGCCGAACGAGTTGTCGGGCGGCGAGTGCCAGCGCACCGCGATCGCGCGCGCTCTCACCACCGAGCCGACGATGCTGCTGGCCGACGAGCCGACCGGCAACCTCGACTCGGTCAACAGCAAGGCGATCCTGCAGGTGCTGCGCGACCTCCACGCGAGCGGCCGCACCATCGTGATGATCACCCACGATCGCGACATCGCGCAGAACGCGCCGCGCCGCGTCGCGCTCCGCGACGGGCTGGTCGAGACCGACTCGGGCAAGCCCGCGATCGGGAGCGCCACGTGATCGCTCCCGAACTGGTCGCCGACTCGATCCGCAACCTGCTGCGCCACAAGCTGCGCAGCTTCCTCACCGCGCTCGGGATCATCTTCGGCATCGCGTCGGTGGTGCTGATGGTGTCGGTCGGCGAGGGCGGGCGGCGCGCGATCCTGGAGCAGATCGCCGAGCTCGGCATCCGGAACATCATCGTCAACTCGAAGAAGCCGCCCGAGGACCAGGACGCGATGAAGCAGGAGCGGAGCTTCCAGCTCCGCTACGGGCTCACCTTCAAGGACCAGAAGCAGATCGAGTCGACCGTGCCGATGGTCGAGCAGGTGCTGCCGGTCCACGACGTCAAGCGCTCGATCTGGTTCAAGAGCCGAATGATCGAGGCGAAGGTGCGCGGCGTGACGCCCGAGTACTTCGACGCGCTGAACCTGAAGCCGATCATGGGGCGGGCGCTGACCCACCGCGACGGGCTCGAGCGCAAGCGGGTCGCGGTGATCCGCTCGCGGCTGCTGCGCGAGGCGAAGTACGTCGGCGCGCCGCTCGAGCTCGATCTCAAGGTCGGCCGCGAGTGGTTCCAGGTCGTCGGCGTGCTGCCCGACTTCGAGTTCCAGAGCCCGAACAAGGCGGTGCTCGGCATCGACGACCGGGCGCTCGAGGTCTACGTGCCGTTCGACACCGTGTGCGACCGCTTCGGGCTCAACAACTACTCCTGGCGCGCCGGCTCCTACGAGAACGAGCGGGTCGAGCTGTCGCAGATGGTCTGCCGGGTCGAGAGCGAGGAGAAGGTGCTGGAGACGGCGCGCTGCATCCACGCCGTGCTCGGCAAGTTCCACGACAAGCGCGACTACGAGGTGAGCGTGCCGCTCGAGCAGCTCGAGTCGCTGCAGACCACGCAGGAGACGTTCAACACGATGATCCTGATCACCGCGGCGATCTCGCTGGTGGTCGGCGGCATCGGCATCCTGAACATCATGCTGGCGAGCATCACCGAGCGGACCCGCGAGATCGGCATCCGGCGCGCGCTCGGGGCCAGCCGCGGCGACATCGTGCTGCAGTTCCTGGTCGAGACGGTGGTGATCGCGACCGTCGGCGGGCTGCTCGGCGTCGCGCTCGGCGTCGGCGGCGCGCCGATCGTCAGCAAGTTCACCGGCTGGCAGACCGCGGTCACGGCGTGGGCGATCGTGCTGTCGCTCGGCGTCTCGATGCTGACCGGGATCGTGTTCGGGCTCTACCCCGCCCGCCGCGCCGCCTACATGGACCCGATCCAGGCCCTCCGCCACGAGTGACGGCGGCGCCGGCGACCTACCGGACAAACCGTTCCTGGAACAGTTGTTCCGACAAACCGTTCCTGAATCGGTTGTTCCGGTTCGGTCAGCGGGCGGGCGGGGCGTCGGGCACGAACTTGCCGAACTTCGCGATCCAGTACTTCGGCTCGACGCCGATGCCGAGCGAGCGATGCTCCGGGTCGAGCAGGTGGCGGTGGGCGTCGGCCATGCGGCCCCACTGCTGGAGCGCCTGCCGCGCCGAGAAGCGGCCGCGCAGGTAGTTGACGCCGCCGTCCTTCGCGGTGCGCGGATCGGGCAGCGGCTGCGGGTCGGACTCCTTGTACGCCTTCGCCGCCTTCGCCAGCGCCGCGACCGCGACCTGCGCCGACGTGGCCAGTTTCGCGTCCCAGCGCAGCTGCGGCCGCCCGAACAGCTCGCGGTACGCGTTCACTGAAGCCAGCAGCTCGAGCGCATCGCCATCGACGTCGCGCAGCCGCTCGTTCGACTCGCGGACCTCGCGATCGCCGTCGAGCCGCGCGCGCTCGGCCAGGTCGAGCGCGTAGTTGCGCACGTGCACCTTGCTGGTCCAGCGCGGCAGGAGCCGCGTCGCCAGCAGGTCGGTCAGGTCGGGCAGCGGCGCCTTCAGCGACTCGAGCAGCGCGTCGATCGCCTGCACCTCGCGCACCCGGCGCGCATACGCCTCCGACAGGGTCGCCTGCGGCCCCGGCGCGCTGCCGAGCTCGCTCCCCCACACGGCCCGCACCGCATCGACCCGCCGCTCGGCCTCCTTCTGCGCCTTCGCCAGCTCGCCGCCGCGCGCGACATCGCCGGGCGCCTTCGGATCGAGCATGAAGTACTTCGCCGGATCGTCGAGCCACTCGAACGCCGCCGCGCGCGCCGCCTTGAGCGCCTCGCACCGGTCGCGCACTTGGGCCAGCGCCGCCTTCTCCGGCGCCGCCGCCAGCTCGACGCTTATCGCCTTCGCCCGCTCGGAAAGCGGCACCACCGCCGCCCCGCCGACGTCGTCGACCGTCCGCTGCAACTCTTCGAGGCGCGACTCGAACGCGGGCAGCTTCGCGGCCGCCAGCGCGTCGAGCGCCTTCGCCACCTTCTGCCGGGCCGCGATCAACTCGGGCGGCGGCGGCGCCTCGGCGGCCCCGGCGCCGGTCGGCGAGGTCGGCGGCTCGCCGTCCTTCGTGGCGCCGCCCGCGACCGGCCCCTCCTTCCCGCCGTCGCGCTCGCCGCGATCGCGCCCGCCGCCGCTCGGCGTACGCGCCGGCTTCTGCGCCTCGCGCATCTCCTCGGCGATGGTGACCCGCGCCGGCGGCGGCGGTCGCCGCTCGAGATCGGCCGGACGCGACCGCGCATGCTTCACCCTGGTGGTAAGCCGCCGCGCTTCCGGGACCCGCTCGTCGATGATCGCCTCGATCTCATCGGCCTTCTCGAGCAGCGCGTACCAGGTCTCGGTGCCGCGGAACCGCTCGATCGACTCCTCGACGCAATGCGACAGCGCCGCAGCGATCTTGCCCTTCTTCACCAGCTCGTCGACGAAGGCGAGGTGCGACGCGCCGCCCTTCGCGGTGGCGGCGTCGACCTCGCGCCGCCGCTGCTCGACGCTCGCGCGCTCGGCCTCCGGCGGCGTCAGCCGCCACAGCAGCCAGCGTGCGCGGGCGTACTCCTCGACCTCCACCAGCTCGCCGACCTTCTGCAGCGTTGCCGCCACCTCCGCCGCCGTGCTCTCCTTGCGCCAGCTGGTGCTCACCGGATCGAACACTTCGCCGCTGTCGGGATCGACCTCAAACGGCAACGACGGCGTCTCGCCGCGCGCCTCGTTCACGCCCGGCGTCGCGGTGAGCTCGCGCAGCGACTCACCGGCGCCGGCAGGCGGCGCTCCCGTAGACGTGCCCGGCTCCGGCTCGCGCGACTTCCCCACATGCCTGAACCAGCCGAGGTGCGCGCCCCACGCCAGGACACCGCCCGCCGCCACGACCAACAGCACGCCGAGCCACACCTCCTCGCGCTTCTTCTGCGAGCGACGCTGCGCGAACGTCCGCATCCGTTCGGCGGCAGGATCGGGCGTGCCGGCATCGGCGTCGGCGTCGTCGTCGGCATCGGCGTCGACCGCGGCCGCTGCCGCGTCGTCCCCGTCGTCGGCCGGCGGCGCGTCGGCCACCACCGCCGCCGCCGGCGCCACGACCAACTGGAACGGCCCGAGCTTCACGACGTCGCCGACGTGCAGGATCGCGGCGTCGGTCGCCTGCTCGTTGAGCAGGAAGCGGCTGGCGCCGACCGCCTCGATCACCACGCCGTCGCCGCCGAGCCGGACGTCGAGCGCGTGGCCGGCGATCGCGGCGTCGGGCAGCACGACGTCGCAGTCGACCGCGCCGCCGACCCGGATTCCCCGAGGCGGGAGCGGGTACTGCTTGCGCCGCCCGCTCCGCGGGTCGACCACGATCAGTTGCATGGCAGATGGACCTCGCACGCCGCCGTTCGGTCGCACGGCGCCCCCGATTCGTGGCGCATCATGACGCCGTCGGCGCCGACGTCCACCGCAGTGACGCTCCGCGTGGCAACCAGCGGTCGGTGCAGGCAGAACGACGCCAGCGCGCGATCGTCCGGGGCGCCGACATGGCTGCGATGGAGATCGAGCTGCGCGGCCAGACCGCCGGCGGCGCCGCCCGCCACGAACCACGCCTCGAACTGCGCTCTCCGCGCCTGCGCGACCGCCACCGGATCGAACCCGTTCGACGTCGCGATCCACGGCGCCGCCGCGCGCTCGACCGTGATCGCCGCGCCGTCGAACACGAACCGAGTCAACCGATCGGCCCGCTCCGCCAGCACCAGCTGGAACGGCCGCTGGCGCAGCTGTCCGCCCGCAAGCCGCCGCCGCAGCTCCGCCGCGACGTCGCTCCCATCCATCACTCCCGCCGCGAGCAGGAGGAACGGCAGCTCGCCGCGACTCGGTTCGTCCCCGGACTCGCGCCACCCCGGCGCCACGCGATCGCCGTTCAGCACGCACCAGATCCGGCGGGACTGATCGGCGACGATCCAGCTGCCGCCGGCGTCGCCGTCCCGCGGCGCCAGCACCCGGCTGCCCGCCACTTCGCGCAGCGCGGGTGGCGACGCCGGTCGCCGCGTGCGCCGTTCGTCGCGATTCATCACCAGGCGCCAGCTGCTCGCCTCGCCGGCGACGATGGTCAGCGTGCACATCGCGTCGCGCTCCGCGCAGCGGCCGTCCGTCATTCCGCGTCGAACAGGCCGACCGACGCGGTGAAACCGTGGAGGAAGTTGCGCCCCCCCACCGGGCCGATCTCGCCGGCCGCGAAGAAGCCCGCGGCCGGCAGCGGACCGATCATCTGCTGCACGCTGGCGGCATCGTGGTCGGGCACGCCGAACAGGCGCGAGCCGCGGCCGTTGCAGGTGAACAGCAGCGCCGCGGCGGCGCTGCGCGTGGCGCCGGCGCTGCCGAGCAGCGACTTCAGGTCCTCGTCGGCCGACTCGGCGTCGCGGACGTGGAAGCGCACGGTGCGGCCGCGCCGCGCATGGTCGCCGATCTGCATCACCCCGCTCTTCGGGTCGAGACCGACCACGTTGCGGACGAGGAAGTCGCCGCGCGCCGGCTGGCTGATCAACTCGTCGACGACCGTGCCGACGTGCAGGCCGCCGCCGCGCAGCGCGCGCTCGATCAGCTGCTTCTCGTCCGCATCGGCCTCCTCGAACAGCGCCTTCAGCTGCGCCAGCGGCGGCTTGCCGGCCAGTTCCTCGACGACGTTCGCGTGCGCCTTGGTGATGACGAACGGCCGCCCCACCGGCCGGCACCCCTGCGAGACGACATGGCGCACCCTGATCCCGCGCAGCACGACGCCGACCGCGCCCTCCTTGCGCACGTCGTCGTCATGGAACAGCACGTTGCTGCCGGGGCCGCGCCCGCCGCTGGCCATGCCGCCCAGCACCGGCACACCCGGCATCCGCTGCTCGAACTGCTGCAGGAACAGGTCGGCCGGGAAGGTGTAGGGCTCGCCGAGCAGGAGCAGCGACACCGGACCGCCGCGCTGGGGCGCCGTGCCGACGCCGGGGAAGCCGCGCACGTGGATCGACTGGTCGTCCTGCTCGACGTCGAGCGCGAACGCCTCGACCTCGCCTTCCGGGAAATGGGCGAGCCAGACCGCGACGCACGGACCGTCCTCGACTTCGCGGCCGTTGCCGACGATGGTGTCGCCGCCGCAGCCGATCAGCGTGAAGGCGCCGGTGCGCGCGCGCACCAGCCGGGCGACGCGATCGAAACCGGCGTGGTGCTCGTGCGACACGAACAGCAGGGCGAGGCTCGGTCGTTCGCCGCAGCCGCGCAGCGCCTCGGCGCACGCCTGCTCCACGGCGACCTCGAGATCCGCATCGGTCGAGCACCCTGCGCCGAACCGGTTCATGACCGCTCCGCCCGGAAGAGCGCGCGGCGGGTCCGCCGAACCTGGCGACCCGCCGCGCGATCAGGCCGAAGCGTAGCGCCGCGCGCCTCCGTGCGAAGGCGCCGCGCGCCTCAGAAGATGCTGAACTCGAGCCCCGCGCTGGCCGCGTAGCCGCCGGGCGCCGCCGCATCGGTCACGAACCACTGTCCGTAGAAGTCGAGCCCGAGCAGGTTCGGATCGGCCGGCATCTCGCCGTTGAACGTCGCGTAGCCGGCGCCCGGACCGGCGCCGTACGCCGCGATCGCCAGCACGTAGGCGATCTGATCGAGGTCGATGTGGAGCGGGATCCCCTTCCAGAAGGTGTTCGGCGGCTCCTGGCCGAGGCTCAGGATCGCCCACGCCAGCGCTCCGCCGAGCGCCTGATGGACGCCGAAGCGGAAGTCGAGGTTGCCGAGGTGCGGCGGCCCGCCGACGACCAGCAGCGGCTCGAATCCGCCGGTGCCGCGCGAGCCGCGCCCGTAGACGCGCGGGTTCAGGATGCCGCGCTCAGTCCACAGCCGCGGCCGGTCGAACGGGGCGCGGCCGTCGCGGACGCGCGGATCGGTCAGCGCGTTGCCGACGAAGTCGGTCAGGTCGTCGCGCTGCCGCTGCGACAGGTTGAGCCGGACGATCAGCGCGTCCTTGTTGTCGTCGAAGTCGCCCCCGCGATCGTAGAAGCCCACCACCTGCTGCAGGTCGAGGAACTGCCCGGTGTGCATGAAGCGCCGTCGCAGCCCCGCATTCCGCAGCGTCGGCACCTTCATCTTCCCGCGGTCGTCATCGAGGCCGGTGACCGCCTTGCGGCCGGGATCGGTGGCGGGATCGCGCAGGCCGATGTTGCGGTAGGTGTCGTCGGTGAACAGGCCGAGCGGATGGCACTGGGCGCAGCCGGCCGCGCCGGTGAAGAGGTTGAGCCCGTTCTGCTGGCGCCGGGTCAGCGCGCTGGTGTCGCCGGCGTTCCAGTCGTCCCACGGCGTCTGGTCGGGGACGAAGCTGCGCTGGTAGGTCGCCAGCGCGAAGGCGATCCGCTCGGCGGTGATCGCCGCGTCGCCGAACGCGGTGGCGAACAGGTCGCCGTAGCTCGGATCGCCGGTCAGAGCCGCGGCGATGTCGGTCGGAAACTGGTCGGCCAGCGCGAGCGGCTTCGACGCCGCGAGCTTCGCCGTCACCTCGTCCCAGTCGCGGCCCGGATGCCCCATCTCGATCGACGAGAGGATCGGCACCAGCGACTGCGTCTCGAGCGCGCCGCCGGTCGCCACCGAGGTCCGCCCGGTCTGCGGATCGATGAAGGTGGTGCCGGCGCGGCCATCCCAGAACAGCTCGGCGTGGTAGCCGGCCATCAGGTAGGTGTTGGTGGTGCGCGCAGTCGCCTGCGGCAGGAGGCCATGCAGCGGATCAGGTTCGTAGTGGTTGACGTGGTCGGACCGGATCACGCCGGGCGAGCCGAACAGGTCGTCGGGCGACGGCCGGAAACCATCAGGGCCGGGATTGGCGATGAAGCGCAGATCGGCGCCGCCCTCCTCCGGACGATGGCAGGTGCCGCACGAGACGAGGTTGTCGCTGGACAACTGCTCGTCGAAGAACAGGATCTTGCCCAGCACCGCCTTCTCCGGCGTGACCGGGTTCTCCGGCGGCGCGACCGGCGGCACCAGTTGCGCGGCGGCGGGCGGCGCGAGCAGCACCATCACCGGCCAAGCCAGCCCGGCGAGCGATGACAACGCAGGGCGGTTTGCACGAAGCGGCAAGGAGTCCATGAGAACCTCCCGATGGGCGGGCCCCCGCAGGCGTTGCGGGATCGGCAGTCCGCAACCCGTTACCCAGACTCTGGTTCCGCGAATTCTATGGCACCGATCCGCCACGCCGCAAAGCCGGCCGAAACCCGTACACGCGCGCATTCGCGAGCGGAAGCGCACCGCGACGCCCGCGCTGGAAGCTCCGCCCGGCGGCGCCACCCACCGCCGCCGCCCCGACGATGACCGCCGTGCGAACGCGACCCGCACCGGGTATTCCCGCGCTCGCCAGCTCACGCCGCGACGCATAGCTTGGTGCCTCCAGCGCCAACTCCCGGTCTGGAGAGCGTCATGCAAATCGTCTGCAGCAGAATTGCGCGTCTGGTGGTCGCCGCCGTTGCCATGGCATTGTTGCCGCCGATCGCGCTCGCGCAGGATGCGGGGTCGCGCAAGATCCGGCGCATGGACGAGCTGCTGCTGACCCCCAGCGCGCAAGTGCAGCTGGCAGCCCTGAATGCCGAGTCGACCGTACCCTTCCACGCGCGCCGCTCACCGATCCACGGCGCCGCGCGCGTCATCTCGGGTGGGAAGTGGCGACCGTCGGATCGAATGGACAGCGACCCGGTCACGCTCGCGAGTGAATTCCTGGCACGCCATCACGCTCTCCTCGAGTTGCCGGGCGGGCTGCCGGCCACGCCGCGTGAGCGGACGCGACGAGTCCATTTCAACTACACGTTCGACGGCCTGCCGATCCTCGGACTCGACGCGATCGTGCAGTTCAGCCCGGACGGCGAAGTCATCGGCGCCAGCGCCAGCGCTCCCGGATACGTCCGCCCGCTCGGTCGGTTCGTGGTGCAGGACGGCGACGCGGGCCCGGTCGCGATCGCGGCGGTCCTCGCCGAAACCGCGCGCGACGCGAGGGCGGCGGGCATCACCTGGTCGGTGACTGGAACGAGGCGCGCTTGGCGTGCCGAGCGCGACGGCCTTATTCCCGTGCTCCAGGTCGGAGTGACGGGCGATCGGCTCGGCCACACCTTCGAGGTGCTGGTCGACGCGCGCAACGGAAACCCGCAGCGAGTCGTGAACCGGGTGAAGCACGGTGACGGCGTCTACCCTTGGTTCGGCACCGACGTCGCATTCGATACGAAGAGCGCCTCGGGCACCGTCTTCAAGTCGGTCGATGCCGCGATCGACGAGAAAGGCAGCAGCAAGAGCCTGAAGAATTGGGCGAAGGGAGTTCCGGCCCCCGTCGATCTCGAAATCGGATACCTGACCGGAGCGTTCGCCGACATCTGGGACGAGGCCGGCGAGAACGTGTTCGACGAGAAGGGAAAGTTCAAGTTCGACCCGTACTTCGAGCCCGACGATTTCGACCAGGTGAACACCTACTACCAGATCGACACCTTCGCGACCCACCTCGAGAAGACGCTGAAGGTCGATCTTGCTTCGGCGTTCTCGCTTCCGGTGATCGTCAACTACGCCGATACGGAAGCGAATGCGTTCTTCTCAGCTGATTCGTTCGAGCTCGACGATCCCGGCGAAGAGCACACCGACGGATATCTGGCCTTTTACGACTGGGATCCGGCAGACTCTCAGGCCGACGCGTCTCGCGACCCGACGACGGTCGCGCACGAGTACACGCATGCTTGGCTCTACTTCGAGGGAATCACCACCTTCGAGGACCCGGATGGTTACCCGACTGGCGCGGGTGACGAGGCCTTTGCTGACTTCTTCGCTTCCGCATGGTCCGGCGAAACGACCGTCTTCCGATATTGCGAAGAACTCTATCCGTGGATGGACGCCTCGCGCGATCTGCAGGACGACGACTTCTTCATCGACACGGTCGTCGACGCGATCTTCGACGGTGAGGATGGACTACCTGAACCGCACACGGCCGGCGAAGTCTTGGGCAGCCTTCTGACCGACCTCTGGATCGAACTCGGCTACAAGGCCGCCGAGAACCTCGTCTACGACGCGATGTTCGGTTTCCCGACGACGACCGCCGATCTCGGCTATCCAATCGTGGACGGCACGAACGCCATTGAGGCCACGGGTGAGTACTTCTACGCGATCGTCGATGCGCTCTTCGACGCGGCGACGGATGAGAAGCAGGAGGCGGCCATCGTCGGGTACGCGACGGGTCGCGGCATCATCGGCGACGAGTTCTCCGTCGTCGACATGGTGCTCGACCTCTCAGCGTTCAAGAAGGAGAAGATCGTCATCCCCGGCTGGTTCAATTCGTACGACCTCGAACAATCGTACTACTTCACCGCACCGGAAGGCTCGACGCTGAGCGTCACCATCATCGCCGAGAAGGACGGCGTCCTGCCGGACTTCGAGATTTACGACGCCGAGACCGGCGACCCGTTCGTGACGTTCGAGACCAAGGAGCGGAAGTACACCAGTGGTGATCGCAAGGTCACGCAGAAGGGCATCGAGCTCCTGCTCGACGGAAATGCGACCTACGAGATCGTCGTTTCGGACGACGGCGTCGGCGGGTACTACACGCTCACCCTCGACCTCTGACCGACGGCGGCCGGGTCATGCGAGGCGCTACGACGGGAGCGGCCCGCTGAGCGTGGCGAGTCTTCTCCAGCCCTTTTCGCGGCACTAGGCTCCATCACTCCGCCAGTCGCGATCGCGATCTGGACTGCGTAGAGCCCTTCGATGTCGCGTTGCCGTCCACCCTATCTGCTCCCACGAGGCAGCCGCCGCCCGACCGTCGTCGCATGTGTCGCGTTGCTGGCGGCATCCGGCGACGCCGCGGTGCTCGCCGCGGCGCCCGGCGACGGTTCCCGGCCGCGGGTCGAAGTCGTCGGCGGCG
>Ga0194128_10006964_pt1 | contig 14967 bp, 17 predicted proteins | sample TA2KigCa65mmetaG_FD_148650 | JGI IMG/M metagenome (GOLD analysis project Ga0194128, IMG submission 148650) | Freshwater microbial communities from Lake Tanganyika, Tanzania - TA2015037 Kigoma Deep Cast 65m | ecosystem: Environmental > Aquatic > Freshwater > Lake | place: Tanzania: Lake...
TCGTATCGACAACACCATTGGCTGTCGTATTGGCCGAAGTAAGCCGAGCGAGAGGCACCGTACCAGTTGAGAGGGCTGACGCATTAATACCAGTGGTGCTGGTCGTTAGGAGAACATTCGCATCAAGTCTGGCTAATGGAACCGTACCCGTCGCGAGTGCACTGGCATTCAAGGTGGTGAGCGAGACACCGTTTCCAGAAAATATATTTGCAGTCACCGTTCCATTAGCGGTGAGGGTCACAATGGACATTACGCCATTGATCGACACATTTCCCGTCGTTGTGTTTGGAGTCGCATTCTGTGATGCCAATACATACACACTCGTATTACTGATATGACTAATCAGATTATTCGTTGTGTGTAACCACTGACGGAATGTGTTATTAGTTAACAGAAAATCTGGTAGTGGCATATAATATATTTAGTTATCTACTGTTTGAGCAAAATACTTTACGCTATAGAATAAGTGACAGCCACCTATATTTTCTGGTATTATTTAGGGAAATAAAAAACGCGCCGGAATTCGGCGCGTTTGATTAAAATCTTACGAGAAGGAAGATAATTAAGACAATTACGCGAGCTTCAGCACGCCACCGTTAGCGGCCGACGCCCACTGAATCGTGATGTCGCCACCGTTCGTCGGGGTATCCACCACATCGTAGAACGCAATAAGCGGACTAGCGTTGTTGTTTGCACCTTGACGGAACAGAACGCAGCCACCAATGGTGTTGCCAGTGCCGAGGGACGCGAACGTCACGTTTGCCGCGTTGAAGAATGCGAACCCGTTTGATGTACTACCATCGTCCGTTTCACTGACGGTTTTGCTGGTCAGTGCATATCGCGCATATCCAGACACGGTGCCTGTAGTGATTTCATGCGAAGCGATTTCATGCACAGTATTTGCGTCTGCTAGAACCGCGACCGCAGCGGAAGCTTCGTAGGTGTTTGCCACCAACAGTAGCGCGACGTTATCCGTTAACAAGTTTAAACTACCATTCGCCAACAGAAACTTACCTTGATTATAGACGAAATTTGCCATTTGTTTCTCCTAAATGCAGCATCGCTGCGGTTTTGGTTCATACGCCACCCGCGCACGAAGGGGACCGATTTGCCGGTCTATACTATTAATATATAGGGTTTTGAATATGCTCTACTCGCTGCTTGTATTCGATATTATAATCAGGTATACTATATCTCGTATGCGACGGTGTAAAACGTGTCACAACCCCATTGCCACCTCTCGTTTAGCAGCCCTTCCTGCCGCAACGACTTGTGTGGCATGCTCAACCGAGCAACCCATGAAAGGGTATATGACATGGGAACATAAGACGGCTCCTGTCTTTCAGGTCGTCACTCCGGCACAGCATCAATGGTTGCAATCGCGTGACCGTAAAGGCATGCGGTCGGGGTTGCCCATGTCATCACGCGGTTCGTCGACGCCGCTTTTACCTGTCGCATACACGCAATCAATAAAAACGTCGATAAATGCCAATATATCAATGATTCCTATGGCAACTAAATGTGAACATAAGAATCGTCCGCAAGCATCATCGGCAGGTAAATGCCTTGAATGTTCAATGGAATATTATCGCCTACGTGTGTCATTTAGGCAGAAATCCACTCAAAAAAAGATGTTGCAGTCTTGACAAGATATGGTATAATTGTTCTTGTCAATTGTTGATGCATCGATGTCGCCCGATGTAACAATGTATAATTCAAGGCGAAAAAGGATAGAATAAACACTATGGCTAATCGTAAATCTCAGAAGGATCGTCTCGTTACCGCGTTTAACAGCGGATATGATTTTACCACGGGGCAGATTGCTTCGCGTCTCCAAGTGAGCGAGTCTCGTGCACGGTTCCTTATCACGGAGCTTCGTGCAGAGGGCTGGTCGATCTACAAGAACAGCAAGAACATCAACGGCGTAACTACGCCGGTCTATCGTCTCGGTACGCCGAGCCGTGCGATGGTGGCTGCGGCTTTTGCTTCAAAGGGTGCGGTTCTCTTCGCGTAATGCCTGTGACGGAAAAGGCACGTCCTTTTCCGTCTCTCACTCGTAATGATTTGCCAGTCTGATGTGCGGTGAGATAAATAATGATTGGTCGTGAACTGCCTAGCGGTAGGATCATCTTCCACCCGTAAGCGTGATATAGGGCAGAGACGGGTATTTCTTGTGTTTTTATGCGTAGAATAGGAATCCTAATCTACGCACTCGACTGGGCGAGTCTAAATAGATTTATAGGCCCAGTGCGGCAGGTTAGTTAGGACTAACCTGCGAAATGTCGAAGTAATTGCGGTAGACTCCGTATTCGCCACAAACTGCTCTTGCAGTCTCCAAGGGCAGGCAGAGACGCTCGATTTTAGCTAACGTTGAGTTGTGGTGGACAAACTGCTCTTGCAGTCTCCATAGATGAAACCAGAGGAAACTTCGCCGTAGATGGTCTGGTTCAAACCGGTATAGAAATTATCTATAACGGATGTAACGGTATACGCCGTAGGGAGTTTGATCTCTACGGCGTATTTTTTATTTATCATCTGATGCATATCACTTTTTTAAATATTGATGAAGATAAATATACATGTAAGGAAGTACTATGTCATCACCACCGTCTTTTATAGAATACCTCGATGAAGTGGGTGCAGAGTGGCAACAACTTGACGAGGCGGGACTCTCACGGATTCTTTCACATATTCAACGTCGTAATATCGGATTCGTGACTGCATTTCGAGGCGGTTGTGTAGTTCCTGTTGCACAAAACCGTGGTCGTAATCGACAACTACAAAGTGAAATTCGTCAAGCAGGATTTGGCTATTTGCGTATGCATGGATCATGGCCTGAAAATGAAGGCACCCCTGAAGAATGTCAAGTTACTGAAGAGTCATTCTTAGTGATTGGCAGTGACGGGGACGATAGTGGTAATCTTAAAGGGTTCCTAAAAAAAGCCGGAGCCAAATATCAACAAGATGCAGTAATCTTCAAGCCATGGAATGCAGCTATCGCCTATTTGATTTTCATGAGTAATCCCTCCAAACTGGAACCTATTGGTACGTTTTCACTGAATCCAACCTTCATCGGAAAAATGTATAGTAAATTCAAAGGACATAAGTTTGTATTTCATAGCATGTCGGAAGCCCGAGGATTTTTTAGTCGGCTTGCATATCACAAAGGGTATAAGGTGCCCAAAAAGTAATCCTAGCTAAAAGATTTTTTGTACTATATACTAGCAGGTAACATATTATTATTTCTTCCGTGGAGTAAGTATGAATCTACAAGTGCCTGTCTCCGAGCTTCAAAAGAAATCGTTATTTGTCGCAACACCTATGTATGGCGGGCAATGCTTTGGTTCTTATACCAAAAGCATTCTCGATTTGTCTCGCCTCTGTCAAGCGTATGGCGTTCAGGTGCAGTTCTCATTTATTTTCAACGAATCGCTGATCACTCGCGCACGAAATTATCTGGTCGATGAATTTATACGAAGCTCACACACGCACTTGATGTTTATTGACTCCGACATTGACTTTAATCCGAACGATGTTATCGCCCTTCTTGCTATCGATAAGCCCATCAGTGGTGGCCCATATCCGAAGAAGTGTATCGCGTGGGAAAACATTTATGACGCGGTGCGATATGGAATGGTGCCGAACAATGATCGAGGCAAACTGGCGGATTTTGCTGGTGACTTTGTGTTCAACGCAGTACCGGGCACAAAAGAAATTCAGTTGAACCAAGCAACCGAGGTACTGGAAATTGGCACTGGTTTTATGATGGTGGAACGCAGTGTCTTCACTAAATTCGCAGAAGCCTATCCACAGTATTGGTACAATCCCGATCATAATCGTGCAGCCGCGTTTGACGGCTCTCGTAAAATTTTTCAATATTTCCAGGCGGAAATCGAACCCGTGCACGGTCGCTATCTTAGTGAAGACTATTGGTTTTGTCAGAAGGCGCGTGAAATTGGTATAGGCGTTTGGTTTGCTCCGTGGATGATTATCAAGCATCATGGAACTCACATTTACAGTGGCAGTATTCCATCGATGGCCTCAGTTTCTAATGAACGGCAACTTCGCAATGATCCGGTGCCATCGGTTGTAAAGATGGATGGAACGCAAAAAAATGAAGGAGCCGACACATCGGGAGTATTAACAATCAAAGCATTTTATGCTTTGTCCGCTACTAGGCGAAAAGAACTTTTTACTCAGTGGTCTGAAACATTGAACGTACCTGTGGAAGAACTTTCAAACCATTACAAGGCAAACCGTGACGAATGGCTAAAGACGGCACCTGACGCATCAATTGAAGATTATATTAATCCCAATAGGACAACGTAATGTTTTAAATACGATATCACACAGGAATATTATGTGCATCATTGGATTAAGTGGGTTTGCTGGATCAGGAAAATCTACTGTTGCGGAATACCTAGTGCGTCAACACGGATTCGTACGGCTTAGTTTTGCTTCAGCGGTGAAAGATATTACTGCGTCAGCATTTGCATGGGATCGACAGCGGTTAGAAGGGGCAACCCCGCAAGATCGAACCTGGCGCGAACAACCCGATGACTTTTGGTCACAACGAATGGGCAAACCATTTTCTCCCCGATATGCTCTTCAATACATTGGTACTGATGTATTCCGTAATCATGTGCTATCAAGCATTTGGGCCGATCTCGTTATAGCAAAAATACGAGGAATCGATACTACAGAGAATATTGTGATTGATGATGTACGTTTTGTTAATGAACGAGAAGTACTACGAAAAATCGGCACTCGATTTTTACTATTACGACTAGCACAGTTTCCTTCTTTTATACACGAACAACTATGGACGACTGCACGAAAAGGGCTATCGCCGGCAAATGTGGCCGGCTTGAAGGCACTTCATACATCTGAATGGGAATGGCTACAAGATTCCAATATTGCCTATGATGATGAAATTGTAAATCAAGGCAGTTATGATGATTTATATGCTGAGGTTGATAAGTGGTGGTATAATATTAAGTCAGGTATTATTGTGCATGGGTGAATATATGAATATTACGTTTCAGGTATGCGTATTTTTTAATGAGGATGATTATGGCGTCGTATCAATTAAATGACACAACAGTTGAAATTCTAAAAAACTTTGCGAATATCAACAATCAGGTAGTGTTCAAAGCAGGACATTTACAGCGAGCATGTAACGATACTCGTAATTTTATTGCAGACGTAGAGCTTTCTGAGGCGTTTCCACAGCAGTGTGCCCTGTATGAACTTGGTCGTTTGCTTGGCATCATTGATACTTGCAAAACTGATAAACTACCTACGATTGCATTTGGTTCGTCGTCATTAGTTGTCAATCATGATCATGGCAGCGTAACTATTCCATATGCTCACGAAGATGTAGTAGTCGCACCGCCCGCAGTTCAGTTTCATTTAAAGAAACCCATTGCATCGTTTGATTTGTCGCAGGAACTCTGGCAGAGAATTAAAGGTACTGCGTCAGTGTTGCAGACGACTTCATTACATATCATCGTTAATAGTAGCGGTGAACTTGTTCTCAAGCTAGTCAATGAAAAAGACAAGGGTGGAGATGCAATGGGATCTGCGTCATATAATATGCCAAATACAGTAGTACAAGAGGCTGTAGAAAGCACGTGGGCAGTTAAGTTTGATGCCCTTAAACTATTGCCTGGAAATTATACTGTTGAGGTTGGAGAAATCGGTAATAATACAAGTAACACTACGCTGTTTGGTATGTTTTTTCGTCTCAACGATCCGACGAAGAAAGTAACATATCTCACGTCGGGTCATGTGGTCAAGACTCGCACCTAATACGGCAATGCACACAGGACGCTGTGTGAAAGCGGAACGTCTAGCAAACGGGGAGAGCGACGGCTCGTTGAACTGAGTGCTAGAGTTGGTCACAAATCTGCGACGGGAGTTTCAACCAACACTCCCACTTCTTTTATCATGTAGTCAAGATTCGATAAAGATTGGCTCACGGGACGCCGTGAGATGGCTCATGGGACGCCATGAGAAAGCAGCACGAATGTAAGGCTCCGGCCTGACCGGAAACTCTGTCTTACATTGTTGGGCGAAACTGCGAGGGATACTTCCCGACGTATCCTATTTTTATCATGTATAGGTGACATATGGCGATTGAACAGTTTTTGTGGGTCGAGAAGTATCGACCGCGTACTATAGACGAGTGTATTCTCCCCATCGACATTAAAAATACAGCAAAAAGTTTTGTTGCACAAGGCGATCTTCCAAATATGATTCTCGCTGGCGGGCCGGGCATGGGGAAAACAACACTCGCTATTGCGATGTGTCGTGAACTTAATACAACTCCGATGTTTATCAACGGCTCGGAAGAAAGTGGGATTGATACGCTTCGCAACAAAGTTAAAGACTTTGCGGCAGCTCTCTCGTTTAATGGAAAACGACGATACATTATTCTTGATGAATCGGACTATCTTAATCCTAACTCGACACAACCCGCGCTCCGTGCGTTGATGGAAGAATTCGCTATCAATTGCGGATTTATTATGACGTGTAATTATAGCAATCGCATTATTCCTGCACTGCATTCTCGGTGTAGTGGCATATCGTTTGCAATTCCTGTGACGGAAAAGAAAACTCTAATGCTATCGACACTTCAGCGGCTTCAGTTTATTCTCATGCAGGAGCGAGTCACTGCGAGTGAAGAATTACTAATTCACGTTATCAAGCGCTGGTGGCCAGATATCAGACGCATGATTAATGAAACACAACGTGCTTGCGTCGATGGGGTGTTGACGCCGATGGTGTTAGGGCAACACGCGGACGTGCGGTTTGACGCATTATGGAAAGCTATTATAAACAAAAACTATACAGATGCACGAACATGGATTGGACAACATTCTGATATCGACCCATCTAAGTTTTATCGAGCGGTGTTTGATTGGATACACGAGCACGTTGAAGCAAACTGTCTTCCAACACTGATTGTCCTAACGGCAGATTATCAATATCGTCATCTGAACGCGCTCGATCCTCAAGTGCATCTTGCAGCGTACTGTCTGGAGTTGATTCACAACGGACAATATAAGTAAGGGGCTTCTATGGCAATAAAACCCCCCATTGCTGGTACATGGCGCCCATCAATTAAATCGAAGAAAGAAAAGCCATTTGCTGAAAACGGAGTAGTAGATCTCGGAACTGGTGAATGGATAAACCTTGATGAAGAAGAGGTTGTTAAGGAAAACTTAGCATTTAAGGCAATTAATGCGTTATCCTCCATTCGGCCATTGACCTATCAAGACATTGTTGAAGAGAATTGGCCCTACGAGCCGTTTCTTATCAACCGAGCATTCTCTTTATCTGAGGATACCGTAAAGGCGGCTGCTCAGATGAATGAACACCCAACACTGACCAAGGACATGCATGCAGCGTATTATATTCATAGTGTGCGTCCTCGTGAGCGATTCAAGAGGAAGGCTGACGGAACTACTCAGAAGTGGCCGAAGCTATTGGACGACCCCGAAGTAAAGATTATTGCCCAGTATTATGGTTTGAGCATTCGTGAAGCCAAACTTCATCTTCACCTACATACTAAAGAGCAGGTAAATATGATGCGGCGTGCACTAGAAGAAGGAGCACGACCGTCACGGTTTTATTAATTTAGGAGGAAAATATGGCAATTACAGGTAAACTTGTTGGCGGACATGTCAGTTTCACGTCGCGGGGTGTTACGTCCCTTACGGCGTCTGTTGATTTAGTGGATGACGTAATGGGGCAAGTCGGTCATCGGATGGTGTCGGTGGACGATCCGGCTGTGTTTGCCGCGGTGGGGGCGTTCGTTGAAGGCCAGCTTTCTGCACTTTCGTCTCTTGCCGGATGTGAAGTGTCGCTACCTACACCTCTACCGGAACCTACACCACCGGAACCTGAGGCATAATGAACTACGTTGGGTTCGCTCAGCGCGCTGAGCGAACACTCGCTCCGACATTCATCGATAAGATGGAGAAACGTTATGTCTCTATACAATTACGAGGAATCTTTTATCGAGATACAGTTTCCTTTAGTTGAGGAACAAGGTACAAAAGTTCCTGCTGATAATTTTTTGAAGGTTAAGGAAACGCTAACTCGCATTGGCGCACCGGCATACAGCAAAGATCCTAATGTTCATCAAAAAACATTATGGCAATCATGTCATATTTTATATAAACGACAGAAGTACTATCTTGTGCATTTCAAGGAAATGTTTTTACTTGACGGTAAAGCTTCTCGGACGAAAATGACTACGGAGGATTTGGCTAGACGGAATGCTATCGCGATCCTACTTCAGCAGTGGGGGCTCATCGAGATCGTGCATCCTCAGCGGGCCCAGATCCCGCCAGCCGCATCCATTGATACGATTAAGATCATTCCGTTCAAGGATAAGCAGAACTGGAATTTGTGCGCTAAATATGAAATTGGAAAGACACGAAAATAATATGCGAACGAGTGGATTAGGTATCAATTTAATTAAAGAGTTTGAAGGCTGTAAACTAGTTGCGTATCCTGATGTAGCCAAGATATGGACGATTGGATACGGCACCACGTACATCAATAATAGCCCTGTTGTAAAAGGAATGACGTGCACGCAACAGGAGGCCGAGGCTTATTTGTGCAAAGACCTTCAGCTATTTGAGTCTACAATTAATCAAATTTTACGCAACCCAATTCTTCAGCATCAGTTTGACGCCTGTGTTTGTTTAGCATATAATATTGGGCCTGGTGGGTTCCGAGCATCCACAATTTGCCGTAAGTTAAAATCAGGAAATGTCTCGCTGGTGACTGAACAAAACTTTGTTGCATGGAATAAGGTAAGAGATAGTCGCGGAGTCCTAGTGGAATCTAAAGGACTTACCAGACGTCGTAAAGCAGAATATCATTTGTTTTCGACTGGTAGTATTAAAACACAGTTTTAACAGGGAGTAATATAATGAGTACAGCGAATGTGAAAGTTATTAAGCTTTTGAGTGATCGTGAGATTATCGCAAAGGTTGTTTCCACTAGCAACCAAACAGTTACAATACAATCTCCACTAGCACTTCAGCCTTTACGAAGTGGTGAGTCATCGATGGCGCTTGGTATGATGCCATTTACATGGGGTGGAAACAATCGTGAACCCATTACACTTAATCGCGATCATATTTTGTGTATAATGACTCCTGAGTCCGAGCTTGAAACACAGTATCTGGCAGCACTATCTGGAATTTCATTACCATCTTCTCCTATCTCTAAGATAACATTAACTGAATCCTAGTTCCCTAGTATAAAAGTTCAACATGAGGTATACTAGGTCTTATGCTGCATCCGTATGACTACTATACAAGTGTAGTAACACTGAAAAATGACTTGGGAGTACGGCTGCGTGATCCAATCACACGACAGGCTAATTACTTCAAAGTGCCGTATCAGCCGCGTACTTTCCGTCCATGTGCCGCGCAAGACTCCACAAATAATTGGCGCACACTTGATAACACTCCATTGAAAGAACGCCGTCATCAAAATATTTCGCAATATCATCATTTCGTAGACCGAGCAAAAGAAGAAGGTCGTATTGTTTATGGTACTATTGCTCCTGTTCAGCAATTTTTTGCGGAAGAAGTGAGGCGTAAATGTGGTATGCCATTCGAGAAGCTTCGAGCGGTTTTTCTGGATATTGAAGTTGCTTCCGATCAAGGCTTTGCGCCACCCGAAAATCCGTATCAACCTATCATCGCTATTACCGCAGAAGTATGGGGGCATTATCATGTGTGGGGCTGTGGCGATTACCAGAACATTCGTGAGGATGTCACTTATACAAAATGCGCCAATGAAGTGATGTTGCTAGCTGAATTCATCCGTTGGTGGACGGCTGATTATCCTGATATTGTTACAGGGTGGAATACTCATACTTACGACATTCCTTATATTTTAAATCGTATTGACCGCCTTTATAAAGAGAAGCAGATAAAAATTACTTCCTCTGTATTATCGCCATGGCAAAAACTTACACATCGAATAGTAATGGTAATGGGCCGCGATCAGAAGTTACCGGACATTGTTGGCGTACCAATTCTGGACTATCTTGAACTCTATCGAAAGTTTTCGCTCACACAGCAAGAGTCATACCGATTAGATGCGATTGCTGAAGTTGAACTTGGACGCAAGAAAGTCGCCTATGATGAATATGGATCATTGCAAAAATTGGCGGACGAAAACTATCAGAAGTTTATCGATTACAATCTGATGGACGTGGAGTTGGTACGCGCCTTAAACAACAAGCTGCATCATCTCGATTTGTGTGTGCAGATTGCCTACGGTGCCCGTGTGAATTTTCAGGATACGTTCCGGCAAGTACGGCTGTGGGATGCAATGATGTATTATGAGCTGTATGATCGGCGCATAGCAATTCCACTGAAACAAACTACACATAAAAGCGCTCAATATGCCGGCGCGTATGTGAAAGACCCCCTTGCAGGAAAACACAAATGGGTAGTGTCGTTTGACGTAAACTCACTGTATCCGTCTATTATGCGTCAATGGAATATTAGCCCAGATCGCCATCTTCCGATTGATTGGTTGAAATCACGATTGGATCATATTGAGTATCTTTCAGGTGCTGATACGATACAAACTATACCCTCAATTAGTGATTGTACACCACGTAATTGGTTAATCGATGTGCAGCAATCTGACACACCGATTGTTGCGTGGGCATTGCGAGAACTGATTACATATCTGGAAAATACAGACACCGAAACTACACTGCGAGATTTAAGTAACACGCTTGATCCCTTTCCGTGGTTACGAGTGCTGTCGGTGTGCCTCACACCAAATAAACAAACTTTTCGTGTAGATATGCCAGGATTTCTCCCTGAAATTCTCGCTCGACTCTATGAAGAACGCAAGTCTGCTAAGAAGAAAGAAACGGACGCGAAGAAAAAAGCAGCGAAAGCATCAACCGCAGAAGAACGTCAGCAGTATGAACGGGAGTCCGTGCAGTGGGGATTGCAGCAGAATACGCGCAAGATTAATCTCAACTCGTGCTACGGTGCGTTCGGCAACGAGCATTTTCGCTTCTTTGATGTGCGTCAGGCCGAAGCGGTGACGATGACGGGACAGATGATTATTCGTTATGTTGCGGATCGAGTTAATGCGTTTCTCAATAGCGAGTTTGGCACGGAAACGGATTATGTCTTAGCGAGTGATACGGATTCCATCTATGTCAAACTTGCGCCCGTTGTTGCGAATATGTCAACGAATGAGGCGATTGATTATCTGAATCGGTATTGCGAAAAAGATCTCCAACGAGTTATTGATACCGCGTTTCGCACGATTGGCACCACGTTTAATACTCAAGAAAATATCTTAGCAATGAAGCGAGAAGCAATTGCAGAACATGGTATCTGGACGGCCAAGAAACGCTATTTGCTTTGGGTGCATGACAACGAAGGCGTACGATTCGATCCCCCTAAACTGAAGACTGTGGGAATTGAAGCGGTGCGGTCCTCGACTCCGAAGTATGCACGACAAGTGATTAAGAAGGCACTGGAGCATTTCATTCGTAATGACCGTGATAGTTTCTATGCTTTGCTAGATGAGGCCGAGCACGGCTACCTGACGCGCCCCTTTGAGGAGATTGCCTCGCCGCGGTCATGTAATGGCATGACGGATTATCCATTATTGCCGAGTGGACAATTCACCAGCGGTACTCCAATTCAGGTTAAGGGATCGTTGATGTATAATAGACACTTAGAAACGACAGGGTTGAGCAATCGCTATCCCAAGATTCGAGATGGCGAAAAGATTCGATTCTGTTATTTGAAGCCACAGAACCCGTTGCATTGTAATGTGATTGCCGCTCCACATACGTTGCCGGTCGAGTGGAAATTGGAACCGTTTTTAGATCGGCAGGAACAATTCGAAAAAACCGTTGCATCACCGTTGGAAGTCGTGATTGCCCATGCAGGATGGTCGGTGCGGCCGATGGCGACATTATTTTAAGCAACAATGCCAGCTGGCAATATTGCCGATGTTGACATACCTACTATAATATAGTATCATATCTGCATGCTCAGTAAGTATAATACTTTATCCAACGTCGCCGGACTCACACATTCTAATAGTAGTAAACAATCATGTCAAAGGAAGTAACAAAACTACAGCAGAATGCTGCGGAGTATTATTTTACTTATCGCCTTCAACAAGAATTTGAGCGACTTGGTGTGTCCACCACATCCACACTTTTGTTATCCTTAGAGAAAAAATTTAAAAACTATCTAAATAATACCGAGCTAAATTCATTTGTAGGTTGTACATATCAAAAAAATGTGGACCGGCATATCAGTGACATTGCTTCTAAGTGGGCTCATAAATTTTTTGGTTTTACTATTGATTGCGCTAACTATGCTAAACAAGGTAGAGCCCAGCAAGTTAAAAGTGATGTAATTTTAAAAATTTCTAATGGCGAAGAAATCGGTATATCGCTTAAAAACTATGATAAACCCAAACTTACTGATATACAAGTTAATTCAGGTACGTGGGCAAGTTTTCCACTTAACTTCTTGTTTGACTCTACTGGTATGGGTACTTGGACATACGAAGGTATTGATTTTACATCTAAACCATATGAAGGCCATAGGCTTGCCGTAGTTACAGCTATAAAATCTTGGGCGAAGAATAATAATGCATCTGCTAATGCATTAGTTACTGTTTTTGAAAATGCTATTACCCGTAATGAGTTAATTAAACAAAAATATGTTGAGAGCCCAAAAACTGAAATACTTACGGCAAAGGTAAATAATGATTTCAAAAAAGATTGTAATACTTACGGTAATGCACAGATCGACGATATGATTGCTGCTTTACAAACTATTCCGCATTCATGTATAAAACAAAGATTTTTAAAAATAATTGGATTTGGCGTAGAAGAAGTTCTTTGCTTATGGGCTGAAGAATATTTGGATAGTATTACTAATAATAAACTTAAGGCTTCTATATCTCGGATAAATAATACTAATATGACTGTAGATTTTTATAAACATAAAAAAAATATTAGATTTACTGCAAAAGATGAAAGCGGAATTATTTTAACAGTTGACATTCCTTTCACTTATAATAAGAACGGCGGTTGGCACAACGAATCTACTCCCAGAATTTGCTCCAAATCAGGACAAGTGATTCAGCCTTTTCATCGTAGACCGGAAAAGGCTAAAGAAATGAATACTTCTACAAACACGTGGGTACGTCTTAAAAAATTTATTAAGTAAATACTATGTAATATGTTTAATCTTGTAATCTCTAATCCTCCTTTTGAGGATTCACAAAATCGGAAAAAAACTCCACATAAGTTATGGATAGACTTTACTCACATATCAATAGATTTATTGACTACAGACGGAGAGCTGGCTCAAATAAGCCCTAATAGTTTTTTAAGCCCGAGTTCCAAAATTCTTTCCTATTTTACCAGATACCATGTAAAAAATTTAAACCTCGATACGGGCAAATTTTTTGAAGTAGGATCAACATTTGCCGACTATAATATCATAAAAAATGAAAAGAAAAGTTCAACCACAGTAATAGAAACTGGCGGCAACAAAGCTACATTCTTTTTTTATCAAGATGTGTTGTATATACCAAATGATTTTAACTCTTTAGCGATGGAAATACACAAAAAGGTTATGTTCATTCCTGCTAAAAAATTAGATGTAAGATTTGATTACGTTACGTGTCACAACGTATTATTAAAAGAAGATATTTCTTCGTTATCTAAAGTTAAAACTGCTGAACATTTATATCCGGTTTTTCACACGAATCCTCAAACTTGGTACAGCACTAAGAAACAAGATTTCTCAGACAAAAAAAAGGTAATGTGGACCAGAAGCGGTTATACCAAACCCTTTTATGACAATGGAACGCTTGGCGGGACTGATATGGCCTATTATGTGTTAGTTGATTCCGATGAAGAGGGAATAAATTTATCACACAACTTAAATTCTTCACTATTTAAGTATGTTTTATCAACTGCTCGCTGGTCAGGATTTGGTAATGAAATAGTTTTTAGAAATATTCCTTGCTTGCCAAAAAATCAAAAGTTATCAGACGAGGAAATCTTTACAATGTTTTCTATTTCAAGTGACGAAAAAGATTACGTTTTATCAAGAATCACAGAAAAAAAGAAAAAAAGTAAAGAAAAAAGTAATAATGGCGGAAAAATTAGGGACGAAGAAAGAGTAAAAATTACGGCTGAAGTTTTTACCAGTGATGAATTAGCTCATAGATTAGTTTCTCAATGTGATGAAAATCATTTTCTTAACAAAGAAACAAAAATTTTAGAGCCCTCTGCAGGCAACGGTCAACTGATTATGGCTATCATTAAAAAAATGAAATCTTTGGGAAGATCCGATTGGCATCATATATTTACTAAACAACTATACATTATTGAGTATATGGAAGATAACATAATAGAAATGATAGATAGGGTTAATAAATTTACAGGACTTGATTTAAATACTTTAGATCATAATATTATTTGGGGTAATTTTTTATATGTTGCAAATAAATATCCAAACATAAGTGATTGGAAAATGTTACAATATAACCAAAACCAAAAAAATAGAATAGATTACAGTGATCTAAAAGATCCGTTGCTTGAAGTTGCCGGGGACACAGAGGAACATCGCAGAATCGTATGCCACGATATTGCCTGCGCGGATGCGTTGACGTTTAATTATTGGGAACCCACATTGTTTGGTGATACGATATCGACTCCCGCAAAGGCAAAAAAATCAGTGAAGAAAAAAGTAACCACATCAAATACTACCCTGACTGATGCGCTTGCGTGAATATGGTGCATACCAACGTGGTATACTAGCATAATGATTCACACCATTCTACAAGGCGACGTACGCACACAACTCGCACAGATTCCCGACGAGACAGTACGCTGCTGTGTCACGTCGCCGCCGTATTTTG
>Ga0194128_10006966_pt1 | contig 14967 bp, 8 predicted proteins | sample TA2KigCa65mmetaG_FD_148650 | JGI IMG/M metagenome (GOLD analysis project Ga0194128, IMG submission 148650) | Freshwater microbial communities from Lake Tanganyika, Tanzania - TA2015037 Kigoma Deep Cast 65m | ecosystem: Environmental > Aquatic > Freshwater > Lake | place: Tanzania: Lake...
CGCGAATCCGCTGAGGGACCCTACCCTGGTCGCCTTGGCCATCGGCCTACTGGATAAGGCTGGGCAAGTCGCCGCTGACTCGGTGCTCGATACGCCAGTCCCGGCATGGAGAAGCAGCCGAGAAGCTGCCACGTCGCCTCAGGGTCTGAGCACAAGGTGTCCGTGAACCGTTGAGGCCGCTAATACGGTCTATCGTCCCCGATGGCGCGAAGAGCACCTGGGTGGCGGGCAGCGCCAAGTTCCGTGAGGGCCGGGACCGTACTGATCTTCATGGGTCGACCCTAAACTATCCCCCCTGCTGAGAATTGAAGAATTCGGACATGCCCTCCCGCCGAGACGATAGACCGTATTAGCGGCCTCAACGGTTCACGGAACCCTTGTTCTCAGACCCTGCCTGAGTATTTTGCCCTTTGGCGCCGCGATAGGCCCCGGTATCGAGACCCACGTGTTTTGGGGGCAAGGCCTTGAGATCTTCATTCGGTCCACCGTCGCGGTCGGGATGTACATCGGATTGTTCGAAATCAAGGAGTAAGGCGCCCAAACGCGAAGGTTACGCGGATTCGGCTGCCTGGCTTTTGGCCGATGCGGCCAGGCGCAGGGCGAGGCCGCGAGCCATGTGCATCAGCACGATGGGGTGCTTCATCGCGAACAGTCTGAGATCCGATGCCTTTAAGACGAAGCATTCCGTGGCCCGCGTCGCGCGGACGGTCGCGATGCGCGGCTGGCTGGTGAAGAAGGACATCTCGCCGAAGACTTCACCGGGACGGATTTCTCCGATGATTTTCTCTTTTTCGCGTTGATGCACCAGGACTTCAAGGTGGCCTGAGACGAGGATCAAGATATCGTCATTCGTGCTGCCCTGCCAGATCAGGGTTTCGCCCTTCCTGTACTTCGCTTTGCACATCGTGTGCGCGAAGTTCAATAAGATGTCAGCGGGAAGCGAGCGGTAGATATCGATTTCGTCCAGCAGGCTCAGCCTATTTATCGAATTTTTCGCCCCCTCGTCTTTCTTCTTTTTCATGAGATGCCGCCAGATCCGCTTGTCGGTCGCGTGCGGCAGGGATTTTTCGGTTAGAACGCATTCTTTCAGAGATTTCCCGATTTTTTTCGGGAATAAATGCTGCAAAGGTTTGGGAGCGAGTTGAATCGCGAAATCCAAGTCGTCGGATTCTTTTTCATCCCAGACTTCCAGAATGGAGAAGGCTTGCTCATTCAGGGGCGATCGTCCGACCCGTTGTTTTTTTGCGTGGTTCCGGGAGTTTTTCAGGAGCTCCAAAAGCAAGGACCGGTATCGCTTGTAGAAATAACGGCTCGCCGTCTTTGAAAGGCCCGTGGTTTCGACATGGGCTTTGAAGCAGGCCAAGACGTGCTCTTCTTTCGGGGAGGACGCTGGCTGCACTTCGGGCAGAAGCGGGATTTTCCGCTGCAGCTGGGTTTTTACGAACTCATCCACGTAATAATTTTCCCGGCTTTCCAGGTCCAGCAAAAGCCACTCCAGCTGGTAGTAGAAATAGGTCACGGTATTCGAGGTGTAGTTCTTGTTGAATTGCTTGATGACGCTTTTCCGCTGCTCCAGGCGGTCCAGGCAGGTCGTTTCCAGCCTTCCGCTCCTCTTGAGGACATCGATTGCGCTGATGGAGAATAGCTTTTCCATCAGTTGGACGCTCTCGAGTTCTTTGGCCGGGAGCGAGCCGGAAACGTTCAGGGCGTGCAGCGGGCTATGATACGAATCCACCGCCACGAGCTTCGAGGGCGCTTCCTTTTCGATGTTTTTGAGGGCGTTCTTTATGAATTCGATCACCCGTTTTTTTTGGGACGGGGTCAAGCGGTGCTTCGTCACCGCGGTCGCGAGCTGATTCGCGACCTGCTCCTCGTACCACAGGTCGTTTTTGAAGGTGTTGTATTTATGCCTGAAGTAGTGCCCCAATTCATGCGCGATCAACCTGGGGAGCAGCAGCTCCATGAATTCAAATAGCTCCTCGTTGTTCTTGCATCCGAGAATCGAACGAAAAAACAGGACTTGCAGCTTCCCGATCGAGGATTTTGGATCCGGAAGGGAGAGATAGATGTTCTTGTCCTTCAAGCCGTAATAACAGAGCAAGCCGGTGCCGCGCTTGAGTGTCAGCCCGCGGTGCACTTCAAGGCCGTATTGCTTGAACTCTTCGATGAACTCGCGGAACTTCCTTTCAGCGAACGGAAAGGCGTCCGCGAACGCAGGTTCATCGTTCGAGGTTGAGGCTTCTGGCTTCATAACCCTACCTGAAGGAGTTTTTTCATCGAACAGAGGCCGGGAAATGATTCTTCGAGGGTCCGCACGAAGATGCGCTCCCTTTCCTCCAGATACCGCTCGAACGACGGGCTTTGCGAGCTCGAGGCGATGGATCTTAGGCGGGCGAGCTTTGTTTTCATAGCATCCGCGCCCCATTCGAATCCTTCGCGAAGGACCCATGATTCCAGGGACTCGCCGTCCTTCTTGCGCCGTTCGGCGTGGAACAAAAAATGGGTTTGAATCCCGAGCTCCGCGTCCCTTTGAAAATCAAAAAAGTCATTGTGAAATTGATGGAAGGCGCTCAGCTCATCGAAGGCCTGATCCCAAAGAGGAGGCAGATCGGCTCTGCCGTTGCGCATGCACACGGCGACCATGGGAATTTTGCCGGCGCAAACTTTTTTTGACGAAACGCCTGAAAAGGCTTCCTCATCGATATGCCGAAAATGCGAGTCACGAACCGAGGCTTCGGCGGAGAGCGTCCACTGCTTCTTGAAATAATCCCAAAACGGATGCGAATGTGGGAAATATCCGCAATAGATGGATTGAAACCGCTCATGAAAGAAGCCGAGGAGCGGAAGCAGGTTTGTCTTCCGTTCGGGATGCTGGTCCATGACGTCATCGATCAGGCGGATGAAGTAATACCCGCTGATCGAGGAGTACGTCAGATCGCGGTGAAGCCCTCCGTCATGCGCGAACCCGCAGCCTTCCTTCACCCAGTGCGGGAAAAATAGGGTTGGAAACGCGTGCGGATGCAGGAAGTAGCCTTCGGGGGGGCCTTGCTTGGAGAGGCCCTGGATCCATGAAACAAGATGCTGCGAAAGATACTCTGACCTGGAACGCAATTCCTCCGTCAATTTGCCGATGGCGGAACGGGTTTCTTCTTGGAGGTTCGCCGGATGGGTTTTCATGGGCTAGCGGTTTGGGTGAAAGGAGTGGGTTTTGCGTCACGCAGAGCCCACTCCTTCCCGAAAATCAGGCGCCGGCGGGTCCTTTGCCGAAAGCTTGCGCGAGCTTTTGGATCGCTTTGGTGTCAAGGCCCTTCAAGGCGTCGATCATCTCGGGAGTCGGGGTGACGCCGTTGTCTTTCAATGCCTTTGTCGGATTCGACGTGAGTTCCTTGCAAAACGCCTCGTCGCTCAATGCCTTGCCTACGATGTTCTGGAAATCAGCCATGATTGTCTCCTTTATTTAGACTTCAATTGAGTGATTGAAATAGCATTTAAATAATATTAGGTGAACTCCCGGCAAAAGCAATAAATTGAGCGCGCGTTTTCAGGGCCAAGTGGCAGAATGAAGTGGTCATGGTGCGACTGCGATACCAATCCTGGAGGTGATCCATCGCCGGCATGACGTAGAACGGTTCCGCATCCCAAGAACCGTCGGTATATTGCTTGCCGAGGATCGTTTCGAGCCAGCGCGCTTCGTAAGGCTTCTGCTGATGCTGCGATTGGATCAGGATGAGGAATGCCGCATCCAGGCATTTGAGATCCGCCTTCGCGGTAGCAAGCTCGAATTGCTCAAGAAGGGCCTTTTCCGCTGCGAACATCGCTTCGCGGATGGGTTCCGCCCACTCCTTTTCCCAGAGCGCCTGTTTCAGTTCGAGCAAGATCCAGATCCCGAAGGAGTGTGCATACTGTTTCACGCAATTCATGCCTGATTCCGCGACTTGACGGAATAGCTTTGCTGCTGAGCGCAGGACCAGTGGACGGAAGCGGGAGGTATCTAAACCGATCAATCCCAAGAGGAGGTTGGCGGAGACGACGGCGCATCGGTTGACGCCAAGCCTTGTCAGGTAACCAGGGCGATCAAGGCAGAAGTGAGTCGGCAATGTTCCATCCCCCAGGGCGTGCCGCTCCAGCCACTGCAGGGGTTGTTCGAATCGTTGCAGGAGCTCGGGCGGGGCCGAGGCCTGCCGCAGTATTCGCAATAGAATTCCGAGCGTGTCGATGTCCGGTGGCAACGGGTTGGGCTGATCGAAGTATTGGTGGTTGTTCTTCTGATACCGGAGAATGGTGTCGGCGATAAGATCCGTTCTTTTGGTGCCTGACGCCGCCAGATTGTCGAGGATGAGCGCGGAGTGAAAAATGCTGCTGCTGAGTTCGGGGCAACCGAAGAGTCCCCAGCGATGCACTTCCCAACTCTCGCGAAAGCTCGTGTCCGACAAGAGAAAGCGCTCGGCCTGCGCGATCGCGGCGTCGAGTTTAGGCTGGGGATCGTAAATGAATTCCCACGGAGCGGCGCTTTCTTCTGAATCCTTCTTGCTGGAGGCGTTCACGTTGTAGAGATCCGCGAGGGACAGCAGCTGTCCCTTGAGTTGCCGCGCATAGGAAGCGAAGCTCGGCAAAGAAAGCGCCTGCAAGCGCAGTTCGCAATCCTCGGCGACGCTCATGCATTCCTGGAGCAGGTCTGGGATCGCCTTCGTGAGGAGAAGTGAGCCGAAAACAGTATCCATCTCGAATTGCGGGGAGGGAGCGATTCCGATGGCCTTCAGGGCGCGCGCGATGGGATAGGTCAAGATGCCTTTGAGCCCGTCCTTTTTGAGATCAATGACTTCTTCCCGGATCTGGATCACGCTGTTGAGGCGGTCAAGGACGGCGAGCAGGTCTTCCAACGCTTCATGCTTCTCAAAGGCGAGCGCGGCCGCGAGGGGAGCGATCTTCACGGGCGACCACTTGTGGCCGATCTGCAGGAATCTCAAATCGGACAAAGGGAGATCCCATTTTTGGATGCTTTGCGAGACGAGCCATTCATTCGAGTATTCACCCCAGAACTTCCGTGAAAATTCGAAAATTTTCGGCTGTACGCCTTCCGTTGCGGCCAAGATGCCGTCGGCATGGTTCATCAAGAGATTCGAGAAAAGAAAAAAATCCTTGCCGTAAGCGCGGCCGAACTTGAAGCCGATCGAATGGATGAAGAAAATGAAGACTTGGAGAATCGAATAGGTGAGGAGGTTTTTTTCAAGATCCCTGCGCAACCGCGAATCGGGGACCTTCAAGTCCTCCAGAAGCCAGAGGTGGAAGTCGAGGACGGGATAGCTCCCGTCGCGCACGTCCTGTAAAAGATGCTTCAATTCGCTGCTTGGGAGCGAATGGGCTCCGGCCTTGATTTGCACCGAAATGCTCGGCATGAAAAGCTCGAGAGGCAGGGTCCCAAGCAATTTTTCCACTTCAAGGCAGCTTTGCTCGCGCACATTTGGATAGGAAGGGGGATTCCACATATACATTTACCGTCGCCTCAGGGTCTGAGCACAAGGGTTCCGTGAACAGTTGAGGCCGCTAATACGGTCTATCGTCTCATGCCGCTGTGCTTGCCTGGAAACACGCGGTTCGCGGCAGGCATCCTCACGTAACTGTCGTCCGGACTCGGCATTTCTTCGCCCAGGGAGATAGCGCGGTTCCTACGCCACCAACGCCAATAGGTCCCGGTGAATCCCCAGCCAAGGCTGATTCAGATTGATCATGCGGATGCTGACTCGGCGCTGCTTGCGGGTGTACGAGGCCGCGAGTGGCTCGTCAACCGTCGGATACAGCAGCATGGCCTCCGCCGTGTCCGTCAATCGGCCATCGGCGAGATTATCGAGGTAAGCGTAGATCTGGTAGAGGTGCGTCGACCTCAGCTTGTCGGCCTCGTAGTGCCGTTTCGTGGCCTCCGGTGTGTACTTGCAGTCGATGATGATCTTCCGCTCCGCCGACGTTAGGCTGATGTCGGTCTGCATCTTCGGCAAGAGCGCCCGCGAGACATCATCGACAGCCATCCACTGCCAATAAATATCCTCTCGCCTCACGTTGAACTGTGAGTGGTGCCGGTAGAAGTTCCGAACGAAGTTCTCAAACAGGATCGCCATCCGGTGCTCATCTCGTAGGAAGTCCCGGAACTGACTGGGACCGGCCTCCTCGGTGGGCAGTAAGTACCGGAAGATCAGCTCGCACACCTTCAGCAGGAAGTCGTAGAAGCCGTTGTTGCGATGCAGCTGCACCCGGCCGAAGTGGCGACTGGTCAGGTCCATGTCCGAGACGTCGCCGAGCAGCCGGCAGAGCTGGACTAGGCCGGCTGCGAGGTCTGCATCCAGTCCCTTGGTGCGCGCCAGTCTCGCCATGGTGGCTTTCAGGATCTGGTTGTGGAGGACGTCATAGCTCAGCTCGTCGAACTCGCACGGGAACTTCCCAGTGCGGGGCATTCCACGTTTGACGGCTTCCTGGAAACCCAAGCGCCCCCGAAGCCGCCCCGTCCACTCCCGATGCAGGACGTAGCCACGGTCGAACCCGCGTTTCACCAGGTGCTTCGTACCGCTAATTAGGACCTGGGCGAAGAGGTCGGCAAGGGTTGCCCGTTCAGTTGGATCGACATCGACCACCTCTCGTTCAGGCAACTTGTCCCAGGCGTAGCAGAGGAGGTAGTAGATGTTCTGGATCGGGATGTCCACGCACGCCTCTCACGTGAGCAACGCAGACCGTCGCTCCTGCACCTTCTGGTCGTCGTCGAACCAGTACTCCTGAAGCAGTGGGACGACCTCGGATTCGATGACGCGGCGATACCAGGCATAGTCGGGGCGCACACCGTCGGGTGGGCAGAAGAAGCTATGACCGATCTGGTATCCGGCGCCAAGGTTCCTGGTGTCCGCTGAGATGACCTCGTTCAGCGCCTGCATGCGGTTGGCGATCTTGTCCACCAAGCCGGCGTCCGCGCCCGCGTCCAGCAGCCACCGGCGGAAGCGGTCGCTGCCGAACTCCGGCCGGAGCGTGATGAAGCGGAAGCGCCGGCGGAGGGCATAGTCCACCAGTGCCAGTGACCGATCGGCGGTGTTCATCATGCCGATCACGTAGAGGTTCGCTGGAACGAAGAACGTATCGTCCGGGTCCTGAGCGTAGGCGAGCGGCATCGAGAAGCGGCGACCGCGCTTGTCCGGTTCAATGAGCATCATCAGTTCGCCGAAGATCTTGCTGAGATTGCCACGGTTGATCTCGTCGATGATGAGCACGTGAGGCGTGTTGGTTGACTCATGTCGTTGAGCCCTCCGACAGAACTGATAGAAGAGACCTGGAGTCAGCTCAAAGTGTCCTTTGGCCGTGGGCCGGAAACCCTGCACGAAGTCCTCGTACGAATAGGACTGATGGAACTGAATGAGCTGAACGCGCTGGGGGTCGTCCGAGCCGATGAAGGCATACGCAAGGCGCCTGGCGACAAATGTCTTGCCCACCCCTGGCGCGCCCTGCAGAACGATGTTCTTCTTTTCCTTCAGAGCGGCGAGCATTTCGTCAAACACACCCTCGGACAGGAAGAGGCCCGCTAGGGCAGTGCGCTTGGAGTAGGGTTTGATGTCAGTGGGCACGTCCACGTTGATGACGTCGATCAGGCTCCTGATGAATTCGTATTCAGCCTCGGTGAGCCTGAACAGGCTTCCCTGATTGTTGCGGACTGGCTCACTTCCTTCCAGCTCGGTTGATCCCTGCAGGGCAGAGTAAGAAACGGGTTCCCGCAGCGATTCGATCTTTTCGAATTCGATCGCGTCGCCCTGCGGCGTTGGGTGCAGCCCTTTGGTGATCCGGCAAATCGCGACGATCTCACGCTGAGGGCTGGTCACGTAGCCGACGACGATGTCGCCCGGCTTGATTTCCTCGAAGTAGCGGAACTTCTGCCGCTTGTTGCCCTTCTCGTTGTGGGAGGTATACGTCTGGCGAGTCCCGACTGCCGCGCCCTCCAGGTCCCAGATCTTCGGATTGGCGTTGAGCCACCAGTACGCCGTGCCAGACGATGGCGGGACGGCGACACTGCCCTCCAGACTCAGCCCAACCAAATCCGCGATGGTCTTAAGGAACTCAGGGTCTTCTGAGATGTCAGTGAGCGTCTTGATGGCCATCCGACTATCCGCCGGGAGCTCCCAGTCGCCTGACGATAACCAGTTTACTTTGCGTGCGTGACGAAGCCTCGGCCGCTCGCCATCGAAGACGTAATCACCGTCGACAATGCCAAATCCAAGAACTCGTGAAGTTCCCTGCTTGGCAAACAAGACATCGCCTTTCCGGACGTCATGCGTAAACTGCCAGCACGCCTTGGCGTCGTTCTTCTTGGAGGACTCAACGTTGTGGAGCTTCCGAAGATACTCCGCAACGTCGTCTTCCGATTTGAACTGACGAAGGTCTGGCGTTGGGTCGAAACCGATTCGCGCAGCGCCATCGTCGCGGAACGAATCCCATAGCTCGCCGTCCCGTCCAGTCCCGAGAAGCCAGTATCGGCGTTCCAGAGCGGGCAGAGTGGCGGGCGGCGAGGAGTCGGCCGTGGCCGCGAGGTGGGCCTTGTGCGAGATCTCTGGGTAGTTGTTGCCTAGTGCCTTCGTCATGCGGGCGACCCACTGCTGGTAGGTCTCCGCGCTTCGGGCATCATCCTCGATGCCGTTGGACGCGCCGAACTGGACTGTCTTCTTATCCGCCGGCAAGAACGTCCTCGGACTGAGCCAGAAAAGGCCGATGGTCAGCTTCCGCAATCCGACCACAGGCAACTCGGCGCAGCCAGTAAAGAGCGAGACGTCGACGTCGACGACGTCTCGTGCAGTCACAGCCTGGGCCGCGAGCTTCCAGAGCTGCTGGATGTGGTCGGGGCTTCGGTCCTTCGCCCAGCCGAAGAACCAGGACTGCATGTTGTGGACGACCGGAATGCCGGTGAAGTCAGACGGCACGGGTGACAACAGGCGCCAGCGCTCCTTGAGGAACCTCCAGTTCTCTCGCCGATTCGACTCCGTGATTCCGCGATTGAAGGTCGAGAAGAACGTGAATGGGTCGATCTCGTTGATCGGAACGGTCTGGCCGGAGGCGTCCTTGTCGTCGAGGCTAATCACTGTCAGACCTCGGTCGCTCATCTCCCGCAGGACGGCGACAATGTCTTCGCCCTTGGCGTGCCGCTCGATCAGCTGCCGGGCGGCCTCCTCGTGAATCGAAACCCAGCTGAACATCGCCACCCTCTCGAATCGGCACTCATCGCCGAACGGTTCGTTTCGAGACTCTAGAGCGGCTCCGTTCCCAGGTCACGAACTGGGCGGTCGCATCGAGTCGATTGGCTATCATGCCCCGGAGCCAGCCCGAGGACCGAGGCTTTTTTGACGCCGGGAAGTTGAACTGCTGGGAGCCGAATAATCCGACCGCAACCGGCGTGTTCAGCCAGCTGGGCTACATCCCTGACGGCCCGCATCCCATGAGTCTCACGGGCCGCATGCGTTCCCCTGCGCCACTGCGGTCGTCAGGCGCCAGTCCGGTGCAGACACGCCAAGAAACTCGTCACGGTACGCATGGGCTGTGGACCGATAGGCCATCATGGAAAACTGACACATGCACGCGGTGAGAATCGCGATGCTCACGTTGCTTCCGCGAACGCGTTTTCAAGGTGCGTGTGAAGTCGGTCACCGACTTCGACGTTTCCAAAGCCTGCGCAGCAACACTATCTAAAACGACTCGGAAAAGCTTTGCTAATTTCGGATGAGGCGACCGCAAACCCCAACGATTCCGCTGCGCTGCGCTCACCGGCGATCTTCCATGAGGTTATTCCGATAACTTCGCCCGCTTCGTTGACCAGCGGCCCCCCGCTACTACCGGGACTGATGGCAGCATCGACTTGAATTAGCGCTATGCCCTCGATCCGTCTCTTTGCGCTGACTATCCCGCGCGTCACGGTTCCTTCCAAGCCAAGTGGGTTCCCGATCGCCAGAATCTCATCCCCAACGTTGACACCTGCCGGATCCAGCGCCAGCTTCAATCCATTTCCTTTCCACCCGGCGAGTCTCAGTAAGGCAATGTCCCTCGCGACGTCGGTCTGCACTATTGAGACGAGAAACTCATCGCCATCCATGTTGCGGGCGACCACCCGAGACGCGCCGTCGACAACGTGAGCATTTGTCAACACCAATCCGTCGTCTGATACTGCAAATCCCGAGCCTTGGCCTCCGGCATGACGAATCGTGAAGAGCGAGCGGAGCGTAACGCTCACAATGCTGGTTCGAGCAGTGGCGTTCTTTACGGAACTTACGGGCGTCTTGGTTGTGACTACTGGTGGTGTGACCTCTAACATACCACTCACCGGAACGACTCGAAGGCGATCCAGCGTGGCGTTGAATGGCTTGAAATCTTCAGATGCCGGATCGATGTCCGCGGCGATCACCATCGATCCAAGGCGGAAGACAGCATCTCTAGATGATTGAGCTCGGCGCAGCAAAGCGGACTGCAGTAATTCTCTCAAAGCGCGGGAGAGGTCTTTAGAGTTCTTCGTAAGTGCCTGCGGATAGAGCGCTTCGGCCGTCGGGAGCGAAGGTTCCCTGTTGCGCAGGCGTCTCTCGTCAGCCGACATTACGCCCGTGATCTCGTCGTCCGTGTTGGTTACAGCGAGCATGACTTGGCGGGAGTCATCAAACGATGTCGAAGCGTCTCGGAGAGTTATGCGAAATCGTACCTTTCCTTCGCGCGCGAACGTTCGCCTAAATGCTGTGTACGGTGCCGACACTCGATTCTCGATGTAGGGCGGAGTCTGAAGCAACGCGTTTTGTGCGGCCTTGACCCTGTTCTCGGCGTTAAACTCGTCCCTTCCGGCCAGCCATCCAGCCGCAATCCCCACAGGAGGGTTCGTTTTCAAGTCTTCGGTGAGCTTGGCAAGACTTGCTTGCGCTGCTGCGAGTTCAGCCTGTGCTCTGGCATACGCAGGATTGGCAAGCTGCTGAATGCCTGCTGTGTAGGAGGATGGAAGGGATTGTTGCGAAGAGGCCGTGTCTGAGATTTCGCATGAAAGGGACACTCCGACACTGATTACCGCCTTTTCTCCGAGTGTCACCTCGCGGGGAAGATGTTGATTGATAAAGCCGACCAACCGATCTTTGGCGATTGGACACGACACATCTTCGGTAAGCGACCAGTTGACGCTAAGCTTTGCGGCCCCTAGAACGAGAGCCATTGCCTCATGGTTGCGAGAGCCGAATAGATCGTCCGATCGGAGCTGCAGCAGTCGGACTCCCTCAGGCGTCGAAGCATCTAATCCGCTTGGGAGTGTGGAGAGCATGTGGCGCTTCAGCAAGTCCCCAATCTGGACGAGCAGTGCGTCCTCATGCGACCGCAGCAAGAGTCCTTTGGGTATGTCCGTGACTACGCGCAACAGATCGGCCGCCCCTTCGAGCGTTCCGGCTTCTCGCAACCGAGGTTGAAACCAATTGAGGGCAAGCTCAGACAACTCCGCCAGCGCTGAGGTAATGGACGGATGCGACATGAATGGCGCGACGATGTCCCACCCGTCTTTGAAGTTGCCCGCGGTAGTTAGTTGCTTCGCCTTTGGGAGTGCAGCAACAGCACGACTAGTTACGGCCCGATCGTTAAGCACTGTTAACAGCGCCAGCACTTGACGCTGCAATCGTTCTGTGATTTGTCGCAATTGCGCTTGAAGCCGCAACTTGGACACTGGGGAATCGAGCGCCATGGCTCGCCGGGCGAGTTGCAGTTGAATCACACTCGCCTCTATGTTCCCGCCCGGAGAAAAGTTCATTTGCTGCAGTCGAGCGACCAACTTGTTCACGTCGTTCTGGCATTGTCTAACACAGCGCTCCAGCGTGCCGACTGCCCTGAGGAAGTCGTGTGGCGTAGACAGGGTGTCTGCTGCAGCCTTAAAGGCCTCCGGGGTAAATGGGTCAAGACCTCTGAAAAGGCCGAACCGATCGGCCCCATACACAACCAGTATCGATTGCTGTCCGTCGCTGAACTCCAAGATGCGCACAGCCCCGTCGGTTCGCCGCGTTTCTGGCTGATCCAGGAGTTCAATTACATCGCTTTCTGTAGCTGTCCCAGAAACGAGCGCTCCAGCCAATCTTGTGAGACGGGGATCTGAAGCCTGGGCCGAGACAATGCCAGCCCATAGGCTGAAGACGACGCCGATACCGTGTGCGCCTCTCATTGATGCCTCCGGCTGGATTCTGCCATAGCTGTTGGGCCTGGATTCTTGCCCAATACCTCTTTGCACCAAGAAATCCTTTGGAAATGGCACAAGTCGGCAAGGCTTGAGAGAAATCACGTGTCGGTTCCGTCTTACATGCACCCAACCAAGATCCTGAAGATATGTCAGCGTGTTGCTGGTGGTCGGCGACGCTCAGGGATGACGGCTTCTTGCGTTGTCGTTTCAGCCCCAACCCGGATTCGCCGCCGACACCTTCGACCTGCGGCACACAGTGTCTCGATCGCGCTTACGCTGCGGCCACGTCGCCCGCCGTGTAGAATTGCCCTGTTGGCAATGCGAAAGCAGTCCACGCGTCCAGGGACCACCAACGCTCCAGTCAACTGGACGAAAGTGCTTCAGCTCGGACGCTTTCCGATCGAAAGCGCCGACATTGGCGCTCTGGACGCTCACCAGTTCGAGGATCGCGTTGAACTGAAGGTGACGGTCTATCGCCAGGCGCTGGCGCGGGCGATTGAGGCGAATGGCCTTCCGCTTCCTGACTGGCGGCTTGCCCTGTCAGACGCTTTCGGTGACAAGCTGTCTGAGTCGATGCGGCATCTGCTCTACACGTCGATCCTGTACGACAGCGCGATCAGCGGCATGACACTCGCTGAGTTCCTGCGTTGGGCTGAGACCCAGTCGCCGGACTTCGATTACTATCTCGCGGTTCCCGCAGTTCAGGAAAAGATTCGCGCGATCAATAGCAGCCGTTCTGCCGCGACCAAGAGGAAGCTGGCGAAGATCATCTCGGGCATCGCGGATGGGCGGCCGCGGCGACTACCGCCGGCCCGAATTCTCTTAGTACACGTCAAAGCTGCCGAGATATTGCTGCGTCCTCTGCGCGATCTGATCGCGTCGTCGGAGAACCCCGCGGCCTTGTGGCCAGAGCAGAAGAGGTTGCGACCTGAGGCCGCAGCACGTTTTGAAGAGTCCGGGCTTTACACCCGCTGGTTCACTGAGTTGCAGCGTCCACGCGGGCAGAACCGGACTCTCCACTATATGGCCTGTGAGTATGTCGCGGTGACGATGCACTCGACGGTGGACACGATCCTCAGAAAGGTCGGCACGGTGCGCCAGCGGCCCACGGGTGGTTTCACCGCGAAGGACTTCGCCAAGATCCGGCTCTAAGAAACGCTCGAATTAACTCGCCCGTTCCGTTCGCGCCACAAGTTGTTGTCGGCGGCGATGATCAGAAGAGATCATGAACGTCGCCCTGCGCATGGCCATTCTCCGGACCGTCCGGACCCAGACGGCGCTGGCGTCTCGTACAAGGATTCCCGAAGGCCGGATCTCGAAGATCGTCAACGAATGGCAGCGGCCAGACGCGCACGAGCGTCGTGTGATTGCCGAAGCCGTCGGCGAATCGGCCGACGCGCTGTTCGTTGAACAAGAACCTGAATCGCCGAGGGCATCGTAAATGCGAAGCGCCCGCGGCGGATCGCACCCGCAGCAGGCGCTCTCGCTCACTGAGAACGGACTCAATGAGCTTGGAAACTACTTTACACGAACCGTCGCCCGCCGCCTCCGCTGGTCGCATCGCGCCGGCGAGCAAGCTCACTGGTGGTGGGCCGTTGCTCGACGCTGACATCGCCCTGCACGGCCGCCTGGGAATTCCAGCCGAACTGCTGACCGCTGTCGCTCAACGCGTCGACGATCGACAGGCGCGCGCGCTCCTGGGCGTACAGCACACGGGCGATCTGTCGGGCATTGCCTACGCCCGCCTCGATCCGACCACTGGAGCCGCACGGGGCTTTCGCGTGCGCCGTGACCGTCCCGAAGTCGAGGCTGGGAAGCCACGTGACAAATATCTGTCGTCGCGCGATCGCGGCGCACTCTTCTTCGCCCCGAACGTCGGCGGCCTGTTGAGTGACGCCGGGGTGCCCGTGGTGATCGTCGAAGCCGAAAAGAGCTGTCTCGCGATCACCGCCGCGGCTGGTCGCCTGAAGCGTTCGGTTCTTGCGATCGCCACCGGCGGATGCTGGAGCTGGCGCGGGCGCATCGGAAAAGTGACTGCTCCAGACGGCGCGGTCGTCGATGAAAAGGGGCCTCTGCCCGACTGGACACGGCTGGAGTGGAAGAACCGCGAGGCCGTGATCGTCTTCGATGCAGACGTCCGTTCAAACCCGAAAGTCGAGGCGGGGCGCCGCTCTCTGGCGGAACACCTGCGGTCGCTCGGCGCGCAGGTGCACATTGCGGAGTTGCCGCTCGAATCTGGGGTCAGCGGGCCCGACGATTATCTCGCGAAGCACGGCGATGCCGCGCTGTTTGAACGACTCGACGCCGCTGAAGTCGTTGAACAGCGCGGGGACAAGTCCCAAGCGACGATCCTGCTGCGCCTCGCACGGGAAGCCGGCGTGATCTGCTTTCGGGACGACGATGTGCCGTACCTGCGTGTTCCGATCGAAGGTCACGACGAGATCATGCCGCTTCGGTCCAGGGCCACGCGCGCGTGGCTGCAGGGGCTATATGTGGACGCCACCAACAAGTGCGCTGGCGGCCAGGCGATTAAGGACGCATCAAGCGCCCTTGAAGCCTGTGCAGTCAGGGGAGCGAACGAGCGCGTACATGTCCGTATCGCGGCCACCGCGGATGCGATCTTCCTTGATTTGGGCGATTTGTCGTGGCGCGTGGTCGAAGTGCGCGCCTCTGGATGGAACGTCGTGTCGAGCGCACCAGTTCGTTTCAGGCGGCCCAAAGGATTGCTTCCGCTGCCTGCACCGACGCCAGGCTCGAGCATCACCGCG